>Ga0207708_10003569_pt1 | contig 11476 bp, 10 predicted proteins | sample KBSK5101metaG_FD_184340 | JGI IMG/M metagenome (GOLD analysis project Ga0207708, IMG submission 184340) | Corn, switchgrass and miscanthus rhizosphere microbial communities from Kellogg Biological Station, Michigan, USA - KBS K5-10-1 metaG... | ecosystem: Host-associated > Plants > Roots >...
AGCGTGCGGCTGCGCGGCCGCGACGCGCGCGAGATCACGATCGGCACGCGCGCCGCGTCGAAGGTGCTCGTCGAAGCCGCCAAGGTGGTCGTCTTCGTTCTGATGCTCGCCGGCCTCGCAAGCGCCCAGACGCCGTCATCGCCGCCGGCCGACGCGCACGAGGTGAAGTCCGAGCCGTTCCAGATCCTCGACAACTCGTTCCTGGTGGAAGAAGCGTTCAACCAGGAAGCGCGCATCTTCCAGAACATCGTCAACGCGACGTGGCAGGAAGGGGGCAACTGGCAGATGACCTTCACCCAGGAATGGCCGGTCCCCGGCCAGCGCCACCAGTTCTCGTACACGCTGTCGGGCGGATCGACCGGCCAGCGCGCCGCGTTCGGCGACACGCTGCTGAACTACCGGTTCCAGGCGCTACAGGAGGGCCCCGGGCATCCCGCGTTCTCGCCGCGGTTCAGCGTCATCGTGCCGAGCGGACGCGAGACCGACGGCGCCGGCGACTCCGGCGTCCAGGTCAACCTGCCGTTCAGCAAGCAGCGCGACGACTTCTACTTCCACTGGAACGGCGGCTTCACGTGGCTGCCGCGCGGAGACAGGGCGGATCTCTTCTCTCCCGCGGTCGCGGCGAGCGCGATCTACCGTCTGCGCCCGATGCTCAACTTGATGCTGGAGTCAGTGGTGGCATGGCAGGGAGGCGACAGCGAGACCGGACGCGTCGAGCACACGGCCAACGTCACCATCTCTCCCGGCGTCCGCGGCGGGTGGAACCTGGCCAAGGACACGCAGATCGTCATCGGCGCCGCGATGCCCGTGACACACAGCGCCGGCGACACTTCCGTCGCACTCTTCGGGTATTTCTCGTATGAGCTGCCGTTCAGAAAGTAGCGCGACTCAGCGTAGCGGTTTCTCTCGATACGGCGTCGGGTCGGCGACTCCCGCATCCCTGAATGCATCGCGCCGCTCGCGGCACTTGCTGCAGCGGCCGCAGTGAAGTCCGTCTTTCGGCTGCATGCATGACAGGGTGAGCTCGAGGGGGACGCCGAGCTCCACGCCTTTGCGAATGACATCCGATTTGTGCAGCGCGGCAAACGGCGCTTCGATCGCGATCGGATGCGCGAGGCCGAGCGACAGCGCACGTGCCATCGCCGCGAAGAACGAGGGCGTCGCGTCGGGAAAGGGATTGCCCGCCAGAGGACCGATGAGCACGCGCGACATGTCGTGCCTCGACATGTAGACCGCAGCCTTCGACAGCAGAATCACGTTGCGGCCGTCCAGGTAGACGTCTTCGTCGGGCGTGTCGAACGCCGGCGGCTCGCCGCGTACCGCCCAGTGCGTTGCCGGAAAGATGTCGCGCATGTCGAAGCGCAGCTCGACCATCGGCTCGACGGCGCCGGTAAACGGCGGCGCCGCAAACAGCCGCCGCGCCATCGCGCGCTCTTCGTCCTCCCATGCGAAGCCGACGCTGATGTAGATCGGCACAACGCGGGTTTCGCGGGCCTGACCCGCCGCGGCCGCGGTGGAGGCGGCCGCTTCCGCGACGAGCACCGCGCTGTCGAGGCCGCCCGAGAAGAGCACGGAGATATACTTTTCCGGCATGTACCTCGTCACGAAGAAGATCGAGTTCTGCTACGGGCACCGGCTGCTCGACTACGACGGCATCTGCAAGCACCCGCACGGCCACAACGCCTCGGTCGAGATCGACGTGCGCACCGACAGTCTCGACAACCGCAATATGGTCGTGGATTTCAGCGACATCAAGCGGATCGTGAAAGGGTGGATCGATCGGGAGCTCGATCACAAGATGATCCTGCGCCAGGACGATCCCCTGGTGGATCCGCTGCGCCGGCTGGGCGAGCCGATGTACCTGCTCGAGAGCAATCCCACCGTGGAGCGGATCGCGCGGCTGATTTACGAGAAGGGACGCGAGCTGGGCGTGGCGATCACCGCCGTCCGCGTCTGGGAGACGCCGACGTCAGTGGCGACGTATTCCGGACCCGCCGCCTGATTGCGCTCCGGGCGGTCCGCGCTAGGACGCCTTCAGTCGGATGGAGCCGTCGCCCGTACGGATTTTCAGCACCTTGCCGCCCGAACCGATCCGCCCCTTCAGCGTGCGGCGGCCCGAGTCGCCGTCGGAGGAGACGTCCAGCTCGCTGCGGATCGAGCCGTCGCCGGTGTGCGCATCCAGTTCCGCGGCGAAGTCCGACGGCAGGTAGACGGCGACGCCGCCATCCCCCGTCGACAGCGACCAGTCGTCTTTCATCGCCGTGCCCCGCTCCGCGCGCAGGGTGATCGAGCCGTCGCTGGTGTGCAGGCGCAGCGTGCCCGGCTTCCCCGACACGCTGACGCTCCCGTCGCCGGTGCTGACATCGAGATCGCCGTCGGTCTCTTCGAGCGTGACCGAGCCGTCGCCGGTCTGCACCGCCAGCGTGCCGCCGACGTCGACGCCGCGGATGCTGCCGTCGCCGGTGCGCAGCTCCAGCGATCCGTGCACGTGCTCGATGCGGACCGATCCGTCGCCGCTCTTGGCGATCACATTTCCCTGGCGCGGCATGGTGACGATGAGGCGGGCGGTGGGTGAGGTATGGCCGATGCCGAAGAGGACCACGTCGCCGTTGCGCGGCTTCCTGACTTCGACGTCGATGCGGTTGCCGTCCTGTTTCGTGTCGACCTTGAGCTGCTCGATCGCGTCCTGCGTCGGGCCGCGCTTTTCGATCTCGACGACCACCGTTCTGGCGTCGCCCGACCGGATTTCGATGGAGCCGTCGAAGGTCGTGAGGTGCAGCTCAGGCGTCCCGGAGACGGTGAAGCGCTTTTCCTCGCGGGCGATGTGCCCCTGCGAGTCGACGACCACGCACGCGGTGCCGAGCGGCAACGCGGCGGCGAGAAGAGCTGCCGCCGGTAGTACAGATTTCATACAGTTGTCTTGGACGGGGCTTCGTAGGCCAGAGTTCCCGCTACCCAGGTCTGGATCACCCTCAGGTCGCGATCGAGGACGACCAGGTCGGCGACCGCGCCCGGCGCAATGACGCCGAAACCCTGCAGTCCGAGCGCGCGGGCCGGCGTCGTCGCGCAGACCGTTGCCGCTTCCGACAAGCTGATACCCACCTCCGACGTGAGCCGCGCGAACGCCCGGTCCATCGTCAACACGCTGCCGGCCAGCGTCCCATCGTCGAGGTAGGCCCCATCCCGGACGGTGATCGGCCGTCCCCCGATCGTCGACCTCGAGCCGCGCGGCAGGCCGGCGCCTGCCGTCGCGTCGGTGATCGCCATGATGCCTTCGGCGCGCTTGGCGGCCAAGGCGACGCGCATCATTCCAGGATGCACGTGGACGCCGTCGCAGATCAGCTCGGCGATGACGTCGCCGCTCTCGAGCACCGCGCCGGCGAGGCCGGGGGCGCGATGGCCGATCGGCGTCATCCGGTTGAAGAGATGCGTCGCCTGTCTGGCGCCGGCGCGGACGCCTTCCATTGCCTGCTCGTAGGTGGCTCCGGAGTGCCCGAGCGAGACGTGATGCTCGTGCGCGACGAGCTCGCGAATGAGATCGATGGCGCCGTCCAGCTCCGGCGCGATGGTGATGATGCCGACGTCGGGACGGGCCGCCGCAATCTCGGCCAGGATCTCCGCGCCCGTCCAGGCCCCCGGGGTTGCCGGGGTCAGACACGGGTCTGACCCGGGTCTGACCCCGCGCAGGCAGTCGAGGGGCTGCGCGCCCTTGTAGTCGGGATTGATGAAGTTGCTCTCGAGGTGCGCCGGCAGCACACGCGCACCAGCGGGCGGGCGCTGCGTGCGCGCGGCGCGCACGTTCGACAGCATGCGGCGCAGCGCGACCGGATCGCAGGCGATCGTCGTCGGGCAGAACGCGGTGACGCCGTAGCGCGGCAACCGCTCCGCCATGCCGGCGATCGACGAGGCGCCGCCGTGGCTTCCGCCTTCGGGCGGAAGATCCAGCGTGTCGAGCCCTTCGACGCCGTGCACGTGCACGTCGATGAAGCCGGGGACGATGTAGTGCTCGGCAAAGGGAAAGTGGAGATGCTGCGACGAGGCATCGCCGGCGCCGTCAGCGCCGGGGCGGACGTCGACGATGCGATCGCCGTCGAGGACGAGCGTGCCGCCGCCGAGCACGCGGTCGGGCAGCACCAGGTCGGCGCCCGACAGGACGATCATGCGGAACGCGTCGTCTGCGCGAGGCGCGCGGCGCCCGCGGCGATGGCGCCGGGGCCGAGCGTCGAGAATTCCACGCGCAGGTCGGCCATCGCCTCGGGCGCCAGCCGCCGCGCGCACTCGAGCCGCACCGGCTCGAGCATCAGGTCGGCGGCGGCCACGCTGCCGGCGACGACGATGACCTCGGGATCGATCGCCGCGGCGAGCGTCGCGACCGCCATGCCGATGTACTTCGCGGTGTCGCGCAGGACCGAGATGGCGACGCCGTCGCCGCCGCGCGCGCCGGCGAAGACGTGGTCGCCGGTGATCGCGTCGAGCGAGCCGCCCGCCTGTTCGAGCACGCGCGAGCGATCGCCGGCCTGGATGCGCCAGGAGAGACGGCGCGCGATCCCCTTCGACGAGACTTCCGCGGCGAGGCTCCCGAGCTTGCGATAGTCCTGGCGCTCGACGGGATTCAGCGCGAGCCACGCGGCGGCGCCGGCGCGGTTGTGCGCACCCGCCCAGGGCTTGCCGTCGAGCCACAGGCCGGCGAACACTTCGTCGCCGATGTAGAGGCAGAGCGCGTGGCGCGCGCCGCGCGCGGCGCCCATGAAGACTTCGGCGGTGATCGCCGCCGCGCCCGGGCTGCACTGCGTCACGCGCGCGATGCCGGGCAGCGAGGCGATGGCGCCGTCGATGGCGGCGACGGCGGCGACGTCAGGCGTCCGTCCGCGGGTGGCTTCGCCGGCGGCCGCCGCAGCGTCGGCGCCGCTGCCGCTGGCGACGATCTCGCCGTGCTCGTCGAGCATCGCAGCGCGCACCGGCCGCTGCGAGAGATCAACACCCAGGCTCAGCATCGATATGCCACTCCACCTTCCGCCGCTCGAGCGGGAGCGCGCGCGCCTCGGCGACGCGGAACAACTCGCGGTCCATCTTCGCGAGCAGCCGCCGCAGCCATCGCTCGTCGGGCACGCAGAAGACGATGACGCCGGCGCCCTCCTCGGGCGGAAACTGCCGATCGTCGAGATAGTCGCGGTCGAGCGTCACCAGCGTGCGCCCGAGCTGGCGCGCGAGGCGGTAGTGCTCGATGTCGCGGGCGCGCCGCAGGTCGTCGTGCTCGATCACGAACAGCACGTCCCACCCGAGCTTCTCGCGCATGTAGCCGACCACGCCGCTCGGCATGTTGGCGTCGGCATACACGCGGGGCTGGTTGACGATCTGCTCGACGAACGGCCCGAGCTCGGACGAGAGGGTACCCATCAGCGGTGCCGATCGATCTCCGCCGGTTCCTTCGTGATGTCCTGCTCCTTCGTATCCTTCGCCGCCTTCGTATCCTTGATATCCCTCGCGGACCTGGCCTGTTTCAGCAGGTCCGCCACCAGCGCATCTCGCTTGTGCACGAGCTCGCGGCGCGTGCGGCGGCCGTGCGTCGAGCCGACGGCGTACTCGCAGAAGAGCGGAAAGGCGATCGTCGAGTCGCAGTAGGCGACCACCGTGTCGGGGAGCACGCCGGGGTTGACCTTGCCCCAGCTCACCGCTTCGGCGGGAGTGGCACCCGACAGGCCGCCCCAGACCACCTGGTCCGTGGTGATCTGGATGAAGTAGTCGTTGCCCCCCTTGGGGATCCCGTAGACTTCCCAGAGCGTGGGCTGCCCCTGCAGGTAGAAGTTCTTCGGCGATCCGCCGCCGAGGATGACGCAGCCGTTCTGGTGGCCGGCCAGGATGATCGCGCAGACCTCGTTGACGTCGCGATTGGGATCGATCATCAGCGAGCTGCCGTTCATCAGCTCGTGATAGGCGATGTTCATCCCGATCGAGCTGTCGCCGGGGGACGAGGTATAGATCGGCACGCCGCACTCGGCGGCCTTGGCGACGACCGAGTACTCGACGCACGGCGGATTCTTCGCCAGCAGGTCGCGCCCGAGTTGATAGTGGAACTCGGAGGTCGACATCGGTCCGGAGAGCTTCGAGCGGACGAGGAAGTCGCGGATGTACGAGTCGGTCTCGAGGAGCACGGTGGCGGGAAACAGGACGTCGTAGATCCGGATGATCCCTTGCTCGTAGAGCTCGACGTCGTCGAGGAACGGCGATCCGCGGTGGAGCGAGAAATTGAGCGCGTAGTGCAGGTCGTGGTACAGGTTCGCGCCGGTGCTGATGACGAAGTCGACCAGCCCGCGGTCCATGAGCTCGATGACGCAGCCGCCGAGCCCGGCCGGGGTCAGCGCGCCCGCCACGGTCAGCCCGATTGTCGTATCGTTGTCGGGGGCCAGCATCTTGTCGGCAAAGATGTGGCAGGCCTCCGAGAGACGGCCGGCGTTGAACGCCTGGAAGCCCCCGTCAATGAGCTGCCGGACGTCTGCGCTGCCTTTGGGCCGGTAATAACGGATTTGCTTGCCGTGGAGGTAGCGGCCGGGGCCCTGGCCCGGCGATCCGGGCGCTCTGTGCGGCATTCTGAGAGAATAGCATCAACTTACGGATTCGATCCTTGACAGCGGGCGGCCCGCGGAGCGACTGTATTCAACTCCGCGTCAACTTTTGAATGGCGACCGACACGCACTCGCTGCTGGTTTGGCTGCTCGGCGGCGGTATCGTCGTGCTTGCGGTCCTGGGCCTGGTGGTCGCGGTGCGCGGCCGCAGCGTCGAGGGCGAGCACGTGTTCCGGGCGAGCCGCTGGAGCCGCGGCAACCACCTGTTCCCGACGCAGGTGGCGATTACGCCGACGACGATCGTGCACTACACGCCGCAGTGGATCGGGCGGCGCGAGCATTCGATACATATGGCGCACGTCGCCTCGGTGGAGATCGACACGAACCTGTTCTTCTCGAACGTGGTGATTGAAACGAGCGGCGGATCCGAACCGGTCCGCTGCCACGGACACCGGAAGCGGGACGCGGTGGACATGAAGCGGCTTATCAACCAGTACCAGACCCAGTACTACGGGAACCGCGGGAGCACGCAATCGTGAGCAACGCCGACAACCTCGTCGCGCGCCGGGCCGACGCCGCCGAGATCACGGCGAAATTCCAGGGTCTCGTGCAATCGCCGCTGCGCGCGGCGATCCTGCGCTACATGTGCGCGCGGCCGGAAGAGACCTTCGAGGTCGAGTCGCTCATGCAGACGTTCGGCCGCATGCGGCTCGACGTCGAGAACTGCGTGCGCGAGCTGGTGCAGTTCGGCATCTCGAAGAAGATCCCCGGCACCACGCCGACCAAGTACGGCCTGGTGCAGCCCGACCCCGGCGACGTGCTGCACGATCTGCTCGACGAGTTCCTCGAGCGCCGCGCCACGGTCAGCACCGAGGATCGCTCGCCGGCGGTGCAGCGCTTCCGCGAGATGATCGGCCGCGACGAGAAGATGCTGGTCATCTTCGAGTGGATCCGCACCGCGGCCAAGTCGGACATCTCGGTGCTCATCCTCGGCCCGACCGGCTCGGGCAAGGAGCTCGTGGCGCGGATGATTCACGAGCTGTCGCGCCGCTCCACGCACCGCTTCCAGGCGGTGAACTGCGCCGCGCTGCCCGACACGCTGTTCGAGTCGGAAATCTTCGGCTACGAGAAGGGGGCCTTCACCGGCGCGCACGATCGCAAGCCCGGCCGCCTCGAGCTGGCCAACAACGGCACGCTGTTCCTCGACGAGATCGGCGACATGTCGCTGATGGCGCAGGCCAAGCTGTTGCGCGTGCTCGAAGAGCGGCGCTTCGAGCGCCTCGGCGGCAACACGTCGATCGAGGTGAACTTCCGGCTCATCTCGGCGACCAACCGTCCGCTCGAGCAGTTCGTCCGCGACACGCGCTTCCGTGAAGACCTCTACTACCGCGTCAACGCGTTTTCGATCCGGCTGCCGTCGCTGCGCGAGCGCACCACCGACATCCCGGTGCTCGCTCAGCGTTTCCTCGCGCGCTACTGCGCGGCGAACGGGCTGCCGCTCGACGGCAAGCAGTTCGCCCGGGAGGCGACCGAATTGCTCACCCAGTACCACTGGCCGGGCAACATCCGTGAACTCGAGAGCACGGTGTCGCGCGCGGCGCTCTCCTCGCCCGGCCGGGTGATCCGGCCGAGCGACATCGAGTTCCTGCACGCCTCCGAGGCGCCGGTCGAGACCTCGCGCGAGCGGATGCCGTCGCTCGCCGACGCCGAGCGGGCGCACATCGCGCGCGTGCTCGAGAGCGTGAGCTGGAACAAGAAGCAGGCGGCGGCCGTCCTGGAGATCAGCCGCGGCACGCTCTATCGGAAAATCGTCGAATACGGTCTCGAGGAAGCGCCGGCGACGTCTCGAAACAGAACAACCTAGACGAGTGGCTAGGCCGAAACAAGACACCGCCTAGCTCGCAGAAAGCAAACGACTTAGGCGACAGGTTCGGCGGCCGGTGATCCGAAACAGCACAAAATGTGTGCGCGCCGTCCGGCGTGCCGCTTCCGCACACGGCGAGATCCCCTCCTAACACGCTGATTTCACAGAAGTTAGATCCCAGTTACAAGTTTGACGCGTGCGGCAGCCGGATTGCAAGTTGCGACATCTCCGGAACACGTGTGTGATCCGGAAACCCTGCGAATGGTCCGACGTTTTCTAGTCCTCGGGGCGATCCTCGCCGCGCTCGTACCGGTGCCAGCTGGCGCCCGCGACGCGGCCGACGGACGTGACACTGCGAAGCTCGATGGCGAGTTGCGCGAGCGCGCACGTGCGCCTCGGGGGAACTCGCGGGTCATCCTCCATCTCGACGCCGGCGCCAGCGCCGACGCGGGCATTCGCCGCCTGCGCGGTCTTGTCGGGCGCAGGCTGGCGTCGGTCGGAGGGCAGGTGGCCTACGTCCCGGACTCGGCGCTCGAAGCCCTCTCACGGATTCCCGGCGTCACCGGCGTCAGCCTCGACCGCCCGATCACCGGCACGCTCGAGCGCACCGGCGCCACCGTCGGATCGAACTGGGTGCGCGACACGCTCGGCCTGGACGGGACCGGCGTCGGCATCGCGGTGATCGATTCGGGCGTGGCCAACTGGCATGACGACCTGGGGCCGACAAAAGTCACCCGATTCGTGGATTTTGTGAATTTCCAGCCGGCCGCCTACGACGACTACGGCCACGGTACGCACGTCGCCGGCATCATCGCCGGGGACGGGCACGACTCCGACGGCCGCCGCCGCGGCATCGCGCCGGGCGCGACGCTCCTCGTCGAGAAAGTGCTCGACGCGTCGGGCCAGGGCTACATCAGCAACGTCATCGCCGCGATCGACTACGCGATCGCCAACAAGAACCCGCTGCGCCTCCGCGTCATCAACCTGTCGGTCGCCGCGGGCGTCTATGAGTCCTATACCACCGACCCGCTCACGCTCGCCGCGAAGCGCGCGGTCGAGGCAGGGCTGGTGGTGGTCTCCGCGGCGGGCAATCTCGGCCGCGGCCCGGACGGCAAGCCTCAGTACGGCGGCATCGGCGCGCCGGGCAACGCGCCGTGGGTGATCACGGTCGGCGCCTCGAGCCACAACGGCACCGCCGATCGCGGCGACGACACCATCGCCGGGTTCAGCTCGCGCGGCCCGTCGGCCATCGACTTCCAGGCCAAGCCGGACCTGGTGGCGCCCGGCGTCGGCATCGAGTCGATCGCGGAAGCGGGCAGCACCCTCTGGAACACCAAGCCGGCGATGCGCCTGTGGGGCACGGTCAGCACGGCGACCGAGCCGTACCTGTCGCTCAGCGGCACCAGCATGGCGTCGCCGGTCGTCAGCGGCACCATCGCGCTGATGCTGCAGGCGAACCCGGCGCTGACGCCGAATCTCGTGAAGGCGATCCTGCAGTACACGGCCGAGGCGCACGACGATGTCGACGGGCTGTCGCAGGGCGCAGGATTCCTGAACGCGCGCGGCGCCGTGGAGCTCGCGCGGTCGCTCGCGCCCGGGGCGAGCCTGCAGCCGCGGACGCAGGCCGACCCGACGCCGTGGAGCGCGCACGTCATCTGGGGGAATCACCGCCTCGCCGGCGGCAAGCTGCGCGTCAACGCCAGCGCGTGGCGCGCCGACGTGATGTGGGGCAGCGACCAGGCGCCCGACGGCACCGCCGTCGCGATTGGCACGCAGTGCGCCGACACCTCGACCACCACCTGCGACCCGATCGCCTGGAAGCCCGCGTCCGACGACAGCGACGACGTGGTCTGGGGCAGCGCCGGTGTGTGGGCGACGTCGATGGGCAGCGAAGCGGACAACATCGTCTGGGGCACGAACGCCCTGGATCGAACCGACAACATCCTCTGGGGCGCGCCGGCGGCTCGCCGCCGCGTGCGACTCGTGGTGGCGGGGCCACCGACCCGATGAGATCCCTTCCCCTGGCGGCGCGGATTTACGTAGGCGCGATCATCGCGGCGGGCACCGGCCTGCTCGTGGCGTTCTTCCCGACGCACTTCATCCGCAGCCCCTGGGTGTTCCTGGGGCTGCTGCTGCTGTCGTCGATCACCTCGGTGTTCAAGGTGAACCTGCCGCTGGCGCGGCGCTCGTCGACGATGTCGGTCTCCTACGCGGTCGATTTCGCGTCGCTGCTGCTGCTCGGCCCCAACGAGACGATGATCGTCGCCGCGGTCAGCGCGTTCAGCCAGTGCACGTTCCGGATCAAGGAGCGCAACCCGATCCACCGCACGCTGTTCAGCATGTCGTGCCTGGTCGTGACGGTGCAGGCGGCGGGCGTCGTCTACAGCTGGCTCGGCGGCCACCCCGGCGTCGTCAACACGATGGCGATGGCCAAGCCGCTGGTGGGCGCGGCGACGGCGTACTTCCTGTTCAACACGCTGACCATCGCGACCGCCATCGCGCTGTCGACGAAGCAGCCGCTCTTCCAGGTGTGGAACGAGAACTTCCTGTGGAGCGCGCCGAGCTACTTCGTCGGCGCGAGCGCCGCGGCCGGCGTGACCTGGGTGGCGAGCCTGCCGCCGCAGTGGTTCGCGGTGTTCCCGCTGCTGGCGGCACCGCTCTACCTCACCTATCGCACCTACAAGGTCTATCTCGGGCGCGTCGAAGACGAGCGCCGTCACACGCAGGAGATGGCGGATCTGCACCTGGCGACGATCGAAGCGCTGGCGCTGGCGATCGACGCCAAGGACCAGACCTCGCAGCTGCACATCCGCCGCGTCCAGCTCTACGCCGCCGCGCTGGCGCGCGGCCTCGGCATGAGCGAGAACGAGATCCAGGGCGTGAAGACCGCGGCGCTGCTGCACGACATCGGCAAGCTGGCGGTGCCCGAGCACATCCTGTCCAAGCCCGGTCCGCTCACGCCGGAAGAGTTCCAGAAGATCCGCGCCCATCCGAAGGTCGGCGCCGACATCGTCAGCTCGGTGCCGTTCCCCTATCCGGTGGCGCCGCT
>Ga0207708_10003571_pt1 | contig 11470 bp, 9 predicted proteins | sample KBSK5101metaG_FD_184340 | JGI IMG/M metagenome (GOLD analysis project Ga0207708, IMG submission 184340) | Corn, switchgrass and miscanthus rhizosphere microbial communities from Kellogg Biological Station, Michigan, USA - KBS K5-10-1 metaG... | ecosystem: Host-associated > Plants > Roots >...
TGTTGCGCACGACGGGGACCGGGCCGGCGAGCCACTCCTCGCCGGCCAGATCGGCGCGGTCGCTGCCGCCCTTCGCGGCCGTGGCGCGCGCCACCCAGTCGGGCGCGGCGCGAGCGACACCGTCCAGGCAGGCGCGCAGGTGCTGGATGCGCTCCGCGGCATCCAGCGACGTCCAGTACGGCGCCCGCGCTTTCAACCGCGCGAGCGCCTCGTCGATCGCTTCGCCGGGCCACTCCATCCCGTTACATCGAGCGCGGCATCCAGCGGCGGCCGGCGACGTGTTGCTGCAGCTGGTTGACGGTGCTGCGCCGCCGCCGCGGCAGCGGGATGCCGTCGACGTTCGAGAGCGGCAGCGTCTGGAACAGCTGCGGCACGATCCGCGCGTGCGTGGCGGCTTCGAAGCCGGCGGCGACGCGGATCAGCGCGGGCTCGCTGAAGGCCGGCCCCATGAAGCTGAGCCCGAGCGGCAGCCCGAACATCTGCCCCATCGGCACGTTGACGATCGGGTAGCCGACGATCGCCGCGAGCCCTGACGTGGCGAACTCGAAGTGATCGCCGTTGATCACGTCGGTCGTCCATGACGCCGTCCCGGTCGGCGTGGCGATCGCGTGCAGGCTGAAGTTCCCGACGGCCGCGTCGATGCCGCCGCGCCCGGCGTCCTGGTCGATCTGCAGCGCCTGGTTGTAGGTAAGGCCGCCGAAGATCGGCTGCGGCGTGTCGGCGCCGGTCTCGAGCGCCGCCGCCAGGTCGAACAGTTCCTGGGCGAAGTACGGCATCTCCACGGCCGCGTTGGCGTTGTTGAAATCAATGAGATCGGCCAGCGTGGCGCCCGCCATCGGCACGCCGACGCGCGTGGCGAAGTAGCTGCGCAGATCCTCCACGAAATCGAAAAGGAGGACCAGGATCTCTCCGTCGCCCGGAGGGAATGCGAATGCTGCGGCGTCGAGATCCACGATCGTGGCGCCGCCGGCCCTCATCGCGGCGATCGCATCGTCGAAGACCGCGCCGACGGCGGTGCTGACGCCGTCAACTCCCTGCCGCGTGACGCCGATCCGCGCGCCGCGCAGGCCGTTGGGGTCGACGAACTGCGTGTAGTCCCCGGGCAGCCGCGGCCGGGTTGCCAGCCCGCGCAGCCCGAGCGGCACGCCTGCTGTCGCGGGATCGCGTCCGTCGAAGGTCTGGCTCGCGATGACCGTGAGCACGGCGGCGGCATCCGCCACCGTCCGCGCGTGCGGGCCGATGGTGTCCTGCGTGTGGGAAATCGGCACGACGCCGGCGCGGCTGGTCAGCCCCACGGTCGGCTTGATGCCGACGACGCCGCTCATGTGCGCGGGGCAGACGATGCTGCCGTCGGTCTCGGTGGCCAGCGCCGCGGCGCACAGGTTCGCCGACACGGCCGCTCCCGAGCCGGAGCTCGATCCGCAAGGGTTGCGATCGATCGCGTACGGGTTGTTGCACTGCCCGCCCCGTCCACTCCATCCGCTCGACGAGTTGAACGAGCGGAAGTTGGCCCACTCGCTCAGGTTGGCCTTGCCGAGGATGACGGCGCCGCCGGCGCGCAACTTCGCGGCCACCGTCGAATCGTGCAAGGCCGGCCGTCCGGCCAGGGCGAACGATCCTGCCGTGGTCTGCATCCGGTCGCCGGTATCGATGTTGTCCTTGAGCAGCACCGGAATGCCGTGCAGCGGACCTCTCACGCGGCCGCGGCGGCGCTCCGCGTCGAGCCCCTGCGCGATCGACAGCGCGTCGGGGTTGGTCTCGATCACGGAGTTCAGGTGCGGGCCGCGCTCGTCGATCGCCTGGATGCGATTGAGATAGAACGTCGTCAACTCCACCGCCGACATCTGACGGCTCGCCATCGCGGCCTGCAGCTGTGCGATCGAGGCCTCGTTGAACGCCGTCGGCGCAAGCTCGGTCTGCACCGCGGCGGCGCTGACGGGTTCAGTTGACGACGTGGCGAGCGTGGCGCCGGCACCGGCCGCCGCGCCAAGTCGCAAGAAGTCCCTGCGGTTCCACCCTTGCCTGAGAGACGTCATGACACACCTCCACTCACCGGCAATCAGCTAGCCCTCTGTGGATGAGAACGCTGCAGGATACACCCTGGCGCGGATGCGCGACGCGCTGGTTCGGGTTCGTGGTCAGCCACGGCGCCGCGCGAACAGCGCGCCACCGAGCCAGACACTGGGAAATGCGGTGACGGCCAGCGCAATCGGATACCAGCGCGGCCCGAAGCCGAGGTTCCAGGTTGCGATCACGCCTGCCGTTCCGCCGATCGCGCCGAGGATGCCGAGCGCCACGACGTGGCGCATGGGGCGATGCGGGGCGAGGCGTGCGGTCAGGTAGCCGCCCGCGATGCTGTAGACGGTCCGGTACGACAACGCCAGCAGGTTGAGCTTCGGATCCCACATCGGCGCTCCCCACGGCGGGTAGACCTGCAGCATGTGCAGGATCTGGTCGGTCACGAGCGACAGGACGGCGACCGCGAGAAAGCCCGCGAGGACAGCGGCGGCGCCGCGGAGCCGACGCGCGGACGGAACGGCGGCGATGGTGGTCGTAACGGCCATGATAGGCGCTCCCGGTTTCGCGCTCCGGCATTGGAGCGCGCGTTTACAGGTAAGTCGGAGCCGGCCGCCGGTTCTCGACAGCCGGGTGAAACTTTTCCACAAATGAAGAACGTCTTGCCGGATTCTGGAAAACCCGTCGTGGTGCGTCCCCCGACGATCCAGAGATCAACGACACCTCAGCGGAACGATTTCTGCTTCCCGCGTCTGCGCCTGTAAGGGAGGACTGATGGGCGATCGTTCCGCGCGTCTGCGTGGCCTGCTCGAATCTCCGACGCTGACGTTCCTCATGGAGGCGCACAACGGACTGAGCGCCCGCATCGTCGAAGAAGCCGGCTTCGAGGCGGTCTGGGCCAGCGGCCTTTCGATATCCGCGAGCCTCGGCGTGCGCGACTGCAACGAGGCATCGTGGACGCAGACGCTCGAGTGCGTCGAGTTCATGGCCGACGCGACGCGGCTCCCGATCCTGGTCGACGGCGACTCCGGTCACGGCAATTTCAACAACGCGCGGCGCTTCGTCGCCAAGCTCGAGCAGCGCGGCGCGGCCGGCGTGTGTCTCGAAGACAAGCTGTTCCCGAAGATCAACAGCTTCATCGACGGCGAACGCCAGGCGCTCGCCGACATGGACGAGTTCGCCGGACGCATCCGCGCCGCCGCCGACGCCCGCGCCGACGATGCCTTCGTGATCGTCGCGCGGACGGAAGCGTTCGTCGCCGGACGCGGCCTGGACGAAGCGCTGCGCCGCGCCGAGGCCTACTGGCAGGCGGGGGCGGACGCGATCCTGATCCACAGCGCGAAAGACGAGGCGTCGGAAGTCGTGGCGTTCAAGCGCGCGTGGGGAGACACGCTGCCGGTCGTGGTCGTGCCGACGAAATACCATCGCACACCCACCGACGTGTTCCGCGCTCATCGCTTTGCCGCGGTGATCTGGGCCAACCACATGCTGCGCGCGTCGCTCGCCGCAATGCAGGCGGTTGCCGCCCGCATTGCCGCGGACCAGTGCCTGCACGGCGTCGAGGCGGAGGTCGCGCCGCTCTCCGAGGTGTTCCGGCTGCAGCAGATGAACGAATTGCACGACGCCGAAGCCCGCTATACGGGTCCGACGCTGCCCTTGCGCCGGACCGCCTGACGCCGGACGACCGCGATGGCGCTCAACGAACCGTTCATTCACCTGCGTCACGAGGACGGTGCCACGGCCGTCCGCGGCTCTTCACGCTTCTTCAGGGGTCACCGCATCGCCCGGGGACGCGGTGAGCCTGACGACGGCATCTTCGCCGAATGGACGTGGGACGGAGCTCGTCTCGACGTTCAGGTGGATCGCTACGGCGCGTCGCCGCTCTTCTACTGGTCTGACGAGACCCAGATCTGCGTCTCGCCGTCGCTGCTGGCCGTGCTGCAGTGCGGCGCGCCGGCCGCGTTCGACCTCGATGGACTTGCCGCCTTCCTGCGCCTGGGCTATTTCCTGGGCGACGACACGCCGTTCGCCGCGATTCGCGTCGTGCCGCCCGGCGCAGTCATGACGTGGCAGCGCGGCCGGCTTGCCGGCCGATCGGGACGGCCGGCCGTGGGGACCGTGTCGATCGGTCGCGACGAAGCCATCGATGGCTTCGTCGCGCTGTGCCGGCAGTCGATCCGCCGCCGGCTGCCGTCGGGAGAGGGCGTGGTGATGCCGCTCAGCAGCGGCCGCGACTCCCGGCACATCCTCTACGAGCTGCACGCGGCGGGCGTCCGTCCGCTGTGCGTGACCATGCCGCGGTACGCGCCTCGGCCAGGCGAAGATCAGCGGATCGCACCGCTCGTGGCCGCTGCCGTCGGGCTGCCGCACACCCTGCTGCGGCAGAACCCGTCGCGGTGCGACGCGGAAGTGCGCAAGAACTGGATCACGCACCTCTGCGCGGACGAGCATGCGTGGTACGTGGAGATTGCGGCCCAGCTCGGACGCACGGCGCAGACGATGTACGACGGGCTCGGCGGCGCGCTGTCGGTCCCCAACCGCTATCACAGCTTCGAAGCGCTGGATCTGATCGCGCGCGGCGTCACGCGCGCGGTGGCGGATCGGTTGATCCGCGACTATGGCGTGCAGACGGAGTCGTTCCTCCGCCGGCTGCTGCGGAGCCGCGCCTACGCCGAGCTGTCGCGCGACCGCGCCGTCGCCCGCCTGGCGCGCGAGCTCGACACGCATCGCGACGCGCCCGATCCGATCAAGTCGTTCAACTTCTGGAACCGCATCCGCCGCGAGCTGGCGCTGTGGCCGTTCGCCGTGCTGCGCGACGTCCCCTACGTGTACGCGCCGTATCTCGACCACGACTTGTTCGACTTCCTCATGGGGCTGCCGCCGACGGTGATGTCCCCCACGCTTCGGGACGGCAAGAGGTTTCACACCGACGCCATCAATCGCGCGTTTCCGCAATACGCCGGCGTGCCGTTCGAGAACAAGAAGGCGCCGGGCATCGACGCGCGCGCGCACAACGCCCGGCTCGCGCGGGAAGCCGGCGCCTACATCCTCCGTCACGGGCGCTGGTCGACGCGGCTGCTCGCGCCGGCGTCCGCCGCCCTTCGCGCCGGCTGCGGCGTGGTCCGCCCGGCGTTTGGCGAGCGGCGTCCGTGGTTCTCGCTCGTCGCGCTCTACCTCACCCAACTCGAGATGGCGGCCGCCGGTCGCGCGCCGATCGTCCTGGGCGGCGGCGGCGCGGAGCCGCTGGAGCGCGCCGCATGAGACCCGCGCGCTGCGACGTCTCGGTCGTCATTACCACCCACAACCGGGCCGAACAACTCCGCAGCACGCTCGCCTCGCTCGCCGGCGTGACCTACGACGGCGGCTGGGAAACGGTGATCGTCGACAACAACTGCACCGACGCCACGCGCCGGGTGGTGGACGAGGCACGCTGGACGTTTCCGGCGCCGCTGCGTTACGTGCTCGAGGCGACGCCGGGCAAGTATGCCGCGCTCAACACCGGCATCGAGCGCTCGGCCGGTCCGTTCATCGCCAATACGGATGACGACGTGGCGCTGCCGGCGCAGTGGCTGCAGCGCGCGGTCGAGGCCCTCGAGATCCATGACTGCGATTTCGTCGGCGGGCCGGTGTACCCGACATGGGAGGCGCCGCCGCCGCCGTGGATCGACGCGCGCGACGCCATTTGCGGCAAGGTGCTGGCGCTGCAGGACCACGGCTCGCAGCCGCGCGAGTACGGCCGCGACGGCATCTCGTGGCCGCTCGGCGTCAACGTCGCCTACCGGCGCGACGCGTTCATTCGTGCCGGGCTGTTCGACGGCCGGCTCGGCCGCGTCGCCGGCACGCTGCGCAACCAGTCGCAGCGCGAGTGGCACCTGCGCGCGCGCCGCGCCGGGCTGCGCGGGATGTACATCCCCGGGATGTTCGTTCACCACTTCGTGCCTGCCGATCGCCTGACCAGGCGCTACTTCTACGAATGGTTCTACTGGCACGGCATCAGCCGCGCGATCATGCACCACACGAGAGGCACGCACCTGCTCGAGCCGGAGCGCGACGTGCCACAGGCCGACCGGCAGTGGCTCGGCGTGCCGCTGTCGGTGTGGCAGCAGACGGGACGCGCCGCGGTCAGCGCCGCGTCACGGTGGCTGCGCGGCCACCCCGACGCCGCGCTCGAGTACGAACTGCAGATTCCCTTCCTGATCGGCGCGGTCCGGCAGCGGCTCCGTCTCCGTGGGGCCGCGACGTGCTGATGCGCCTGGCCGCGCCGGCTCGCGCCTTTGCCTCGCGCATCGACGACATCCGATCCGATGCCGCTCTGACCCTCTTCGGCGCCGCCCTCGCCATCGCCAACGTCGTCACGTTCGTGCAGTGGAAGTTCCACAACGGCGTACCGCTGATGATCGGGCGCGGCCGCGACTCGCTGTGCTGGCCGTTCTGGGAGGGCTGTCAGGCCTATGCGCTGCCGGTACGGATCGTCAACGCGGGGCTCTGGCTCTACCTGCTGCTCGCCGTGGTCGCGGCCGGCTGTTTTCTCGCGCGGCGCGTGACGGCGGGGTACTGGCTGCTGCTGCTCGTCAACGCGATGCGCGTCTTCGTGATGCTGCAGGACTACCGTCTCAAAGCCAATCACCACTACATGCTGAACTGGATGGTGCTGGCCTACCTGTTCCTTCCGCACACGCGAGCGATGCTGCGGCACGTCTTGGTCTGCATCTACTTCTGGGCCGGCGCGCTGAAGCTGGATCCGGACTGGCTGAGCGGCGCGGCGCTGTACAGCCAGGATCGGTTGTGGTTTCCCCGCGCGCTCGTCCCCGCTGCCTGCGTCTACGTGGTCGTGCTCGAGATGGGGGTGATCTGGGGTCTTTACTCGCGGCGCGGCTGGGTGTTCTGGGGGACGCTGGCGCAGCTCGCGCTCTTTCACTACACGTCGTGGCCGATCGTCGGCTTCTGGTATCCCTCGCTGATGCTGTGCCTGCTGTCGATCCTGCCGCTGGCGCGAGCGATTCCGGCGCCGCCGCCGGCCGAGACCGCCACTCCGCGCCGCGATCGCCATGTCGCGTACGGGGTTTACGCGCAGACCGCGGCGGTGGCCGCGATCTTCGCGTCGCTGCAGATGCTGCCGCGCGCGTTTCCCGGCGACACCGCGATCACCGGCGAAGGCCGGATGTTCGCCCTGCACATGTTCGACGCGCTGGTGCAATGCGACGCGGCGCTGACGTATCACCGGCCGGACGGCGATCGTGTGCAGGTTCGGAAAGAGACCACGACACTGCCGCACCGCAGCCGGTGCGACCCCTTCGTCTACTACGCCATCGCGCGCAACGAGTGCGCGCGGCTTGCCGAGGAGTCCGCCGCGTCAGCGGCGCCGGTGGACTTCGACGTCAGCCTCCGGTCAAGGCGCAACTCCGCCGCGGGCTATACCCAGGTGCTCGCCGTCCGCAACTTCTGCGCGGCGACGCCGCGCTACGCGCTCTGGCACCACAACGACTGGATCGGCGTGCCCGGCGATACGGGCGCACGCGCCAGCGGCGCGCCGCCCGCGCTGCAGACGGTTAGAAGGTGAACAGGCCCGAGATGACGGCGCTGCCGCTCGTCTCGCGGAACCGCGGACGCAGCTCGTAGTCCTTCGTGCTGACGCCGGTCGCGCCGGTGAACCACATGGCGCGATAGCGGTATCCCGCGTTGATCCCGAAGCGCGAGGTGGCAAACACGGTGACGCCCGCCTCGGTGTTGACGCCGAATCCCTTGAACGTCGCGTCGCCGAAGGCGGGATCGAGGAAGCTGCCGTCCTTGATGGTCAGCCACGGGATCGACCCGCCGAGCAGCACGTACGGCTGGAAGCGGCTCTTCGTCATGAGGAAGATGCGCTCGTCGCCGTTGATCGCATGGAAGTTGGCCTCCACGCCGGGGATTCCCGCGAAGCTCCCCGTATGGTTCGTCTGGTCGTAACTGACCTCGAACGCCCCCCACTGCGAGCGGTACCCGACCACGGGGCGGATCATGGCCTTCCGATCGAGCTTCGGCAGGATCATGATCTCCTCGCCGTCGATCTCCTTGTAGATCGTCTGCCCGTCGAAGGTCACGCCGTCGAGCGTGAACGCCGGCTGGGTGGAGACGCCGACGTAGGCGCCTTCCTTCGCGAAACCCGATCGCTCCTGGCTCCATGCCGGCGCGGCAACCGACAGCAGGATGAGTGAACCGCCGAATGCGCTGACGAGTCGTGCCGCGATGTTTGAGGTCATGGCGCCGCCGGATTTCAATTCCGGTGCCGCAGCCGGTTTCCCCTGCAGAACGCGTCAAAACGCGCGTAACTTGTCAGCGATCGTCCATAAGCGCACACCCTGATCCGGGGAAAACCCGTCGATGCGGCCGCATAACTGTAACGACGAAAACGAAACCGTGGGCACGGGGCGTGCGGCTGTTTGCGGCACACCGGTCATCGCGGGTCCCAATGATTCGCGGCGGCAGGACGTTGCTCGCAGCCGTTCCCTGATCCGCGGCGGCATGCGGCTGCTTGACACACAGCGGCCCTCGCGGCGTGTGGAGCTGCAGGAGACGAGGAGCAAAGGGAGGTCTTACTCTGTTCTCATTGATCGCTCCCTTCACTCCTTGTCTGCTGTTGCTCCACATACTGCGACTACCCGAAGGCGACAATCAGTTTGCATCTCACGATCGCGGCTGTCATGCCGCTGCCATCACTACGCCGGATGAGTCGCCGCGACTGCTCGATTATCTCGACTAACGTGCGATGCGCTCGAGCTGGACGAACGGTTCTCACTGCGAGCGATCTTGCATGGAAGGCGGTGAAGTCACGTATTACAGAGGTGCACTGTCCATGAAGATCATCCCAGCAGTATTCGCGATCGCGTTACTCGGTGCCTCGACGCTCCGCGCCGACATCCCTGCGTCCCAGGCCAAGCGCCTGGACGAGGCGGCGTCGGTGCTGCGCGAGCTTCGCGACATCCCCGACAAGGGCATTCCGGAAGACGTGTGGAACAAGGCCGCCTGCGTCGCGGTCATCCCCGGACTCAAGAAGGCGGCGTTCGGTATCGGCGGTGAGTTTGGCAAAGGCGTGCTGAGCTGCCGGGCCGGTCAGTCGTGGAGCGCCCCGGTGTTCATCGAGCTTGCCAAGGGAAGCGCGGGCTTCCAGATCGGCGCCGAGCAGATCGACCTCGTGCTGCTCATGATGAACCGCAATGGCGTCGAGAAGCTGCTCGGCGACAAGGTCAACCTTGGCGCCGACGCGTCAGTCGCCGGCGGCCCGGTCGGACGATCCGCCGCGGCCGGCACCGATGCGCGCATTACCGCCGAGATCCTGGCTTACTCTCGAGCCAAGGGCCTGTTCGCCGGCGTCGACGTCTCCGGCGGCATCCTGCGTCCCGACAAGGACGCCAATGCCAACACCTATGGCGCGGACGTGTCCAGCCGCGACGTGCTGTTCTCGAACAAGGTGACCATCCCGCCCGCGGCGCAGGCGCTCCTCCGCTCGCTCCGCGACGAGACGCGCGCCACCAGCGGCCGCAAGGATTGATTCAGTCCCGTGCGCTACGGTGAGGGGCGCATCGCGGCCACGTCCCGCCGCAGGTCCTCGATATGGCGGAGGACTTCGCGCAGGGCGGCGGCGTCCTGCGACGTGCCCTTCATATAGATCGTCCCGTTCGGATAGAGGACGGCGGTTTCCACGTCGTGGAGATCGTCGAACCCCCGTTCGTGAGCCGTCGCGGTGAGCTCCCCGAGGTTGATGTGGAGCTTGCGCAGCGTATCTTCCTGCACGCGGAAGTCGCGAATCAGGTAGACGTCGTGCTCCTGCATCATCCGCTGTTCCATGCCCGGTCCGCGATAGAAGAAGCGCACCAGCAGCGCGTTGACCGCGAGCAGCGCGGCCGCGCCGACGATGCCGCCGGTGAGCGAGGTGTCGTTGCCGATGATGGCGTTCTGCACCGTGTTCGACAGCGTCAGCAGGACCACCAGGTCGAACGGGTTGAGCTGAGCCAGGATGCGCTTGCCGAACGCGCGCAGCGCGACGACGAGCAGGAGATAGACGACGACCGGCCTCACGACTTTCTCCAGCATCGAGATGGGCAGGTCGCTGGCGCCGAACTGGACGAGATTGACGAAGAGGCTGTGCCACTCAGGCATGATCTGGGAGCGTACTCCCAGAACGGCCGGCGCGGCGCGGGTTACCGATCGTCGCCGCGGTCGCGCCGGCGGATGATCTCGTCCACGCTCAGGTTCGACAACCCGCGCTGCTGCAGCCGCCGCACGTACGACGGATCCACGCCGTGGTCGCGCAGGCGAATCAGGGAGTCGGCCGGGATCCCCTTGTAGCCGAGTTGCGCCATGGCGCCGACGTACTCGGGATCGACGCCGTGATCGCGCGTGCGCGTGAACTCGTCGATCGTGAGCTTCTGGCCGAGGCCCTGCATGCCGCGGATGTATTCCGGGTCGACGCCGTGATCGCGCGCGTCGACGAGGGCGTCGAGGCCGAGGCCGCGGAAGCCGAGCGCCGCGAGCCCGGCGACGTAGTCGGGATCGACCCCGTGATCGCGCGCGCGGACGATGTCGTCGGCCGACAGCTTCGCGAGGCCGTGCGCCGCCATGCCGCGGACGTATTCCGGATCGACGCCGTGATCGCGAAGGCGGATCAGCGCGCCGACGGTACCGAGCCGGTAGCCGAGCGCCGCCATGTCCTTGACGTACGCGGCATCGACGCCGTGCTTCGCCGCGCCGACGAGCGTGTCGATGTCGGGCGTCGCGTAGCCGGCGGCGGCCAGCGTGTCGAGGTAGGCGGTGCCGACGTCTGAGACGGCGAGATAGAACTGGTCCTCGGGCGTCGGCCGGCCGATGCCGCGCTTGGCCAACTCCGCCCCGAAGGTGGCGCTGGGCTCGAAGACGAACGTGCCGGCGCAGGCGCGGTTGCGGCACGTGCCGTCGATGGTGAACGTGCCCGCCTCGCGGCGAATCGGAAAGTGCACCGTGGTCGCGGCGGCGAGCGTCGTCCCCGCCAGCCGCTCGACATCGGCGAGCGGGAGCGTGCGGCCATACGTCGAGCGGCCGCGGCGTACGTTGAGCTGCACCTGGCCTGGCTCCCGCAAGAGATGCACGTCCCACGTGCCGGTGAACTCCTGCCCGCCCGATCCGGGCAACGGCGCCGGCGACGCGGGTTCGATCGGCATGAGCGCCGCGCGCACACCTGCCATCGGCAGGAATACGGCGATCGCCACCGCCGCCAGCACGCTGCCGCGGACGGGGCCGAGCGCCGTGCGATTGCGCGCATCGTCGAGGATCGCCAGCAGCCGGCGTTCGAGCTGTCGCGCGCGCGCCATGCCGAGCGCGGTTGCCGGCGCCGGAGCGGCGCGGAACGTGTGGGCGATGTCGAGCAGGTGCCCGGCGTAGTCAGGTGCGGCGGCGCCCGAGGCCAGGACGCGATCGTCGCAGGCGAGCTCCCGCTCCGTGC
>Ga0207708_10003574_pt1 | contig 11463 bp, 13 predicted proteins | sample KBSK5101metaG_FD_184340 | JGI IMG/M metagenome (GOLD analysis project Ga0207708, IMG submission 184340) | Corn, switchgrass and miscanthus rhizosphere microbial communities from Kellogg Biological Station, Michigan, USA - KBS K5-10-1 metaG... | ecosystem: Host-associated > Plants > Roots >...
CTGCGGCCCTTAAGGTTGTGGATGGCCCAATGGCGCAAATTGCGCGTGTCGAGGTAGAAGCTGGTATCGCGGTTCATGGTCAGGTCGATCGCATACCAGACCCCATACTCGCGCACCCGATCGCCGAGACCCTCATCGCGTCCGAACCGACGGTCGCCTCGGGCGCCATGCCCCTGCAGTGATCGAGGCCGCGCCACTGCGTCGCGAGGGCCATGGCGCCGGAATACGGGAACGTCGGATCGTCGGTTCCGTGGATGATCAGCATGGAGACCGGCTGCTTCGGTGCGCAATCGGCACCCACCCACGGCGCCCCGGCGACCACGACAGCGGCCGCGACCCGGTCCGCGAGCTGGCACGCGACCTTGTCGGTCATCACCGCCCCGATCGAGAAGCCTGCGACGAACACGCGGTCGGGGTCGATCGGTTCGGTGGCGAGCAGGTGATCGAGCAGCGCCGTCAGCCAGCGCGCATCCACGCCGTCATCCGGGAGAGCAGAGGTGACACTTGCCGCCCAGCCCCGCCCTGAGGCTGGCGGGAAGACCGCGATGAACCGCTCACGGCCGGCGAGACGGTCAAAGCCGGTCTCCGACGCCGCTTTGGCTGGCGACTCTCCCAAGGCGTGCAGGAAGAGGAGGAGCGGCACCTTGCCGGAGGGCGATGGATCCGGTCGGTAGATGCGGATCCGACGCTCGTCACCGTTGAACGCAAAGAGTGGCTGTTCCGAGGTGATCGGGGCATCGGCGGCTGACGGAGCGACAGAGGTCGTCGGCGAGGCTGTGGGCGCTGCACTGGTCCGCGATGGGATCGCGACGGTCGGCGAGGTTTCGGGAGCGGCACAACCGCCGACGAGCAGGCCGCTCATCAGTACGAGCGTGCGCGCGATCCGGTGTGGACGACGCGATGTCGGCCGCATGTCATGACTCTGACCACCACCCGTCACTATGTCAATGTTGACATAACAGCGCGAAACCGCCGCCTCAGCGTCGAGGCCGAGGTCGAGCGGTACACTCGCGGCCATGACCGAGGTCGCCGTCGAAACCCCCACCTACCGCCACTACATCGCCGGTGAGTGGTGCGCTTCCACCAGCGGCGAGACGTTCGAGAGCCGCAACCCGGCGAACCGGAACGACGTCATCGGCCGGTTCCAGCAGGGCACGAAGGCCGATGTCGCGATGGCTGTCAGCGCCGCGTGGGCTGCCCGGCCGATGTGGCAGCGGACGCCCGCGCCGAAGCGTGGCGAGATCCTGTTCCGCTTCGCGCAGCTGATGGCCGACAACAAGGAGCGCCTGTCCCAGGCGATGACCCGCGAGATGGGCAAGGTCATCGCCGAAGCTCGTGGCGACGTCCAGGAGGGCATCGATATCGCCTTTCTGATGGCCGGCGAGGGACGCCGGATGCATGGCGACACCGTGCCGTCCGAGCTTCCCGACAAATGGGCGATGAGCATCCGCCAGCCGATCGGGTTCGCCGGGATCATCACGCCCTGGAACTTCCCGATGGCGATCCCGTGCTGGAAGATGATGCCGGCGCTCGTCACCGGTAACGTCGTCGTCTTCAAGCCGTCGAGCGACACACCCCACTGCGCGACGCTCCTCGTCGAGCTGCTCGCGGAGGCCGGCATCCCGCCGGGCGTCGTGAACCTCGTGACCGGCACGGGCCGCGAGGTCGGTGACGCGATCGTCGAGAACCCCGACATCGGGGTGATCTCGTTCACCGGATCTTCCGTGACAGGCAAGTCGATCGCGCTGCGGGCAGGTGAGCGTCTCAAGCGGCTCTCGCTCGAGCTCGGCGGCAAGAACGGCGTCGTCGTCCTGGCCGACGCGGATCTCGACCTGGCCACCGACGGCATCCTCTGGAGTGCGTTCGGAACGACGGGCCAGCGCTGCACGGCGGCATCCCGCGTCATCGTCGAGCGCCCGGTCGTGGACGGGCTGCTCCAGCGCCTCGAATCGCGGGCGAAGAAGCTGCGCCTCGGGGACGGTCTCGACCCCGCGACCGACGTCGGGCCGCTGGTCAATGCGCCGGCTGTCGACAAGGTGGCGTCGTACATCGATATCGGTCGGTCAGAGGGCGAGCTCGTCATGGGCGGAGGCCGTGCGACCGACGGGCCGCTCGGAGACGGGCACTTCTTCGAGCCCACGATCTTCGCGGGCGTGAGCCCGATGGACCGCATCGGGCAGGAGGAGATCTTCGGCCCGGTGCTGTCGATCATCCCCGTCGCCGATTACAACGAGGCGATGATGGCCCTTAACCAGACGCGCTACGGGCTCTCGTCGAGCATCTTCACGAGCGACGTGAACATGGCGTTCCGGGCGATGCGCGACTTCGAGACCGGCATCGTCTACGTCAACGCCGGCACGACCGGTGCCGAGGTCCACCTGCCGTTCGGCGGCTGGAAGGAGACCGGCAACGGCCACCGCGAGGCAGGCAACATCGCGCTCGACACGTACACCGAGTGGAAGTCGATCTACGTCGACTTCAGCGGCCGGCTGCAGAGGGCCCAGATCGACAACCAGGCGTAGGCCGGGTCGATGGCGAAGGGATCGCGGCGCAGCGCCGGCATCCTGCTCTATCGCGCCGGCAACGGTGGAATCGAGGTCCTGCTCGCGCATCCGGGCGGCCCCGTCTGGGCGAAGCGCCACGCCGGAGCCTGGTCGATCCCGAAGGGCGAGATCGAGGAGGGCGAGGAGCCGTGGGACGTCGCCCGTCGCGAGTTCGAGGAGGAGACCGGGCATCCCGCGCCGGACGGCGCTTCGATCGAGCTCGGCGAGATCACCCAGAAGGGCGGCAAGGTCGTCGTCGCGTGGGCGCTCGAGGGTGACCTCGACCCGGCGACGGCCCACAGCAACACGTTCCAGTTCGCCTGGCCGCCGGGCTCCGGGCGTTACATCACGATCCCCGAGATCGACCGCGTCGAGTGGTTCTCACCCGACGACGCGCGCGTGCCGCTGAAGGAGACGCAGCACCCATTCATCGATCGATTGCTGGTGGCGCTCAGCCGTCCTTGAGGTTCAGTCCTCGGGAGACGAGACGGTCGACCTTTGCCGCCATGATCAGGTCGTTGGCGCTGAGGCCGCCGATCGCATCCGTCGACCAGGCGACCTCGAGGCGGCCCCAGGACAACGTCATGGTCGGGTGATGGTTCGCGCTTTCGGCGAGGAGCGCGACGCGCGTCGCGAGGCCGAACGCAGCGGCGAATGTGGCGAAGCGGAACTCGCGGACGAGGCGGCCGTCGGCGACGCGCCACGCCGGATCGAGACCCGATCGGAGGCGATCGAGCTCGTCCGCTGACAACGTAGCCGTCGAGACGTCAGCGGCCGTCATGGTCGCGCTGGCAAGCCGCTCCGGGTCGAGATCCGTCACGCCAAAAGTCTATCGGTGACCACTCGCACCGGGTCCATCGCTAGCGTGGATGAGGCCCCGGCGTCAGACAGGTACGCCGGGGCGTTGTATGTCAGCAGCTAGGCGGTACGGATCGCGGCTAGGCGGGTCGGGCGGTCATGGAGCGGCCGCGACTCCGACATCGCCACTCGTCAGCGCGTGCGGGCCGGCAGGCACGACTCGGCGTCCCTCGAACCCCAGTGGGTATTCCCACCAGCTCGCCGCAGGCTAGCGCCGAGGACCTTGGGCGTCGAGGTCGGTGTATCATCCACGCCCCGTGGGCCCGTAGCTCAATGGCAGAGCAGCTGACTCTTAATCAGCGGGTTGAAGGTTCAAGTCCTTCCGGGCTCACCACCGCCTGTACGCACGAAACGACCCCCGGCGTTCGTCCCGCCGGGGGTCTCTTTGTGGCCTGTACCACCCGTCGTACCACCTTTCAGGCGCCCGAAGCTCTCTTGTGGCGGGTCAGGATGCCGTCCACACTTGCGGCCGCCTTATCGTTCGACTCCTTTGCCCGGTCGAAGGCGGCCATGAGATCCGGTCTCCATAGGCTCCCTCGCGAAGGCGTTCGCCGGGCCGGACATGGCCGCGGCGCACTACTTCGAGATGCTCCGCATCGAGCCGCAAGGTTTGGTCACGCGCTATTCGGCCGCCATCCTGCGCGTCGCCGAGGCGCTTGAGCGTCACGCGGTCCTGCGCGGCGATCAAGCATCCGCGCTCGTGTTCCCCAAACGGCATGCGTGAAGGTCGACCGGTTACTTCGCGACCGGCCCGCCTGTCCGCACAGCGGCGACCACATCGTCGATCGCCTTCGCGGATATGGCGGCTCCCTCCTCGCTCACGATCAGCGAGCCGTGATCCTGCCCGGACGCGAGGCGGTGATCAGCATTCGAGGACAGGCTGACCATCGTCTTCTGCGCCTCGGGCCACCCTTCCTGCGTGTCCACCGTCGCGCTCACCACGACGAGCGGCTTGTCACCGAGCGAGGTCAGCGCCTCGGCTTGGGAGAGGGTTGATGGCAGGACAGCGAATTCGTCGCGTTGGCCCGACATGGCGAGCGGAGTTGACTGCTGCGCCGACTCGATATCACCGTATGGAGCCGGCAGATCGGACGGCAGCATCGCAAGGATCACTCGATACAGGCCGAGCCGCGCGATCGACGGGAGTAGGGCCGTGGTCAACCGGATGGAGGAGTAGGCGGATGGGAAGGTCGGCAAGGCCGTGAATGCGTCGGCGGGCTGCGCATCCAGCAGGACCATCCCTGCGACATCATCCGGATACTGCTGTGCAAACACCCTAACGTAGGGCCCGCCCGTCGAATGCCCGACCAGCACGATGGGCCGTGAGACCCCGGCGTTCTCGAGCAGCGCATGGAGATCCGTCGCGACCGCCAGCCCGTCCTGTGGCGCACCCGCGTCGTCGCTACCACCACGGCCCGCACGGTCGTAGACGCACACGCGAGTGCTGCTGCTTACAGCCGGGGCGATCCGACCCCAGTACGGCGAACCCTCGCTCAGCCCGGACTCGAGCACGACCGTCGGATCACCCGTACCGGCGCACTCGATGTGCAAGCGCCGCCCGCCGACATCCACCAGCTGGCCGGTCATCGGATAGGTGGCACTGTCGCGGGCCGCCGACAAGGTCTCGAACGCGCCGCCGACCGCTAACGCCCCAAGGACGACGACGACGGGATAGACGAGCCACTTGGCACGACCGGGCAGCTCTCGGCGGACCCGAACGAAGATCCAGACGGCAAGGACGAGGAGCGCCGGCGGCCACAGCCAGCTGAGGACATCCATGGTCGGGGCACGAGGGGCAAAGACCACTAGGGCCAAGCCGACGAGTCCCATCGCCGCCCCTGGCACGAAGGCCCAGCGCTGCGGACTGGCTGTGTATCGGATCGAAAGCGCGCCGAGGAGGAGCCAACCGATCCCGAACGCAACGAGGACCGACCCAGTGATCACGGACTCGGTCGCTCCGGAGAGCGGGCCGACCACGAACAAGACCGCCAGGAGGAAGCCGACCACGAGCGAACCTGCGACGACGAGCGTGAGGGGCCGGCCGGAGCTCAGCGCGGATGCAGGCACGAGGTCGGCAGTATGCCCCCAGGGGCACGCAGAGCGCCGCGCGCTTGGCGCGAAGTGACGAGCTGGTCTTCGAGCTACGCCGGCGCTAGCTGCGGTGTGGCCGGCGGGTTTTCCCGGCGAAGGCGAGTGCGACGTAGAAGCTGGGCATTGATGGCGACCACGATCGTCGACAGGCTCATCGCGATGGCACCGGCGGCCATCGGCAGGTCGATGCCCCACGGGACAAGGATGCCCGCCGCGATCGGGATGGCGACGACGTTATAGCCGGTCGCCCAGACGAGGTTCTGGACCATCTTTTGGTAGGTGGCGCGGGAGAGTTCGATCGCGCCTACAACGTCTCGGGGATCGCTCCGTACCAGGACGATGCCAGCCGACTCGACTGCAACATCGGTGCCGGCGCCGATCGCGATCCCCACATCCGCCGTCGCGAGTGCGGGAGCGTCGTTGACCCCGTCGCCGACCATCGCAACCTTCCGGCCGCCCTCCTGGAAGCGGCGGACCGCATCGGCCTTGTCGGCGGGTAGGACCTGTGCGGCGACCTCGTCGATGCCGAGCTGCTTGCCGACAGAGGCGGCGACTGCCTCCGAGTCGCCGGTGATCATGGCGACGCTGATACCAAGGCGATGGAGGTCGTCGATCGCCTCCCTCGACTCCGGCCGGATCTCGTCCTCGATGGCCACGATGCCGGCGACGGCACCATCGACGATGACATGAAGGACTGTCCGGCCCCGCTGGTCCCACTCAGCGGCCTGGGCATGTGGCGACAGGCCCTGTTCCCGGACTAACCGAGGCCCGCCGACGAAGACGTCGTGTCCTTGGACCTTGGCGTGGGCACCTCGGCCGGCCAGTGCCTCGAAGTCGGTCGCTGGTCGCGTCTCGACGCCTCGCTGTCGCGCGCCCTCGACGATCGCCCTGGCGACCGGATGCTCCGAGTCGGCCTCGACCGACGCGGCGAGACCGAGCACGCGTTCGATGTCGGCTGAGCCAGCCGCAACGTCGACGAGGACCGGCTCACCCTTCGTCAGTGTCCCCGTCTTGTCGAAGATGACGGTGTCGAGGGTCCGCGCGCGTTCGAGGGCTAGGCGGTCCTTGACGAGTAGGCCGTTTCGTGCACCGAGTGAGGTGGAGATCGCGATCACCAGCGGGATCGCGAGGCCGAGCGCGTGGGGGCATGCGATCACGAGCACGGTCGCGGTGCGGATCAGCGCACCTTCTGGGTCTCCCAGCAGCCACCACACGACGAGGGTCAGCGCACCCGCGGCCAGGGCGATGTAGAAGAGCAGCGCGGCTGCTCGATCCGCCAACGCTTGGGCCCGTGACGCGGAGGCTTGGGCGTCCGCGACCAGCCGCATGATCCCCGACAGCGCGGTGGCATCGCCGACTGCGGTCACCCGGACGCGCACTGATCCCCCAGCGGCCACGCTACCGGCGATGACCTCATCGCGTGCGTCCTTCGGGACTGCACGAGATTCGCCGGTGATCATCGACTCATCGACATCGGCCGCGCCGTCCACGACGATCCCGTCCGCTGGAACGCGGGCGCCAGGCCTGACGAGAACGACATCATCAAGTCGCAGTGCCGCGATTGGGACCTCTTCGGTTCCGTCGCTCGTGACACGCTCGGCGGTATCGGGGAGCAGCTCCGCTAGCGCTGTGAGGGCGCCACGAGCCTGGGCGATCGAGCGCATCTCGAGCCAGTGCCCGAGCAGCATGATCGTGATGAGCGTCGCCAACTCCCACCAGATCTCGACATCGAAAAGGCCAAGCGTCCCAGCCCAGGAAGTGATGAACGCGACAACGATCGCGAGCGAGATCAGGGTCATCATCCCGGGCTTGCGGTCGGCGAGCTCGCCCCGCGCGCCCCTCAGGAAGACCAGCCCGCCATACAGAAAGACGATCGTGCCGAGTATCGCGGCGGCGTACTGCTCGCCAGGGAACGACGGCACCCTGTACCCGAACCACTCCTGGATGTCCGGGCTCAAGAGAAGGACGGGGATCGTCAGCGCAAGCGAAAGCCAGAACTTGTCTCGGAACATCGCGACCGAGTGGCCTTCATGGCGATCGTGGCCCGCGTGACTGCCGGAAGCGTGGTGGTCGCCGTGCGGAGTTGGGCGGCTCTGTGGCGCCTCCTCGGCTGGAGCCGAATGGGCGTCGTGGGTCTGGTGGTGGTCGTCGTGGTCCATGGCGTGTCTATGATGCCGTCGAGGCCACGGCGGGGACGTCGCGTCGGTCGGGTGGGCATTTACCGCGGGCATCGTTGGAATGGTCTTCACGCCGATGTGCACGTGACGCGTCCGCAGGTCGGACCGTTGCCCTAACGCACCACCCCTGGCCTCGTTGTCAAAGGTGCGGGGTCCCCGTCCCGCAAAGACGCCCCGGTATGCGGTGCCCGTGGGGGGAACGCATACCGGGGCTTTGTTTGGACGCGACGACGGCCGAGGCTAGCCTGCCTAACCACGTGCTTCACCGCGAAGGACCAGCGCGCTTGGGCGGATGGCGATGTACGGTCGCGGCAGATGACCGAGGACGAGTCTCCCCGACGGGCTTCGTGAGCCGGCGCCGATTCTTCGCGTTCTTCCTTCCGAGCGCATCGGTCGCTGTACTCGCTTGTCTCGTGCTGGTGGTCGTGGTCCAACAGGATCTCCGCCAGGGTGCCGACGATCCGCAGCATCAACTCGCCGAGGATGCCGTGGCCCGATTGGACGCTGGGGATGCGCCGGCCGCGGTCGCAGACGGCCCGACGGTCGACCTCGCCGCGAGCCTCGCGCCGTTCCTCGCGATCTACGACTCCGAGGGGACCGTCCTCGCGACGAATGGGGAACTCGATGGCAAGGCGCCACACCCTCCGCAAGGGGTGCTGGCGACGGCCTCCCAGTCGGGGATCGATCGGGTGACATGGCAGCCGCGAGCTGGCGTCCGGAGCGCGATCGTGGTTCTTCGCTGGGCGGGCGGCACGGTCCTCGCCGGTCGTTCGCTCCGGCGGGTCGAGGAGACCGAGGCGAACGTGGAGGGTCTCGCCCTCGTCGGGGCAGTTGCGGTGGTTGCCCTCACGGCCGTCGCCTCGTTGTTCGCGGCATGGCTCTGGCCCTCCGGTCGCGACGAGCCGACTGGGTGACCAGGGATCTGTACCGCGCGCCGAGGCACGCCGACGGCGTTCTTTGACGGACGGCCGAGGGGAGCGCACACTCGGTGGCGAGAGCGCTTACGTTGGGCCCTTCCCCAACCGGCTACATGCGATCCCTGGCAGGGGTCATCCTCGTGTGCAGGATCTGAGCTCTTCGAGTAACGGGCTGGCGAGCCCGGAAGAGTCTTGGAGACCTGATGACCAACGCTCCCACACGCATGCCCTGGGACACGATGCGCAAGACCGCGTTCGTGGCCGGCGTGTTCTACCTGATCACCTTTGTTGCGGTCGGCACGCTGACCCTGTACGGCCCGGTGTTGAACGATGCCGGCTACATCCTGAGTTCAGGCAGCGACAGCGGTTTGCGCTGGGGCACCCTCCTTGAGGTGATCGTCGCGTTGGCTGGCGTCGGCACCGCCCTGGCATTGTTCCCTGTCGTCAAGCGGCAGAACGAGGCCTTCGCGCTCGGCTTTGTTACCACCCGCGTCATTGAAGCCGGCTTGATCCTGATGGGTGTTGTAAGCCTGCTCTCGCTCGCCACCGTGCACCAAGTCGGCGCGGCGGCTGGGGCCGACGACACCTTGCTGCTCACCACTGGCGTCTCTTTTGTCGCGCTTTACAAAGCGACGTTCCTGCTGGGACAGACGCTCATGCCGGGAATGAACGCGGTGCTCCTGGGCTACCTCATGTACCGGTCCGGTCTCGTGCCGCGGCTGATCCCTACGCTGGGACTCATCGGTGGTCCGCTGATGATCTCATCCGTGATCGGCCAGATCATCGGTGTCAACGAGCAGTATTCCGTCTGGTCGGGCATCGCCCTGATCCCGATCTTCATCTGGGAGCTGTCGTTGGGCCTGTGGATGACTTTCAAGGGTTTCCGCAGGGACTCTCCGCTGATGGTCGAAGCCGCCGAGGCGGCGAGCCGACGCGCATCGTCGCCCCCACATCTGACAGAGAGCCCGATCCCGAAGGCCGGCGTCGCGTGAGGACTGAGACCCGAAACCAGCCGATCTACGTCGATCGCGTCCAAATGAAGGCGCGTCCAAATGAAGGAGTGAGGTCATGACAACCATCGCCAGCCAGACCGGGGCCGGCCTACCGCTGTATGCGGAGGGCTCGATCGTTAGCTCGCCCAAGCGCCTCGCGCGGATCGCTGGGCTTCTCTATCTCGCGGTGGGCATCCTTGGCGCCTTCGCCTTTGCCGCCGTCTACTCCACCATGTACGTCGCAGGCGATGCGGCCGCCACCGCCAGCAAGCTGGTCGCCAACGCCGGACTCGTCAAGATCGGCGTCGCCGCCGATCTGATCCAGGTCGTCTTCTGGGTCTTCCTTGCGCTGACCCTGTACGTCTTGCTCCGGCATGTGAGCGGCTACGCGGCGCGCGCTATGGTCGTCCTTGTCGCGATCGGAGCATCGATCAGCTTCCTGAACATCCTCTTCGAGTTCCAGGGCATGCGGGTCGCGACCGATCCCGCATACAGCGCGACAGTCGGCGCCGCGGGGGCGACGGCCATGGCCCTGTTGATGCTCGAACTGCAGCACTACGGATACGCCATTGCCGGGATCTTCTTCGGTCTGTGGCTCGTGCCGCTCGGCTATCTCGCCTTCAAATCCGCGATGTTCCCGAAGGTGTTGGGGATCGTGCTCGTCGTCGGCGGCGTCGGCTACCTCTTCGACACGCTCGCCGCATTCGTGGCCCCCGACCTAACCCCGATCATCCATCCGATTGCCGCATTGCTCGGCATCGTCGCAGAGGTCTCACTCCTGGTCTACCTCCTCGTGAAGGGGGTGCGCAGCCCCGCCGCGTCGGATGACCGGCCGTCGTCGACGGCCTCGGTGCCGGCGCCCACGTCCGCGTAGGCGCGACCGATGTCGTATTCCGCCCTCAGGACCCGCGGAGCGCACCGGGCACTCGCCGACCAGGAAGTCGACTCGATGGATCAATCGCCCACGAATGTGGCCCAGACGCAGTTCACGACGCCGGAACGGACCGACCTGGACGAGCAGGCCTGGATTCGACCATGGCTTCGAGCCGAGGGCTTCGCTGTCTTCGCTGCGGGGTTCGCGGGCTTCGTGTTCCTCGGCCTGCCTTGGTGGGCGTTCCTACTTCTGCTGATCGTCCCGGATGTCTCGATGGTCGGGTACCTCCGCGGGCCCCGGGTCGGGGCGATCGTCTACAACGTCGCGCATGACTTGCTGTCCGGCGTGGCCATCGCCGGGCTGGGCCTGGTCATCGGGAGCGTGCCCATTGCCGCGGCCGGCGCCATCCTCGTCGCGCATGGGGGGATGGACCGCATGATGGGCTACGGACTGAAGTTCCCGAGTTCGTTCAAGGACACGCACCTCGGCCGGATCGGACGCAGCCAACGTGACGCCCCAGGCGGGGCAGCATGACCGCCGCGATTTCGAGAAAGAGGTCGCGGCCGTGCAGCCGGTCATCGACAGCATCGTCTGGGAGTAGCCGCTTGCAACCTACCTGCCACTGATGCCCGAGAACCATTGATGGGTGCTCGTTCGTACCGAAAGGTGACCCTCTGACGAAACGCAGAAGGAGGTCACTTGTGGTCCGACGAATGCTCACGACCGTTATGTCGGTCGATCGCATCTGGTCCCGGATGTGGCCGATGGCCATCGTCGTTCTGGCGATCGTCGTCGCCGCATGTGGCAACGGCAATGGAGGCGGTCCCGGGTATTAGGGATGGCCTGGAGGCTACGGGCCGTGGATCTCCCGTAGGAGTCGCCGGGCCCGGTCGATCGTCTGTCGAGACGCCATCGGGCGCGTCGGCGATCGCGCCGCGGTCTCGGTGGTAAGCCACTTGTAGAGCAGCCGAAGGTCGGGCACGAGGCCTCGACCCCCTTGTGTCCAGGATC
>Ga0207708_10003577_pt1 | contig 11462 bp, 6 predicted proteins | sample KBSK5101metaG_FD_184340 | JGI IMG/M metagenome (GOLD analysis project Ga0207708, IMG submission 184340) | Corn, switchgrass and miscanthus rhizosphere microbial communities from Kellogg Biological Station, Michigan, USA - KBS K5-10-1 metaG... | ecosystem: Host-associated > Plants > Roots >...
GGTCACGACGACCGGCCAGCCGAAGGCGGCCCGGGGCGTGTCGGCGTCGAAGCTCGGCACCATCCGCCGGGGCAACGGCGTCCTACAGGTGACCTACAACGGGTGGCCGCTCTACCGCTTTCAGGGCGACACCCGTGCCCGGCAGACCAACGGCGAGGGCATCAAGGCCTTCGGCGCCGAGTGGTACGTCCTCTCCGCCGCCGGGAACATCATCGAAGCGGACGGCTCGTAAGGGCTGCCCGAGCCGGCACCGTCTGACGCCGACCGGTCGCGCCTCGCGCAAATGGCTTCGCTGTCGTCTGAGCCGGCCGGCGCTTCGGTCGAGCCGCATCCAGACATCGGACCTCCGCGGCAGCGGCTGGCCGGCCTCGAAGGCCTCCGGGGCCTCGCTGCGCTCTTCGTGGTGGTGAACCACGTCTTTCTCCGCGCATTTCCCGGCTATCCCGTGAACCGCGCGCCGTTCTGGGCAGCCTGGTTCATCTACGGGCGCTTCGCGGTCGTCGTGTTCATCGTGCTGTCGGGCTTCTCGCTGGCCGTGTCACCCGCCCGCCGCGGCTGGCGGCTCGACGGCGTTCTCCGGTTCGCGCACCGGCGGGCCCGGCGGATCCTCCCGGCGTACTGGGCTGCCCTGGGCTTCAGCCTCGCGCTGGCGTGGCTCGTCGTCGCTCCACCAGGGCAGGGAGTACCCGACGCCAAGTCGGTGTTCGTCAACGGCCTGCTGGTGCAGAACCTCGTCGGTGCGCCAAGCCCCAACCGATCGTTCTGGTCGATGGCCGTCGAGGCCCAGCTGTATGCCGTGTTTCCGCTGCTGCTGGTGATGGTGCGCCGGTGGGGCCCCATCGTCATGGTCGCCGCCGTGACGCTCGTCGTGGCGACAGTGGGGATCCTGGGCCCGCACATCCCGCGCCTCGAGGTGTTCGTGATCCAGTCTCCGCCCGACCTCGCCGCGCTCTTCGCGATCGGCGTCGCGAGCGCAGGCATCGTGGGCGCGAGCAGCGCTCGCAGGTCGTGGCCGTGGGCTGGGCTCGCGCTCGCGCTCGCGGCGCCCGTGCTCGCGACGGTCTGGTGGCAGGTCGCCGCGGTGCCGAGGTTGCCCGAGTTGAAGTTCGCGCTGGTGAAGACGATCGGGTTTGTGCAAAGACCGCTGCACGGCGAGGTGCCCGAGCAGGCGGGGCATGAGCCGCCGCAATCGACGCCGGTCTCGGTGCCGTTTTGTACGCCGTCGCTGCACGTCGACGTGGCGGTGACGTTGATGCCCGCCGATGTCGTCGTAGCGCCGCCGTTATCGAGTGCGCGCGCGGTCAGCGAATGGCTGGCCGCCGCGACCGGCACCGTCCAGCTCACGCTGTAGGGCGACGTCGTGTCCGGGCTCCCGATCTGCGTCGCGCCGTCGAAGAACGTCACCGACGAAACCGTGCCGTCGCTGTCCGCGGCGTTCGCCGACACCGTGATGGTGCTGCCCGCGACGACCGACGCGTTGTTCATCGGCGCGGTGATGCTGACCGTCGGCGGGACGTTCGCGACCGCCGAACAGACGCCCGAGACGCAGTTTCCGCTCTGGCAGTCGGCGTTGATCGCGCATGTCTTGCCGTTCGCGCACTTCGTCGTGCACGAACCGCCGCAGTCGACGTCGGTCTCGCTGCCGTTCTTGAAAGTGTCGGTGCACGTCGCGGTCGCGGTGACGCCGATGGCCGTCGACGTCGTGCTGGCCCCGCCGTTGTCGGTCGCGCGCGCGGTCAGCGAATGGCTGCCCGGCGTCGCCGGCACCGTCCAGCTCACGCTGTAGGGCGACGTCGTGTCCGGGCTCCCGATCTGCGTCGCGCCGTCGAGGAACGTCACCGAGGACACCGTGCCGTCACTGTCCGCGGCGTTCGCCGACACCGTGATGGTGCTGCCCGCGGGGACCGATGCGCCGTTCATCGGCGCGGTGATGTTGACCGTCGGTGGAACGTTCGGCGGTCCGTACGACAGCCCGAATCCGTACGGGAACAGCACCGTCGCCGGCGGGCTGGCCGTGTTGCTGTAGTGATCCCCCACGTCCCCGCAGCTGTTGGCGACGTTCGCATCGCACCAGACGACAGGCGTCTCGGTCGCGTCGACCTTCCAGGTGACCGGCAGCTTGCCGGTGAAGTTCGCGCCGCCCACGCCGTACAGCACCTCGGCGACGCCCAGGCCCTCGCTACCCGGATACCACGCCATCACGATCGCCTTCGTGTTCGCGTCGGCCACCAGGCCCTGGATGTCGAGCGGCCGGCCGCCCAGCACCACGACCACGCAGCCGTTGGTCGCCGTGCAGGTGCCGCTGCCGTCGTGGTCGGGATCGGTGTCGTCGCCGAACCACTCGGCGTACGACTGCAGCGTCTCCGACACGACGCGGATGCCGACCTGACAGCCGCTGCTGACGACGCGCGCCGCGCCCACCACCTGCGTCACGCCCTGCAGGATCGACGTCCCGGTCGGCGTGATCAGCGGCTGCTGCCAGCCCAGCGTCCAGGCGCCCATCTGCGCGCGCAGGTTGTCGGCGCCGTTGCCGGTCACGCACACGGTCGTCGTCGGCGACAGCGGCAGGAAGCTGCCGGTGTTCTTCAGCAGCACCAGCGATTCACGGACCGCCTGGCGGGCGACGTTGCGGTGTGCCGTCGAGCCGATCTGCGAGGCCCCGCTGCGGTTCGCCATCGGCGCCTCGAACAGGCCCAGCTCGAACTTCTTGGTGAGGATGCGGCGGACGGCGTCGTCGATGCGCGCCTGCGTGACGCGGCCGGCGTTCACCTCGTCGCGCAGCGTGGTGATGAACGTCCGGTACGAGTCCGGCATCATGAACATGTCGACGCCGGCGTTGACGGAGGTGCGCACCTTGTCGGCGAACGTTCCGGTCAGCTGATCGATCGCCTGCCAGTCGGAGACGACGAACCCCGAGAACGCCATTTCGCCCTTGAGTACGGTGGTCAGATAGTTCGAGCTTGCGTGCATCTTCACGCCGTTGACGCTGCTGAACGATGCCATCACGGAGCCCACGCCGCGCGTGAGCGCGCTGCTGTAAGGCGCCAGGTGAATCGCGCGCAGCGCCGCGTCGGTCATCTGATCGTCGCCGCGATCGATCGGCGTTCCACCCGGGTTGTTACCGGTGCCGAACACGGCGCCGCCGTCGCCGACGAAGTGCTTCGCCGTTGCCAGCACCGTGTCGGGGAGGCTGAGCCCGCCGCCCTGCAGGCCGCTGATCGCCGTCGTCATCGACGTCACCAGCGCCGGATCCTCGCCGAAGCTCTCGTAGGCGCGGCCCCAGCGCTGATCACGCGTGACCGACAGCGCGGGCGCGAACGTCCACTGGATGCCGGTCGCCGTCATCTCCTGCGCCGTGATCGCCCCGGTCTGCTGCACCAGCGCGGGATCGCGCGTGGCGCCCAGGCCTATGTTGTGCGGGAAGACGGTCGCGCCGATCACCTTCGCGTGACCGTGAACGCAGTCCATGCCGTAGATCATCGGGATCTGGAGGCGGGTGGCGAGCGCGCCGGTCTGGTAGCTGTCGACCAGATCCGCCCAGGCCGCCGCGGTCGGCGACGCCAGCGATGAATCCGCGCCGCTCAGCACCGAACCGATGAACAGCGACGTCACGTCGGCGGGCGCGCTGGTCTGCTGCTCGCTCTGGGTCATCTGTCCGATCTTCTCGTCCAGCGTCATGCGGCCCAGCAGATCGGCGACGCGCGTCGCGACCGGCAGGCTGGGATCCTTGTAGGGCGGCGTGCCAGCCGTGCCGCCGCCACCGCCGGTGCCGCCACGGCCGCCGGCCCCACTGGTACCGCCGCCACCCGTCCCACCGGCGCCGCCCTCGCGGGTACTCTCGGCCGGGCCCGTGCCGGACGGCACGAACGACGCATTTGTCGTCAGCAGCACCTTGTCGACGACGAAGCCGTCCTCGCGCATCCACAGGTTGATGGTGTGAACCGTGGGCGTGCCCGGCGGCGTCGTCGTCACGGACAGCGTCGCGTTGACACCGTCGAGCGTGCCGCGCGTCCACCCGAAGCTGGCGGTGAACCCGTTGATGCGATCCGCAGTAGCGACTGCGGCGCCGTCGCTGCCGGCGTGCACGGAGTCGCTCGTTCCGACGGCCGAACCGCCGGCGCGGCCGCGCACCCAGACCTGGTACGTGCCGGCCGTGACGAACAGGACGCGGAAGTCGAGCCGTGGGCTGCCGGTGACGAAACCCGTGTCGACGGCGGTGCCGTTGTCGGGCGTCGAACGCATCGCCTGCCCGCCCGACGCGTTCGCGTCGTTCTCCGACGCCCAGCTGTGCCCGCCCTGCGCCACGTTCCCCGTGAAGTGCTCGGCCTCCATGACGACCTGGCCGCCGCTCTCCTGAAAGTCGCCCGTCAGCTTCGAGCGGATCGTCTCGATCGGATCGCCGCCGCCGGACCTTTCTATACAGCCCGCCAGCACCGCGCCACCCAGCGCGCACCCGATCGACAGCACCAACCCGCTCCTGCGTGCCCACCTTCGCGTCATCACGGCCTCCCGGCTCAGATCGGCGCGCAGACTCTCAGTGAGTGAGCTCGCTGGCAAGTCCCAAGTGGTTTACAGCTTTGAAACGGCCGGGATCGTATCTTTCGGCGGCCATGAGCACCGCCGATCAGCAGCAGTCGCCCGCGAAGGCCGGGCGCCGCGAATGGCTCGGGCTGGCGGTGCTGGCGCTGCCCTGCCTGCTGTATTCGATGGACCTCACCGTGCTGCACCTGGCGGTGCCCAAGCTGACCACCGATCTCCAGCCCAGCAGCAGCCAGCTGCTGTGGATCATCGACATCTACGGCTTTCTGGTCGCGGGATCGCTGATCACGATGGGCACGCTAGGCGATCGCATCGGCCGGCGGCGCCTGCTGCTGGTCGGCGCGGCGGCGTTCGGCGCGGCCTCGATCGCGGCCGCCTTCTCCACCACCGCCACGATGTTGATCGCGACGCGCGCGCTGCTGGGCCTGGCCGGCGCCACCATCGCGCCGTCGACGCTGTCGCTGATCCGCATCCTGTTCGAAGACCCGCGCCAGCGGACGACAGCGATCGGCATCTGGATCACCAGCTACTCGGTGGGCGGCGCGATCGGCCCCCTCGTCGGCGGCGTGTTGCTGGAAACCTTCTGGTGGGGTTCCGTGTTCCTGGTCGGCGTTCCGGTGATGGTCCTGCTGCTGATCGTGGGACCGCGCTTGCTGCCCGAGTACCGCGATCCCAACGCCGGCCGCCCCGATCTGATCAGCGCGCTGCTCTCGCTGGTGGCGGTACTCGCCGTGATCTTCGGCCTCAAACGCATCGCCCAGGACGGGTTGGCCGTCGTGCCCGTGTTCTTCATCCTCGGCGGCGCGGCGGTCGGCGCGACGTTCGTACGCCGCCAGCTCCGGCTTCCCGATCCGCTGGTGGACCTTCGCCTGTTCCGCGCGCCGGCGTTCAGCGCGTCGCTGGCGACTTACGGCCTCGCGATCCTGTTCTCGTTCGGGAGCTTCCTGTTTCTGCCGCAGTACCTGCAGCTGGTTCTCGGCCTATCACCGTTCCGCGGCGGGCTGTGGACCATCCCGTGGTCGCTCGCCTTCGTCGTCGGCTCGTTGCTGACCCCGGTGCTGGTGCGCCGGATCCGTCCCGCGTTCGTGATGGCGGGTGGCCTGGTAATCGCCGCGTTCGGGTTCGCGCTGTTCACGCGCATCGATGCGACGACCGGGTTCGCGCTGTTCGTCGGCGGCTCGACGACGTTCGCGCTGGGCCTCGCGCCGGTGTTCACGCTGACCACCGACCTCGTCGTTGGATCCGCGCCGCCCGAGAAGGCCGGCGCGGCGTCGGCGATCTCCGAGACCAGCGCCGAGTTCGGCGGCGCCCTGGGGATCGCGGCTTTCGGCAGCATCGGCGTGGCCGTTTACCGCGCGATGATCGGAGGCGCGCTGCCGGCGGGCGTGCCGCCCGAGGTGGCCGATGAGGCGCGCGCGACCCTGGGCGGAGCGTTCGTCGCCGCGGCGAAGCTGCCCGCGCCGGTGGGCGCCGAGCTGACGCGCGTCGCGCAGGAAGCGTTCGTCGCCGGCCTGCAGATCTGCGCGGCGATCAGCATGCTGGGATCCATCGCGCTCGCCGTGCTGGCGGCGGTCGCGCTGCGGCGCGTGCGCCCGAGCGCGGCCCAGGGGTGAGACCCTCACCCTAACCCTCTCCCGCAAAGCGGGAGAGGGGACCGGATCTCCCTCTCCCGCGTCGAAGATCAGGCGCCGGCGCCGGCGAGGGGTTCGGGCCGGGGGACGTGGGGGAAGGCGGAGGCGAGGCGTTCCTGCTCGGCGCGCAGCTCTTCGGCGAACAGCGAGGTCAGCCGGACCGCGAGCTCGGTCGATCCGCCGCCGATCAGGTGAGGCGTGATGGCGGCGCTGAACTCGGCGCTGGACTGGAACCGCTTGTCGGGATCGACCTCCAGCGCGCGGGTCAGGATGGCCGGTAACGGCGCCGGTAGCGCCGCGATGCGCGCCCGCATCACGGCGTCCGGCCCGGCGGCGGCGGCGGTCAGCAAGTCGTAGAACGTGTCGCCCGGGTACGTCTGCTCGCCCGTCGCCGCATGCAGGATGACCAGACCGATCGAGTACAGGTCGGACCGGTGATCGACGGCGCGGCCGCGCGCCTGTTCGGGCGACATGAAGCAGACATTGCCGCGCACCGTGCCGCTGTCGGTCTGCGACACGCGCTGCTTCGCCTTCATGATGCCGAAGTCCAGGATCTTCACCTCGCCGCGTTCGGAGATGATCACGTTCGCCGGCGTGACGTCGCGGTGGACCAGCCCCATCGGGCGGCCGGCGTCGTCGCGCTTGTCGTGCGCGTAGGCCAGGCCGGCCAGCACCTCATTGGCCAGATGGAGGATCGCGTTGTGCGACAGCATCGGTTCGCCGCGCTCGTACAGGCGGCTGGTGATGCGGCCCAGATCGCGCCCGATGATGTACTCCTCGGCGAGGAAGTACGAGCCCCCCGCCTCACCGAAGTCGAAGACCGGCACCACGTTCGGGTGCACCAGCGTCGAGGCGAGGTTGGCCTCGTCGATGAACAACCCGACGGCCGTCGGATTGTTGTCCAGCTCGGCGCGCAGCCGCTTGATGACGAACGGCCGGCGGAAGCGCCCGACCCCGAACGACACCGCGGTGAACACCTCGGCCATTCCGCCCGCGCCGATCTGATCCACCAGCAGGTAACGGCCCAGCGCCGTCCCCGGACCGGGGCGGACGATCGTTGCGACCGGTGGCGTCGCGACGGGCGGCGGCGCGGCGATGCGGGCGCCGGTCGCGCCCGCCTCGATCGTGACGGGCGGCGCGGGAAGCAACGCCGGCGGGTCCGGCGGGCGGCGGCGACGTCCGGGCCGCACCGACACGGCGCCGATCACCAGCGCGACCGCGATCGCGATCGGCCACGTGATTCTCTTGCGCGATCGATCGGCGGCGGCCGCGACCGGACCGTAGTCCGCGCGGCCGAGCGCCCACAGCCACAATCCGGGCGCGATCTCGACGGCGGCCGCATGGGTCCCGGCGTCGGACAGCGCGACGGAGCCGCTCGCCTCACGCCCCGCCAGCGGGACCAGCAACGCGGCATCGGCGCCGCCCTGCCCGATCGCGTGCACGCCGTCGCTGACCAGCACCGCGCGGTCCGCGCCGCCGGCCACCTGTTCCAGCAGCGCGCCGTCGATCCGCCGCGCCAGCACCAGGACGGCAGGCCGCGCCGGGCGCGCCGCGACCAGGAACGCGCCGCCGCGGCCGGAGATCACCACGCTGCTGGGTCGGCCCGACTCCGCCACGCGGCGAACGGTCTCCGTGACGGAGACGCCGTCCTCGCCCTCGGTCTGCGCGAACGCGAGCGTCGCGCCGTCGTACGAGATCGCCGCGCGCAGATCGCGATACGGCTCCCACCAGCTCTCCGTCCCCAGCAGATCCGCGAAGGTGTCGCGGTTGACCCGCCCGCGCAGCGCGGCCACAAAGCGCGGGTTGGCCAGCGCGTTCTCGGTCGTCAGCGCCATCGCCTCGGTCTGGAGGCGCAGCGCCTGGCGCGCCAGGTCGGCGGTCTCCCGCGCCTTTCGCGCCGCCTCGTCGCCGGCGCGGCGCTGGCGCGCCTGGGTCAGCGCGCGTTCGGTCAGGTAGGGGATGCACACGATGGCGCCGGCGAGCACGAGCCCCGACACCGCCCGCAGCTTCGATCGCACCGCCGATCCCATGACTCAGTAACCGAGCTGCGCCTGTCGGGGCTTGCCGTACTTGTCCGGCACGACCACCACCGGCGACCGATCGATGGGGATGCGCACGGCCAGGCCCGTCGCGCCCGCCGGCCCCACCTTCAGCGCGTGCTTGACGACCGCCGCGGACGATTCGTGCCAGACATTCAACTCGTACCGACCGGGCATCACGTTGCGAATCACGAACGCGCCGGACGGCCGCGGCTGCGCGAAGTAGGCCGAATCGACGACGTAAAGGTACGCGGTCATCGACGCGTGGATGTTGCACAGCAGCTCGACCACGCCCGGCTGCGTGAACGTGCGCGAGTACGAACGGCCGGTGTCGTACAGGCCGGCATCGAAGGATTGCCCCGGGCTGAGCGAGAACACGTTGTGAAAGTAGGGATCGTCGTTGCGGAAGACCACGGTCTCACCGACAGGAATCGCCAGGACGTGAGGAACGAAGGTCTTGCCCAGCTGGTTCAGCACCCGCGGCTTGCGTGACGGGCGCGGCGCCGGCGTCGCGCCGTCCAGGCGTTTCAGCCAGACGACCGCGCCGCCCGGACCGACCGCACCGCCGCCGGTCACACTGCCCGACACCGTCACCCCGACTGGCTCCGGACGCGCCTCCACCGGGGGCGGTGCCGGCTTCGCCGATGCATCGGGCATCGCACCGATTGGCGGGGTGTCTGCGCCCGCGGCTGCCGACCCGCGCTGCCGCTGCGCCTCGGCGAGCAGCGGCGACACGGCGCGCCCGATCTCCGGCGGCAAGCCGGGCAGCCTGAGCAGCGCCTCCCAGTCGCGCGCGGCGCGCGCGAAGTCGCCCGCCTCGAACGCAACACGGCCACCCGCCATCAGATTGAAGATCAGGTACTGGCGCTCGACCTCGGTCTTGAAGGTCAGGTCCTGGGGACTCCTGACCACGATGGGCAGGGGCATCTCCCGGGCGGGCCACCCGGAAACCGAAGGCGACGACGGCGCCGGGGCCGGAGCCGCCGGTGCGGGTCCGCCGACGGGCGCGGGTCCGCCCACAGCCAGGATCCCGAACAGCGCTGCGCGTATCACCATGAGTACACCGCCGACGTCGTGAAGACGTTGTTGTCGACCGTGGGCGCGCCCGCGATCTCCTGGTTGATGAGGTACTCGCCCTTCACGGCCAGCGACGCCCACAGATCGATCCGCACCCCGAACGTCACGCGCGCGACCGTGATGGGACGGTAGCCCTCGAACCAAGCGTTCCGGCGTTCGTAGCGGCCGTAGGGGGTGATCGTCCGCAGCGCGCCCGCGCCCAGCGCCAGACCGTAAGCGGCCTGCGCCCAGAATCCCTTGGCGTAGAACGCGGAGGCGATCGGGTAGCCGCCGGCGCCGGTCTGCTTGCCGCCCGCGCCCTCCTCCTCGTCGACGTGGACGTACTCGCCGGCGAGCGCGACGCCCGCGACGTAAAGGCGCGCGTCGAAGCCGAACATCGTCAGCATCGCCTCGCGCGAGAACTGATCGTTGCGCGGCCCCCGCAGACCGCTGGCGCCCAGCTTCACCTGCACGCGCGGCAGGTTCAGCTCGTAGCCGAAGCGGCCCGAGAGGATCGGCAGGCCGGTGAGGCTGGCGTCCGGCGGCTGCAGCGCCTCGACGAAGTTGGATCCGTTGGTGCCCGCGACGTTGAGGCTGACCGCCGACCAGAGGCGCGCGATCTGCTGGCGGTAAAAGGCCTTCAGCCCCAGCGCGGTGCCGGTGGTGTAGCGCGCGAACAGCGAGGGCGTGATGCCGGTGCGGTACAACGCGGGGTTGTCGAGGTACTCGATGCCGAACACCGAGTCGAACTTGCCGCCGGCGAGGAACAGCTCGCGGCCGTCGAAGGGCGTGACCCGGCCGAACGCCTGCTCGACGTACAGCGAGGTCTGATTGCCCGCGCCGTCGCCGCCCCAGCGGGGAAGCACCTGCAGGCGCACGAACGCCATCATGTGCGGCACCTGGTAGCGCAGATCCTGGTTGACGGTGTTGATGAGAAACGACGGCCGCCCCGCGATGTTCACCGACCGCGGCAGGAAGCCGTTCGTCGCGCGGCCGCCGGCGTCGATCGACGCGACGTCGCCGCGCGAGTTGACGGCCGGCGCGAAGGTATCGACGCCGTAGTCGGCGGGCACGCGGTTGTCGTTGGGCGTGAAGCTGGTTCCGTCGCCGGCGGCGTTCGCGAATCCGAAGTCGACGTAGCCCATCAGCGATAGCGGGGGCGTCGTCTCGACGCCGGCGGGCAGCACGAACCCCTCGTTCTCGACCACCGCGTCGGCGTCCTCGCGCGGCGGTTCGCCGGCCGAGACCGCGACCGGCGCGTCCCCTTCCTGGGCGCGCGCGTGGCCGCTGGCAAACGTTCGCGCCGACGCGAGCGCCGCGAACAGCAGCGCGCAGTGAGGCGGCCGCCCGGGTCGCCGCCTCATCGCCCGATCCCCTTGCCGCCGTAGAACACCAGCGGCGTGCACCCCGTGATCTCCGTGCGGACGATGTTCGCCACGCCGACGGCGTCCTCGATGCGCGCCTGCGCGTCCAGCCAGTTGCACGTCGACGGGAACTCGGGCGCCGCGAAGCACGCCACGTCGGCGTTAGCGATCTTCGTGGCGTTCGCGGCGACGCGCCCTCGATAGGCTTCGGGGTTGATCCCCTGCGCGGCGAGCAGCGCCGCGGCGTCGGGGGACGTGTCGGGATCGAACGCAGCGGCGGTCGCGGGCGCGACCGCCAGGTAGATGCGGCTGAACGCGCCGAAGCGCGGGCGGCCGCCGGGCGCGTCCGCCGGCGTGCGCGCGAACGGCGGACCGCTTCCCATCACCCGCGGCGCGCCGATCGTTTGCGGCGCGCCGTCGGGCCCACGACGCGCGATCTCGAACAGCGGGACCTCGTCGGCCACCCATCCGTCGCGGTACTTGAAGTTGTTGCTCCCCTCGTTGAAGTAGCCCATCCGCTCGCCGTCGACCCACGACGTGGGCGCCGAGTTCAGGAAGCTGGCGACCGGCATCTGCAGGTAGGGGTGAACGGGCGTCCCCTCGCCGAGGCCCACGTCGTCGGGCCGCACCGAATACGTCCACGCGACGCCCTCGTGGATCTCCAGCCGTTCGTTGAAGATCTTCTCGGCCGAGGTGTACGACGCCACGTCAGCGCCGGGCGGCAGCACGGCGTAGTACGTCAGCCAGAGCGGACTGTAGAACAGGCTGCGCGGACCGACGTCGAACACCGGCGGCGCGTTCATGCCGTCGGCGGTCTTGGCGCGGTTCTGGCT
>Ga0207708_10003580_pt1 | contig 11457 bp, 6 predicted proteins | sample KBSK5101metaG_FD_184340 | JGI IMG/M metagenome (GOLD analysis project Ga0207708, IMG submission 184340) | Corn, switchgrass and miscanthus rhizosphere microbial communities from Kellogg Biological Station, Michigan, USA - KBS K5-10-1 metaG... | ecosystem: Host-associated > Plants > Roots >...
TGAACTTGAACGGCCAGGCGCTCGGCGACACGCTCGATGCGATCGAGGCGCTGCCGGGCATGCGTAACTTGCCCGACGGCGTGCGCCTGGTGCCGACCGGGGACGCACGCTGGATCGCCGAGATCTTCGGTGAGTTTGCGCTCGCGATGGCGATCGGCGTGCTCTCGATCTACGCGGTGCTCGTGATGCTGTTCCACAAATTCATCCAGCCCGTCACGATCCTGGCAGCTCTGCCGCCGTCGGCGGCCGGCGCCGTCATGGCGCTGTTCCTGTTCGACAACGCGCTCGCGATCAACTCGCTTATCGGACTGCTGATGCTCATGGGCATCGTCTCGAAGAATTCGATCCTCATCGTCGAGTACGCGATCATGGCGCAGCGCGATCAAGGCATGTCGCGATTCGACTCGTTGATCGACTCGTGCAGCAAGCGCGCGCGGCCCATCGTCATGACGACGATCGCGATGATCGCGGGCATGACGCCGATCGCGATGGGCTGGGCCGGCGACCCGAGCTTCCGTTCGCCGATGGGCGTGGCCGTCATCGGCGGCTTGATCGTTTCGACGATGATGAGCTTGTTCATCGTGCCCGCGATGTTCACCGTGGTCGACGATTTCCAGCAATGGCTGTCCCGGCTCGGGCGCCGCGGTGCGGCCGGCGACGAGGCCGATACGATGCCGGCGCCGAGCGCGATCGGTTGAGCGCACCCTGGCTGTCGTCGCGCTGCGGCCAAGCAGCGCCACCCGCAGCATGAACGCCAAAGCAGACGCGAAGCGGACCGACTCGGCCGAACGGCTCAGGTCCGCACTGCGCTCGATCAATGCGAGCAAGACGACCGGTTTCGACACCGCGTGGGTCGGAATGGAGCCGACCTTTTCCAATAAGAAGGCCGTACGCAAATGGGCCCGGATGGCCGCGCAGGAAGGCGGCGAGGACGCCTATTTCAAGCATCCGTACATGTTGCGCATGCAGCGCGCGGTCGCGCGCGAGATCCGCAAGCGCTACCTCGCGCGGAAAAAGAAAAACGATCCTGCGTGCATCTTCGATCGCGTCGAGCTCGAGCGCGACGTCGATCAATGGAAAGTCGAGCGACAGAACCTCGTGTTCTCGTGGAGCAAGGGCTCGAGCGACACCTTCGAGGTGCGCTTCGGGCTCGATCCGGAAACATTCGAGTTCAGCATCAAGCCGGTGCCGATCGCGTGGCTGTACGAAGCGGACTTCGTGCGTTTCCTACAGCGTTTTGTATGGGATATTCCGCAGCGCTACTCGCTCGCGCCGTCGATCGCCCACGGCGGCGGGCAATTCTCGCTCTCGGCCAAGACTTTCATGCGCGCCTCTCTGCTCGCCGACGACATCGCCACGCGTCTCGACCACCCCGAGCTCTGCACGTGGATCATGGACTACCCGAATCCCGACGACCGCGCGTTCCGGGCGACCGCGGATCGGCTGCGTGCGTTCGAGCGCGTGCTCGAAGCGTATTGGAAGGGGGCCTTCCATCCGCGCGCGCTCGGCGTGCTGACGGTGGAGAACGCGTTCCTCGATCGCGGGTTCGCGCCGGCGTGCGAGCCGCCGCCCGATTCGATGGACGACCGCCGCGGTCCGGTTGGCGGCGATCGAGACGTGTTTCAAACGAATTTCGCGTTCGGCCGCGCGGTGCGCCTCACTGCGCAAAACGTGCATCCGGGTTATTGGCAGTCGGCGCATCCGGACGAGGACGGCTACCGTCCCGACCAGATCATGCGCTACAGCGAAGGCAACCTGAATCGATTGCAGGTCGCCGGCGAGCTACACGTGAAGAGCGGCAAGGTGCTCGACAAGAAAGACATCCCGGAGCTCAGCGCGCCGCTCGAGCTCGAAATGCTCTATGACGAGGCGAGCTGGGAGAACCGTGGGCAAATGGCGCGCACGAGCGCCGAGGACTTCGTCGAGGCAGTGCTGCTAGACGTGCACCACGCGATGTACCTCGTCGAGCACCCTCACGTGCGCGTGCGCGGCTCGCTTGCTCAGGACCAGCTCATGGCGCACGGCGTCGAGACTCTCGAGCGGGAAGCGCCGAAGGTGCTGAGGCGACTGCGCAAGGAGGCGCGTAAGTCGACTCTCGAAGCGTCCGGTGGCCGCATGAAAACGGATTGGATAGAGCCTGAGGTCCTGTTCTGGAGCGCCTGGCACCATCTGCCGCTCGGCGAGCAAGCCGCGATTGCCCGCGAGGCGATCGAGGGATTCATAGGACGCGTGCACCAAGCCGCGCCCTTCGATCCGCGCAAGAATGCGGGCGACCCTATGGAATCGCACCGGCACCGAATCCATCCCGTGCTTTGGCGAGCGCTCGAGCGGGAGCGCCACGTTCTCTCGCGAGCCCGCGGCGTGCGCGCCGAATGGGACGCTTGGAGCGCGGATAGGAAAAAGTACCTGAGGCGTCGCCCAGTGTGGTCGGTGGCCGACACCCGGCCGCCATGGACGTGACCTCAACTGCACTCGGCATACCGGACAATTCACGTCAGGTCGGTCCCGCGTGACTGCAGGCGGCTCGTAAGCGGGCGGCCGATGCATTTACAATTGGCAATGTTGTCGGAATCGCCTTTTCGGTCGCCTTCGTCGGCCGTTGCGGTCCCACGAGAGGAACTCGACGCCGTCCGGTCCTGAAGGGAGTCTGTCACGTGCAGTTCAAGCCCAATCGCCGCCTGACGCGGCGGGGTAACCACTTTTTCTCGTTGTTCGCGGCGTTGCTGCTCGCTGCGTGCGGCGAGCCGCCCGCGCCGCCGATGCCGCCGCCGGCCGAAGTCGGCGTCGTCGACGTAGAGCCGCGCTCGTTGGCCCTCGTGCTCGAGTACCCCGCGCAGCTCAAAGGCGTGCGTGAGGTCGAAGTTCGCGCGCGCGTGTCGGGCATTCTGCTCGAGCGCCGCTACGACGAAGGCGCGCGCGTCGAAGCGGGCGAGGTGCTGTTCCGCCTCGATCCCGATCCGTTTCGCGCCCAAGTCGCGCAGGCCCAGGCGGCGCTCGCGGTCCAGGAAGCTAGCCTCAGTCAAGCGCGCCGTCAGCGCGACCAGATCCTCCCGCTGTTCGAGCGCAATCTCGCGAGCGTGCGCGACCGCGATAACGCGCTCACGGCCTTCGAGAGCGCCGAAGCCGCTGTCGCCGCCGCGCGCGCTGCGCTGCGCACGGCCGAGCTCGAGCTGTCGTACACGGACGTTCGCGCGCCGATCTCCGGGCTGACGAGCCGCGAGGTGCGCTCGGAAGGCAGCCTCGTCACGGCCGGTGACGATTCGAGCTTGCTGACGTACATCGTGCAAGCCGACCGCCTGTACGCCGAGATCGCCGTCACGGACTCCGACGCCGAGCTCGTGCGCGCCGCGCTCGCATCCGACCACGGTGGGCAAGTAGGGGTGAGCATCGCGGACGCGCAGGGCCGAGCGATTGCGGCCATGGGTACGATCGAGTTCGTGTCGCCGCGCATCGACGACGCGACGGGCACGGTCGCGATCCGCGCCGTGCTCGACAACCCCGACGGCATCGTGCCGGGCCGCATCGTGCGCGCCCGAGTCGAAGGCGTCAGCATCGCGAATTCGCTCGTGATTCCGAAGCGCGCGGTCATGCACGGCGCGCAGGGTGCGTACGTTTGGACGGTCGAAGCCGGCGGTCAACCCGTGCCGACGCCGGTCGAGCTCGGCGCGCTCGCCGGCAACGACGTCGTCGTGACGGCCGGTCTCACGGCCGGCGCGCGCGTCATCGTCGACGGCGTCCTCAAGGTCCGGCCCGGTTCACCCGTCAACGCCGTGAAGATCGCCGAAGGCACCGCGAAAAATAGCGAGCCGGGCGTCCAGTGATTTCGAACTTCTTCATCGACCGCCCGCTCTTCGCGACGGTCGTCTCGGCGTTCATCGTGATAGCGGGGCTCGCCGCGTTCCGCGAGCTGCCGGTTGCAATGTACCCGAACGTCGCGCCGCCGCAGATCAGCGTCACGACGGTCTATCCCGGTGCGAGCGCGGAAGTCATCGCGGAGACCGTCGCGGCGCCGCTCGAGCAGGCGCTGAACGGCGTCGAGGACATGCTCTACATGCTCTCGGGCAACTCGTCGACGGCGAGCTCGCTCACGATCGCCATGACGTTCGCGGTTGGCACGGATCCCGACATCGCGCTCATCAACGTGCAGAACCGCGTACAAAGCGCGATCCAGCTCCTGCCCGAGGAGGTCAGGAGGCAAGGCGTCTCGATCCAGAAGGCGCTGCCGAGCTTCCTGATGATCCTGTCGTTCGACTCGCCTGACGGCCGCTACGACGATCTGTTCGTCTCGAATTACGCGACGCTGAACGTCATCGACGAGCTACGCCGTATCCCAGGGGTCGGCAACGTGCAGGTGTTCGGCGCACGCGACTACTCGATCCGCATTTGGCTGAAGCCCGACCGGCTCGCGGAGCTCGGTATGACGCCGGCCGACGTCGCGGCCGCGGTGCGCGAGCAGAACGCGCAATCGGCCGCCGGCCGGCTCGGCGACGAGCCGACGGACGAGCACATCGACTTGACCTTGTCCGTGACGACCCAGTCGCGCCTCTCCGACCCCGAGCAGTTCGAGCGCATCGTGCTGCGCGCGGGCGACCACGGCGAAGTCGTGCGCCTGCGGGATGTCGCGCGCGTCGAGCTCGGTGCGCGTGACTACGGCTTCGCGCTCTCTCGTTTGGGAAGGCCCGTCATCGGCGCGGCGCTCCAGCTCGCACCCGACGCGAACGCGCTCGAGTCGGCGGCCGCGGTCTACGCGAAGATGGCGGAGCTCGAGCCGAGCTTTCCGGAAGGGCTCGCGTGGTCGATCCCCTACGACACGAGCAAGTACGTGCGTACGTCGATGCGCGAGGTCGCGCTGACGTTCGTCGAGGCGCTCGTGCTCGTGTTCTTCGTCGTCTGGCTATTCCTCTATAACCTGCGCGCGACGGCGATTCCATCGGTCGCCGTGCCCGTGTCGCTAGTTGGCACGTTCGCCGGCATGTACTTGCTCGGGTTCTCGATCAACTCGTTGACGCTGTTCGGCATGGTGCTCGCCATAGGCATCGTCGTCGACGACGCGATCGTCGTCCTAGAGAACGTCGAGCGGCACATGCGCGATGAGCACACCGATGCGCGCGAGGCCACGCGTCGCGCAATGGCCGAGGTTAGCAGGCCCGTCATCGCCATCGTGCTGGTCTTGAACGCCGTGTTCCTGCCCGTCGCGTTCCTCGGCGGGCTCGTCGGTGAGATGTATCGGCAGTTCGCGATCACCATCGCGGTCTCCGTCACGATCTCCGGTTTCGTGGCGCTGACGCTGACGCCGGCGATGTGCGCGGCGCTGCTGAAGGCCGGCGGCGAGGAGCCCAAGGGATTGCTCGCGCGCTTCGATCGAGGCTTCCTCCTCGTGACGCGAGCGTACACGGCGGGCGTTCGCTGGGTGCTAGGCCGCGGCATAGTGACCGTTGCGGTGTTGGCCGCGATGGCGGCCGCGATCTGGTGGTTCGAGCGCTCGACGCCGAGCGCTCTCGCGCCGAACGAGGACCAAGGCTACGTGCTTGTCATCGCCGGGTTGCCGCCGGCAGCGTCGATGCAGCGAACGAAGGCCGCGCTCGATACGCTCGACCAAGCCGCGTTCGCACACCCCGCGTTCGCCGACAACATCACGGTCACGGGCTTCGACGTGCAGACGGGCGGCCAGCGCAGCAACGCGGGGGTGAGCTTCGTGCTGCTGAAGGACTGGTCCGAGCGGCACGATCCCGGCCTGTCGGCCGACGCGGTCGCGGGCGCACTACTCGGCGCCGGCGCCGGCATCAGGGATGCCTTCATCTTCGCGCTGTCGCCGCCCGCCGTCGAAGGCATGTCGAACGTGGGCGGCCTAGAGGGATTCATTCAGTCGCGGTCGAACGACTACGCGGCGCTCGAGCAGGTTACGCAGGCTCTGATCGCAGCCGCCCGGCAGCGCCCGGAGTTCAGGGGGGCGAACCTCGCCACGACGTACTCGGCGCAGGTGCCGCGCGTCAATGTGGCGATAGACGTCGAGAAAGCCAAGCTGCTGCGCGTGAATCTCGATGACGTCAACGTCACTCTGCAGAGCACGTTCGGCGCGCTCTACGTCAACGACTTCAATCGCAACGGCCGCGTGTATCAGGTGCAGATGCAGTCGGACGCGAAGTTCCGAGCGCATCCTGAGGACTTGCGCAGCGTGTTCGTGCGCTCCGGGAGCGGCGCAATGATTCCGTTGACGGCGATCGCCGCCGTCGAGCAGGTCACGGGGCCCGATTTCATCGAGCGCTTCAATCTGTTTCCGTCCGCACGGCTGTCCGGCGAGCCGGCAGCAGGCTACAGCTCGGGCCAAGGGCTTGCGGCTATGGAGGAAGTGGCGGCCGAGGTGCTGCCCGACGGTTACACGCTCGCGTGGTCGGGCCAGTCGTACCAGGAGAAGACCAGCGGCCAGAGCACGCTCGGCATCTTCGCGCTCGCCGTGCTCATGGTGTTCTTGATCCTCGCGGCGCAATTCGAGCGCATCACATTGCCGTTCGCCGTGATTCTCGCGGTGCCGTTCGCCGTATTCGGCGCGTTCCTCGCGGTGTGGCTGCGCGGCCTCTATAACGATCTATATTTGCAGATCGGGCTCGTGACTCTCGTTGGTCTCGCGGCCAAGAACGCGATCTTGATCGTCGAGTTCGCGGCGCACCTACATCGCGACGGCATGAGCCTCAAGGATGCTGCCATCGAGGCGGCGCGGCTGCGCTTCCGGCCGATCGTCATGACGTCGCTCGCGTTCATCTTGGGCGTGCTGCCGCTCGCGGTGTCGACGGGCGCCGGCGCAGGCAGCCGGCACTCGATCGGCACCGGCGTCATCGGCGGCATGCTCGCGGCGACGTTCATCGCCGTGCTGTTCATCCCCACGTTCTTCGTCTGGACTTCGCGCGCCGGCGACGCCGTGCGCCGGAGGTTCGCCGGCGCAGGCGGTGCGGAGGTCCGATAGGCGCTCGACTGACTCGTGAGGCGTGCTACCTTCGACGCGAATGACCCCCACGAAGCTCCTCGACCTTTGGCGCCGCCTCGCGCCGCTGCCCTGCGGGCCGTGGCTCTTCTCCAAGCTTTTCAGCTTCGCCGTACCTTACTCCGGCTCCGTTGGCCCGCGCATCCGCGTGCTCGAGCCCGGCCATGCGGTCGTCGAGATCCCCGACCGCCGCTCGAACCGCAATCACTTGCGGTCCGTGCACGCGATCGCGCTCGTGAACTTGGCCGAGATCACGAGCGGGCTCGCGATGATGGCCGCGTTGCCGCCGACGGTGCGCGGCATCGTCACGACGCTTTCGATGACGTACCACAAGAAGGCGCGCGGCACGATCCGGGCCGTCGCACGCGTCGCCGTGCCGACCGTTAGCGAGGACCGCGACTTCGACGTCATGGCCGAATGCTTCGACCCCGAGGGCACGCTGGTCGCGACGGGTAACGTGCGTTGGCGCCTCGGCCCGGTTCGGCCCAAGCGCGGTTGATCGATGGCAACGGCGTTCACGCGGCAGGCCGGCGTGCAGGTCCCGCTCATTTGCGGGCCGATGTATCCCTGCTCGAACCCCGAGCTCGTCGCCGCAGTGAGCGAGGCCGGCGGGCTCGGCATGGTCCAGCCGATCTCGCTGACTTACGTGCACGGCCACGAATTTCGCGCGGGCCTGCGTTACATCCGCTCTCTGACCGGCAAGCCGATCGGTTTCAACGCGCTCATCGAGGCGAGCAACAAGGCCTATCTCGACCGGATGCGCCACTGGATCGACGGTGCGCTGGAAGAAGGCGTGCGCTTCTTCATCACCTCGCTCGGCAACCCGAAGTGGGTTTGCGAGCGCGTGCACGCGCTGGGCGGCGTGGTCTACCACGACGTGACGGAGCGCAGGTGGGCGCAGAAAGGCGTCGATGGCGGCGTCGACGGTCTCATCGCCGTCAATGCGCGCGCGGGCGGTCATGCGGGGCCGCGCTCGCCCGAAGCGCTGTTCGAGGAGCTCGCTCCCTTCGGTAAGCCGATCGTGAGCGCGGGCGGCGTCGGCACGCCGGAAGAGTTCGCGCGGCACTTGCGCCTGGGGTACGCCGCGGTGCAGCTTGGCACGCGCTTCATCGCGACGCCCGAGTGCAAGGCCAGCGACGCGTACAAGCAGGCGATCGTGGAGGCGGGCGAGGACGACATCGTCCTCACGGAGCGCCTCACCGGTGTTCCGGTCGCCGTGATCCGCAACGCCTATGTCGAGCGGCTCGGCACGAAGGCCGGCTGGTTCGCGCGCTGGATGCTCCAAGGCCGCAAGACGAAGCACTGGATGCGCACGTGGTACGCGCTCCGCTCGATTCGGCGCCTCAAGAAGTCGCTCATGACCGACGACACGAGCGGCGAGTATTGGCAGGCGGGAAAGTCGGTCGCGGGGATTCACGAGGTCAAGCCGGCGGCCGAGATCGTGCGGGAGTTCGCCGCTGCGCTGGACCGACCCGCGCCTCAGAACCGATAAGTCATCTCGACGCCGTATTGCCGCGGCTTGCCGTAGTAGACGATGCCGTTCGGATTCGATTCCTCGGAGATCCAGTTCTCGTCCGTCGCATTGTCGACCCAGGCAACGACCTCCCAGCCGCGCGCCGCCGTGATGCCGAACCGAAAATCGACGAGCGACAGCGGATCGCGCGCGACGAAATTCTCGGGCTCCCAGAAGACTTCGCCGAGCTGCCGATAGTCGAGCCGCGCGTACCAGTCGCGCTCGCCGCCGAGCTCGCCGCGATAGACGAGCCCAAGGTTAGCCGTCGACTCGGGGTTCTGCGGCATCTCTTTGCCGACTATGTTGATGCCGCCGGCGCCGATCCAATCGCTCTCGGTGATCTCCGAGTCGAGGAATCCCAGCCCGACGTTGACCTGAAAGCGATCGGTGGCCAGCCACGACAGACTCGTCTCCACTCCGCTGACGTCCGCCGACTTGATGTTGCGCGTCGTTTGCGCCGTGAACGGCGCGACGAACACGAACGTGAAGCCGTTCGCGACCTCGGTGTCGAACACCGCGGCGTCCCAGCGCAACGCGCCGCCGACGAGCGACGACTTGAAGCCGATCTCGAAGCCTTTGGTATCCTCTTGGTCGTACGAGTCGCGGACACCTTGGGGCAACCCCGGCACCCCGGCCGCGACAAGCGTCGCGACGCCGATCGCGACGCCGCTCAGGTTGAAGCCGCCGCTGCGGAAGCCTTCCGCGTAGGTGCCGTAGACGGTCCAGTCCTCGTTCGGCCGCCAGCTCAGCGTCAGCTTCGGCTGCACGGAGTCGAACTCGGCCTCGCGCACGTCGCCTTGCCGGCCGCTCGGGAACGCGAACACCGGCAAGAACTGACCCGGCGCCATGATCGTGAGCTCGCGGTTATCGCGGTCGTAGCGCAGCGCGGCCGAGAGCTCGAGCGTGTCGCTCAAGTCGTAGTTGATTTGGCCGAAAGCCGCGTAAGCCGTGTTGTGGTTGCTGTCGAAGTTGTAAGCGAGCGCGTTCGGGTTCGTGTTGGGGTTCAATGCCGACGCGCCGGGGAATCCGAGGATCGGGATCAACGGTGCGAGGAACCGTGCCGTCCACGTGACGGTGGGGTTGATGCCGCCGATATTCGGGCTCGTGTGCTGCTCGACGAAGCCTTGGCCGAAATCGTCGTTGATCGAGATCATGACGTCGAGATCGGTCTGTGCGAAGTAGACGCCGCCGATCCAGCGCAAGCGCCGATCGTCGGGCGACGTGAAGCGCAGTTCCTCGCTGATCGAATCGTGGAAGCGGTTTTGGCCGAACGTGAGGTTCTGGCCGGTGCCGCCGGGAGCTGCAAGTGCCGCGGCCGTGGGCGGCACCAAGACGCCGGCGGGATGGGTAGGGGCCGTCGTACCCTGGACCTGCACGAACGGGTAATACGCGAACTGCTCGGCCGCCGTCACGTGGTCGAGCGTGTCGAACGACGTGATCGACGTCAGCGTGCCGCCGCCGAGCTCCCAGTCGAGCTTCGCCGACAAGCTCAAGACCTCGCGGTCGTCCATGCCGGGCTCGTTACCCTGGTGTTTGATGCTCGTATTGTTCGGGTTGCCGACCAATGCCGTGATCGACGCCGGCAGCCCGGGCACGGGCGGCGCGCTGCCGTTGCCGGGGTACATCGCGTTGCCGGGGAAACCCGTCACGAAGTTCGGCGCATTCGACACGAACTGGGAGCCCGTCGATTCCGTCTCGCTCATCGTGAGCCGCAGGTCGAGCGTCGTGCGCTCACCCAAGTCCCAGAGCAGCTTGCCGGCCACCGTGAGGTCCTCGTACGGGTCCGCCTTGACGTCGGTCGCGACGTTGTCGCGCCAACCGTCCGCCTCCTTGTAGCCGACAACGACGCGGCCCCGGATCTTGTCACCGAGCGGGCCGCTCGCGACGCCCGATAGCTGCACGTTGTCGCCGTTGCCGATGCCGCCACGCACGTAGACCTCGGGCTCGGTCGTCGGTTGCTTCGTCGTGATGTTGATCGCGCCCCCAGTGGCGTTGCGGCCGTACAAGGCGCCTTGCGGACCCTTGAGCACCTCGATCTGCTGGATGTCGTAGAGCTCCTGCGAGAACGCGAGGCTTGTCGTCGACAGCACGCCGTCGATGACGACGGCGACCGTAGGATCGACGTTGCGGATCTGGGCCAAGCCGCGGATGTTGACGAACGCGAACGCATTGTTCTGCGTCTCCATCAGCGTCATGTTCGAGGTGAGCTGCACGTAGTCGCGCATGCTCTGGATGCGCGCTTGCTCGATGGTGTCCGCGTCGAACGCGGTCACCGTCGCCGGCGCGTCCTGCAGGCTTTCGGCGCGCTTGAGCGCCGTGACGACGATCTCTTCGAGCACTTCTTGAGCCTGCGCCGGCGGCGCTGCGACTCCTATGAGGCCGAGGGCGGCGGCAATGGTCGACGACGAGCGGAAGCACTGCATGGCGAGTCCTCCGATGGTGTTGTCGCGATGCCAACAATACCAGGTTCAAGCAGGATTCGGCGGCTGACGAGCTGCGCGGCCGTGCTAGCATCGAACGCACCCGCCGAGCGATGCGCGCCGGCGGGCCGCGCCTTGGCCAACAGAGCAACAATCGATCGGCGTGTCGCCTCGCGCGGCGCCGGGAGGCAGCGATGATCGGCGGACGCCCGTACACGGATCGCACGACGTTGATCAAGGGCGGCTACGTGCTGACGCTCGACCCAGAGCTCGGCGACCTGCCGCTGACCGACGTCCTCATCGACGGCGACAAGATTGCGGCCATCGGACGCAACCTCACCGTGAGCCCGAACGCGAACGTCATCGATGCGACGAATCGCATCGTGATGCCCGGCTTCGTCGACACGCACCGGCACACGTGGCAGACACCGGTGCGCGGCGTGCTGCCGAGCTGCACGCTCGATCAGTACTTCTCCGGCATGCTCGACAACATCGGCATCCAGTACCGCGCCGAGGACGTCTACATCGCGAACTTGATGGGCGCG
>Ga0207708_10003581_pt1 | contig 11454 bp, 10 predicted proteins | sample KBSK5101metaG_FD_184340 | JGI IMG/M metagenome (GOLD analysis project Ga0207708, IMG submission 184340) | Corn, switchgrass and miscanthus rhizosphere microbial communities from Kellogg Biological Station, Michigan, USA - KBS K5-10-1 metaG... | ecosystem: Host-associated > Plants > Roots >...
GATCTTCTTCATCAACGTCCCGGTCGGCGTCGCGCTCGTCGCGGTCAGTCCCTTCCTCTTGCGCGAGAGCCGTGCGGAGCTCGGACACCGCACCTTCGACTTCGCCGGCGCGTTCACGGTCACGAGCGGCCTGATGCTGCTCGTCTACGCGATGACGCGTGCGACCGAGGTCGGCTGGGGCAGCGCCGAGACGATCGGCGTGCTCGCGGCCTCGGCGGCGCTGATCCTCGCCTTCGTCGCGATCGAGCTGCGCTCCAAGGCGCCGCTGCTGCCGATGCGGATCTTCCGCCTGCGGTCGCTCACCGGCGCGAACGTGACGTCCTTCCTGGTCGGCACCGCGCTCTTCTCGCAGTTCTTCCTCGGCACGCTCTACATGCAGCAGGTGCTCCACTACTCCGCGATGAAGACCGGCGTCGCGTACCTGCCGCTGACGCTGACGATCATCGCGCTCGCCGGCGTCGCCCAGAACCTGGTCACGAGGGTCGGCGTCCGCCGCGTGCTTCCGGCAGGGCTCGTGCTCGCAACCGCGGCACTCGTCCTGCTGGCGCAGCTGCCGCCTGACGGGAAGTACTTCTTCGACATCTTCCCGGCCTTCCTGCTGAGCGCGATCGGCCTGGCCTTCACCTTCATCCCGCTGACGATCGCGGCGCTGATGGGAGTCCAGGAGTCCGATGCGGGCGTCGCGTCCGGCCTGTTCAACACCACGCAGCAGATCGGCGGGGCGGTCGGCCTGGCCGCGGCCTCGACGATCGCGATCACCTTCACCGGCCACTACGTCGACAGCCACCCCGGCGCCACCGCGCTCAGCGCGCCGGCGCTGACCTACGGCTTCCAGATCACCTTCTACGTGCTCGCCGGAGTGGCCGCGCTCGCCGCAGTGCTATCGGCGCTGCTGATCGAGCCGAAGGCCGCGGAGGCCGACGTCGTGGAGCTGGAACTGACACCCGTCGAGGAGGCCGCCTGATGCCGAACCACGAGATCGACGCACTCCTGCTGCAGATTCGAACCGTCGTCCTCGAGCTGCGAAGGCTCGAGGGCGACGGCCTCGACGGGCTCGTCCTCAGCTCGCGACGCCAGGATCTCGAAGGCTTGAAGTCGCGACTGGCCGAGCTCGTCAGCCACGACCCGAGCCTCGCCGCCGCCTGAGATACTCGTCACATGAGCGACGAGCGGCCAGAGCAAGACGAGAACCCTCTTGCCCACCCGATCGAGGCGGCCGAGCACGAGCTCGAGCACCTGGAGGATGTCGCGGAAGAAGGCAAGAGCCCGGCGACGCCGGCGATTCTCACCGCCGGTTTGCTCGCGGTCCTGATCCCGGCGATCGCGATCCTGATCGCCGCCGCCTTCCTCATCGCGCACTTCGTCACATGACGAACGGATGCCCCCTTCGGCGTCTCGGCCTAGCGCAGCAACAAGTACGCGCCGAGCGCGATTCCGAGCGGCAGTAGCCAGCAGAGCGGCGCCAGCACGAGGCCGAGCACGACGCCACGGACGAGGCCGGCCGTGCTGACGAGGTCTTCCTGGTGCCAGTCGTCGAGCTCCGGTGGGAAGGCCTCGATGGGCTCGGCGAGCTCGCCGTGGAACGGGCTCGTGATCGCGAGCTCCCAGAGCAGTCCGCCGCAACTCGGGCACTCGGGCAGCTGCCGAACCGAGCGAACCCTCCGGCCGCAGGCGGCGCAGGCGAAGTTCCCGATCGTCTGGGAGCCGGCCGACCAGAAGGCGACGAAGTCGGGCTCCGGCCGGCCGGTGGGAGCCGGCCGGAGCGTTGTCTCCTGAACCGAGACCGCGCGCGAGCTCACGCGTGCCCGGCCTTGCCCTTGTGCATGGCGCGTGGAATGCGAACGCCGTTCTTGCGCGAGACCTTCGCGCTCGGCGTCCGGGCGACGGTGTTGACCGTCAGCCGGCGCCCGAAGGCGACGGAACGCAGCGGGAGCAGGATCGTGGCGCTGCCCTTCGGCCCGCTGAGCGCGGACTTCGGAGCGCGCACGAGACGGCCGCTCTTGGTCGAGCGGACGCTGACGGTGGCGCCCTTGACGAGCGAGCCCCGCAGGTCACGGACGGTGACGATCATCCGCACCCGGTGGGTCTTCCGGACGTTCGTCGTGAAGAAGGCGATCCGGGCGAAGCGAACGCCCACGGCCTGACTGGCAGAGACGGTGGCCGGAGTCGTGACAGGCGTCTGGATCGTCTCCGAGTTGCCGTTCTTGTCAGTAGCGGAGAGCGTGATCACCTTCGTCGTGCCCGGCACCTGCACGGTGAACGTGCCGCCGGAGCCAAGTGTCCCGAGCACGTCCTGGCCGTTCAGGGTCAGGGTCGAGAGGTTCCCGTGATCGAGAACCCCGCCGCTGGCGGTGAGGGGATCGCCGTTGCCGGTGCCGGTCGGGGCGAGCAGCGAGATCCCGGCCTGTTCGAGTGAGTCGAGCACGCCCGCGGGAATAACGCCGCCGGGGCCGAGCAGCGTCCCGGTGAGCGGAACCTCGAACGTCGTCTGCTGTCCGGTCGCACCTTGCTTGAGCGCGAGCGAGATCGAGCTGGCGCCGTCCAGGGGCACGTTGGCGGCGAAGGCACCGGCGGCATCGAGGCCGACCGGCTGGCCGTTGATCGTCAGCGTGCTGTTCGACGAGCCCGAGGCAAGCGTCCCGGTCACCGTCGCGGTGTGATTCGCAATCGCGATCGGGCCGAGCTTCAGCAGCGGCGTGCCCGCCGAGGCGCCGGACACCGAGACGAGCACGAGCATCGATACGAGGGCTGCGAGGAGCCCAAGCCGGGCGGAGGTCGCCACTCGCGTGGCGAACGGATGGAGTCTGCGGTTTGTCATGCCCGGTAAGGGGGCCGAGCGGCGCGGAACTTGCGGTCGGCTTTCGCGCAGGTTTTCTCGCCCCGCGGTCCTCTAGGCAGGCAGATGCTGGGAGAACGCCTGACAGCGATCGCCTTCGCGGTGGCGGCGCTCGTGCCGCTTCCGTCCTCTCCGGTTCGGCTCGAGGTCGGCTACCGGGCCGGCGCGGCAGCGGAGGTGCAGCAGCTCGAGGCTCGCCTGGGGCTCACGCGGGTCGCCACCATCCCGCAGCTGCGAATCGACGTCGTCGAAGTCGATCCCGCCGACGACGGCGTGCTCGCTCGGCTCCGCGCCGCACCGGCCGTCGAGTGGACAGCGCCGGACCGGCGCGTGCATGCCCTCGGCGCGCCCAACGACCCGCTCTGGCCGTCGCAGTGGTCGCCGGTCAAGACCCACGCGCCCGAGGCCTGGAGCAGGACGACCGGCGACCCGGCCACGGTCGTGGCGGTCGTCGACACCGGGGTCGACCCTTCGCAGCCCGACCTCGCCGGGCGTCTCGCACCAGGCTTCGACTTCGTCAACGGCGACTCGGATCCCGCAGACGACAACGGTCACGGCACCGCCGTGGCCGGGATCGTCGCTGCTGCCGGCAACAACCACATCGGCGTCGCCGGCTACTGCTGGCGCTGCCGGGTGATGCCGCTGAAGGTGCTCGACGCGAGCGGCGGCGGCTTCGCCTCGGACGTCGCGCGGGCCGTCGTCTGGGCCGGGGACCACGGCGCACGCGTGATCAACACGAGCCTCGGCGGCCCGGTCGAAGACGCCGCGCTCGCGGCAGCCGCCCAGCACGCGCAGCTCCGGGGCGCACTGCTGGTGGCCGCGGCCGGCAACGACAGCAGCTCGCAACTGGACTACCCGGCCGCCCTGCCGGCCGTCGTCAGCGTCGGCGCCTCGAACCAGTCCGATGCGCTGTATCGCTTCTCCAACCAGGGCGCCGCGGTGGCCGCGCCCGGCGAGAACACGACGACCGCGCGCGGCGCCGGCTACGAGACCTTCCTGGGGACGTCCTCGGCCGCGCCGGTCGTGAGCGGGATTGCCGGGCTCCTCTTCAGCCTGGCGCCGAGCACCACTCCGGCTCAAGTCACGGGCGCCCTCGAGCAGAGCGCGACGCCGATCGCAGGCGTCACCTTTGGCCGGGTCGACGCGCGGCGGGCGCTGGCGAGCCTCGTGCCGGCACCGCCGGTGACCACGCCGACGCCCGCGAAGGGCAGCGGCGCGAAGCATCCTCCTGGAACGAGCGTGACGCGCTCCGGCCGGATCGGCGCCAAGGGAAGGAGCTATTCGCTGACGACCGGGGCTGGCCGACTCGTCGCGCGTCTGATCGTCCACCGCAGTTCCGGCGGGCGCAGCAGGCTGACGCTGTTCCACCTCGGTCGTCGCGTCGCGACGGCCGGCGGCGAGTCGCAGGTCCGGCTGCAGGCGACGGTGCGGCGCGGTCGCTACCGGTTGGTCGTCTCCGGCCCTGCCGACGCGTCGTTCGTCTTGAAGCTGCGCCACCCGTAGGGATGCGGGGCCGGCTGACTGACGGAGGGGGAGAGGAACGACATCAGGGCCGGCCCCGCTGGGGATGGGTCGTCCTTCTAGTTGCCGCAGCCACGGAAACCTTGCGGGCTCGGAGTAGGAGCCGGCTGGCAAGTTCCAGCAGGTTTCGGCAGGAAAACCCTTCCTAACCGGTCGTTTCCTCTTGTCAATGTTCACTCGCATGAGCGATTGCACCAGTCATCACTTGGGGCGTTTCCTATGAACATGCCAACGCCTCCAAGCGCCCCTGCTCCAGAGGGCCGCAGCTGCTCCGGGCTGACCCGCGCCGCTGCTCCGATCGCCGTCGCAATCGCCTCCCTGGCCGCCGGCGCGCTCTGGTTGAGCACGGGCGGCGGGACCAGCGGCGCCGATGCCGCGTCTCCGGTCACGCTGTCCCCTCACGGCGCCGTCGTCGAAGCCGCGCGAGCCGGCACCAGCGCTTCTACGTCGTCCGCCAAGACGGTGACTCGCGCGCCGCGCAGCGTGGCCCGCCACGCGAGGCCTGAGACAGTCTCCAAGCGGACGAGCCGCCCGTCGCCTGCGCGACGTCGTCCCGGAAGCCCGGCCACTGGAACGCCGAAGCCTTCGCCGCAGCCGCCGTCGACTCCGGCGCCACAGCAAGAGGCCGCGCCGCCTCCCCCACCGCCTCCACCTCCGCCACCGCCGCCCGCCGGGCTTCCGCTCCCGCAGCTGCCCACGCTGCCGCCGGTGCCACCGCTGCCAGCGCCGGTGCCGCAGCTCCCGAAGCTTCCGGTCACGCCGTGAGCGCGCTGCTCGGTGTCTCCCGCGACAGCCAGGGCGCCGGGGAGCGGACAGCCGACCTGTATGCACGCCACGGACAGCGGGTCTACAGCTTCTGCCGGGGCCGCCTCCGGAACACCGAGGAGGCCCAGGACGCAGCCCAGACCGCCTTCCTCTACGCGCTGGCGTCGATGAGGCGCGGGGTGATCCCGCGGAACGAGCTCGCGTGGCTCCTGACGATCGCCGACAACGTCTGCCGTTCGTCGAGGCGCACGCTCGGCCGGCGGCTCGCACACGTCGCCAACGCGGACGTCGACGAGCTCGAGGCCGCCGCTCCGTCGCTCAACGCCGAGACGCGCGAGGAGATCGCCGAGCTGCGCGCCGCCCTCGCTCAGCTGCCGGACCGCCAGCGCCAGGCGATTCTCCTGCGCGAGTGGCAGGGGCTCAGCTACGCCGACATCGCCGATCAGCTCGGCGTGTCGCTCGCCGCGGTCGAGACCCTGCTCTTCCGTTCACGGCGGTCGCTCACCCGCCGGCTGAAGCGCTCGCGGGCACGGCTCGGCGTGCTCGACCTCGCCTCCGGAGCGTCGCTGCTGCGCTCGGTGCTCGCTGGGACGGCGGGCAAGGCTGCCGTCGGCGCCGCGGCGCTCGCGGTCGTGGCCGCGCCGGTCGCCAGACACGAGCTCGCCACGCCCGCCGCACGGCCCGCTGCCAAGCCCGCTGTGCGGAGCCTGCACGCCGCTCCGTCTCAGGCCACGTCGACGGGTACGCACACGCGGCCGGTTCCTCGGTCCGCACCGACCCGTGCCGTCAGCGTGCGTCGCAGCGCCGTCGTCAGACCGCGAGCAGCTCGCCGCCCGACTGCCGCTCCGGTAGCAGCGCCCGCGCCAACGGCTCCCAGCGAAGAGACCGCCCCACCCGCTCCGGTGCTGAGCCAGGTGCAGGCACCAGCGACGCCGACGGTCGCGCCGGTCTCGCTCCCGCCTGTCTCGCTCCCGCCGGTTACCGTGCCGCTCCCCCCGGTCGTCGGCAGCCTGCCGCTTCCAGGCCCCTAGTCCGGCGTCACGTAGGCAGCGGTCAGGCCGCCGTCGACCAGGAACGTCGTCCCGGTGACGTACGAGGACTCGTCACTCGCCAGGAACAGCGCCGCGTTCACGATCTCGCGCGGCTTCGCCAGCCTCCCCATGGGCCAATGCCTGCGCCGGCGCTCGAGCGCCTCCGGATCGTCTCCGAAGATCGAAAGCAGGAGCGGCGTCTCCACCGGGCCCGGGCAGAGCGCGTTCACGCGCACTCCCTCGCGGGCGAACTGGACGGCGAGCTCGCGGCTCATCGCGAGCACCGCACCTTTGGACGCGGTGTAGGAGATCTGCGAGGTGGCGGCGCCCACGATCGCGACGAACGAGGCGACGTTGATCACCGAACCGCCGCCGCGCTTCAGCAGGTGCGGGATGCCGTGCTTGCAGCACAGGAAGACACCCTTCGCGTTGATGTCCTGCACCCGCTGCCACGCCTCGACGCTCGTCTCGAGCACCGACGCGTCGTCGCCGGGCGAGATGCCGGCGTTGTTGTAGAGCACGTCGACACCGCCGAAGCGCTCGGACGTCTGGGCGTACATGCCCGCAACTCCCTCTTCGTCGGCGACGTCGACCTCGACCGAGAAGGCCTCGCCCGGACAGAGCGAGACCGTCTCTTCGGCCGCCTCTGCGTTCACGTCCGCGACGCAGACGCGGGCCCCTTCGCCGGTGAAGAGGATCGCCGCCTCACGTCCCATGCCGCCGCCCGCACCCGTGATCACCGCGACCTTGTCGTCGAGCCTGCCCATCAGCTCTCCGTGGAAAAGAAGACGGTCTTGACCTCTGAGTAGCCGTCCAGCGCCTGCATCCCGAGCTCACGGCCGAAGCCGGACTGCTTGAACCCGCCGAAGGGCGTCTGCACGCGCACCGAGCTGTTCGAGTTGACGGAGATGACTCCCGTCTCGAGCGCACGGGACACGCGCAGCGCCCGCGCGCCGTCTCGCGTCCAGATCGAGCCCGAGAGCCCGTAGGGCGTGTCGTTCGCGATCGCGATCGCGTCGGCCTCGTCGGAAAACGGAATCACCGCCGCCACCGGGCCGAAGACCTCCTCGCGGGCGACCCGGTCGTCGTTCGTCGCCTGGACGAGCGTGCACGGGAACCAGTAGCCGGGACCGGCGGGCGCCTCGCCGCGGAAGAGCGGCTCGCCCTCGACGAAGGACGACACGGTCTCCCGGTGCGCCGAGGAGATCAGCGGCCCCATCTCGGTGGTCTCATCGGCCGGGTCTCCCACGTTGACCCCGCGAGTCGCCTCGACCAGGAGCTCCAGGAAGCGGTCGTAGACCGAGCTCTGGACGAGAATCCGCGAGCGTGCGCAGCAGTCCTGCCCGGCGTTGTCGAAGACGGCGTACGGCGCGGCGGCAGCAGCCCGCTCGAGATCGGCGTCCTCGAAGACGACGTTCGCCGACTTGCCGCCCAGCTCCAGCGTCACACGCTTGATCCGGGACGCCGCGCCGCGCATGACCTCGCGGCCGACCTCGGTCGAGCCGGTGAAGGCGATCTTCACCACGTCGGGATGCTCGACCAGCCGCTGGCCGACCACGGAGCCCGGACCCACGACGACGTTCAGGACGCCCTCCGGGATCCCGGCCTCGAGCGCGAGCTCGGCAAGGCGCAAGGCCGAGAGCGGCGTGAGCTCGGCCGGTTTGAGCACGACCGTGTTCCCGCAGGCGAGCGCGGGGCCGAGCTTCCAGCTCGCGATGTTGAGCGGGAAGTTCCAGGGCACGATCAGCCCCACCACGCCGAGCGCCTCGCGGAACGTGGCGGCGACGCCGCCCGCCGCCGGGATCGTCTCGCCGAGATGCTTGTCGACCGCGCCGGCGTAGTAGTGGAAGACCTGGGCGACCATGCCGATCTCTCCGCGGGCCCCGGCGATCGGCTTGCCGACGTTCTCCGACTCGATGCGTGAGAGCTCCTCGGCGTGCTCTTCGACCAGCCCGGCAAGCGTGCGCAGCAGCCGTGCCCGGTCCTGCGGCGCCAGGTCTCTCCAGGCGGGGAACGCCGCCTTCGCCCTGGCGACCGCCTCGTCCGTCTCCCCTTCGCCGGCCTGCGCCAGCTCGGCGATTGGGAGCTCGGTCGCGGGATTGAGGACGGTGAGCGTCATCCCCGCTCGAAGAGCCGCTCGCGCTCGTAGCCCGTGACGACTTCGTCGAAGAGGCGCTGCTCGGTGCGCGCGTAGTTCAGGTAGTGGTCGACCACCTCGTCGCCGAAGGCCGCCCGGGCCATCGATCCGGACTCGAGCGCGGCGATCGCCTGGTTCATGGTGGAGGGGAAGCGCTCGACGTCGGACTCGTAGGCGTTGCCTTCGACCGCAGGCGGCGGCTCGAGACCCTGCTCGATCCCGTGGAGCCCTGCCGCGATCAGGGCGGCAAAGGCGAGGTACGGGTTGACGTCGGCACCCGGGATGCGCGTCTCGACGCGGAGCGCGGAGCCGTGGCCAACCACCCGGAAGCCGCAGGTGCGGTTGTCGCGGCCCCAGGCGAGCGTGGTCGGCGCCCAGCTCGCAGCCATGAAGCGCTTGTACGAGTTGATCGTCGGCGCGAGGAACACCGCCAGCTCGCCGGCGTGCGCGATCTGCCCCGCGAGGTACTGCCGAAAGACGTCCGACTCGCCGGCGAACGCGCTCTCCTCCCCACGCCAGAGACTGGAGTGGATGTGGCACGAGGAGCCCACCTCGGTGTGGTACGGCTTGGCCATGAAGGTGATCGAGCACCCGCGCTGGTACGCGATCTCCTTGGCGCCGTTCTTGTAGACGACGTGGTCGTCCGCGGTTCGCAGCGCCCCCGCGTAGCGGAAGTTGATCTCGTGCTGGCCCGGCCCCGCCTCGCCCTTCGAGTTCTCGACGACGAGCCCCGCGCCCTTCATCCCGTTCCTGATCTCGCGGATCAACGGCTCGTCGTACGACGTCGCGAGCACGTGGTAGTCGAGGATGTACGGCACCGAGGGCGTCAGGTCGCGGTAGTGCATCGCGTGCGCCTCGGCGTAGCTCTCCCGGAAGAGGAAGAACTCGAGCTCCGAGCCGACCATCGGCGAGAAGCCCAGCGCCTCTGCCTTCTCGATTTGGGCACGCAACACTTGGCGGGGCGACGGTGCCACGGGCGAGCCGTCGTGCCAGAGCACGTCGCAGAGGACGAGCGCAGTCGCCTCGAGCCACGGGATCCGGCGCAGCGAGTCGAGGTCCGGGGTGAGCCCGAAGTCTCCGTAGCCACGGTCCCAGCCGGCGATCTCGTACCCGGGAACGGGATCCATCTCCATCTCGAGCGCGAGCAGGTAGTTGCAGCTCTCGACCGGGTGTCCGGCCTCGAGCTCCTCCAGGAAGAACTCGCCGTCGAGCCGCTTTCCCGTCAGGCGGCCCTGCATGTCGGTGAACGCGACGACGACAGTGTCGATCGCGCCGCTCTCGACCTCGCCGCGCAGCTCGTCCAAAGAGAGCACGTGAGAATCCTCTACGAAATCACGCCGACTTGACACCGGCTCATGCAGGGCGGGTAAATAGCCCATTCAACCTGGGAGGAAGGATGAGTAGCACCCCCTCGGCGACCGACCAAGGTCTCCTCGACGACCGGGAACAACTCCACAAGCTGGGCTATGCGCAGGAGCTGTTCCGCTCGATGGGCGGTTTCCAGAACTTCGCCATCTCGTTCACGATCATCTCGATCCTCGCCGGCTGCCTGACCTCGTACGCGATCGCGTTCAACCAGGGCGGCCCGGTGGCGATCACCTGGGGCTGGCTCCTGGTCGGGTTCTTCTGCATCATCGTCTCGCTCGCGATGGGCGAGATCGCCTCGACGTATCCGACCGCAGGCGGTCTGTACTTCTGGTCATCCAAGCTCGGCAGCCCGGCCTGGGGCTGGTTCACAGGCTGGTTCAACCTGCTCGGGCAGATCGCCGTCACCGCGGCCATCGGCTTCGGCTGCGCGATCTTCATGACCAGCTGGCTCAACCTGATCACGAACGGGAGCTACGGCAACACCTACCACTGGATCTACCTGACCTACGCGGGGATCATGCTCGCGGCCGGCGTGATCAACATGTTCAAGGTCTCGATCACGGCCATGCTGAACGCCTTCTCGGCGTGGTGGCACATGCTCGGCGTGCTGTTCATCGTCTTCGTGCTCATCATCGTGCCGGATCACCACCGGTCGATCGGCTACGTGTTCGGCCAGACGATCAACAACACCGGGTTCGGCGGCGGCAAGACGTCGGGCTTCATCTTCTTCTACGTCTTCCTGACGGGTCTCCTGATGGCCCAGTACACGATCACGGGCTACGACGCGTCGGCGCACATGAGCGAGGAGACGCGGTCGGCCTCGATCGGTGCCGCCTGGGGGATGGTGATGTCGGTCGTGGTGTCGGTGATCTTCGGGTTCCTGCTGCTCGTCGCCGTGACCTTCGTCGTTCCGAACGACAAGGACGCGTCGGCGGCCGGCACCTACATCGTCACCTATATCTGGCAAACGTCGATGAGCACGCACTGGGCCGAGGTGCTGCTCTTCATCGCCGTGCTCGCCCAGGTCTTCTGCACGATCGCCTCGGTCACCTCGGCCTCGAGGATGATGTTCGCGTTCTCGCGTGACCGGGCCGTCCCCGGCCACCAGCTCTGGAAGCGCGTCTCGAAGGCCGACCGCATCCCGATCTACACGGTCTGGGCGATCGTCGTGCTCGCCTTCCTGACCCCGCTCCCGGCCTGGTGGTTCGACTACACGGGCTACGCGGCGTCGACGGCGGTCGCGGTGATCGGGCTCTACATCGCGTTCATGCTGCCGATCATCCTGCGGCTCCGGGCGGGCGAGAGCTTCGAGCGCGGCGCCTGGACCCTCGGCAGGCACTACAAGTGGATCGACTGGCTGGCGATCCTCTGGATCGTCTTCATCTGCATCGTGTTCATGCTGCCGTTCAGCCGCAGCGGCATTCCGTGGAACACGGGGTTCGACTGGAACCTCGTCAACTACACGCCGATCATGGTCGGCGCGGCATTCCTCCTCTTCGGCGGCTGGTACGTGCTCTCGGCCAAGAACTGGTTCAAGGGGCCGATCCGCCAGGGTGACGAAGCGGAGCTGGATCGGATCGAGCGGGAGTTCGACGTGGGCGACGAGCCTGCGCCGGCCCCGGCCGCTCCGTAGCGTTCTTTCAGCCCCTGAGCCGCTCTCCGGCAGGATCGAAGAGCGGCTCAGGGGCAACCTCGCCCGGGATCCACTCTCCGAAGATCTCGACCTCCACCGGTTGGCCGGGCTCGGCGTGCGCGGCCGGGACGTACGCGTAGGCGATCGAGCGCTCGACCGTGTA
>Ga0207708_10003582_pt1 | contig 11454 bp, 13 predicted proteins | sample KBSK5101metaG_FD_184340 | JGI IMG/M metagenome (GOLD analysis project Ga0207708, IMG submission 184340) | Corn, switchgrass and miscanthus rhizosphere microbial communities from Kellogg Biological Station, Michigan, USA - KBS K5-10-1 metaG... | ecosystem: Host-associated > Plants > Roots >...
ATAGCGCGCGCCCGATACTTCCATTCGCCACTCTCGCAAGCAGGCCAGCCGAGCTGCGGTCTGCGACTTTGTTCTGCAATAGATACTCTTCAATCTCTGCCGGGCTTAACGGCGAAAAGCGGATCATCTGACATCGCGAACGAATGGTTTCCAACAACATCGCCGGACGTGATGTGATCAGAATGATATGAGATGTTGGCGGCGGCTCTTCCAAAATCTTTAACAACGCGTTTGCTGATGGATCATTTAGCTTGTCTGCCTCATCGATCAGAAACACGCGTGCCTTGCCTTCGAACGGTCGATAGTTCGCTTCACTTTCAATCTGGCGCATCTGCGTGACGAGCAGAACGCGCTTTGGCGGTACCACGATTCCCACGTCAGGATGATCCGTCCAAAGAATCTGTTTCCATTCGTCGCTGCCTTCGGCTGTTTCTGGATAATTGATCTTGGAAATGCGCGTACAGGCTGAACAGGTTCCACAAGGTCCATCAGCCGTCGGAGTGCGACAGTTGAGTGCCCTCGCAACTTCGAGTGCGAATAGTTTTTTGCCGATGCCTTCTTCGCCGACGAATAACAGTGCACCAGGCAAACGTCCGGCAGCGAAGATGCGTTTCAGCACTTCCTTCACTCGTTCGTTGCCGGCAATCTTTTCGAACATCCTTAGCAATGCCCTCGCTTGAGTTTGTATGGTTCGTTGTCGACGAGTCGAGTAGTCAATTGATCTCGGCTTTGTAGAAACGGGACGACGATTGCGCGCAGCTTCTCCTGCGTTTCATCGACGGTGCCTGTGGTATCGATTACCTTCACACGTTCCGGTTCGGCGCGCGCGATCCGCAGATATTCCTCTCGAACTCGCGCATGAAAGTCAGCTGCTTCGGTATCCAGGCGGTCGCGTTTGTTCTTCGCCGAGCGTCTGGTGGTGCGTGTGATGGACTCCTCGATCGAAACATCAAACAGCACAGTTAGGTCGGGCACCAGTCCTCCGGTAGCCAACTCAATGATTTCTGCAATCAATTCCGGTGAAAAGCCTCGACCAGCGCCCTGGTACGCACGCGTCGCATCGGCATAGCGATCCGAAATCAGCACAGCACCTTTCTCAAGTGCTGGTCGAATAACTTTGCGCACGTGTTGAGCGCGATCAGCGGCAAAGACTAAGAGCTCCGTCAGGGGATCGACTTCGCCGCGCACGTCGAGCAATGCTTCGCGCAGACGGAGGCCAACAGGCGTGCCGCCGGGTTCGCGACTTAAGAGCAATTCGCAACCCTGAGAGCGCAGGTACTGAGCCAACAATCGTAATTGAGTAGATTTACCGCTGCCGTCGATACCTTCGAAGGTAATAAAGGTTCCCAACACGGGCGAGAGTGTAAACGAATGTCACGCCTCAGGCGAGGGTGCAACTGGACGATTTTCTCGCGTTTGTGCATCAGACGGGTGCGGGTGAAGTTCCCCGGTTGCTCTGCGCGTTTGAGAGATCGTCGAAATGGCGTGCTTGAAAATCAGTTGTTCCTGGGACCCTGACTCCAACAGAACTGAAAACTTGTCAAAGCTGCGAATCCGGCCCGTTAACTTTGCCCCATTTAGCAGATAGACCACCACGGTCGTCTTTTCTCGGCGCACAGTGTTAAGAAAGGCATCCTGAATATTCTGAGGAGCCTGCTTGCCGTCTGACATAACTGAAGTCCTAAAAACAGAATGAAAAATGGTGGTTTGGTGCTCAGAGTACATCACCCCTGAGTCACTTACAAGAGATTGGTCAAGATGTCACAGAAAGATGATTATTTGAGGCCGAACTAGGGTCTTAATAACCCCAGGACGTTGCTAATCGTGTCGGTTTCGTCTCCAAATGCCTCGACCCACTTAACTCCTTCCTCTCTTCGGAACCAGGTGAGTTGCCGTTTTGCGTAGTGACGAACGTCAAGCTTAGTCTGCTCAATGGCACTCTCAATTGTGCGACGACCCTCCAGATATTCCACGACGCGCCGGTAACCATGCGCGCCAAGGGCATTCGATTCAGGCGGAACACCACGTTGCAGCAGGGTCTTAACCTCGTCTACGAGTCCTGCCCTGAAATGCTCTTCTGTCCGCTGATTAATGCGTTCATAAAGCGCATTCCGAGGAGGATTGAGAGCAATGATTCGAAGCCGGTGCGAGCTTTCATGGGGTTCAGGGCGTTCTTCGCGTTGCGCAAAGATAGACGCGCCGGTTTGCAGATAAACTTCGATTGCTCGCTGAACCCGCGGCCAATCGCGGGCGTGAAGTTGTTCGGCTCCGGTTGAATCTATACGGCGAAGTACGCGGTGCAGGTACTCTGGCCCGTGCCTTTCACGCATCGCGTTAATTCGACGTCGCAGTTCTACGTCTGTCTTCGGGCTGATAAAGAACGGCCTTCGCAGCGCACGCAGATAAAAGCCTGTGCCTCCCACGAGCATTGGAACTCGACTTCGAGATTCGATCTCATTGATTTTCGACGTCGCCTCAGCGGCCCATTCAACAGCGGTGTAATTCACTTCTGGTGGGACGAAGCCAATCAGATGATGCGGAACACCCTTTTGTTCTGAGGGTGGAACCTTTGCCGTGGCGACCTCAACGTCGCGATAGACCTGCACTGAGTCGCAATTAATGATTTCACAGTTGAGGGCGAGGGCGACTTCAATTGCGAGCGTACTTTTACCGGATGCGGTTGGCCCAACAATCGCGATTACAGGTGAAGACTTCGTGTCGCTCACGTGCCAGAGGATAGCACGCGAAAAAGAATGACTGCCCAGAGCAGTGCGAGCACTATGATTCCGCCAATGATTTGATTACGAGTGAAATGCATCGTCGGCAGATCTCATGCGAGCATCATGGGCGGTTATGGTGGACCGCCCCTCAGAACTTGTGAGCAAAGCTCTACCTCAAAGCGATTCTGGCTACCAGGCCAATGACCCAAACAACGATGTCGATGATGCCAAGGACCTTTGCCGTCGTCGCTATACCTTTTTTGTCGTGCCCAACTTCATAGATTTCGATTGTCTGTAGCACGTCATTCGCTTTGCGAAATGCGAGAATGCCCAGAATGAACCCGAAACAAAACAGGCCGACGATGCTGAGAATCAGCGCTGTGCGTGCTTCAGCAGCAACGTACGCGGTCTTTTGTGCGAGTACTTCGGGTGAATAAAAACTGTTGCCGGGGGAGGGAGGGGGTGGTGGCGGTACAAAAGGATCGCCAGGTTGATAGGACACTGATCGTTAATCTCCTCTGCGAACAATTGAACTAATAAAGACGGGTGATTTCTATTCCTGCGTAGTAGGTCTTGAGAATTTGTTCAAAGCTGAATCCTTGTTTCGCGAGTCCGTAGGCTCCGACCTGGCACATTCCCACGCCGTGCCCCCAGCCGCGACCAGTGAAGACGAATCCAGTAACTCTTCCGTTGTCGTCCGTGCGTCGATCGATCACGAACAGCTGTTCACGCAAACCGAGAGCTGAACGGATCCGACCTCCGCGTACGTGCGCCGTGCCATTCGTTCCAACAATCTCTAAATCAGTGGCGCGCCTTGATACTCCACGCGAAAGCACTCGGAGATTCTGAATGGGACCAATTCCTGAAGCTGCGCGTGATAGACGAGCTTGTACTTGTCCCAGCGACATCTCTTTCGACCAGTTTGAAAACGGCGAGAAGCGGTCGGCCGCGGCACCGTTTGGCGCCGGTTTCACTTCCAGATAGTCCACTTGTCCGTTGGTAATGTGAAACAAGACCGGCTCACCACCAACGATCGAAACCATCTGGACGGGGTAAGGATTGTCGCCCAACTGGCGAAACAGGAAGACATCTGAATTGACTTTCCATGGCTGGTCTTTGCCACGATTGGAACGAAGGATTAACTGACCATCAACTGTTGGCCGCGCGTTTCCTTTTTGGAGCTGGAGAAGATTTTTGTTTTCCAAGATGCGAGCCATCGCATGCACGACTCGTCCACGTGACAAAGGTTCTTGAGGGCGCAAAGTCGCGTCAGGGTAAACCGACAGATAACCATCACGCAGCAGCAATGCAACATCGGCTCGATTCGGTGTTGGTATCCGATCTGCATCGCGCACTGCGAGGAGATAAGCGACATCCGCGTCGTTGAAGAGTGTGCTCGCTCGACTCTCACCAAACGTCGCGAGTGTGAGTGCGGAGGAAAAGCCTCCGGGAAGATTCAGATCATCGCCGAGTGGCGGCAAAGATTGTTTGGAAAGCTGTCCAACTGTAACTAGCCAGCTTCGCACCTCACCAACACTTGCAGGAGCTGACAACCAGTCGTCAGTGATCTTTTGTGGCATTAATGGAAAACCGTGAACGGCCAGCAGACTCAGATCACGGGCGAATACGACGTTACCGTCCTCGCGTAAATCAATGTTGCGCGCGGTCCTGATCGTGAAGGCAGATAGCGCCGCCATTCCTTCCGCTGCGCATTCATGTCCACGCAAGTAGGGAACGGCGTGATTGAAGATGTTCTCAGCGCTTTCTGTGCGACCGCCACAAGTCGAAGTGTAGAGCGCGTTGATTGGCTCACCTTCGAACGTCGCAACCATTCCGCGTGTCTCTTCAACAGCACGATTTGATAAAGCAACTTCCGAGGTCAGTCCTCGATACACCTGCGATCGCGTGGTTGGAAGAATGTCGAAGCCCTGGGCCATAAATTGGCCACGGTTCTTCAATGCGTATGTTCGCGCCGCAACTGCCTGGGCTTTCAACGCTTCGATCGCCGGATAGCCTCCAGGAGAAAGTTCGTTGGCGACAACGCCACGAACATAATCTTCAAGTCCGAGTTCGTTGACGACGGTGAGCGTGCCACTAAGATTTGCGAAAACTTCAATCCGACCGCGAAACGGTTTGTCGTTGTAACGCACGGGCGCATTGCTTTCGTCGTCGGAAGCGAAAACTACCGGCGCGCTCGAACGAAAAAGAGGGCCGGAGGAAGAAGGCGACAACGCGACTACCTCGCGCGAGGGAAAGCCCGGCTTTGCAGTGAGACGAACGGGAGAATTGTTTGATCGTGAGTCGTCGTTCTCTGGCAATGGCCGATTAGAGTTGTCCACTCGCGATACTTCCGCGTCTATCCCGAGCGTTTCAAGTGTTGCTCTAAGTTCTTCGGCTTCCTCGCGCGACCGCGCCTTGTCTACGACAACACTCCAGGTATTTGTTTTCTGATCGGGTACTTCGTGGGCTTCTTCTCCCGTTGCCTTTTGAATCTCCTGTTCAATCTCCTCTGCTCGCTCCCTCGTCTCCTCGCCATTAATAGTCACGCGATAAAGAGATTCGGCGATTGCGCTTGGCGGCATGGGAGAAAGTTGACGCGCCTCGACGCGAACTCTGGAACTGTCGAGCGCGACAACGCTCGCTTTGCCACTCGCATTCATCAACTTACCTGTCGTCGAAATCACTGCTGAACGCACGCTTGTGTTCAGTGCAACTCTTATCGTTGGTTCCGGTCCCGCAATAAGACTGGTCGTCGGTAGTTGAATCGGTGATGAAGGCGTTGGAGGTGGAACCCACTGGGGCTGTGACTCAGGCTGGGTTCGCCTCGGTCGGGTTTGTGCTGTTTGTGCAAGTATTGATGAGGAGACAAGCGAATGCAGGACGAGCAGCGTGGCCACACTCCGGGCGAGGGAACACATACCTTTCATTCCTTAGGCGGCGTTAGGTATCAGGGAGGGGCTCACCGCGGGGTCGATAGTACTACAGAACCTCAGAGCAAAAAAGAAATCATTGGTCATATGTCATTGGACATTTCTCATTTGTCATTTGAAGAGGAGCAGCCACAGATTTTCGCAGGTACACACGGATCTAAAACCAGATGAAGAGATCTCTTAACGCTTGCAGGTTAGATCTGTCGCATATCTGCGAAAATCTGCGGCTGATCCTCTTCAAATGACAAATGAGAAATGTCCAATGACATATGACCAATGATTAACTTCTTCCCACAAAGCCTCACCCTATGGTATAGACGGATCACACCCCCGCAAGTAAGCGATTGTTGAAGGCCGCCGGTTCGTACTCGGCGCGAATAAGGAGGTTAATTCCTCTTGCGGCATACTACATCTCCCCGCTTTACATTCCTCGCTATCGTCGGGCTGGTTCTAAGTCTGCTTTTGATCGGCTGCTTGCCTAAGCCGCCCAGCGAAACTGGTGGCACCAACATCACCGTTTACGGTTTCTCGATCATGAAGGAGTCGTTAGAGAAGGCGATCTATCCTGGCTTCTCCGCAAAGTGGAAAAAAGATCACGGACAGGATGTCTCGTTCACGTCGTCGTTCGCCGGTTCAGAGACAGTGACTAACCAGATTCTGCAGGGTGCACCTTCTCACGTTGCCATTCTGTCGATCGAGCGCGACGCGCAACGGTTGAAGAGCGGCGGCTTTACCACGACTGACTGGCACACCTACCCACAAAAAGGAATCATCAATAAGACACCATTCATCATTTTGGTCCGCAAGGGAAATCCAAAAGGTATCCGCGATTTTTCTGACCTGGCCAAGCCCGGTGTGCGCCTTATTCATCCGGATCCGATCAGCTCAGGCGGAGCGCAATGGTCAATTCTTGCTATCTACGGTTCGGAACTCAAAAAATCAGAACTTCAGTCAAGTGAACCTGACAGAGCGCGGGCATTGCACACGCTTCAAGCGATCTGGAAAAACGTGATTTCCACGCCCGCATCAGCTCGCGAAGCTCGTACTACATTTGAGCTGGGCAATGGCGACGCCTTGATTACTTATGAACTAGAAGGATTACTGATGAAGGAGGCCAATGCGCCGATTGAGATCGTTGTGCCACAAGCGACTATCTATAGCGAACATCCGGCCGTCGTAATTGACAAGAATGTGCCCGCAGATAAACGCGCCCTGGTGGACGCTTTTCTCCAATATCTTTGGAGCGACGAGGCACAACAAGCATTTGTGAGGTATCACTTCCATTCGGCGACCAATAGCGCCTTTGATCAGGCAGGTAAGGACTTCGGCAACATCCAACTGCCTTTTGCTATTGATTACTTTGGTGGTTGGGATAAAGCCTATCCGGACGTGATCGAAAAGATTTTCCGAGATCAGGTTCAGAAAACGAAATGAGCAGCATAGTACCGACAATGCGGCATGTTCGTGGTTTCGACATTGTGCGACCACTGAGCGTTGGCCTACTTATGTTTATGATGCTGCCGCTGGTGTTTCTGCCACTTGCATCAATCTTCATTTTCGGCACGAGTAACGGTCTTGATAAATTCTGGGCAGCGCTGATGCAGCCTGAAGCTGTCTTCGCTCTGAAGTTATCAATGGCCACCAGCTTCTGGGCGACAGCGTTCAATGTCATTTTCGGTCTATTCGCTGCGTACGTTCTCTCTCGTTACAACTTTTGGGGACGAAACGCACTCATCGTCACGATCTCTTTACCAACCGCGATCCCTACAGCGGTAGCCGGCTTCGCATTACTTCTGTTGTGGGGACCTTACGGAACGCTCGGACGTTTGCTCACGCCGCATGGCATTCAGCTCATGTTCACCGCCGGCGCAATCATACTTGCGAATATCTTCGTCACGTTTCCCTTGGCGTTTGGCGTCATCAAACCCGTCTTCGATACTATGAGTCGATCGCTTGAAGAAGCATCGGCGACAATCGGCGCGACGCGTTGGCAAACGTTCTGGCACGTCACCTTGCCTTCATTGCGCGGTGCGATTGTTTCGGGCGCACTCTTAACTTTCGCGCGCGCCGTTGGTGAGTTTGGATCAACGATTCTCGTATCCGGTAATCTCGCCGGACGAACACAAACCGCCCCACTCTATATCTTCGCGAAATTCAACGAAGGGCAAATCGAGGCCGCAAACGCCATTGCCATTGTTTTGGCACTCTTCTCGTTTCTTATTTTCAGCGTGCTGTTTTTTGCGCGCGACTGGCTTGACGTAGACTGAGAGGCATCCGGTGAAGGCAAAAGAGAAGTTCGTCGAGGAACACAGAATGTCTGCATCCAGCGACAAGGCGCCGCCGATTGCCACGAGTGTCATTGGCTTGAGCAAGCGCTTCGGCAAGACTGGCGTGCTCGAGAATATCTCGCTCGACGTCGCTGAAGGAGAGATCCTTGTCTTGCTCGGCGCGTCTGGAAGTGGCAAGACAACGATCCTCAGAATCATCGCGGGTCTGGAGCAGCCGAATAGCGGACGGATAATTCTGCATGGGCGGGACGTAACAGAATTGCCGGCGAGAGAGCGTGGCACAGGAGTCATTTTTCAGTCGTACGCACTGTTCCCTAAGATGACAGTGGAAAAGAACATTGGCTACGGGTTGAGAATTAGACGAAGAAGAAGAAAAGAAATACGCCAGACAGTCGACGAACTATTGTCGTTGGTCCAACTTGAAGAACACCGCAAAAAATATCCATCACAGCTGTCGGGCGGACAACAGCAGCGCGTCGCGATTGCGCGCACGCTAGCCTACAAACCGGAGGTCCTGCTGTTTGACGAACCGTTCGGAGCTCTCGACACCCAAACGCGCACGCACCTTCGACGCGAGATACGAGCTTTGTTGAGACGCGTCAACGTACCGTCGATTTTTATTACTCACGATCAGGAAGAAGCCCTCGAGCTTGGGGATCGTGTGGCAGTGATTAATAAAGGACACATCGAGCAGATCGGAACGCCCTACGAGATCTATAACCAACCTGCGACCGAGTACGTCGCAACTTTCCTTGGAGCTGCGAATATTCTTGAAGCCGTCGTAAAAGAAGGGTTTGTGGAAACTGAGTGTGCGAAGATTCCAGCTGAGCTTGACCCCAAGGTCTATAGTGCCGGAGATCGAATCAAGATTGTCTTTCGTCCCGAAGACGTTTTGCTCAGTCGGACTGATTTCTTAAAGCCGGGCCACTTCAAACTCGCATCGGCGCGCGTGGAGGAAGTTAGTTTTGTCGGCGCTTACGAACGATTGCGCGTTCGCCTTGAGCAACCCGGTGAAGAATGTGTCGATGGAGAGACGCCTTACTATCTAACAACGGAAACTCCTGAGAGACGTCCGCGATCGATCATTGCTACGAGACCTAAACCCGAAGCAGTCGCCGCAAGATTGAAGATTGGTGATCGAGTCGTTGTCGCAGTGACGTCGTTTACCGTTTTGCGGAGTGCATAAAGCGTGGGATGAAGATCTTCAAGACTGGATATCTGGAGAAGACTGAGTGGTACGTGCATTGAAGAATCTTCGTCAGCTTTGGCCATCGCTGTCTTTAGTTTTCTTACTGACTCTTGTGACGCCTGCCTCATCGCAAACTGCTATAGACCAAACCGACACTCAGCAATGGAACGACGTCTTTATAGCCGTTCCGATTACAAAGCAAGTCGACTTCAATGTTCTTGGTACACTGCGCATCGGTCGCGACATCAGCCATACGGTCGACGAACGATTCGGGGTCGGCGCGACCTTCAGAATCGGCCAGCATGTCACCTTAGTGCCTGCTTACTTGCACATCGAAACTCAGCCGTTCGAAGGCATACGACTTCATGAGGAGCGACTTAACCTCGCTGCGATCCTGCGCTATGAGGCAAATCAATTTCGTTTCAGCGACCGAAATCTCCTGGAACGACGGTTCAGACGTCCCGGTATAAATTCGACGAGATATCGAAACCGGTTTCAAGTCGAACACCCGGTGGGTCCTGACAAGATGAAGCTATCGGTATTTGTTTCAGAGGAGGTCTTTTACGACTGGAGCGTCGACGACTGGGTTAGGAATCGTGTTGCAGCAGGCATCATCAAGCCGCTGAACAAAAACCTCACGTTGGAACTTTATTACCTGCGCCAAAACGACGGCCGGGCACTGCCGGGAGATGTTCATGTCATCGGCACGACGTGGCGTATAAAGTTGTAGGTCTGCGACATGAAGTTAAGATTCTTATTAATGTTCGTCGTCACTTTGCTGATCGGCTTAGCCTTGGCCGGCTTTCTTGAAAGTCGATCGCGAATGAGTTCTCACGTCATAGATCAGTGGGAAACAACAGACGGCAATATCGACATTCGCGTTAAGGCATATGCGGAGCATGGATGGGGACCGTCAGGTGCTTACTACGTTTTCGAGTCATCTCGACACGACTCTAATCAGTGGGGCGAGATCATGACGTTTCGGCACGATGACCCTGTGCCTATTCCGCGAGATCAGATCCGCTTCGTTAATGACAGTACAGCTTTCGTTTTTATGGGATGGATGTACGGTGTTACGACGAATGGAGGAGCGAGTTGGTCTGTGTGGTCGGCTCGAGAACATTATCCACAGTACAACTACGCTTTGATCGAATCAGTGCAGTTGGAGTCGAATGGCCACGGGATAATGAATCTCGACACATCGAGGAACAACAAGATCCCGGGTTTCTTCACTCGTGATTACGGCCGACACTGGTGCTGTGAACGATAAACCTCGCAGCCTCCGACGGGGATTTTAGTGTCTTTTTCGTTTCTAAAACGCACTGCAATTGTCCTACTTGTTCTCCTCCTCCTCCTCACAGCGACTGTTGCTGGCGCCTACGGCACTTACTGGCGTGTATTTAGGGCGCCAGTCGTTCTGCGGACCAATTCGCCTGCGAATACTTATTCGGTCGTCCTAAACGGTCGGTCTGATCGACCGTCGTTCTTCCTCGAACACACCGTAAGATTCACTCTAAGGAAAGGGAATGAAGTATTGATCTCTCAGCGGTTCCTTCATTCAGGTGATTGCTTCGATCCCGCATATTACATCTTGTATCCGCAGCACGCTTGGGTTAGTGAAAACGTGTTGCACCTCTACAACGAGTACTATTTCGAAGACCATCTTGGTGGCTCAGTTGGCACAGTTGCTGTCACGAACAATTCAGCTCTAAACATCAAGTACATGCTAGTCAAAGCGAAGGACGCCCATCTTCTTTTCGACCTTATGCCTGGAAAGACAACCACCTTTCAGATTCCGCCGCCGAGAGGTGATTGGGAATGGTTTTATGTTGAATGGATAAATGAAGGTGGACAAGTCGTATCCAGCGGTGGCCAAAGTTTCCGACAGGACCGCAAGCAGCCGTCGCGTTGTTTTATTGATATCGGCGAACGGGGAGCTTCTATCGATTGTCCAGATTTGAAGAAGTTGTAAGGAAACTGAACTCGCAGACATCGGTGACGGGGCAGTTCAACGGACAAACATCAACACTCAAGCTCACAGAAAACAACTCAAGCTCACAGATTGCAGGTTGGGAAGGGCGGTTTAACCCCCGCTCAAGACACATAACGACGAAGCTCCGGGAAAGTGCTCAACGAATGTCCGATACGCTTCAGCTTGTCGTCGACTCGAGCAATACTCAACCCGGCAGAAACTACGTAATCAATGTCGATACTCATTCGGGTGAAGTCGAATGTTGGGGACGACGACGACAAGCTGAAGCGTATCGGACATTCGTTGAGCAGTGTCTTGAAGCCAGGGTGTTGTGCAGCTTGAGCGGGGGTAAACC
>Ga0207708_10003586_pt1 | contig 11449 bp, 9 predicted proteins | sample KBSK5101metaG_FD_184340 | JGI IMG/M metagenome (GOLD analysis project Ga0207708, IMG submission 184340) | Corn, switchgrass and miscanthus rhizosphere microbial communities from Kellogg Biological Station, Michigan, USA - KBS K5-10-1 metaG... | ecosystem: Host-associated > Plants > Roots >...
TCTACCTTATGATACTTGCCACTGTAACCTTCGGTGTTCACTGGCTGCGGCCCTACCTTGATAGCCTTCTTAGCGTCATTAGGATCAGTTACGTATGCTTCGGGCCGTGGATTCGCGATAGGTGGCAGTGCTGCTTTTTTCTTTGGCATGATGTTACTCCGTTGTTGTTACTGTTACGAGTATTGTGTTGCAATGAGATCGCCGCACTTCGTATTGCCGATGTATGGCGTGCTCGATAGTTTGACGCGCAATATCTGGCTGTCGATCTCCCGGTTGTAGTAGGACTCGACATAGTTGCCGCCTTCAAAGGTTTGATTCTCGCCTTCGTCTGAAGGGATACCACCACTTGACCAGCCTTCCCAAAAGGCGTTCACGCCTACTCCGCCCAGTATCGGCACACCGATACCTTGGCCCATGTCTTTCTCAGGCTGCGTCTCCTGTGGAGTGCCTACACCCTGAGTGCGGCCTGCACGGCCTACCCAAATATAGGTGTTACTCCATAGCTGGCTCAGCACAGGCGTAGCCTGATCTGCCGCCGAGTTATAGTAGGCATCGCCTACGAGAATCTGCTTGATGCCGAACTCCTGCACGGCCTGCTCGATCATGTTCTTAGTGGCTTCTTGCCCGGCGCGGAGTGTGCCTGTCACGTATGCCTGCACTGTGGTAGCCCGGCGCACTCGCTCAAAGACAACACCACTCATAACTGCCACGTAAGGCGGCGGCTCACCCTTGACCTTGATACGTCGCGAAGATGCAACTAGGTCGGCGATCAGGCTGATGGTAGCGATGTTAGCCTCAGTGTATGCCACTGTGCTATTCGTCGCTGAACCGAAGTTACTCGTGCTGAATATCTGTGCAGCAATCAGATACTCTTTTGTTAGGCCACTAAACTCAGTGCCAAACTTGGCCGCGTAGAAGGCTTCAAGGTCTGCGTATCCAGCGTAGTCCAACTGGACTTCGTTAGGGATGACGATCTCAACGCCGCGAAGCGTCACGGTAAACGTGTCATCGCCTAGCTTGGCAGTGATTCGTTCAAACCTTGTTCCCGGTGCGCGGATATACTTAGGCGCTGCGATGTGTCGCAATGCCTGAGTATCGGCAATCGTTGCTTTGATAAGGTGAGCAGTCCTGCGGTTGATAGGAAAGTCAGGCAGGATTTCCGGCCCGACAAGACCGCCAACAGCACCCTCACCTTCAACTATGGCAAGAGCTAATTCCTGTCGCGGTAGTGCGGTTGAAACATCAAACAGTGGCATAAGTTAGTTACTCCGATTGCTTCTATAGTTAGACTGCAAGCTCAATCTCTCCGAGCACGTCAACACCCGTTGTGGCTAGCGCCCATTTACCTACTAACACGGCGCTACTGCCTGACGTTTTAGAAAACTTACCGCTGGCCGCTGTGTAGGCAGGATCGCCTACAGCTACAGCCTCAGAGGAAATAGCGGGTATCTTTCCCCCACCGTGCATACTGGCAGCCGGGCCGGGCTTCGCTGCTTCAATAGCTGCCAGAGTAACATAGTCCCCGGCATCTGTGATAGCTGATGCGTCACACGTTCCAGATGAGTTTAGTGAGGCCCGGATTCCACGAGCAAGCGCTGCATTGGCTGTGATCGTCCTCTGAACGATCCCTACGTATGTTGCCATTTCTGCCATAAGTCAGTTACTCCAATTAGGTGATGTCGTTACTTCTTTGCTTCCATCTGCTGAACGTTAGGATGCTTCTTCTGCATCCATGCGTTGTAGGCCGCGCCGTTTAGCTGCCGGGCAAGCTGTATTGCCCTGCCGCGATTCTTAGCGCCTGCCGCCAACTGATTCTCGATCAGTGACTCAAATTCGTCTTTCGTTCCGCCGCCCCCACCTTCGACAGAGGCTTTAGCTGGCTTGCCGCCAGTCTCGCGGAAGAACTGCATGTTAGTTTTCGTGATAACTTCGCCAAGCTCTTTAGCGCTCATGTTAGAGACTGGCTTATTGGCTGCCCGGTAAGCAGAGAGCTTCTGCTGCTTCTGATCGTCAGTATCGCCATCAGTGCATCCAGCCGCGAGCATTTCGGCCTTGTCTTTTTCCTCATCTTTCTTAGGCGGCATGACGGCTGCGAACTGTTGCTTCAGGGCTTCAAACCCGGCTGCGATTCCCTTTGTTATGGATTCAGTCAGGTTCGTTGTCAGTTTAGTTACTTGTTCCTCATTCATAGTTGAGTCTCCGTTATCGGCTGAGTTTTGATCTTTGTGATCTTTTGTCAAACTACCTGCCGCGAACATCCCTGTAGGATTAGCTGCTGGTAGATCAACAATGGTAGCTGCAAAGATTTCTTCACAGCGTGCAAATTTCTGTCCCTTAATTTCTTCATCGTCACCTGAGAACTCGATACTCAGGCCGATGTTACCCGGTGTTCTCTCTAAGATTTCAAAGAGATATTCTCTCGCTTCAGCAGAGAAAGTTTTGTAGATGTGTAGGTCGCCAAGTGCCTTGCCACCTTTAACCCTGAGTGAGTCTGATGCGATGAACCCGGCTAGACTACCAGCCCCATGCGTAAAGGTCTGTGGATTAAACTTAACACGTAATCCCTCACCGTATTCCCTAGCACATTCACATACAGACTTCAGGGTTTCGACATCTACTGCCTTGTTATGTCCACGAGCATCGCCTAGGGCAATAAGGGAAACACCTTTGATGATGTTGTTTTCGCGATCTACTCGACTGCCCTTTAGTTGAGTCAGCGAAAAGTATTGTGTTATCAAGCGATCATTTACTCTTTTGCGGGTATCTCGTTCAAGTTAGTTGGATTTACGGCGGCGGAACTCTCTTGTCCAGATAAATCTGAACTACTATCGTCAACGATAGGAGTAGTTACCCGAAGGTAGGGCGACCTGTATCTCCTGTTTAACGACTCAAGAAATAACTCTGGCTCGTGCTTTGTTATGAGTCTCCTGCCATCGTCTGAGAATGAATTTAGTATTTGCTCTCCCGCGCCCGAAGTAGCCACTAAACGGCCTAGGTCATCAAGTATAATGTCACCCACCTTCTGTTGAGTGCCGTTAATAACTTCGTATATCTCTACTCGCTTCATACGTCTATTCCCCGCTTCTTCCGTTGCTCAGCCATCCGCGCCCTAACTTCAGCCTTGCCTACTTCATTCATGTCATCCCAGTTAGCACTGTCAGCCATGTTAACATCCACCTTCTTATGGATAACCCCCTTCTCATCTACGATCTCTGACTGATGAACTAATGGCTGTAGATTCTTAGCATTGCGAGCCTGTATCTCTTTAATTTCATCTACCACCTTCTGTCTCTCCCCTGTGCTAGTGGCCCTACCTGAGCTTTCTTCTTTGGGCTGTGGCTTCCAATCAGATGAGTTACCTGTCTCTAGTCCGGGTAGCTTAGGATTGAGATCGCCTAACGGATGAGAGTGCTGGTAAGTCCATCCACCGCTTTCATCCATGACAGCCTTTAAGCTATGGTGATAATGTAAGAACTTATCGTAATCAACCTCTCCCTGCTCTCTCTGATCTCCACCCGCCGCAATACGTCCACGGTGTTGCTTGCGTTCATGTATCCCACCGCGATGATCTACCCACTCTGAGGCGCGGACTGAGGGATTAGGCCCGGTTAACTCGCTTGACTTAGGATACCTGCCGCCGTGAGGATAACTACCCTTTGAAGTCTCTAGTGTGCCACGACTACCACCTACTGCCATTGGAGTGCCAGTAGATTCTTCTTCTTCGTCAGTGAGTGAAAGGTCGCCGTCGTTAGGCTCACTAGGCTCTCGATCATAGTTCCTGTTACCTTCTTCCCAATCAGGTAGATCACGGAAGCTACCTGAGTTAGCTAGATCGACATTCAGGCGCTTCTCTACGCCTTCTATGGCCTCATCATCCATGCCGTGACTCTTTAACACCGTCTTTATATTCGGCCACTGACTCACCCACTCATCACGCACTTCTTCAGGCACATCTAATCCTCTACTCTGTGCCTCATCGTATAAGCTATGATTAGCAAAGCCGCCTTCTCTCGTAGGGAATGACAGGCCGTTATCAATCAGCGCCAGACTGCCATCAGGCTTTACTAGCCAGTTATTATCATGTCGATCCGTATTCCATATCAGGTAATCGAATGCAGCAGCACGCGCTAGGTCTTTATCTCCATCAAACCTAGGTTGGCTAGTCCTACGAGCCGTCTGTCCATCTACCATTTCCTGCATCGAGCCTTCTTCGCCGTCAACGTCCCTGATAACACTGGCAGGAACTAAATCATCTAATCCAAGTAGCTCAGCTACTTCCCCGGCAGCTACTTCTCGCTCAACTAAGTTACCTTCGATCCAATCCCTTCCGGCGCTACTCGCTCCGCTAGCTGGCTTGAATACACCCTTCTTGCCATTGTCAAAAGTAACGAATTTAACTTCGCTCGTGTGACTCAATCCTCTGGCTTCATCTTCTTCTACTTCAGTAATTCCACGAGTGCCTAACACCTGCTTTACCGATGTTCGCTCTGGATTCCTTGTAGTGCTATTGCCCTTAATGTATGGCGGAAAGTAACCGTTGCCTGTAGCGAAGTCGTAAGCTCCACCTATCGACTTTGTATAAGCTCCGATAGCCTCTACCTGCTCAGGCGTATCCACTATGGCTACAGGATCGATGTCGATAGTTCCCTTGTCGTTATCAGTAAACACTCCTAGGTAGTGGCTCTTAGCTCCTAACTGGCGAGCGTAAGACTGCCTAGCTAAGTCCATCGCACTATTAAACTGATCCTGACTTGCATTAATCGGTATGCTTATGCCCGGCTGGCCGGGACTCTTAACAGAGATAGCATACGGCCCGGATGCTCTAGCTGGCGGCTTGTAGTCCTCACCCGTAACAGGATCGATGGTAACTCCACCCCATTGTTTCCTAGTTTCTTCGTAGGCATGAGCTTTAACACCTTCCCAATTCTTATCTAATCCCCATGCTTCTTGAGGCTGATCTTCTAATGCCTTCAGGTAAGCCTTGCCACGCTCGCGATGTATGTCGTATAAAGTCTTAGATACTTCCCGCGCATTGCCGCGAGCTTGACCCTTAGTAATCGGAGTCTGTGCCTTAGTTGTAGCTCCTAGCGGCTCTCGTGCCATTGACTTATGATCCTCTATCTGCCTTGATGGCCCTGCTACGGCTGACTGATCGCTAGGATGCTTATAGCCCGGCTGATCGCTACCCTTGCCTTCATCACTCCACTTGCCGCCTTGATCGCGTGCCTGTGTCTTTCCTGACTCAGCATCAAACTCCTGTGCTATCTTTGGAGCGTTGCTGATCGATAACACGCGAGCCTTGATCTTTACATCGCCACGAGCCGCTGCTGCCGCGAGCGCGTGATGACCATCCATTATAAAGTCCCTGCCGCCATACCTGACAACGAATATCCGCTTACTCTTACCCTCTGCTACGTTACGTCCTACCTTCTCACTGTTAACTACTGGCTGAGTAGCTATCAGGTCTTTAATCTTCAGCTTCTCTTTAACACCCTTCTCGTTAAATAAAGCTTTCCTAGCTGCGGAGAACTCAGCCGGGCTTATCTTTGTAGGCTCAGGAGTGCCTTGAAGCTCGTTGAGCTTATTAAAGAAAGGTGTCTTAGTGTAATTAACATAGTGCATCCCCGGCACGTAATCTCTGATGCCCTTAACATCCTTATTAGCCCTTGTTAGTGGACGATGAGGAACAATATCTACCAGCTTCTTGTCAGTGCCCTTGAGTCCAGCTTGGCCCGGATGCTTGTAACCCGGTTGTCCTGCTCCCTTGCCTTCGTCTCCGAACCTACCACCTTCGTCTCTTATCTGTGCCGGATTGTAGAACTCTATGATAGAGTCGTCCGTCTCGATAACGAAACACGAATCTTCTTTTTTTTTTAGCCTAAACTCGTTAGTGCCGTCGCCATTCTCACCGTCATCACCATCGAGATCGACTCCATTATCAGTAGCTCCCGGCTGATCTGGATTCTGATTAGCCATGCCAGCAGCCATGTTAGCTGACGCTGCCATGCCAGCCCGGCCTGAGCCTCTAGGCGGCGGGATCATCAGCGCATACACTTCTTGCCACTGTATCCCCTGCTTCTCAGCTATCTTTTGCGCTGCTTCGATAGCCATTTCAACTTCGTGACTGCGTTGAGTTATGATTTCCTCTATGTCTCCATCACCTGAGTCTGCCGCGATCCTAGCACCTGTGTTAATGCCAGCATTTATTTCTTCGATGTTAGCTGATGACTCCCTACCTACATCGATAGTAGGTTTAGCCGGGAAGAACCAATCCCACTTCAGCCACTTAGGATGATAAGGTAGGTCGCCCTTAGCAATAGCATCACCTAGTAACAACATGATAACTGGATCAAGTTTTTGCTCTCGTAGCATTTCCTGCCATATAGAGATAGCACGAGCATCCTGTGCGGAGCACTGACGCACAGCCGGGCCTGTTACTCCGGTCATGTCGTAGGCGAAGCCATACGTTAGTCCTGCTCCAATAGCGATCTCACGCACGGTGTTCTCATACATCCCTATGACGTTAGGGCTTGGCCTAAGATGCTGGAACATTTCTACCTTCTCGCCTTCGCTCGATAGAGATACAATTGTGTTAGGCCGTGCTTCAAAAGTGTCGATCATGTTACCATCACGATCTTGAACTGGCGTGCGGCTGAATGGTAACTGCTCAGGTAGTGCTCCTGACTTTGTGTAATACACACCCGACATCGATGCCGCCCATAGGAGCGCCTGTAGCTCGTAAGAGCGCATCCTATCGATGTAGGTAGCGTTATCAATGGCGTGCTTGAATAACGAGACTCCACGGTAGTCATCGAAGCTCAAAGGGTTAGTGAAGAAAAGAAACTTAGGCAGTCCACGCTCATCCCTCATCTTGAACGTGTCATCAAACTTGTATAAGCCATCCCGGCGATCCTGATGATACACTCGTGCTGCATCGATAGCTCCTGTGCGCTTGTCGATGATAAGGCCGCGAACGTAGGTGTCGCTCGTGATCCACTTGTAAGGATCGCCGATACGATTGGCTTCGATGCCTTGTAGGTAAAGCTCATCATCTTCACGCACGATGTTAGTGCCTACGTCGCCCTTGAGAGCTATCGACCTAACATCTAACATACACATCGTTCGTAACGAGTGCATCCGCTTGATGTCGATGTTGCCGGGCTTGTTAGTCTTGTGGGCGATATACTCCTGATACATCGTGTTAATCGACTTATCCCCAGTCTTAGCCTGCCAGCGTAACGTTCCACAGACATAGGTAGGGAACTTGATAAGGATACCTGAGCAAAGCCCGGAGTTATCCACCATATCAATAGCGTTCCACATTACCTGCATCTTCTCGCGTTGAATCCTGATCCACTCGCCTGCCGTCGAAGGCATCGCGTTCTGTCGTGCGCCGGATGGATATGCGCCGAGATACCTAAACCAATTTATCTTCTCCCTATCCACCATCCGGGTTAACTGAGACTTAGGAGATACCAGCCCAAAGAGGCTATCGATCCGGCGCTCCCACTTAGTAGGCTTGTAAGCTGTGTATTGTTCGATCATGCGCTACGACCTGTGAACTTACGATCAGTCCTGACTGTAGCGTAAGCTACCTGATGAGTAGTCCCGGTAGTCAGCCCGATAGCTAGACGTAACTCAGCCAGAGTTTTCTTAACTTCGGGTAAGTCTGCTCGCGTTAAGGATAAGCCCGGAAACGCATACGACTTCCCGGTTCTGGCTATGTCAGTGAGAACCTGTAGATAGTCAGTCTGTAACTGCTGTAGGGTAGCTACATCTACCCCGATAAAGGGATTGTCAGTGAGTGCCATCGCTGGACAACCGTTACGACTTTTCGCTCCGATTGTCCAGCTTAGCTTGTTCTTATGCGTCTAGGCGCTTGATCTGTCTCTCTATCTTTGAGATCGCAGTCATAGCTCGCTTAATGCGAGTCATCCATCGCTTCTGTTTCTTGAGAAGCGCCTTTAGCTCCCTCACATATTGAGTGTTGTGTTCCTGACGTTTCGACTTTGTAGTAGTCCCTGTTTCACTGAACTGGTATCTTCTTGGCATACCATAATATACCAAATCGAATATCTGCGGTTTCGCAGAATGAGCCGATTTCGGCCTTGGCCTAACGAATCTACCTAGCTAAATCTTTTCTGAAAAAACTTGTTGACTCACTTTTCCACTTTTCGGCGGCGGCCTCATCTGTTGTGCTATTTACAGTGATCCACTGCTTGAAGCAGTTACGCTCAAATATCTGTAGATGATACAGGATGTTAGCGTTGAAATACGACCTTGCTACCACCCGGCGCTTTTCTTTCATTTCGATAACAGGAGCTTTCTATCGTTGGCGATAGATTCATCCGGCTGCCAGTCAGACAGGTTGATTAGCTGCTGTAGGCACATAGCTACGAGTATCATGCACTCACAGTCCCATGCGTGATTAGGCCGCTTCGTTCCTGTGCCTTCAGCGTTAGTGTTGCTCCACCAATCAGTTCTCTTACCCTTGGCGTTAATGATCGAGTGACGTGTTTCTGAGTTAACCTGCTTGATATACTCAGCGCCTACGTCTCCGGGTATCCCCCAATAAAGGGCGCTACCTTCTTTGAAGGCTGAGAGTAGGTTCTTGATGTGAAGGTTGATCCAATCGTAGCGTAGGGCCAGCTTAGGCGCACGGCGCACCCCTAGGCGGCGGTTAATCTGCTGCTGTGCCGTTCCTGTGAAAGCGTCACAGTAGTTCACTGCTGAGTAAGGTAGCTCGATGGATATGCGCTCAAGTAACAACGTTACCGGGTTACGGACTTCTTTGATGTGCTTGAATGGCTCGCGATCTACTCCGCGCATACAAGTCCATCCTCTGACTGCTGCCTGAGCGTAAACTTCTCGTGGCTCAAAGGCGCTATCGATGATGACGCACTGCGGAGCTACCCCGAACTCTTTGGCCTTAGCTTCGATCTCATCATAGCTGTTAAGGCAGTCACCCTCTCCTACTCCGCGATCTATTAGCCTGCTCTCTCCTGTCGGCTTGCAGGCCCGGATAACATACGGGTATCCCCACTCCTGTTTGTCGTTAGCGATGAACCTGATCGACTCATCTTCCCATTGACTCTTAACGTAGATGTTTATGCCTTCTTTGTCGGCGATGTTGTAGTCAGCTATGACTGTCTTACTCTGATCCAGCACATGCTTCGACTCATCCCATGATTCGCTCATGCGGCGAGTCCAGAACTTGCGTAACGGCTCGATGTTGGAGTATCTCCGCCACTGTTGCACTGCCTTTAGAAATTCCTCTACCCACTGCCCCCATGTTATGCCCGGCCAGTTAACGCTCAGGATGTTGAACCTAAAGCTCTCGTGCCACTCTAATGCGTTGAGCTTAAAGCCGGGATAACATGCGTGCTCGTTAAGCGCCTGCCTGCTACGTGAGTTATCAAGATGCTCAGCCGGGCAATGTTCGCAGACATAGCGCACAGTCTTTTTGACTTCATCGTAATCCCACTCGCGGCCTTTCGGCCTTGTCGTAGAATCTTGCTCCCATTGAATGCCGCCACGTTCTAGGCGCTTACCCCACTTGGGCTGCTGTAGCCTTCCGCACTCAGGACAGCGCCAGTTCCACTCTCTGTGTGTCCCTGACCTGAATAACATATCAAAGTCATCGCCATCTACTCCCGGTATCGATCCGTTCCATATCTTGTAACACCACGCATAGGCAACGTTGCATCTAATGTGAGCTATCTCTAGCTGGCCTACGGGCCACTGCCAGCACTCATCATTAAACTGAGTCATTATCGACTTTTCTTCTAGGTTACTATCAGAGCAGCCCTGCATCTTGAAAGGCATCCCGTTATTGAATATCACCTTTCGCTTCTTCTCCTTGTGTCGATCCCTGCCTAGCCCTGTGCCGTGTGTTGGAAGCATCCTAACGACAGCCGCACAACTTTTCGCGGCAGGCCACCATCGCTCCTCAGCAAAATCCCCGGCGCTGTCATCCTTGTAAGTGTTCCACTGCATAGGGCCGGGCCGATTGACGATAGCCCACAGGCTGCCGCCTTCCATTGCCTTCGTGCGTCCGCCTTGATTCGGGCCGACTGTTGTTACCATCCTGACTAGCTCACTCTGGAAAGCTAACAGTGGATCGCGTAACTGCGGCGAGTTACTAATGTCGTATGGGCCTTGAATCGGAGAAGTCGCATCCAAGCTGATGTTATCCTTCAGCCATTCGTAGATAGGCTGCTCACTTGGCCGAGCGACTGCCTCTATGAATGCCTCATGTAGCCAAGGTAGGACTAACGGATGCGATCTCATCTTTGAATGCTTTATCGATCCTCTCTCTCGCGGTATCCAGCTTGTTACCTATCAACTTCGCGATCTCAGTAGCAGTGCAACCTTCAAGTCGCGGCGGAAGCTCGTGCCTCATCGACTTGTCTAACTCGCGGAACATGATGCCGACATTTCGTAACACGGCATCGCGAGCTTTGCTCTTAAGTTCATAACGGCCTTTCCTAACATCGAGATCAAATTGCGCGGATTCGATGTCGATGTTCTTCTTCTGGATCGAAGCTAGTTCCTTAGCGTTAAACGGTGTCTCATGTTTGCCGTTGCCGTTATTGTTGTGACCTGTCCCGGCATTGTGTCCGCTGATCCAACTACGCTTCCACGACTGATATTTCTCGATGTCATATCGAGCCTTGCCATCTGAGTGATCGACAGGTCTGCCGGGCCGATTCCAGTTATGATTCAACGTCCACGGTGTTATCCCTAGCCGCTTAGCTAGCTCGCTCTTTGTTGCTACGTATTTCGACTTCTGCACTTCCCATGTTACTCGTGTATGAGGCAATTTCAAATTACCACTAACACAAACGGATCGAGTGTCGGACGACCTGTGACCTATTGACTGTGCGTAAAAAGATTCCTTCTTTTTGACATGTCAACTTGACATCAAGCCTTACGGTCGCGGCTCTACTTGACATCACATGCTCATCACTTGACATCGCACGCTCTTACTTGACATCACCTAACGAGTGCTATCCAGCATGATCCAATCACATCTACTTTGCCTAACAAGTCATTGACTGTGACGCTTACTTCTTTCCATGTGTAGTCATGCCCTGCAATGTATCCACCTTTCCTGATCTTAGGTAGCCACGCTCTTATGTCTCGCGTGAGCGCTTCGCGTGTATGCGTTGCATCTATGAATGCACAGCCTAACGAATGATCGATGAAATACGATGATGCAGTAACACTCTCTGCATTGATTAGCATCCAGTAGTTATACCCTGTTGCTGTTATGTTATGTTTGCATCTACGCATCAGGTCTGTATTGGCTGCTACTACTTGTTGCCCTATCTGATTAGATGAGCCTGAGAATGTGTCTATGCCATAGAGCATGTGCGAGCGTTGACGTTGCTGGCACTCTGCTATTAGTGAGCAGAAGCTACGACCTTCCCATAGACCGATCTCCGCA
>Ga0207708_10003589_pt1 | contig 11442 bp, 8 predicted proteins | sample KBSK5101metaG_FD_184340 | JGI IMG/M metagenome (GOLD analysis project Ga0207708, IMG submission 184340) | Corn, switchgrass and miscanthus rhizosphere microbial communities from Kellogg Biological Station, Michigan, USA - KBS K5-10-1 metaG... | ecosystem: Host-associated > Plants > Roots >...
TCGGTGTGGCGATCGGGCTCGCGGGCGCGTTTGTGCTCACGCGGTTTATGGCGACGATGTTATTTGGAGTCGCGCCGACGGATGCGATGACGTTTGGCGGCATCTCGGTCCTGCTGATCGCCGTGGCGTTGCTGGCGTGCTACCTGCCGGGACGAAGGGCGACCAAGGTGGAGCCTACGATCTCGTTACGATACGAATAAAAAACCATCCACAGATTACACAGATGAATCTGCAAAATCGGTGTAATCTGTGGAAGAAAAATGAACGATCTGCGTTACGCTCTCAGAAGTCTTTTTAAGCAGCCGGGGTTTGCGGCGGTCGTCGTCGTTACGCTCGCGCTGGGGATTGGGGCGAGCACTGCGATCTTTAGTGTCGTGAATGCCGTGCTGTTGCGGCCGCTTCCGTTTCCACATGCCGAGCGGCTGCAAGTGGTTTGGGGTAATTACCGCTCACTCAACATCGAACGCCTGCGCGCCAAGGCCGCTGAGTACGAAGACTACGCCAAACAGACGGAGGTCTTCGACGCGGTTGCGGCTTATGCCAGTCACAGTTTCAACGTGACGACCGGAACGGAGCCCGAGCGCATTCGTGGCGCTTACGTGTCGACGAATCTCTTTCCGATGTTGGAGGCGCAGCCGTCTGCGGGACGCGTGTTCACAACCGGTGAGCAGAACGTCGTCGTGTTGAGTGATGGGTTCTGGCGGCGGCGCTTTGCCGGTGATCGCGGCGTGATCAATCAGGCGATTACGCTTGATAACGAGAGTTATACGGTGATCGGCGTGATGCCGGCGGGATTTCAGTTTCCGCATCCGAGTTTCTCGTCAGGTGAGCCGGCCGATGTTTGGGCGCCGTTGAGCTATGGGCAGGACCAGGTGACGAAGCGGAGTGGTCCGTACTTTCTCAACGTGCTTGCGCGACTCAAACCGGGAGTGACGCTTGAGCAATCACGCACACACATGAACGCGCTTGCGCAACGATTCGAGCGTGAGCTGAGCGGCTATCGTGGTCCGAATGGTGAGGATGGTGGTTGGCATATAACCGTCACGCCGTTGCAGGAAGAGATCGTCGGGGGGAGTCGCCGGGCGTTGCTCGTGTTGCTGTTTTCAGTTGGGTTGTTGTTGCTGATTGCGTGTGCCAATGTGGCGAATCTCTTGATGATGCGCTCGGCGAAGCGGCACAAGGAACTCGCGATCCGCGCAGCGCTCGGTGCGAGTCGCTGGAAGATCGCGCGGCAGTTGCTTATTGAGGGGGTGGTGCTGGCGACGCTCGCAGCGGTTCTGGGGCTTGTGTTTGTTAAATGGGGAATTGATTTACTGGTCGCTCTTGGACCATCGATTGTGCCACGTGTGCAGGAAGTCAACATCGATGCGCGTGTGTTTGCGTTCATGGCTTTGACTGTCGCCGCGATCAGTATCGGATTTGGTCTGATTGCCGCACGGCCGGTTTCGCAGCTCGATTTGAATGAGTCTTTGAAGAACATTCGACTAGCAGGCAGTGTGCAGCGGCGTCATTGGAGCAACGTGCTGGTGGTTGCTGAAGTGTCGCTCGCGGTGTTGTTGCTGATCGGTTCGGGGCTACTGGTTAAGAGTCTTTGGCGCTTGCAGCAGACGAATCCTGGCATCACGCCGGAAGAGCTGGTGAGTGTTGAGTTTGATCTTTCAGCAACGACTTACAGCGATGCTGAGCATGCTTCAGACTTCTACCGCCGTCTTATTCCCACCGTGCAGTCGTTACCCGGCGTGCAGTCTGTGAGTTTCGGAACGAGCCAGCCGTTGAGTGGAAATGCGGGAAGCGATCCGTTCGCGATCGAAGGGCGGAAACTCGATCCTTCAAATCTAACGTCAGCGGGCTGGCAGCTTGTCGGCGCAAATTATTTGAAGACGCTTGGCATTCAGCTCATTAAAGGTCGCGATTTTACAGCAGAAGATATGCAGCAGAACGCACCGCCTGTGGCAGTTATTAATGAACGGATGGCCGCGCGCTACTGGCCCAATGAAGATCCGCTCGGTCGTCGCATCACGCTGGGCTTACCACGTCCTGACAATCCGTGGATCACGATTGTTGGGGTGTCGAAAGACGTACCACACAGAATGGTTGACTCGAAACCCGAGCCCGACTGGTACGCGTCGCGTCTGGTCGCTCCGCAGCGACGCCGCTATGTGTTTGTGCGTAGCGCACTGCCCGCGTCAACACTCACAGCCGCGATCCGCAAAACTGTCGCCGCGATCGATCCGCAGCAGCCGTTGACGAGTGTGAAGACGATGGAGCAGGTGATTGACGCTACAACCGCGCCGCGCCGGTTGAATACGTTATTGCTAGGCGTGTTTGCTTCTATCGCACTTCTACTCGCAACACTCGGAATCTACAGCGTCATTTCTTACTCGATTACCCTACAAACGCAGGAGATCGGCATTCGCATGGCGCTCGGCGCGAATGGCCCCGCGATACTAATAATGGTGCTGCGCGCAGGAATTGTGCTCACGGCGATCGGAGCCGCGATCGGTTTGGTAGGCGCGCTGGCGCTCACGCGCTGGATGTCGTCGCTGCTGTTTGGCGTCTCAGCGACTGACCCTATTACATACGTGATCGTGTTGCTCGTTGCGCTTGGCGCTGCATTGTTGGCCTGCTCGATTCCAGCCTTCCGCGCCACCAGAGTTGATCCTCTAATCGCACTGCGGTATGAGTAGTCACGGATTTCTCGGTTTCAAATACAGGGTTTCACGGATCAAATGCCTCGCATTCTAATCGCTGATGACCAGGCTGACGTCCTTGCGGCGTTGAGCCTTCTATTAAAGGGCGAGCGTTACCAGATTCAGAGCGCGTCCTCGCCCGAAGGTGTGCTCAGATCGATCGATACGCACGAGTTCGACGTTGTGCTGATCGATCTCAACTACGCTCGCGATACGACGTCGGGCAGTGAAGGTCTCGACTTGCTAAGCCGTATTCGTGCTGCGGATCAGAACCTTCCGGTCGTCGTCATGACGGCGTGGGGCAGCGTCGACCTCGCGGTCGAAGCGATGCGCCGCGGCGCGCGCGACTTCATACAGAAACCGTGGGACAACGCGCGACTGCTCGCAGTCTTGCGCACGCAGGTCGAGCTCGCCGAAGCGCTCCGTCGTGGCCGGCGTCTCGAAGCTGAAAACATGGCGCTGCGTGACGAGTCGTCGAGCGAGTTGCCGCAGATCGTGGCTGAGTCGCCTGTGATGAAGTCGGTGCTCAACCTCGTCGAGCGTATCGGCCCGGCTGATGCAAACGTGCTGATCACGGGGGAGAACGGCACGGGCAAGGAAGTGATCACGCGCTTGCTCCATTCGATCTCGTCGCGCCGCAGCAAGCCGCTCATCTCTTTAAATGCCGGCGCACTCGCGGAAGGCGTCTTTGAGAGCGAGCTGTTTGGACACGTGCGTGGCGCGTTTACTGATGCGAAGGCCGATCGTGTCGGGCGGTTCGAGCTCGCGGACGGCGGCACCCTCTTTCTCGATGAGATTGGAAACGTGCCGTTGAATCTCCAGCCGAAGTTGTTGCGCGTGCTCGAGACGGGCGAGTTTGAGCGCGTCGGATCGTCGAAGACGCAGAAGGTGAATGTGCGTTTGTTGTCCGCGACGAATGCCGATCTGAATGCGGAAGTCGCGCAGGGACGTTTTCGCCAGGACTTATTATTCCGTCTCAACACAGTCGAGATTCGGCTGCCGCCATTGCGAGATCGTATCGAAGACATTCCAGTGCTGGCCGAGCATTTTTTGAAACTGCATCGCGAGCGTTATCGACGCCCGATCATGGGCTTCACGCCGGAGGCGCTCGATGCGTTGCGACAGCACTTGTGGCCGGGCAACGTGCGCGAGCTGGACCACGTGATCGAGCGTGCGGTGCTGATGAGTCCGGGCCAGATCGTGACGGCGTTCGATCTCGCACTCGAGGCGACACCCGACGCGCGTCTGTCAGCGCGTCTCGAAGAGATGAGTCTTGAAGACGCTGAGCGACTCCTGATCAAGAAGGCGCTCGCGCGGTTTGAAGGCAACGCCAACCGCGCCGCCGAAGCACTTGGCCTCAGCCGCAGCGCGTTGTATCGTCGCTTGCAGAAATATGGCCTCGGATCTTAGCCACAAAGAAATACTGAGGGCGCCAAAGCCAACAGAGCCATTTCCCTCTCTCGATCCGGAACTCAGAAGCGGCAGCCGCCTGAAATTCGAAGGGCGCATCACTCTGCTCTCACTCGCCGCCGGGTTTCCTGCCGTCGGTTTGTGTGCGTTCCTCCTCTGGTTCGATGGGTACTCTGCGCAAATACAATGGACCGTCGATCTGCTCCTCGTCCTGCTGTGGCTCGGCATCTCTTTCAACCTGAAGACGCGCATCGTCCGCCCGCTGCAAACACTCTCGAACATCCTCGGCGCGATTCGTGAAGGCGACTACTCGATTCGCGGACGGCGCGCGCTCTCGGGCGACGCGCTCGGCGAAGTGATGCTCGAAGTAAACGACCTGGGCCAGACGTTGCGCGAACAACGACTCGGTGCAATGGAAGCGACTGCGCTGATGCGTACGGTGATCGCCGAGATCGACGTCGCTGTGTTTGCGTTTGATGGTGAGCAGCGTCTGCAGCTCGTCAATCGCGAGGGTGAGAAATTGTTGGCCCAGCCGTCAGCGCGTTTGTTAGGCAGGACTGCGGAAGAGCTCGGTTTGTCTTCTTGTCTCAACTCATCCGTGGGCTCTGCGCCGCAAACGATGCAGATGGTGTTTCCGGGTAAAGTCGGGCGTTACGATATTCGTCGCAGCACGTTTCGCGAAGGCGGGCAGCAGCATCAGTTGCTCGTGTTGACTGACTTGAGCCAGACGCTTCGTGAAGAAGAACGCATCGCCTGGCAGCGACTGTTGCGCGTGTTGGGCCACGAGCTGAATAACTCGCTGGCACCGATTAAGTCGGTGGCGGGAAGTCTCGGCGATTTGATGGTCAGGGAACCGGAGCCGCCCGACTGGCGCGACGACATGCAGCGTGGGCTGGCTGTGATTTCTTCGCGTGCAGATTCACTCGCGCGTTTCGTCGAGTCGTATTCGAAGCTGGCGCGACTGCCGCCGCCGCGACTCGAGCCGTTGAAGATCGGCGCGCTCGTGTCGCGTGTGGCGCGTTTGGAGACGAGGTTGCCGGTGAATGTTGTGTCCGGGCCTGAGCTCGTGGTGCAGGGAGACGATGTCCAGCTCGAGCAATTGCTGATCAACCTCGTGCGCAATGCGGTTGATGCGTCGATGGAAACGCGTGGCTGTGTGGATATCGGCTGGCAGCAGAAGAACGGGCAGGTTGAAGTGTGGGTGCGTGATGAGGGGCCGGGCCTCGCGAGCACCGCGAATTTGTTTGTGCCGTTCTTTACGACGAAGTCGCACGGATCGGGGATCGGATTAGTTTTGTCGCGGCAGATTGCCGAAGCGCACGGTGGGACGTTGACGTTGGAGAACAGGGAAGAACTAAAAGGATGCGAAGCCCGCTTAAGATTACCGTTGTGATGGTTTGTTAGACAGGATGACAGGATTTACAGAATTAACAAGATTTATCCTGCCAATCCTGAAATCCTGTAATCCTGTCTAACGCTTACTTGAGAACCTGTAGATCGTCGTGGATTTGTAGGTCGCGCCTTTCTTGAGTGTAGTCGTTGGGAACGATGGTTGGTTTGGTGAGTCGGGGTAGTGTTGCGTCTCGAAACAGAAACCCGTTCGCCTCGCGTAAACCTTGCCGGATTTACCCGTCAGTGTTCCATTCAAAAAGTTTCCCGTATAAAACTGCATGCCTGGCTCGGTCGTCCATACTTGCATTTCGCGCCCTGAAGTCGCTTCGTACGCCGTTGCCGCCAGGCGCATTCCTCGTCCATTGATCACCCACGTGTGATCGTATCCATTGCCGAACTTCAACTGCTCATCGTCCTGATTGATGCGCGCGCCGATCGCTGTGGCTTTTAGAAAATCAAACGGCGTCCCAGCCACGCTTTTCAGCTCACCAGTCGGTATCGATCCAGCGTCAGTCGGCACGAAACGATCGGCATTGATTGTGACTGATGTATTCAGAATGTCGCCATTGCCTTCACCGGCGAGGTTGAAATACGAGTGGTGCGTCAGGTTTGTAACAGTGTCTTTGTCGGCGGTGGCGGAGTAGTCAATCTTGAGTTCGTTGTTGTTAGTGAGCGTGTAAACCACCCGCACACTCAAGTTCCCTGGATAACCTTCCTCGCCATCCTTGCTTAGATAAGTCAACAGAACCGCCGGTCCCGCAGTGGTCTTCATCTCGCGTCCAGTCCAGACGACTTTGTCGAAGCCTTTGATACCGCCGTGCAGATGGTTCTCGCCATTGTTCACAGCGAGTTTGTATTCGACACCGTTCAGCGTGAAACGACCTTTGGCGATGCGATTGCCATAACGGCCGATCAGCGCGCCCATGTATGGATCATTTTTCGTCAGATAACTTTCGAGATCGTTGAATCCGAGCACGACGTCGTCAAACTTCCCATTGCGATCGGGCACTTTGAGTGAGACGAGGATGCCGCCATAGTTCGTGATCTTTGCTTCGACGCCTTTACTGTTGCGGAGCGTATAGAGATTGACGTTTTCGCCCGCAGCGGTTTTGCCGTAACTCTGTTTCGTGACAGTCTGCGCCGCCGCGAACGCCACACACGACATCAACAAGAGCACTGCAAAGATTTTTTGCTGAAGTTTCATGAATGTTCTCCTGTGGCGGCGCTCTGTCGCATCTGCGCGACCTGTCGTCGATTACGTCGTTCAGTAAAAATCTGATCCGCCATCACGCCGATCAAAATCACCGCGCCCATCACTGCGAAATCGAGCGAGCTGGGAATGCCGAGCAGGTTAACAAGATTGCGCAGCACCTGGAGCAGGGCAGTGCCGATCAAAACTCCGACCACCGATCCTTCGCCGCCGCGCAAGGAACAACCACCGAGCACTGCAGCGGCGATGCCGTAAAGCTCATACGCATTGCCGTGATTGGCGGGCGAGACTGAGTTTGTGTAGAAGGCGAAGATCATTCCTGAAATCGCCGTGAGCGCTCCCGCGATCACGTATGTCAATGTGATGATGCCCTTCGTGTTGATGCCCGCGTAGCGTGCTGCTTCCGCGTTGCGTCCGGTCGCGAACAAGTAGCGCCCGAAGACGGAGCGATGCAGCGCCACCCACGTGATCGCGGCGATGATTAGCAACAACACGAACGGCATGGGTATGCCGGCGAGATTTCCGTTTGCGAGATAGCGGAGGAAATCGAGACCCTCAACCGTGCCGAACCCTTTCGTCTCATCGTTCGTGACGAAGCGTGCGAGGCCGCGATAAAAAAGCAGGCCGCAGAGCGTGACGATGAACGGTTGCATGTTCAGACGCGTGATCAGCAAACCGTGCCCGAGGGTCAGCACCATCGCGACGGCCATACACGCGAGCACTGCCAGGACCACACCGAACCGCCACTCAGTAAGCATCATCGACAACAGCACACCGAGCAGCGCCATCATCGAGCCAACGGAGAGCTCGATGCCGCCGGTAATGATCACCAGTCCCAGCCCGATACTAAAAATTCCGAACGCGCCGATCTGTCGAGCGAGGTTCTGGAGATTGATCGGGAGCAGGAAGTTTGGGTTGATAACCGAGACGATGATGCAGAGAACGATTAGCAGGACAAAGATGCCAAGCTCTTTTTTCATAAGCTTCTAAGCCTCATTTTTTTAGCCACGAAAAGGCACAAAAAGCACAAAATGTTTATTTGGATTACGGGCCTGACATTCTTCTTCATTTGTGCTTTTTGAGCCTTTTTGTGGCTAGCTTTCGGTGCCGGTGGCGAGACGCATGACGGCCTCTTCGCTGAACTGCGCGCGATCGAGAATTCCGGTGAGCCGTCCCTCGTGCATCACTGCTATGCGGTCGCTAATGCCGAGCACCTCTTCCATCTCACTACTGATCACGATTACTGAAACGCCTTCCGCGGCGAGATTGCGGATAAGTTGATAGATCTCCGCTTTCGCGCCGACGTCGATCCCGCGAGTCGGCTCGTCGAAGATCAGCACTCGCGGCGCAAACGTAAGCCACTTCGCCAGCACTACCTTCTGCTGGTTGCCGCCGCTGAGATTTGCTGCTCGCATCTCGGGCGTGGGCGTCTTGATGTTGATTGCCTTAACCGCTTCGCGTGCGGCTTTCATCTCTTTTCCACGATCGATGATCTTTGCCGACGAATACTTCTCGAGGTTTGGCAGCGTGATGTTCTCGCGCACGTTGAAATCAACGATGAGACCAGACAAGCGTCGATCTTCCGGCACGAGATAAATACCGTGCGTGATCGCATCCTGCGGACCCTTGATTTGGAGTCCCTGACCGTTGAGCGCAAGATCGGTTTCGAGTGCTTCCTCGACGCCAAAGATCGCCCTCGCAAGTTCCGAACGACCCGCGCCGACGAGTCCTGCAAAACCGAGCACTTCGCCTTTCCCGACGTTGAATGCGATCCGGTGATTCGGATATCGCAGCGTACGCAAGTTACGCACTTCAAAACCGCCGTCGCCGCCAACTCGTCGCTCAACCGGCTCGGCTTTGAAAAAGTCTTTGAGATCGCGTCCGACCATCATTCGCACCATGCGCTCGTGTGTGATCTCGCCGCGTTGAATCTCGCCCGCATTCTTTCCGTCACGCAGCACGACCGCACGATCCGCGATCTCTTCGACTTCATGCATGCGATGCGAGATGTAGATGATGCTGATGTTCTCGGCTTTCAGATCCTTGCAGAGCTCGAGTAGACGCCGCGTCTCAGTCAGCGTCAAACTCGACGTCGGCTCATCCATGATGATGATGCGCGCGCCCGCGCTCAATGCACGCGCGATCTCGACCAGTTGTTGTTGTGCGATTGAGAGTTGACTGAGTGGCGTACGGCTCGGGATGTCGAGACCAACCTTGCGCAGAATCTCGTCTGACTCGCGATAAACACGTTTGCGATCGACCAGCTTCAGAAAGCCGCCGGTCGTCGGCTCACGACGCAGAAAGATGTTCGCGCCTACGTCGAGATTGTCGAGAACGCTGAGCTCCTGGTGGATAAACTCGATACCGAGGGCGCTGGCCTCGCGTGGTGAGCGGATCTCGACAGGCTGACCGTTGATCTTGATCGTGCCGGTATCTCCTGAGATCGCGCCGCCGAGGATCTTCATCAATGTCGATTTTCCGGCGCCGTTCTCGCCGATCAGCGCCACGATCTCACCCGTGCCGACTGACAAACTCACCTGATCGAGCGCAACAACGCCTGGGAATCGTTTGCTGATTCCCTCCATTTCGAGGATTGGGGCGTTTGCTGCCACGGGCTAAGTTTTAACTTCGTCCCCGGAGTGTATTGATCTCTTTTGTAAACGCTTCGACAGTATCTTTCTTGATCGCTTTCGTCGGCACGAAGATCTGTTTGCTCGGGGGAACCCCAGACTTGTCGCCATTGAGAATTTTCGACATCAGTTCCATCGAGCGGAAACCAAACTCGAACGGCTGTTGCACGACAGTCGCGTAGATCGCGCCGTTTTTGATCCCGTTCAGCGTTTCGTCTTCTTCGTCAAAGGCGATGATCTTCACCTTGTCGGTCTTGTTTGCTTCTCTAACCGCCGCGAGAATCGCTGGTCCATTGTACGACCAGAGCCCGACCATTCCCGCGATGTCAGGATTATTCACGAGCGTGTCGGAAGCATTTGACTTCGCGCGAACGCGATCGGTGTTGTCCGTACGCACGTCGATGATCGAAACATTCGAACCGGCGAGCGCTTCCTTCAACCCCTGATAACGTTGCCGAGCGTTCTCTGCGTCGAGCACGCCGACGAACACCATGATCTTCCCGCCGTTCGGCAAAGCTTCTTTGACCAGTTGACCTGCCTGGCGTCCGGCTTCGACGTTATCGGTGCCGATGTAACAAACGCGATTGCTGTTTGGCGCGTCGCTGTCCTGCGTGACCACGAGCGTCTGGCTGGCGACGCGATTGAGCATCGGCGTCTGGTTGGCCGGGTCGACCGGGCTGATGGCTATGCCCTGAATGCCTTTTGCGAGCAGATCGTCTACGACGCGTTGCTGCTCGGCGGCAGTACCGTCGGACGGAATCCTGAACTCCACTTCGATGTTGGGATTGTCCTTCGCTGCTTTTTCAGTTCCTTTGCGCGCGATGATCCAGAAGTCGGAAGCATTGTTTGTGACGAAAGCGAGTTTGTGCTTTGTTCCGGCGCCGCCCGAGGCGGAGTTCGTGCCTGAATTATTAGGCTGACAGCTTGTCAGAAGAAATGTAAGTAGCAGCGTGCAAACGAAGACGGAGATCAGTCGAATGGAATTTTCTGGTCGCATTGGCTTCCTCGGCAGTTAGTTTGGGTTGTACGCAAAAGATGTTTACCACAAAGAAACCAAGAGAGAAAGCGCTAAAAAACTCCGGGTGGTTGAAATTGGGTTGAGATTTGGCGCTCTGAGTGGTACAAAATCAGTGTCCCCGCCTTCTTGTCGTCAACCCCCCTGCAATCTGAGTGTCGAAAGTGCGCCGAACAGGTGCGCAAGAACGAACATGGGAGGACACTATGGTCAGAAGAATGTTCTTGTTAGTAATGCTGGGAAGCTTCCTGGCAATCGGCGGGTTTTGGGCACTCAAAGCCCAGGATCCCGCGCCACAGCAAACTCCAACCACAACCCCGGCGGAAAAACAGACCGTAAAACAGGCCGAAAAACAGGCAATGCCGCAGTCGATGCAACTCGATCTTTCCGGCACTTATGCCGGGACGTTTGCTGATTGCGATGCTGCCGGTATTAACGGCGATACCACCTTAACGATCACCGGAAACGAATTTACGACTGCCGACGGGAAGAGTGGGCGGATTACGGCTTCGAAGACGAAGGGGTATACCGCTGTCGCTCTGCAAATGTCGGGAGCGAATTCGCCGGTGATGTCGTTTCGCGGTAAGAAGAGCGGCAATAAGCTGACGCTGTCGCCGGTTGCTGGCTCGACGTCGCAGTGTATGTTTACAACGTCGAAGAATATGGCGAAGACGCCAACGGCGACAGGAACGGAAGTAGCGAATCCGTCGACGACGACGCCGAGCACGATGCCGGCCCAGAGTCCTTCGCCGACTCCGACTCCCGAATCGAGTCCGGAACCGAATCCGAGTCCGAGCGGCAGTCCGAGACCGGCACCGAGTCCGACTGAGCCGGCGCCGAGCCCGACTCCGACTCCAAGCCCCAGCCCCCGCATATAATAATTAGCCACGAAAGGCACAAAAAGCACAAAAGAGGATGAGTGCAGGTTGATACTTGAACTCATCCTTTGTGCTTTTTGTGCCTTTTTGTGGCAACATTGCGAACTTCATGAAACAGAAAGTACGCATCGCAGCCGGACAGGGCTTTTGGGGAGACCTTCTCGACGCACCCGTCCGCCAGGTCGAAGGTGGACCAATCGATTACCTCATGCTCGAC
>Ga0207708_10003590_pt1 | contig 11438 bp, 8 predicted proteins | sample KBSK5101metaG_FD_184340 | JGI IMG/M metagenome (GOLD analysis project Ga0207708, IMG submission 184340) | Corn, switchgrass and miscanthus rhizosphere microbial communities from Kellogg Biological Station, Michigan, USA - KBS K5-10-1 metaG... | ecosystem: Host-associated > Plants > Roots >...
CCAGCCTTTTCTGCGGCTGCAGCCAGCGAACCTTCCTGGCGTGTCCGGCGATCGCTCACGCCCAGGCCGGCGGGCAGCGCAATCGGCAGGAACTCGAGACGTACGAGAAACGGCGCCGCGGCGCCCGGACGCTCGGTGACGTCGCACACGCGCGCCACTTCGGCAATCGAGGCATCGGGGCCCTGGACTTCGACGAATCCGAACGTTCCCGACGCGAGCCGCGTCGGCGTTTCGAGGCAGCAGCCGCCGGCGCCGATGTCGAGCAGGCGGCCGGGAATCTGTTCCAGCACCGCGCCGCGCAGGCCCGGCCAGGTCCACCACGTCACCGTGTCACCTCGGATTCCTGCGACAACACCTGCATCCACAGCCGGTAGCGCAGTTGACCGCCCACGAGCTGCGGCTGGCTGCCGGTGGTGCGCACGCGCAGCGTCGCCTGACGCCCGCCCGCCGCGCTGACGCGCATCCGCATCTCCGCGCCGGTGGCCGCGCGCGAACGGCTGATGACCGTGATCTCGCGGGCGCTCGCGCGCACGATGTCCACGTCGCGCAGCACCTGCACTTCTGCGAACCCTTCCGTGTGGTAGCGCCCATGCCGACGACGATCCACGCAGCCACTCCTTCGTCCAGGCAGACGGGGCCTGGAACCATCCACGCAAAGAGCAACGTTGGTGCCGCGCAGGAACTGAAACGGCGTGCGCAGCTTCGCTGGCTTTCTCTGGTCCACGTCGCAACAAAAGCTGCCGCGAGCCAGAACTTGCCGACAAGGCTTCGCCGCCTGACATCGCGGCTGCGCCTTGCCGGCGCAGTGTCTCCTTGCCCCGCTTCGCGGGGCGGTCAGTCATGCGGCGCCCGAGGCGCTTCGTTCCTGTCTTTCGTGCTTGATGTTCCTGAACTCGCGGAAGTCGATGGCGCACTCGTGCGAGGCCAGGAAGTTGAGCAGCCGCTTGTAGTCCCCGTCGTCGAGGCCGAACAGCTGCAGGAGTCCGCGATAGCTGCCCTTCGTCGCCGTGAGCCCCTTGCGGATCAGCGCCCGCAGATCGTCGCGCGTCAGGTCGCGGCTCATGAACATCGGGTACACGTCGTTCCAGAAGTTGCAGCCGCCTTCGGTCAGGCCGTCGAACAGCTCGTCGGCCACCCGGCGGCGGCGTTCCCGAACCGGATGCGGCGACTTCCCCGCGCGGGCGGTGACGTTTGGCGGCAGGAGCTCGGTGCCCATCCGGTCGCCGTCGGCCAGCGCGAGCATCTGCTCGACGACGTTCTGGAGCTCGCGGACGTTGCCCGGCCAGCGGTAGCGCTCGAGCGCCTCCATCGCCGCCGGGTCCAGGGCGATCGCGCGGCCGTGTTTCGCGATGACGTTGAGCACCAGCGCCTTGATGTCGTCGCGGCGGTCGCGCAGCGGCGGCACCTCGATCTGCCCGACGTTGATGCGATACAGGAGGTCTTCGCGGAACGTGCCCTTGGTGACCATGTCCTGCAGATTGCGGTTGGTCGCCGAGATGACGCGGACGTCCACGCGGGTGGGGGGCGCGTCGGCGCCCACCGGTACCACTTCACCGTTCTCCAGGAAGCGCAGCAGCATCGCCTGCATGCGCAGGCTCATCTCGCCGATTTCGTCGAGGAAGATCGTGCCCTTGTGCGCCTGCTGCAGCTTGCCGACTTTGTCGCGATAGGCGCCGGTGAAGCTGCCCTTCACGTGGCCGAACAGCTCGCTCTCGAGCAGCGTTTCGGTGACGCTGGCGCAGTTGAGCGCCACGAAGCGCTGCGGCGCGCGTGAGGAGTTCACGTGCACGTAGCGCGCGACGACGTCCTTGCCGACGCCGCTCTCGCCGGTGATGAGCACCTTGGAATCGCCGGCGGCGAGACGCGACGCGACGTGCAGGATGCGCCGCAGTGCCGCGCTTGAACCGACGATCGTGGGGGCGGCGAGCGGTCCGAGCGACGACGGACGCGAGGTCGAGCCAGAGTCCATGCCCTCTTGGGAGCAAGCTCAACGCCACGGTTGAAACAGATATGTAAGTGCGTAGCGTTGAAGCAGTTGAGTTGTGTTGCTCGTCGCGAGTGCGCACTCTCTCTCGAATCAGATTCTGCTGAGGTCCAGACTTACTACTCGACTCACTCAGCCGTTCGAACGATGTGCGGCTTTGTAATGCGGGGACTGAGCCGCAGCGTTCGCGACCATATTCAGCCACCCGTAGGACTACGTGGATGGCGGTTTGGTGTGGCGTCAGTTTTTCCTGCATGTTTCGTCTGAGCACTATTTGGCACTGACGTTGCGGATGGTTGCGGCGTGGAAACTGGTACCTACGGACTGCCTCGTCGCTCGGCGGTGCGCAAGCGCCGCATGAGACGGCTGCGCGCCGTTGCTGCGATTGTTGCGCTGCTCGTCATATGGCTGGGCTTCTCTGTCGTTCGTGAGATGGCCAAGGTGCTTCCGGCCACCGCGTCAGTCGAGCTGCAGACGGCGTCCGGGACCTCGACATCTATCGGCGGCTCCGCGGATGCGCGAGCGGCCAGGCCGTCCGCATCGCTCAGCAGCGAGTTGCCGCCGATCGGTGTCAGCGCCGACGTGCCGCCAGCATCCGTTGAAGGAGCCACCGTGTTTGCGGAGGAGGCGTCCGTGCCGGCGCCTCAGGGTGAGCCACCGGCGTCGAGCGAGCAGGTGCCCTTCCTCCAGGCCGCGATCTCTGATGCGCAGGCGGGCGCGGTGCCGGGCGGGCATGCACGCGGCGGAGCGTTTGGCGGCGGCGTGCCGTCCATGTGGGGTGGAGGGGGTGGAGGCGCCGGCGGCGGCGCATCCGCGGATTCGCCCAAGCCGACCGACGACGCTGCGCCGTCAGGCGACGGCAGGCCAACCGTGCTCGGCCACCGGTTGCTGGCCGAGAGCGGCGAACCGAACGAGGCAGCTGATTCCAACGAGACCGCCTCTAACGGCAGCAACGGTTCGAACACCAGCAACGATTCGAACGGCAGCAACGGCGGTTCGAACGACCAGAACGCCGGCTCCAACGCGAGCAGCGGCCCGAGCGGCGGCAATGCGCCGAGCGGTGGCAACGCGTCGAGCGGCGACACCGGTTCGAACGGCTCGAACGGGTCCACAGAGAGCGGCTCGACCCCGGGCGGCAGCGGCAACGGCGGCGATCAGGGTGGAGCACCCGAGGGCGGCGTCAACAGCCTTGCCGTCAGCCTGGCGGACGAAAGCCCCACCACCACCGGCGGCGAGGTGCACGACGTGCCCGAGCCCGGCTCGATCCTCCTCGTTCTTGGCGCTGCTGCGGCGCTGGCGCGTCGTTCCACCTCCGCCAAGGCTTCGGCGGACAAGCGCGCCCGCTGAAGTCCCTCACATTCTTCAAGATGGCGAGCGGCGTGACCGATGTCACGCCGTCGTCTGTTCCTACCCATCGCCGAACTAGTTCTGGTTGCAGCCAGACGAACCCCAGCGCCGCGAGCCTCACCGATTCGAATTGCTGAGCGTTCCCGCGTGCCGCGGAGTGGCACTCCCGTTGCGCTCGAGATCGATGTGAGAGTGGGGAGACACGGTCTTCAGCGGCGATCCGCCGTCGTGGCAAGACGCCGGCGACGCCTGCGCCTCCTGGCTGCGATTGCGGCCCTCTCCTGTGCCGGATTCCTCGCCGCGGTGACGTACGAAATCTGGCCGCGGCGTGCCGAGGTGCTGGCCGACGTCGCGTCGGCGATCCAGTCGCCCGCGCCGGCCGACCCGACGCCGGTGGCCGCTCCTGACGCGCCACGCCCCGTATATCGCCACTCCATCCTGCCCGGCGGCGCCTACTCGCGCGGTGAAGTGGCCGACGCCATGCGCAAGGACGCCGTGGTGGCCACGCACTACCAGCACGTGGACGTGGACCGCGTGCACACGAAGACGATCACCGCGGCGCGCGCAGTGTACGTGTCGTACCGCATCGGCAACCAGGTGTACTGGACCAGGAACCGCGTGCGGCTGTCGCCGGGTGAGACGGTGCTCACCGACGGCCACACCGAAATCCGCGCGCGCTGCGGCAACCTGCTCTCGGACGACGCGCAGCAGCCCGTGGCGGCGCAGGAACCGGCGCCGGCGGCGCTGGACGAACTGGAGAACGAAACCGGGTCGAGCACGATCGCCGGCGCGCGCGGCGACGACGGCCGGCTGACCCACGTGCCGTTCCTGGCGGACTGGAGCGAGGCGAGCAGCGTCGCGTTCGAGAAGAACGAACCCATTCCCGGCGCACCCGGCGTTGACATGCCGATGTGGTTCGGTGCCGCCGGTGGCGGGACGTCCCCGTTTCCCGGGTCGAGCACCGGCACGACCGGCACATCGCTCGTCGCCCCGCTCGGCGGCGGCAGCGAGCGCGGTGGATCCCCAGGTGGCGGCGGTTCGAACGGTGGCGGCGGCTCGACCAGCGGCGGCGGTTCGAATGGCGGCGGGTCGAACGGCGGTGGCGGTTCGAATGGTGGTGGCGGTTCGAACGAAGGCGGCGGTTCGACCGGCGGTGGCGGTTCGAACGACGGTGGTGGCGGCGGTGGCGGTGGCACCGACGTGAAATTCGTGCCCCCTGATCAGCCACCGTTCACGACGACCGGCGAGGCTGGGACCACGACGACCGGTGAACCGGGAACGACGACCACCGGCACCCTGGTGATCGAGACCACCGGCGGGGGGGACGATGGCGAAGTGCCGTCGGTGCCCGAGCCTTCGTCGCTGGTGCTGCTCGCGCTCGGTGCGTGCGGCGCGGCGTTGCGCGCGAGGCAGCGCCGCCGCGGCTAGCTCGGAAGCAGCACGATCTTTCCCATCGCACCCGGTTCCATCACGGCGGCGTGAGATTTCACGGCGTCGCCGAGCGGCATCTCCTTCGAGACCACCGGCGTCAGCGTCCCGTTCTCCAGGCCTGCCACCAGGCCCGAGTGGATCTCGTGGAACTCGGCGCGATCGGCGTTGAACAAGGTCATGCCGAGAATGGCGCCGTCGACGCCCATCGTCTTCCGCGGATCGATCTCCACGCGCCCGCGGCTGCCGATCACCACCACGCGGCCGTTGCGCGCCAGCACCTCGAGGTCCTTGTCCAGGTTCACGTTGGCCAGCATTTCCAGCACCACGTCCACGCCGCGTCCGCCGGTGAGCGGCCGCACCTGCTGCAAGTAGTCGGGGTCCCGGTGATTGAGCACGTGGTGGGCCCCCTGCGCCCGCGCCAGCGCGACCCCCTCGGCGGTTCCTGCGGTGCCGATGACCGTCAGCCCGTGGGCGCGGGCGATCTGTACTGCCGCGGTGCCCACACCGCCGCTGGCACCGTGGACCAGCACCGTCTCGCCGGCCCGGGCGCGTCCCCGGATGAAGAGCGCGCGCCAGGCCGTGGCATACGGCACGCCCAGGGCGGCCCCCTGCGCGAACGAACAGCGCGATGGGAGCGGGCTGGCCTGCCACTCCTCGCACAACGCGAACTCGGCGTAGCCGCCCACGGCGTTGTGTGCGTACACGCGGGCGCCCGGCGCGAACCGGGTGGCACCATCGCCGGCCTTTTCGACGGTGCCCGCGATGTCGGTGCCGGGGGTGTAGGGGAGCGCGGGCTTGCGGGCGTAGGTGCCCGAGCGGATGTAGCCGTCCACCGGGTTCACGCCCACCGCGGCCACGCGCACGAGGAGCTGGCCCGGTCCGGGCGACGGCACCGCCACGTCCTCGAGCTTCATCACCTCCGGTCCGCCGAACTCACGCACCACGATCGCCTTCATGTCTCCTCCGCTGGCGGGTCTAAGTCCCGCCCCTACGAAGCCTGTTTGAACAGTTTGTCGAACGTGCCGCCGAAGATCGCATCCTGATCCGCGGCCGCGACGCCGAGACGATCGAGCGCCGCCTTCTGATCGTCGTAGACACCGCGCTGCCAGCCGCGCGGAAAGTACGACGAGTCGGTTCCGAAGAGTATCCTTCCCGGCCCCACCACGGCGAGGGCGGAGCGGAACACCTCGTCGAGCGTCAGGCCGGGCATGAAGCGCATCCAGCGGTTCGAGCTCGACGTGTCGAGGTAGATGTTGGGGGACGTGTCGGCCGCGATGAGCGCCTCGCGCAGGAAGCCGGCGCCGAAGTGCGGCACGATGAACGGCACGGTGGGATAGGCATTGGCCAGGCGGGCCACTTCCAGCGGATCGCCAAGCCGGAAGTCGAACGCGCTCGGCAGGCCCAGCGCCTTCCGGACGCCGACCGTGAGCTGGCCGCAGTGCACGAACACCGCGGCGTTGCCGCCCACCGCCGCGTCGATCACCTTGCGCACGCGGTCGTCGTCGAGCGCCGTGTGGTGCATGGCGGGGAACAGGCACAGGCACCGCATCCCCTGCGCGTACACGGCGGCATGTGTCCGCGGGATGGCGTCGGGCGAATTGGCGTTCACCATGAAGTAGCCGACGAATCGCGTGGGGTGTTTGGCGACGGCGGCTCCGACCGAGGCCTCGTCGCTCGGCACGCTGGCGATGAGCGCGGCGCGCGTCACCTTGTGGGCGTCGAGTTCCTGGACCCAGCGGTCCGCGAGCGCGGCGGGCTCACCCGGGTCGTCCCAACCCAGCTCCTTGCACAGTCCCGCGACGGAGTCGCCTTTGCCGCGCTGCTGCGCCAGCGTGGTGAAGAACTTGGTCGAGAAGAAGTGGCAGTGCGCGTCGTTGACCATCCCAAGAGGGATACCATGATCGCGTGCAGGTTGCGCTCTTGATCTACGCGGCGGGCGTGGCGGTGGGCCTGCTCCTCACCGACGGCAGCCTGCCCACCCGCGTCGGGCTGGCGCTGGCGTGGCCGATCGGCCCGCTGGCCTTCGTGGTCGTGGTGGCGGGACTGCTCGTGGCCGCCCTCTACATCTTTCCCGTCTTCGGAGCGATCGTCGCCGCCCTCGGTGTGGCGGCCTGGTGGGCCTTGATGTAATTGTGGAGGCAGAGAAAGCAGAGAAGGCAGAGAGGGAAAAGCTTTTCCTTCTCCGCCCTCTCCGCCCTCTCCGCCTTGGAGTCCAGTCGCGAGAACGTCTCTATCGGCGTTCTCGCGTGTAGAAACGCAAGAGGAATTCCTGAGCGTTGAAGCGCCCTTCGGGACCGGCGGCGACACGGGTGTAGCCGCCCGCGGCGTCGAGCGCCATCGCGCGGTCGGTGTCCTTCAGGTAGGCGTCGAGCACCACGTCGCGAAGGTGGCGCAGGATGCGCTCGTCGCGCACCGGGATCAACGTCTCGACCCGCCGCCTGAGGTTGCGCTCCATGACGTCGGCGCTGCCGATGAACATCTCCTCGGCCCCGCCGTTGGCGAACCAGTAGATCCGCGAGTGCTCGAGGAACCGGCCGACGATCGACCGCACGCGGATGCGCTCGCTGATCCCGGCCACGCCCGGCCGCAGGCTGCAGATGCCGCGCACGAGCAGGTCGATCGTCACCCCCGCTTGTGAGGCGCGGTAGAGCGCGCGGATCATCGCGTCGTCGGTAATCGCGTTGACCTTGATCACGATGTGCGCCTGACGGCCCGCCCGCGCGTGTGCCGCCTCGCGATCCACGAGCCGCTTCAGCGTGGTGCGCAGGTGGCGTGGCGCCACCACCAGACGGTTGAACGTGTTCTGCGTGGAGTACCCGGTGAGGCTGTTGAAGATCGCCGACACGTCGGCGGCCACGCCGGGGTCGGCGGTGAAGAGCCCGAGGTCGGTATAGGCGCGCGCCGTTTCGACGTTGTAGTTGCCGGTGCTGGTGTGCACGTAGCGGCGGATGCCGTCGGACTCCTGCCGCACGATCAGGCACAGCTTGGCGTGTGTCTTGAGATCGGCGAAGCCGTAGACCACGTGGATGCCGTGCGCCTCGAGCCGCCGCGCCCACAGGATGTTGTTGCGCTCGTCGAGGCGCGCCTTGATCTCCACCAGCACCGCCACCTGCTTGCCGCTCTCGGCGGCCTGGATCAGCAGGTCGAGCAGCGGCGACTGCGCGCCGATGCGGTAGAGCGTCATCTTGATCGCCACCACCTGCGGGTCCACCGCGGCGGCGTGCACGAACGTCTCGACGGTCGTGAACGACTCGTAGGGATGGTGGACGAGCTGATCCTGATCGCGGATGCGATCGAAGATCACGGTGGGATCCTCGTCGCGCCGCCACAGGCTGCGCGCCGAGAACGGCGCGTCCTTCAATTCCGGACGGTGCAGGCGCGTGAGCTGCGTCCATTCGCTCAGACCGAGCCGCCCGGGCAGCTGCACCACTTCGTCCGGCGAGATCCCCAGCCCTTCCACGAGCACCTGGCGCATGCGCGCGGGCATGTCGGCGTCGAGCTGGAGCATCGAGATCGGGCCGTGGCGAAGCTGCTTGAGCCGCCCCTCGACAGTCTGCAGCAGGTCCTCGGCGTCGGCCTGGTCGAGCTCGAGGTCGGCGTCGCGCACCACGCGGAAGAGATGCGCGCTTTCGACCGTGCCGCCCAGGAACAGGCCGTCGATGTTGGCGCACACCACGTCTTCGAGCATCACGAACGTCTGCCCCTGGGGCGACAGCGCGTCAGGCAGCTGGATGAACCGCGGCAGCACGGTGGGGACGGCGACGCGCGCGAAGCGCGTACGGCCCTGGTGGTTCACCGTCACCGCGATGTTCATGCTGCGATTGGCCAGGAACGGCAGCGGCCGCCCGGGATCGAACGCCAGCGGCGTCAGCACCGGCGCGATGTCGCGCTCGAAGACGCCCGCCAGGTGCGTGGCCACGTCGGCCGGCCAGGCCGCGCGATCGAGTACGCCGATCCCCGCCGCCTCGAGCGCGCGCCGGAGGTCGTCCCACACGTCGACTTGATCGCGCAGCATCTGGCGCGCACGTGCCTGCATCGCCGAGAGCTGCTGCTCGGTGCTGTAGCCGTCCGGTGCCACGTCGTCCGCGCCGGCGTTCAACTTCTTCAGCGTGGTGGACACCCGGATCATGAAGAACTCGTCGAGGTTCGACGCCGTGATGGCGAGGAACTTCACGCGTTCGAGCAGCGGGTGTGCCGTGTCGCGTGCCTGGTCGAGCACGCGCTCGTTGAACTCGAGCCAGCTCAGTTCGCGATTGATGTACAGCCCGGGATTGCGCAGATCGGTCGGGGCGACGTCACGCGACGCAACGATCACGAGCGGCGGCGCGGGCGGGCGCCTGGCGCGGCGGCGGGTGCTGTTCTGCGAAGTCGCGTGTGCGGTGGCGAGCGGTCCGCGGGGAGTCACGGCTGTCAGGGTCCTCCGTCCACCGTGCACGACGCATGCCCGCGGGTGGAATCACGGCTGAGCTCTTTTCCCTTTCAACGTCGATTGAGACGAAAGCGCACGGCTGCCGGCTCGACAGTTCTGTGATCGGGTCGACAAGACTGAGCTGACGGAGTGTGAAGGACCCTATTGATCGCGCGCTTCTGCGTAGTACTTCAACAGCGCCTGCTGCGCGTTGGAGTCGTCGGGCGAGCCGGTGGCCAGTCGATGGTAGCGGCCGGTGGAGTCGAGCGTCGTCGCCGCGGCACGGTCGCCCAGGTAGGCGTCGAGGACCACCTGACGGATGTGCGTGAGCAGCCCGCGATCGCGTATGGGCGTCATCGTCTCCACCCGGCGGTCGAGGTTGCGCTCCATCAGGTCAGCACTGCTCAGGTACAGCTCTTCGTGGCCGCCGTTCTGGAACCAGAGCACGCGCGAGTGCTCGAGGAAGCGCCCGACGATCGAGCGGACGCGGATGCGTTCGCTCACGCCGGGGATGCCGGGACGCAGGCTGCAGATGCCGCGGACGATGAGGTCGATCTCCACGCCGGCCTGCGAGGCGGCGTAGAGCTCGCGGATCATCTGATCGTCGGTCACCGCGTTCAGCTTGGCGATGATCTGCGCGGGGCGGCCCGCGCGTGCGTGCTCGGCCTCGCGCCGGATCAGCTCGCGGATGCGCGCGCGGAGCTGCATCGGCGCCACCACCAGGCTGCGGTATTCGCGCTGGTTCGAGTAGCCGGTCAGGTAATTGAAGATCTCGGTGACGTCTGCCACGACGTCGGGGTCGGCGGTGAAGAACCCGAGGTCGGTGTAGACCTTCGCCGTCACCGGGTTGTAGTTGCCGGTGGACGTGTGGACGTAGCGCTGCACGCCGGCCGTCTCCTGCCGGATCACCAGACACAGCTTCGCGTGCGTCTTCAGGCCGGCGAAGCCGTACACCACGTGGATGCCGTGCGCTTCCAGCCGCCGCGCCCAGCGGATGTTGTTGCGCTCGTCGAACCGCGCCTTGAGCTCCACCAGCACGGCCACCTGCTTGCCGTCCTCTGCCGCCTCGATGAGCAGCGGAATGAGCGGCGAGTCGGCGCCGATGCGGTAGAGCGTCATCTTGATCGCGATCACCTGGCGGTCGCGCACAGCGGCACGGAGGAACGTTTCCACCGTGGCGAACGACTCGAACGGGTGGTGCACCAGCAGGTCCTGGTAGCGGATCAGATCGAAGATCGCCTCGGGATCCTCGTCCGCGCGCCACAGGCTCTTGGCCGAGAACGGCGGGTCCTTGAGGTCGGGGCGATGGACGCGCGCCAGCTGGTGCCAGTCGCCGAACCCGAGGCGCTCGGTGGAGCGCACCACGACGGCGTCGTCGACGCCGAAATTCTCCACCAGGATGTCGAGCACGCGTGCCGGCATGTTCGCTTCGACCTGCAGCAGCGAAATGGGGCCGCGCCGGAGCTGGCGCAGGCTGCGGTCGACGAATTCCAGCAGATCCTCGGCGTCCTCTTCGTCCTCGATCTCGAGGTCCGCGTCGCGCACGATGCGGAACAGATGCGCCCCGTGCACCTGCGTGCCGGGAAACAGCTCGTGGATGTTGGCGCGCACGACGTCTTCGAGGAACACGAACGTGTGCGACCCATAGCCCAGCGACTCGGGGAGCGGCACGAATCGCGGCAACACGTCGGGCACCTTGACACGCGCGAACTTGATGCGCCCGCCGTGACGCACCACCACCGCGAAGTTCTTGCTCAAGTTCGAGATGAACGGGAACGGGTGCCCGGGGTCGAACGCCAGCGGGGTGAGCACCGGGCAGATGTCGCGCGAGAAATAGCCGTTCAGGTATTCGTGGACCTCCGGCGTCCACCGGTGCGGATCGAGCAGTCGGATCTGCTCGTGCTCGAGCAGCTCGCGAAGTGTCGTCCACGTGGAGGCCACGGCCTCGAGCATCACGTGCGCGCACGAGCGCATCGCTTCGAGCTGCTGGCCCGTGGTGTAGCCGTCGGGCGCCACGTCTTCGACGCCGGCCCGGAACCGGCGCATCGTGGTGGCCACGCGGATCATGAAGAACTCGTCGAGGTTGGTCCCGGTGATCGCCAGGAACTTCACCCGCTCGAGCAGCGGGTGGCGCTGGTCCTGCGCCTGCGCGAGCACGCGCTGGTTGAACTCGAGCCAGCTCAGCTCCCGGTTGATGTAGAGCGCCGAGTCCTTCAGATTGATCGGAACGGGCGTGCTCTCGCCCTCTGGTGGCTCGACGACCGATGC
>Ga0207708_10003591_pt1 | contig 11437 bp, 17 predicted proteins | sample KBSK5101metaG_FD_184340 | JGI IMG/M metagenome (GOLD analysis project Ga0207708, IMG submission 184340) | Corn, switchgrass and miscanthus rhizosphere microbial communities from Kellogg Biological Station, Michigan, USA - KBS K5-10-1 metaG... | ecosystem: Host-associated > Plants > Roots >...
GGGTACACCGCGTTCACGAGGATGTCGAACCGTTGACCGGGCGCGACCATCAACGTGTCGGCCAAGCCGAGTCTCCCTCTGCGGCGACCGGTCCCGCCTCGCCTCGCCGCTGCACGCCGCGGAAAGGAGCGCAACGAGGAGGATCGCGGCGCCGACCACGGGCTTGCGGATGTGTTTGAGCTCGATCATCGATCTCTCCTTCTGTCGCGTCTTCTCAGGGCACCGTCACGTGACGGAACCCCCGGGGCATCCGTCTGTTCAGGGCTGGAGGTCCGGTTCGGACGTGAGATCGGGTCCCGAGCGCCTGGGAGAGGCGAGCCGCCAGACAGCCTCCGTGAGCACGGCGGCCTCCGGGTGGCGCCGGCGACGGAGCAACCGCCCCGACATCTCCTCGCCCGGGCGCGAACCGAGGGCCAGGACCGGGTGACCAGATCCCAGGTACATCTCGAGCAGCTCCTCGGCGGGGGTGCCCATCATGACCGTCTCGCTGTCCAGGCTCATGTCCAGGACGACGACGGCCTCCTCGGCTGCGAGGGGACACGTCCCGCTCCGCGAGCCGATGCACGTGTAGTCGGGCTCGGTCGGTCCTGAGCACAGCAGGACCTGGAATCCATCACCCTCGAGCGTCGAGGCCAGGCGCTCGCGCTCGGTGGGGTCGTGCTCGACGACCAGGACGCTCCGCGTGTATCCATCCATGTGCGCCAGCATCGCCGTGGGAGCCCGTGGCGTCCCCTGCCGAGGGTCCCGTGCTCGACAGGCCGAAGGTCCCTGGGGGTCGTCGCCCCCCGGCCGCATCCTTACCGCCATGTTCGTGCGCTACTACCTGGACATCGCCGCCCCCTTCCCCGACGTCGAGGCCGCGGTCCTGGACGATCCCGGAACGTGGGTCCCCGGTCTGCTGCGCGCCGCGGAGGATCGAGGTCAGCATCTGCTCGCCGAGGTGGGCTTCGCCGTGGACACCAGGCGGATCGACAAGCAGGTCGAGATCGAGCTCGGCGCCCCGATCCGGACCCCGTCGAAGACCGTGCTGCCGATGACGTGGCGCGCGACGAGGCCCGAGGGGTTGTTTCCGCAGCTCGATGCGGACGTCGAGGTGGCGTCGCTCGGTCCGGACCGGACGCAGCTGTCCATCAGTGCTCGCTATCGCGCGCCGATGGGTGCGGTGGGTCGCATGCTCGACCGAGCGTTGCTGCATCGGGTCGCCGAGGCCACCGTCAAGGACTTCCTCGATCGCGTCGGCGAGCGGTTGGGCACCGGCGACCTCGCGAAGTCCGAACCGTAGCGCTGCCGCGTGTCCACGGCCCCTCGGCGGCCACCACTTCGAATCGGGTCTCGCGCCACCGGGCCATTCCCGAGCCACGGCTGAGCTGCCCTCCTCGGTCATGCGAGAAAGGACGGCGAGCGCAGAGCGCCGCCGGCAACCCTCTAGGCGACCCTTGCCGCCTTGACCGGAAGAGCCGTCTTGATCGCGATCGTCCTCGGCTTCGAAGGCTCCAGCGCCTTGGCTGCCGCCGGCACGATCACCTCCAGCACGCCGTCCTCATACCCGGCCTCGATCTCGCCCTCATCGAACCCCTCGGGCAGCGGGATGAACCGCTCGAAGGTCCCGTAAGCGGTCTCCAGCCGGTAGTAGGCCCCCTGCTTCATCTCCCCCTCAAGCTTCCGCTCGCCGCGGATCACCAGATACCCGTCCTCGACGCTCACCGTGACATCGGTCGCCGGGTTGATACCCGACAGCTCGACACGGATCACGAGGTCCTCGTCGCGGACGAATACGTCGGTGATCGGCACGAACGGCTTGTGGAGGAACAGCGGGAGGGCGGGACGCATGAATCGCGCCCTCGGCCCGAGGAACGACCACATCAGGTCGTCCATGCGACGCTCCAACTCGCCGATCTCCTCGTACACCGCAAGCTTCATCATGTTCACCTCCTTCGGACACTCAACTTCTGCGCTGCAGTCTGCTAACGGACGACCAGCACCGGCACACTCGACAGGTGCACGACCTTGTGGGCGACGCTGCCGACGAGTAGCCCTTCCCAGTCGGACATACCTCGGCTCCCCATCACGATGAGCCCGGCGTCCTCGGTCGCCGCCACGTCCATGATCTCCTGCGCGGCCTTCCCCGCGATGGCGGCCCGGGCCTCCGCCCGCGCGCTCACTCCCACATCCTTCAGGGACCTCGCCGCGTCGTCGGCGACCCTGATGGCCTCCTCTGTCGTGTCGTACCCGATCGGCCCTCCCCGCCCGAGCTGTTGCTCCTGGACGTGGACGGCGATCACCTCCGACCCGTACTTCGAAGCGATGTCGGCGGCCACCGGGATCGCACGCTTCGCAGGCGGGGATCCATCGACGGCCAACACGATCCTCTCGAACATCGTGCCACCTCCTTCGAACCCGAGCCTGACACCCCGAACCATCCTCGCTCAGGGTCGAAGGTCCTGATGTCTCGGTGACCGATGGCGCCGCATCCGTGAGGAGGCCTTCGTCCGGAAGCGGGCCATCTCGCGACCATGCCCATCGGCATCCGACAGCGGGTGGCGCATCGCCTGCCGCCCGTCCTCGATCGATCTCACGAGGTGCGGACGAGCTCCCTCGGGCTTATCTGGACGCGTGACGCCGGTCACGCGACGGCGGCTTTACATCCAGCCGTCGGAGTGTCAGGGGCTTCACCCATCGATGCCAAGCGGCTGCCTGCGCCCGTACCGTAGACAGCTGCGATCGAGGAGGAAAGAGCGATGGAGAAGGTAGTCGCATCGATCACGATCTCGCTCGACGGGTTTATCACCGGTCCGAACGACGGGCCGGGGCGTGGCCTGGGCGATGGCGGTGAGCGATTGCACTATTGGGTGTTCGGCGGCCCCTGGAGCTACGACGAGGAGCGGAGGGGCGAGGCAACGGGCGCGGACAAGGAGTACCTCGACAAAGGATTGGCTCGCGCTGGCTCTGTCGTCGTTGGCCGGGGTATGTACGAGTCAGCGGAGGCGTGGGGCGGTCAGAACCCGTTCGGCGTGCCGCTCATCGTCGTGACCCATCGACCGGAGGACGCTCCGAGCGAGGGTGGCTTCACGTTCGTCAACGGTTTGGAGGAGGCGATCTCCCGGGCGCGCCAGGCGGCGGATGCCAAGGACATATCCATTGGAGGGGGCGCGGACGTGATCCGTCAGGCACTTCGTGCTGGACAAGTGGATGAGCTGTCGATTTCGATCGCACCGGTCATCCTCGGCGGTGGCAAGCGCTTGTTCGATGGCTTCGAACAGACATTGAACCTGGAGCACGCTGGCCTGCTCCAGTCACCCTTCGCGACGCACATCACCTATCGCGTCGTTCGCTGACCGTCTCGACCCCTCGGTTCCGCTCCCCGAGCCGAGCTCCTTCACGTCCTGATGCTCCCCGACTTCGAGCGGGCCGACCGGATCGGCGAGTTCTGGAGCTACCCGGTGAGCCGCGCCTTCGCTGAGCTGGTGCTCGACTGGGAGGAGGACCGGACGTGCGGGGCGGTGCTCGTCGGGACGCTGCGTGGGACCTGCCGCGGACGTTGGGGCGCCACCGGGAGCCCGCGCCGCACGGCGAGCCCTCGGTGTAGCGTTACCGGGATGACAACGGAGCAGCTCGCAATCATCACCCCCGCTGCGACCGCCCTCCTGCTCGCCCTTCTGACTTTTTGGTACCAGCGCGGCTTGACGAAAGAGACGCTCGAGCATCAAGCGAACCTGACACGACAGACCCTCGACCACGAGCTTGCCCTCGCAAGGGACAAAGGTGCGCAGGATCGCAAGGCGGACACCTACGTGCAGATGCTCGAGATGTTCGAATGGACAATGGAGATCGTGAACGCGACGCAGCCCATCATGGAGTCGGGACCCCCCTCGCCACCGGAACCCGACGGTGAGGCTATCCGTGCGGTACAAGCGAGGATCGCTGCGTACGCGAGCCCGGAGGTAAAGGCGATGATCTACGAGCAGTGGATCCCGGCGAGGAACGAGTTCTTCGATGCCGCCCGATACCTAGGTGTGATGAGGAAGGCGCAGGAGCATGGGCGCAATGTCGAGACCGACTTCAAGGTTAGCGTGGCGGGGCAGTACATGAAGGTCGACGATCATCGCAAGCGTCTCGACGGGATTGTCCGCGACATTGAGGACCGCATCAACGACGAACTTCGCCAGTGAGGCAGGGCGGCCCGCCCAGCATCCCCGCGTGCCGCTTCTGCTCGACTGCGAGGAGGACCGGACGCTGCGGGCGGTGCTCGTCGGCATGCTGCGGGAGAGCGAGAGTGGACGCTGGGGCGGTTTCTGCGCCGTAGCGCCTGGGTACAACCAAGGTCTTGAAGGAAGGAAGACGCCCGCCTCGGCACCCCCCAGGTGGGCGTCTTCCGTTGAAGCCCGTCGCACGAGGAGCCCGTCGCACGTTAGCCAGGAGGAGGTCCGGGTGCTGAAGGAGTTCAAGGCCTTCATCATGAGGGGCAACCTCGTCGAGATCGCCGTCGGGTTGGTCGTGGCGCTGGCGTTCGCGGCCGTTGTCGCGTCGTTCGTGGCCGACATCGTCACGCCGATCATCGCCGCGTTCTTCGGCCAGCCCGACTTCAGCTCCTTGAAGATCGACATCGGCGAGAGTGCGATTACCTACGGCAAGTTCCTGAACGCCCTCGTCTCCTTCCTCATCGTGGCGTTCGTGATGTTCATGGTCATCAAGGCGTACAACCGGATGGCGGGACCCAAGGACGCGATCAGGAGGCCATGCCCGTACTGCAAGACGGACATCGCCTTGGACGCAACGCGCTGCCCAAACTGCACGAGCCAGCTCGAGGGCGTCGCCGCATAGAGCGTATCGGGCGGAGCGAACGAATCGGGTCTTGGGCACCCTGAGGCCGAGACTACGGCCGAGTTGCTGATCGACTGCGAGAAGGACAGGTGCTCCGGGCGGTGCTCGTCGGCATGCTGCGGGAGGCGGACGGCTGACCAATTAGCCACCTGAGCCGGCGGAGAGCAGGAAGAACAGTCGGCGATTCGCGTCGACCAAGCGATTGACGACGATCCAGACGAATGCTGTACGCGCTCACCTCATGTCACGTTCGATAGACGTAACCGAAAAGGCTTGGGGGGCACCCATGGGCGCCCCCCAACCTATGCACCCTTCAATTCCCTAGCAGCTGAATCCTGAACTCGGAACCGGGCCATTCGATGTCGGCGGCGAGAAGGTGCAGCTCACTGTCACGACGACCGAGCCTTGCTGGGCCAGCTGGATGGTCGCCGACGTGAACGCCACGTCGGTGATGGTCTCCGTCCACTTCGGGTTCGGGCAACCTGGCGCCCCCGGGATCGGACTGACCGGCGCCCCGGTCGTCGTCGTCAGCGTGACATTACCGTTCTTGATGTCGCTCGCGGGAACCGCGGTCACCCCCGTCAGCGTCACCGACGCCGGGTTCTGCCCCGGCGGCTGGGTCGCGCCAGCCGGGTTCGTGCAGATCGCGGTGGGATTCCCCGTCGCAGTCAGCGTCTGCGTGGTGTCGAAGTTTCCGAGCCCGGCGTAGGTCACCTTGGCCGTCAGCGTGGACCCGTTGTCCGTGAACGACGGGCCGGACTTGACGTGCGGGCTGGCCGCGGTGGCCGCGGTAGATCCGACGACGAGGGTGGCGAGGGCAACGACCGCTATGACTGCGGCCCTAGAGGATGTCCTCATTTGCTTCCTCCTTCTTCCTGGATCCGCCCGCTCCCCGGCGCCCCTTCCAACCCCACCTCCTGATCGCTCGTGTCCATCGAGAAGCGGCTTGACTTCCAGCTTGAGCCGCGGCTCATTTCCTCGCACCAGCTTCAAGCCGGACCTTCGCGCCCCTTCGATGGCTCCGGCGACACGAACGGACGCACATAAGGACCTATCGGAACCTGATGCCGCCCCTTTGGGCGCCCGGATGTGCCTCAGAGGAGCCCTAGACGGATGGCCTCAGCGACGGCCTGTGCCCGCGTGCTCACTCCCAAGGTCAGCTGGATGTCGTGGACCAGCGTCTTGACGGTCCGCTCCGAGAGTTGGAGGTTCCCGGCGATCGCCCGCGTATCAGCACCCCCAGCCAGGAGCTTCAGAACCTCGATCCTGCGGGGATCCATGACATCACCGTTCAGCCGGCTCATGCTCGGCGACTCAACCTGCAGCCCGGCTGCAGCGGCGTGAACGCTCGCGACGAGCTTGTTGGCGCTCAGGCCCTCGTGTGGCAGCGTCGCCCTGACGTTCGACGACAAGTGACAGCTCTCCGCGCCTCGGACTTCTGGGATGGCCAGGCAGACGATCGGACACGGTAGCCGCACCTCGTCGACCAACCTCGAACAAACGACCGCCACGTCGAGGCTGTTTTCCGCGTCGGCCGCTTCCGAGGACGTCTCTCGATCACCTCCGAGATCGATGCATACACAGCCGTCTTCGTTGAGGACCGCCATCACGCCGCGACGGTAAACCTCATCTTCCTCGAGGACCCCCACGCGAAGAAGTTCCATCTCGCGTCCTCCGTTGCAATGGATAGCGGCGTATACGCTAACCCCCGTAGGGCGATCGCATGATGTGATTCTTGTCACATCTCAAGAACGCAGTCGGTGCACGCGCAGCCGGAGATCCGAACCGGAGCGGCACAGGTCTGGACCGGCACCCAGTTACCGGTGGGGACCGGGGAAGTGGAAAGGGCCCGGGCTGCCAGACAGGACCCGGGCCCTAAACGCAACCGCATCCATCCGGCAGGTCGTTGCCGACCTAGAAGAATCCGGCCCGCCGCTACATACCCGGAGACACCGGTCAAACCGGGTGCGCTCCCACGTCTACTTAGCCGGCTTCTTGATCGGCACCGGCCCACCGCCTGGCGCTGACTTCTGCGCCGGCGGGTTCTTGGAACCTGCACTGTCACCCATCTCGTTCACCTCCTAAAGGATTCGAGTTCCTTACGCTCGCGCTTGGCCTGCTCTTTCAGGTCCGCGAGTGCGGATTGCATGTGCTTCGTCTCGTCTTGCCATCCCGCATCGCGCTGCGCGAGGAGTCCGGTCCGGCAGCAGCTCGTCGCCGGGCTGCGCTGGGCGCTCTTCGGCCGCAGGGGAGGGCCTGCTCCTCACGCTGGACCTGGAGCAATTTGGACCAGCGATCCGCAGCGGGCTCCTGGCCTCGATCAACTCCACATCGTGGCGGGTGCCGGTGAGTTTCATGGCGGCCTTCTGGTGGGCGCTGGAGGATTTGAACCTCCGACCTCTTCCGTGTCGAGGAACGCCGAGCACTATCGACTGGAAACAGGAAAGGCCGAGGTCAGGCGGGGTGCACCACTCCCGACCACTCCCCTATGTTGAGAGTGTTCTGCTACCCAAGTGCTACCCAGGGAATAGGGAGGCTAGCCGGTTCGATGGGAGTGAAACGGATGGACAAGATCGAGTTGCCAGACTGGTTCAGGCAAGAGATCGATGAGGTTGCTCAAGACCTACGCAACGCGCAGGAGGCTCCGATGGTCCGGCAGGGCCTGGCGCAAACCAAGATTGCACGGTTGCCCGTGTGGCCTACGACGCCGCCAAGAGCCAGGAGCGAGTGACCAGGAATCTCGTCCTTGCGACATGGGGGCTGGTTGTCGCTACGCTCGTCGTGGCAGTGGTTGCGATCTGGGGATAGGAGCGGTGCGGCCTGACGAGTTTGAGCCCCGGCTACGTCAACGCCTGGACGCCTTCGGCCCCGCTCCCCGCGCCGAACTCCTCCACGTCCTCATGCTCCCCGACTTCGACCGCGCCGACCGGATCGAAGAGTTCTGGAGCTACCCACAAAGCCGCACCTTCGCCGAGTTGCTGATCGACTGCGAGGAGGATCGAATCCTTCGGGCGGTGCTCGTGGGGATGCTGCGGGAGGGATGACAGACCGGCCTGGTCGGGCTCCTGTGCGTTGCCAGGAAGTAGACGGGTCTTTCCCGATGGCCCAAGAGATAGAACCGGCCCCCCAACGGGGGCCGGTTCTCTCTTTTCGAGCCTCTCAGAACGGACCTACTTGATCGTCCGAGCCGCTGACTTGGTCTTCAGACAGAGGTCGGTAATAGGGTCCCCCAGGCTCATGGCCGGAGCAAGGGCCCGGTACTTGCCGGGCTTGGCGTTGATCGTCGCGCTGTACGACCCCGTGTCGTCGGTGGTCGCAGTTGCCTTGGTCTTCCAGCCGTCACCCTTCTTCTTCTTCTGGATCTTGACGGGGACGGCCGCCGCGCAGTCGGTGAACGCCGGGTCCTCGGTCGAGCTGACGACCCCCTTGGCCGCACCGCTCTTCTTCAGCTTGAACGTGATGGCCCTCGCGTGGTCGTTGCCGGTCACCGGAGCACAGTCCGGCGGCGGCAACAGGAAGGAGGTCGTGCTGAATACCGAGCCAACGTCGGTGATGACCTGGATAGGTCCGTCCACCGTCGGATGTGCCGTGCCGCCCGAGGGCACGATCACACTGAGTGACGTCACGTCATCGACGTCGGGAACTGTGTGGGTCGCGATGTTATCGGGGTCGTCGTACGGGCTGAACCGCACTTCGGCACCGCCGAAGTCAGAGGCGATTAGGTTCGTCCCCGTGATCACCACCACGTCGCCCGGCGATGCACACGGCGTGAACGAGGTAATCGTGGGCGCGCATCCCCCTGCAGCCGCCGTCGCGATGAAAGTCGCCGTGCTGAGGGTGCCTGCAGGCGTGCCCAGATCCGAGACGCGCACGTTGTAGCTCACTCCATTAGAAAGGCCGGATGTCGCAGCCCAGATCGTGGTGTCGTCGATGACGATGAAATCAACAGGGTTGATGTCGCCAGGCGCCTCGAACGTGACATCTACAGAAGCTTCTGGGAACACCGCGAAGCCCGATCCTGTGACAACCACGGTGCAGTCGTTCGGGCCACTGGTCGGTGAGAGCGCAGTGATGGCCGGGGCCGCCATCGCCGGGGCCTCGAGCCCGAGCACCATCAAGACCACCGCGACGCCGACTCCTGCTACACGTCGGCCGATGTGCCGCCCTTTCGAACTCATAGCATCCTCCTCACTTTCCGCATCTGCTCACGTTCCTCTGCTCACGTTCCTGGGCGTTCTTGTAGTTGGGATCAACCCCCGGGGAAGCTCTCACCCGAGGCATCCGAGCATCCGACAGACGCATCCCGTCTCCTGATGGAGGTTCCATCAAACCGAGGCTGCTCTCTTTACACTTAGAGAACGTGGCACTCCTCGAAAGGTTGCCCCGGTCGCCACGGGGCGCACCGGTTCCATTCCTGCATCTAAGGTGGAGGGCCGGGAATCATCAACTCCGGCCCAACCCGTCGGCAGAGCCACGGGAGGGTGGTCTGTCCCTCCGGGCTTCGATGCCACCCCCGGCAGTCCGTCCGCGACCGCTTCACCGTGCCTAGGCGCGAGACAGTTCCTCGATCATGCCCTGGCGGGCCCAATCCCACTCCTCCAGGAAGATCAGGAGATCGGCCATCTCCTGCCCGTCAGGCCTCTCGTGGAGCTGCCGGATGAGGTCGGCGCGGACATGGCTGGGGGAGGTCAGGACCCGAAGGAGATCCCGACGCGCCGCTGGTCCGAGCGCATCAGCAAGGCGAGCCGCATCCTCCCAAAACACCGGGGCGCGAGAGTATCAGCGAGTGCGCCTCGACGGCGACGAGATGGCCGCGGACGCCGACGACAGTGACGCCGGTGACTATTCGGAAACATTCATGAGTCGGCGCGAGGCCCGTCAGACGCCGCAAGCCGAGAGGTCCCTTTGCGGCGGCCCCGGACCAGGTGTATACGGAGCCGTGAGCGAGCGACGGGCGATCGAACCGGACGCTTGGGGCGCGGACCTCGAGTGGTACCGGGAGACGCGACTCTCCCCCGCGGTCCAGGTCGGCGAGCTGCTGTTCGTCGCGGGATGCACGGGTGCCGCGGCGGCCGTGGACGGACCCCGCGCCCAGATGCGTCGAGCGTATGAGGAGATCGGGCAGGTTCTCGATGCTGCGGGCGCGAGCTGGGACGACGTCGTCTCGATGACCACCTATCACGTGCACTTCCGGCGGGACATCGACGCAATGACCGAAATCCATCGCGAGTTCGTCACCAAGGAGCCCTTCCCGGCATGGACCGCCGTGGGCGTCACAGCGCTCTACGAGCCGGAGGCAATCGTCGAGATCTCCGTCCACGCGCTCGTGCCAAGAAGCCAGCTGGGTGAATGAGTGCCTACAGGGCGACGAGCCTGGGCGCGTGACGCCGGTCACTTTTCGGGAACGCACATGGCTCCCGCCCACCGGGCTGATGCCCTCGTACCAATAGGTTGGCCTAAACTCGCCTCATGGGCGGAGGGATTGAGGCTGAGAAGAGCCAACGCGATGAACGTAGTGAACAGCCCTCTATCGCCAAGTTCTTCCTCAGCCGAAGGGTCTTGCTGGGCGTGGTGATCGTGCTTCTGGCTGCTGGCGTCCTCCTCGCGACCTCGAGATCAACGACTTCAGCAACCGTTCCTAATCTCGTTGGTGAGCGCGTCGATCCGCAGCTTGACGGCCTCCGCCTGCGGCTTGCAGCCGCAGGCCTCGTTCTGCGCAACGTCGCGACTGCGCCATGTCCAACGGTGGACCTGCCGGGAGCATCGCTAGAGGAACTTCCCGGCACCATCATTGACCAGTACCCGGCCGCCGGAAAGGAGATTGAGGCGTCCGGCGCGGTGGACGTGACGGTCTGCCTCCCCGTCTGAGGCGGCAGCCCTATGTGGCCACGGTGACGCCGGTCACTATTCGGGAACGTACATCCAGTCCCCTACTCTCCCCGATCCGGGAGAATCCTTACTTGCCCCGGAGACGTCGGCCGGAGCGCAGCAGCAGAATCACGATGGCCGCCACGACAACGAGGTAGAGGGTCAAGACGAGCAATCCACCGAAGACACTCGGATGGGTGTAATCGAAGTGCGCGAGCCACCACGGCACGAACAACACAACCACCAACACGAGCCACCAACCCATCAAGGTCAGCATCACTCCCGCAATCCGTCTGAGAAGAGACATCTATTCGTAAGTCGGCGCTCGGGACCTGTCCCCTGAGACGGTCACCCGACCCATACATGGCCAGGACTAGCCTCGCGGCGGCGTAGGCTCCCCACCATGAGACCCGATCAGGTCGAGCGAGACCTACGAGCGCGCCTCGACGCACTCGGCCCCGCTCGCCGCGCCGAGCTGCTCCACGTCCTGATGCTCCCCGACTTCAATCGAGCGGACCGGATAGGCGAGTTCTGGAGCGATCCGCAGAGCCGTGCCTTCGCCGAGCTGCTGATCGACTGCGAAGAGGATCAGGCCCTTCGGGCGGTGCTCGTCGGGATGCTGCGGGAGAGCCTTGACACCGGACTTCCGACTAACCGGAGGCAATCAAGGCGAGTGCAATGGAGAAGGCGCCTCTGGGGTGACCCCACGCCTACCGCGGCTGGCCGCCCTCGAGCACGAGCTTGAGGT
>Ga0207708_10003592_pt1 | contig 11435 bp, 14 predicted proteins | sample KBSK5101metaG_FD_184340 | JGI IMG/M metagenome (GOLD analysis project Ga0207708, IMG submission 184340) | Corn, switchgrass and miscanthus rhizosphere microbial communities from Kellogg Biological Station, Michigan, USA - KBS K5-10-1 metaG... | ecosystem: Host-associated > Plants > Roots >...
CCCCGAGAACATGGAGCTGGTCGACGCGCTCTCGCGGCCGAAGCACCTGATCGACACCTACCTGAAAACGATCGGCAAGCCGTTCGGTGAGGCGTGGTCCGACATGGATCGCGCAGGGATGGCCGCCTGGCTGGAGCGCGAGTTCCAGCCGAACCTCCTGCTGCTGCACATCGCGGAGACCGACGGCACGGCGCACGAGTACGGACCGGACTCGCCTGAAGCGCTCGCCGCGGTGGAACGCGCCGATGCCGCGATCGCGCGCGTGCTCGAGAGCGTGCAGGCAACCGGCGCCGGAGCGAACACGGATGTCGTGCTGGTGTCCGACCACGGATTCGTCACCCTCGCGCAGCAACTCCAGCCCAACGCGGCCTTCAGAAAAGAAGGGCTGCTTGACGTCGACGGCCGGGGCACGGTGACCAGGTGGGACGCCTGGTTCCAGAGCGCGGGCGGCAGCGGCTACGTGTATCTGAAGCGGCCGTCCGATCCTGCGCTCGTCAGCAAGGTGGGTGACCTGCTGGGCGCCCCGGCCGCCGTGCTGCCGCAACGCCACAGGGCGCTGGTCGCTCACCTGCCCCGCGCGCTCGACTACCTGATGCCGTCGGTGATGGACTACATCCCGGCGTCCGGCCGGCAGGGGCTCTACTTCCGCCACGAGACGGCGCGGTCGATGATCGCCGGCCTGCACACCGAGGACGTGCTCCACGACATCGTCGATCCCGACGGCTACCCGACCGGCGCCGACACGTCCTACATGGCCGAGGTCGGCGAGCTCTTGTCCAGCCGGCTGCCCTCCCTGGCCGATGCCCGGCTGGGCAACGTGTGGGCGGGGCTGTATCCGATCTCACCCGACGGCAGCCCCGGCGTCGGCCCCTACCGCGACCGCCCGGACGTGGTGGCGGCGTTCGGCGGCGGCGGCTCCGGCCTGCAGGCCTCGCCCGGCATGGGGCGGATCGCCGCCGAGTGGATCGTCCACGGCGAGCCGGCGACGATCCCCGGCGCCCAGGTGCTGGTGCCCGACCGGCCGAGCCTGCTGGAGACGGCGGTGGCTCGCCGATGAGCTCGCCGCGCGACCGGATGATCGACGCCGCCGCCCGCCGGCTGCGCGACCACGAGGTGGTGCTGGTCGGTGTGGGGGCACCGGTGATCGCGGCCAACCGGGCCAGGGAACGGCATGCGCCTAACCTGCAGCTGGTATTCGAGTCGGGCGCGGTCGGCGCCGTGCCGTCCCGGCCGCCGCTCTCGATCGGCGATCCCACCCTGGTGTCGGGCGCGATCGCCTCGCTGTCGCTGGCCGACGTCTTCAGCTACGTGATCGAGGGCGGGCGGATCGACACCGCCTTCGTCGGGGCGGCCGAGATCGACCGCGGCGGCCGGCTGAACACCACCGCCATCGGCGCGTACGACTCACCCGCCTCGCGGCTCCCCGGCAGCGGCGGGGCGGCCGAGATCGTCGCCTTCTCCAAGCGGGTGGTGGTGCTGACGGCCCTGGAGCTGCGACGCTTCCCGGAGCGGGTCGGCTTCGTGACCAGCGACCCGCCGGCCTCCACCGAGGTGGTGGTGGTCACCGACCGGGCCGTGCTCACCCGGCCGCCCGGTGGCGACGAGCTCGTGCTGACCGAGCTTTACGAGGGCGAGACGTTCGACGCAGTGCAGGCAGAGATCGGCTGGCCGCTTCAGGCCAAGCTGGAACCACAGACCATGGAAGGAGCGGCATGAGCACCACAGCCGACCCCACGACCTGGGCCGAGAGGTCCGAGCAGCTGAGCCCGTCCGGGCAGCTGTTCATCGACAACCAGTCCGTCGACGCCCGTGCGGGCAGGACGTTCGAGAAGCGCAGCCCGGTCGACGGCCGCCACCTGGCCGACGTGGCCGAGGGCGACGCCGAGGACATCGACGCCGCCGTGCGCTCGGCGCGGGCGGCGTTCGAGGGCGGCGACTGGCCGAAGCTGGCGCCCCGCGAGCGAAAGACGCTGCTGCTGGGGTACGCGGAGCGGATCCTGGGGGCCAAGGAGGAGCTGGCCGTGCTCTCCACGCTGGAGATGGGAAAGCCGGTCGGCGACTCGCTGGGCGAGGTCGACCTGGTCGCCCAATGCATCGCCTACTACGCGGAGGCGATCGACAAGACCTACGGCGAGATCGGGCCCACGCCCCAGGCGTCGCTGACCCTGATCACCCGGGAGCCGGCGGGCGTGGTGGGTGCCGTCACGCCCTGGAACTACCCGCTGCTGATGCCGGCCTGGAAGCTCGGCCCGGCCCTGGCCACCGGCAACACTGTGGTGCTGAAGCCGGCGGAGCAGTCACCGCTGTGCGGGATCCGGCTGGGCGAACTGGCCGCCGAGGCGGGGCTGCCGCCCGGTGTCCTCAACGTCGTGCCCGGCTTCGGCGAGACGGCCGGCGCGGCCCTCGGCCGCCACATGGACGTCGACGTCATCTCCTTCACCGGGTCCGGCGAGGTGGGCAAGTGCTTCCTCCGCTACTCCGGCGAGTCGAACATGAAGGCGGTGTGGCTGGAGTGCGGGGGCAAGTCGCCCAACGTGGTGCTGGCGGACGTGCCCGACATCGCCCGCGCGGCCGAGGCGATCGCCGAGGGCGTGTTCGTCAACGCGGGCCAGATGTGCAACGCGGGCACCCGGCTGGTGGTCGAGGAGTCGATCCGCGACGACCTGCTGGGCCGGCTGGTCGACGCCGCCAAGCCGTGGGCGCCGGTGCACCCGTTCGAGGCCGGCTCGCGGATGGGCGCGATGGTCGACGAGGAGCAGCTGAAGCGCGTGCTGGGCTACATCGAGGCCGGTAAGAAGGACGGCGCCAAGGTCGCCACCGGCGGCAACCAGACGCTGACCGAGACCGGCGGCTACTACGTGGAGCCGACCATCTTCACCGACGCCCGCAACGACATGCGGATCGCGCAGGAGGAGATCTTCGGGCCGGTGCTGACGGTGATCGGCGTCGACGATCCGGAGCAGGCGGTGAGGGTGGCCAACGACACCACCTACGGCCTGGCCGCGGCGGTCTGGACGCGGGACATCACCCGTGCGCACCGGATTGCCCGTGCGCTTCGGGCCGGCAACGTCTATGTGAACACCTACGACCGGGGCGACATCTCGGTGCCGTTCGCGACCTTCAAGCAGTCGGGGATCGGGGTCGACAAGTCGCTGCACGCGATGGACAAGTACACGCGGCTGAAGATGACCTGGATCGACCTGACCGAGTGAACGGCGACCAGCGCATCCGTGAGGTGGCCACAGCGCTCTTCTACGAGCGCGGCTACCACGGCACCACCATGCGCGAGATCGCCGGCGGCGCCGGCATGAAGGCGGCGTCCCTGTACAACCACTATCCGGGCAAGCAGCAGCTGTTCCACCGGATCGTTGCCGATACCACCCGGGCCCTCGGCGAGGAGGCCCGGGTGCGGCTGGCCGGCTGTCACGATCCGGAAGGGCGGCTGCGAGCGCTGATCGACTGCCATGTCCGGTTCCACATCGACAACCGGCTGGCGGCGCGGGTGTCGGAGGATCAGCTGGGCGCCCTCGAACCGGCCAACCGCGCCCACGTGGTCGGCCTGCGCGACGACTACGAGCGGCTGTTCAAGGAGATCCTCGCCGCCGGCCGCGCCGAGGCCGGCTGGCGGGTTCCCGACGTTGCCGTCGTGTCGAGCGGCATCGCCACCATGTGCACTCAGGTGGCCACCTGGTTCCGCGAAAGCGGGCGGCTGACGGCCGGGGACGTGGCCAGGATCTTCGCCGACCTCGCGCTGTCGGGCCTCTCCCCGCCGCCCGCGGCGGCGCCGGGCGAGCACGGCGCCGGTCAGCTGACGGGCGCCCTGATCCGGTAGATCGTGCCCCGGCCCCAGTCGGCGACCAGCAGGCCGCCGGCGGGGTCGGCGAGCACGGCGATCGGATGGTCGAAGCCGCGGGCGAACACGCTGACCCGGGACTGGGCGCCGTCCGGCGCCAGCTGCACGCGGACGACCACCCGGCCGTGGACGTCGCTCAGGTACTCGCCCCACTCGGCGACGAACGCGTCTCCGGCGTAGCGGCCGGCCAGCGTGGCGGCGGTTGCGAATGCCAGGCCGTCGGCCGAGGAGTGCGGCTCAAGAAAGGCGGCAGGGGAATCGACACCGGCGCACGAGCCGGTCATCGCCAGTGACCGCGCATTGGGCCAGCAGGTCGGCCAGCCGTACCAGGCGCCGTCGCGGACGCGGACGAGCATCTCGGCCGGCTGGGGATTCGACGGCGTGCCCAGCTCGTCCTGGCCGTTCACCGTCGCGTACAGCAGCCCGTTCGCGGGGTCGACCGCCAGCCCGAACGGGTTGCGGGCGCCGCGCGCTACCACCCGCAGGTCGCGGCCGTCCGGGCGCACCGAGAGGATGGCGGCGCTGAGCCGGCTCCGCTCCGAGCACACGTCACAGGTGGAGCCGCTGCCGAACACCAGCCGCCCGTTCATCACCACGACGTTGTCCTGCTGGTGGCGCCCGTAGGGCAGATTCGAGAGCACCGTGCGCCGGCCCACCGCCGCCCGCCCGGACAACCGCACCGATTCCATCCGGCCCTGCTCGCTGATGTACAGCGTGCGCCCGATCCAGGCCAGCCCCAGCGGCACCCGCAGGCCGGAGACGAAGGGCGCCGGATGGCCGGAGCCGGGCCGTACGGCGACCAGCCGGTCGGGATCCTCGGTCACGTACAGCCGGCCGTCGGGCCCGAAGGCCATGGCCGTCGGATGGCCGAGCCCGGTGGCGTATAGCTCGGCCACCAGCCCGCCGGTGACGTGGATCCGGCGTGCCCGGTGAAGCGGCGGGCCGGGCTGGGGTGCCGGCGGCTGAGGCTGGCTGGTGGAGCCGCTGGGCGGCGGCGCCGGCGGCTGCGGCGTGCTGGGCCCGCTGCTCGTCGCAGTGGAGCCGTTGCACCCGGCCAGGCCGGCGGCGAGCAGCAGGATGACGGCGCAGCAGCGCATCGACGGTCAGCTTGCCACGGTCTGGACAGGGACGTACCGGGGTACTTCCCACACATGGTCGGCAGGCTGATCAAGCGCCGGGGGGTGCTCTCGCGCCGCGAGGCCGAGCTGCGCGTGCGCGAGCGGGCGCTGCTGGAGCGCACCTCGCGGGTGCTCGACAGCCTGGGCGGCGACGCCGGCGAGGACGACCGTCGCCACATGGCGGAGGCGGAGCGGGCGCTCGAGGGCTTTTTCCTGCTGGTGGTGGCCGGCGAGTTCAACTCCGGCAAGTCGAGCGTGATCAACGTGCTGATCGGCGAGCGGGTGCTGCCCGAAGGAGTGACGCCGACCACCGACCGCATCAACCTCCTGCACCACGGCGAGCAGGCTGCGGAGCGGGTGGTGGAGGAGTTCGTGCTCGAGCGCACTCACCCCGCCGAGCTGCTGCGCGACCTGACGGTGGTCGACACGCCGGGAACGAACGCGGTCATCCGCCGTCACGAGGAGCTGACCCGCGACTTCGTGCCCCGCAGCGACCTGATCCTGTTCGTGACCTCCGCCGACCGGCCGTTCACCGAGAGCGAGCGCGACTTCCTGGAGCACCTTCGCGGATGGGGCAAGAAGGTCGTCTTCATCGTCAACAAGCTCGACATCCTCGCCTCCGAGGAGGAGGTGGAGGAGGTGGTCGAGTACGTCAGGCGAAACGGCGAGACGGTGCTGGGCGAGTCGCCGCAGGTGTTCCCGGTGTCGGCCCGGCTGGCCCAGCGGGCCCGCGAGCAGTCGGACGACGGGCTGTGGCGGTCGAGCGGGTTCGATGACCTCGAGGCCTATCTGCTAGAGACGCTGGACGAGGAAGAGCGCGTCCGGCTGAAGCTGCTGAACCCGTTGAACGTCGCCATCCGGCTGGCCGCGAGCTACCGGGAGGAGGTGGCGGCCCAGATGAAGCTGGTGGCCGATGACGTCCAGGCGATCAAGGAGATCGACGGCGAGGTGGCCGCCTTCCACGCCAGCACCCTGTCCGACCTGGAGACCCGGCTGGGACGGCTGGAGGCGCTGATCAACGGCATGGAGACGCGGGGGCTGGCCTTCTTCGACGAGACCGTGCGGATCGGCCGCATCCGCAGCCTGTTCGACAGCGACGCGATCCGCCGGGAGTTCGAGCGCGAGGTGATCGGCGACACGCCGGCCGCCATCGACGCCGAGGTGGGAGGGGTGATCGACTGGCTGGTCGAGCGCAACCTGGCGCTGTGGCAGCGGATCGAGGCGCTGGTCGCCGACCGCCGCCACGCCCACGCCGGCCAGCGGTTGATCGGCGACGTGCCCAGCAGCTTCAGCTACAACCGTCAGGCGCTGCTGGATTCGATCGGCCAGCTGTCGCGGCGGGTGATCGGCGGCTACAACCGGGATGCCGAGGCCCGGGCGCTGGCCAACGAGGTGCACGCCGCGTTCGCGACCACGGCGCTGGCCGAAGTGGGAGCCGTCGGCCTGGGCGCCCTGGTGGCCACGGTGGTGACCGGTGCCGCCGCCGATCTGACCGGGATCCTGCTGGCGGCCACGCTGGCGGTCGGCGGCCTGTGGGTGATCCCCAGCAAGCGGCGCAAGGCGAAGCGCGACTTCCGCTCCAAGATCTCCCAGCTGCGCGGCGAACTGGTCGACGCCCTCACGCGCCAGGTGCACCTGGAGGTCGAGACGGCCGGCCGGCGGGTGGCCGAGGCAATCGCGCCCTACCGGCGGTTCGTCGACGCCAAGCAGCGCACGCTGCGCGAGGCGCACGACGAGCTGGTGGTCGTGGAGGAGGAGATGAAGCGCCTGCGGGCCGAGATCGAACGGTCGACGGCCACCGCCGTCTAGGTCAGGAACCCTCGGAGCGCCGCTCCGCTGACGCTCGGTGGGCGGAGGCGGCAGCCTCGACCTTCGCCCGCACGTTGGGATGATGGTTGAGGAGGGTGTTGAACTCGGCCGGCGCCATCACCAGCAGGCGGGTCGGCGCGATCGCCACCGCGCTGGCGTTTCGTGGCTTCTTGTCGAGCAGTGCCAGCTCCCCCAGCACCTCACCCGGTCCCGCCTCGTCGATCCGCTGGCCGTCGCGGCGCACCTCCACCCGGCCGTCGACCACGACGAAGCACTCGCCGCCCGTGCGCCCCTCCTCGATCAGCACGCGACCGGCATCCACGTCGATCTCGTCCATCAGGCGCACCGCTTCCTTCAGCTCGTCGGCCGAGAACGACGCGAACAGGGAAACCCCGCTGACAAGCTGTTCCTTCGTCTGCACGATCGCGATTCTATGTCACCGCATCGCGTTCGTCACCATTCGCTGCCGGTAGGCTTGCCGCGTGCACCTCGAGGAGCTGACCGAGCGGATGAGCGCGCCCGAGCCGACACCCGCCTCGGGAACGGCTGCGACGGTTGTGCTGGAGCTGGCCCTCGCGCTGGTTGCCAAGGTGGTGGCCCGGTCCGGGAACGATGGGCCGATGGGCGGCCTGACCTCGCAGGTGCGCGCGGTGCACCGCCGTCTGGAGGGGGAGGGCGACCGGGTGGAGGCGACCTACACCGCCGCCCTCGACGCGCTGGCGGCGGGCGATCGGATTGCCATCGGCCAGGGCGTCGGCGAGGCGCTGGATGCCGTGCTCAGGCTGGCCGGCACCGCGGCCGACGTCGCCGAGCTGGCCCGTGCAGTTGCCGACCGGTGCGATCCGGTCGCCCGGCCGGACGCGGCCGCAGCCTCGGCGCTGGCCGCCGCTGCGGCGGCGGTCGCGGCCCATCTGGCCGGCTTGAACCTGCTCGCGGCGGCCGACGAACGGGCCGCGAAGGCCCGTGCGCTGGCCGATGCCGCCGGCGCCTCGGCTGCCGCCGCTCTTGCCACTTGACCTGCGATGGGCGAACATTGCAGCATGCTTACAGCAGCTGCCTCGGATTCCCAGATCGTCGCCGCCTGCCGGGCCGGAGACCGGGAGGCCTGGCAGCGGTTGGTTGAGCGGTTCGACCGCTATGTACTGGGGATCATCCGCCACGGCTATCGGGTGCCGCCGCAGGATGCCGAGGACGTGTTCCAGGAGGTGTTCATCAAGGCCTACGCCCGGCTCGGCGACCTGCGTAACGACGATGCGATCGGGCCGTGGCTGGCGGGCATCACCCGCCGCACCTGCCTCACCCGGCTGCGCACCCGGGTCGACGAGCCCGTCGACTCGCTGGACGAGGAGACCGCCGACGAGGCGGCGCTGGAACAGGTGGAGAGGGCGATGGACGTCGACGCGGCGCTTCGCCGGCTGCCCGAGGCGTGTCAGGAGATCCTGGAGCGGTTCTTCCGTGACGATCAGCCATATGCCCAGATCGCGGCAGAGCTGGGACTGCCCGCCGGAACGATCGCCAGCCGCATCTCACGGTGCCTTTCCAAGCTGAAGGTCGAGCTCGAGGGAAGACAGGAGCCGGTTTCTGCGTCTGGACACACGCGATGAGTGAACCTTGGAGCGAAGCGGAGCTGGGCGACCTGCTGGCAATGCTGCCCCGGCCCCCGGCGGCGTGGACGGAGGCGGCTGCGGCGGCACCCGCCCTCGAGACGGCGATCGAGCAGCTGCGGCAGCTCGGCCCGGTCGACGCCGAGCTGCGTGAGCGCGAGGTCGACCGGCTGGAGCAGGCGCTTCGGCTGGCCGGCGTGGAGCCGACCGTCGAGCTCCGAACCGCGCTTCGCCGTCGCCTCGACGTGCATTGAGCTCGCACGCGGAGTCTCAGCCCGAGCCGGTTCCGGCATGGAGCGTGGTGGGAGACGCCGTCGGCTCGATGGAGCCGGTGCCGGTGCTGCCGAACCAGATGTCGCGCGAGTGGGCGTTCGGCTCGCTGGGCGGAGCCGGCGTCCGGGTGGCGGTGGTCGACAGCGGCATCGAGCGGGGGCATCCGGTGGTCGGCGAGGTGCAGCAGGCGGTTGCGGTGGCCGACGACGGTGAGCGGGTGATCGACGACGAGGAGGGCGATCTGTGCGGGCACGGCACAGCCTGCGCCGGCATCATCCGCTCGATCGCGCCCCACTGCGAGCTGGTCAGCGTGCGGGTGCTGGGCGCCGGCTACACCGGCAGCGGGCCGGCGCTGCTCCGCGGGCTGCAATGGGCGGTGGAGGAGGGCTGCGACGTGATCAACATGAGCCTGTCGACCACCAAGAGCAAGTTCGCCGAGACCCTGCACGAGCTGGCCGACCGGGCCTACTTCCAGCGGACGAACATCGTCGCCTCCGCCCACAACATGCCGGTGGAGAGCTATCCGTGGCGCTTCTCCTCGGTGATCTCAGTCGGCAGCCACGACCGTGAGGATCCCCTGACCTACTTCGTCAACCCCGCGCCGCCGGTGGAGTTCTTCGCCCGCGGGATGGGCGTCGACGTGGCCTGGTTGGGCGGTGGCAGGATCACGGCCACCGGCAACAGCTTCGCCGCGCCCCATCTGTCCGGCATCGTCGCGCTGATCCGCTCGGCGCACCGTATGCTGACACCTGTGCAGATGAAGACGGTGCTTGCGCAGACGGCGAACAACGCGGACGCGGACGCGGGCCGATGAGCGGCGAATCGCGGGCTGCGCTGGCGGCCGGCCGCCTGGCGGGTGAGGAGGCGCACCGAGAGCTGCTGCTGTCCGTGACGGTCGTCGCCCGCGGCATCTTCGGGGCCGCGGCCTCCTCGATCTTCATGTTCGACGAGCAGACCGACGAGCTGGTCTTCGCGGCCGTCTCCGGCCACGGCGAGCAGTCGCTGGTGGGCACCCGCTTCCCGTCCAGCCGCGGGCTGGCCGGCTGGGTGCTGGTCACCCGCCAGCCGATCGTGATCGAGGACGCCGAGTCCGACGCGCGGTTTGCCCGTGACGTCGCCGAGCGTGCCGGCTATATCCCCCGCACGATCATGGCGGCGCCGCTGATGCACGGTGAGGAGGCGGTGGGCGTGATTCAGGTGCTCGACCCGCCCTCCGGCCGGCGGATCACCCCGGCCGACCTCGACCTGCTGGGGCTGTTCGCCAACCAGGCCGCCATCGGCCTGCACCTGGCCACCCGGGCCCGGGAGGCGCGGGAGGCCCTGAGCGACGCCGCCGGCGACGCCTCGGAGCTGTCCCGCCTCGCCACGGCCATCGACGGCCTCGAGGACGAGCGGCGGGCGGCGGCGCTGGCACTGGTCGGCGACCTCACCCGGCTGATCGACGCCGATTAGCTGCCGATCTCAGACGTCGCGGGTCACAGAACGCCGAAGGGGCGGCATGAGCCGCCCCTTCGAGAGATCAAAACTCTGGACTGCTAGCGGGGGCCGAAGCGGTGCGCCTCGACGTCGGGCTCGTCGTCCTTCTTCTCGGAGTCGTCCTTGACGTCCTCGTCGGCGTTCCGCCTGCCGAACCTGTGGGCCTCGACGTCCGGCTCTTCCTGGGCATTACGCCTGCCGAACCGATCCCGCTCGTTCTGCTCCGACATGAGTCCTCCTTCGAAAATTGCGTGTCGCCTGATTTCGGCGTCCCGCTGTACAAGACGCGTCAACTCGCCGGTATCTTCCCACGTCTCGTGGATTTTGCAATGAGTGCAACGGGATCACTTCGTGCGTGAGGCGCTGGCCGGTCTCCGTGCCGCCTTCCGCAACCGCTCGATCCGCCGTCTGCAGCTGGCCGAGATCGGATCCACCACCGGTCTGTGGGCATACACGGTGGCGCTCGGCGTGTACGCCTACGGGGAGGGGGGCGCCGCTGCGGTCGGCCTGGTGATGGTCATCCGCACCCTGCCCTCGGCCGTGCTGGCGCCGTTTCTGGCCGTTCTCTCCGACCGCCACTCGCGGCGGCGGGTGATGTTGATCTCCGACCTTGTGGGAGCGACGGCGCTGGTCGGCATGGCGGCGGTTGCGGAGGCCGGGCTGCCGGCCGGTCTCGCCTACGGGCTGGCCGCTTGCTCGAGCATCGCCGGGACGGCGTTCACGCCGGCCCGGGCCGCCCTCCTGCCCTCCCTGGCGGACACGCCGGAGGAGCTGACCGCCGCGAACACCGCGGCCAGCACGATCGAGAGCATCGGATCGTTCGCCGGGCCGGCGATCGGGGGCCTGATCGTCAGCGGACGGAATGGCTTCGATGAGCACGGTCTTCACCAACGTTGCGGTGCGAAGTGATCTAGTCATGTGTAATCGCCATCATGAAATCGTCGTCGTAGACCGCGGTCTCGCTACCCTTGGTACAGTCGCAGTGGCAATGCCGCTAAGGCCGTAGAGTATCTCAGTCTGGCGGGACAGCAAGCAGCACGACATTCAGCGCACGCAGAAGCTATCAACCACTTCACCACGGCTCTTGGTCTTGCGTGTGCCCAGATGTGCATTCGCCATTTGGCGCGTGTACGCCTGGTGCATCAGGTCTACATTGATGGGCGCTTCGAACACGCTGGCCGGAAGTTCTGCTTGCTTGTCGAGCTTGGTGCCCTTAAGGTTGTATACGTCGAGTTTCATATTGATCAATTTCAGCGAGGCTTAAGCCTTGCGCGCCTCCCGAATGCTCACGATCGCACCCTT
>Ga0207708_10003595_pt1 | contig 11426 bp, 6 predicted proteins | sample KBSK5101metaG_FD_184340 | JGI IMG/M metagenome (GOLD analysis project Ga0207708, IMG submission 184340) | Corn, switchgrass and miscanthus rhizosphere microbial communities from Kellogg Biological Station, Michigan, USA - KBS K5-10-1 metaG... | ecosystem: Host-associated > Plants > Roots >...
CTCGTCAATTTCAAAGCGCAGCGTGCGTTCCTCTTCCGGCACCGGCAGCACTTTGAGCGAAGCCTCTGTGATCAATCCCAGCGTCCCGAAGGAGCCGGTCATGAGCCTCGACAAGTCATAGCCTGCGACGTTTTTCATCACCTTTCCGCCGAAATGCAGATCTTCGCCCACGCCGTTCAACATGCGCACGCCGAGCACGAAGTCGCGCGCCGATCCGGTGGACGCGCGGCGCGGCCCGGAGAATCCGCAGGCCACGGCGCCGCCGAGAGTGGCAGCGGGGCCAAAGTGAGGAGGTTCAAACGCGAGCATCTGCCCATTCTTCGCCAGCTCGGCTTCTACTTCCACGAGCGGCGTCCCGGCGCGCGCCGTGAGCACCAGTTCGGTGGGCTCATACTCGACGATTCCGCTGCACGCGCGCGTGTCGAGCACCTCGCCGATCAGCGCCAGGCCGTAGAAATCCTTCGCCCCGCTGCCGCGGATTCGAACGTGCGTGCGCTCGGCGGCTGCCTTGCGGATGGTCTCGGAAAACCGCTGGATTACTTCCTGCATGAAAAAATCTTTTTAGCCACAGAGGACACAGAGGTCACAGAGAAAAACAAAGTACAGGGATAAAGGTGCTTGGTTGCAGCGTGGGTAAGGTCTGCCCAGGAACGACCACACCAGTGTGAGTCATTTCCAATTTCTCCACTTCGAAGGTGTTATTTGCCGTTCTCTGTGTTCTCTGTGTCCTCTATGGCTAATGGGCCTTAGAAACGGGGCAGGTCGGGGAACTTCTCCTTGCCGCGGTGAACGTGCATGGCGCCGAACTCGGCGCAGCGCTGCAGCGTGGGCACGGCCTTTCCGGGATTGAGCAGGCCGTGCTCGTCGAACGCGCGCTTCACCGCGTGAAAGGTTTCGAGTTCGCGGGTCTTGAACTGCAGGCACATCTGGTTGATCTTCTCGATGCCCACGCCGTGCTCGCCGGTGATAGTGCCGCCGACCTCGACGCACAATTCCAGAATCGCGGCTCCGTAGGCCTCGGCGCGCCGCATCTGGTCGTCGTCATTGGCATCGAACATGATCAGCGGATGCAGGTTGCCGTCGCCGGCATGGAACACGTTGGCGCACTGCAGGTTGAACTTTCCCGACAGCTCCTCGATGCGCGTGAGCACATGGGCCAGATGCTTTCGCGGGATGGTGCCGTCCATGCAGTAGTAGTCGGGGAGGATGCGGCCCACCGCCGGGAACGCGGCCTTGCGCCCTTCCCATAATTTCAGCCGTTCGGTCTCATCCCGCGAGGTGCGCATCAGGGTTGCACCCGCCTTGCGCATGACCTCGGTGACGCGACCAATTTCCGCAGTGACTTCCTCTTCGGTGCCGTCGGATTCGCACAACAGCAGGGCGGCGGCATCGAGCGGGTAGCCGGCATGGACGAACTGCTCCACCGCGGCGGTCGCCTTCTTGTCCATCATTTCCAGTCCGGCGGGGATGATCCCGGCGGCGATGATGTCCGCTACCGCCTGGGCAGCCTTGGCGATGTCGTCGAACGCCGCCAGCACCACTTGCGCCTTCTCGGGCTTCGGCAGCAGTTTGACGGTGATCTCGGTGATCACACCGAGCAGGCCTTCCGATCCCGTGATCAGCGCGAGCAGGTCGTAACCCGGCGAATCGAGTCCTTCCGAGCCGATCTCGAGCAATTCCCCCTCGATGGTGACGAATCGAACCTTAAGGATGTTGTGCACTGTGAGTCCGTATTTCAGGCAGTGCACGCCTCCCGAATTCTCGGCGACGTTGCCGCCGATCGAGCAGGCGATCTGGCTGGACGGATCGGGAGCGTAGTACAGGCCGAGCGGCGCGGTCGCCTCGGAAATGGCGGCGTTACGCACGCCCGGCTGCACGCGCGCAATCCGCGCCTTGGCGTCGATCTCGAGAATTTTCTTCAACTTCGACATGACCAGCAAGACGCCGTGCTCGTAGGGAAGCGCGCCCCCCGACAAGCCGGTTCCCGCGCCGCGGAATACCACCGGCACCCGGCCCGCGTGGCAGACGCGCAGGATCGCGCGAACCTGATCCTCGTTTTCGGGCAGCGCCACCATGAGCGGCATGCGCTGGTACGCGGTAAGGCCGTCGCACTCGAAGGGCCGGAGTTCCTCGCGCTGATGCAGCAGCGCATCGGGCGCAAGGATCGCCGCAAGCCGGCGGATCAGCTCTTCCTTTGAGATTTGCGCTTGCAGCGTTTCGGACGGAAGCAGTTCGGGCTTGCCCATGCGGCGTCAGGTTGGTGCGCGACGCGAGCGCATACGAGTGCGGGACGGACACGCGTTCATGCGGTCGAGTGGGTCGTGCATAACATGTGCGGATGTGATCATGAAACCAAAATTGCGCGGAAGTCGTTGACGTTGGTCAATGTCGGGCCGGTTATGACCAGGTCGCCAAGGCCGGAGAAGAACCTGTAACCATCATTATCCGCGAGCAGCGCCTTAGCGTCCAGATTGCGTGCGGCGGCACGCGCGAGCGAATCCGGCGTGAGAACCGCGCCGGCATTGTCTTCGGTGCCGTCCACGCCGTCGGTATCGCCTGCGAGTGCGCTGATACCCGCGTCTGCGTTCAGGGCAACCGCCAATGCGAGCAGGAATTCGGCGTTACGGCCGCCGCGGCCGTGTCCACGCACGGTCACCGTCGTTTCGCCGCCGCTGAGCAGCACGCACGGCGCCTTCGCCGGCTGCCCATGGCGCTTGACCTGCCGCGCGATGCCGGCATGGACCAGCGCGACTTCACGCGACTCGCCTTCGATCGCGTCTCCCAGGATCACCGGGGCCACGCCGGCCTTGCGCGCAACCTCGGCAGCCGCTTCGAGCGACATTTGCGGCGTGGCAATCATGTGCAGTTCGGTCCTCGCAAGCCGTGGGTCGCCGGGCTTCGGCGTTTCTTCCCTGGCAGCGCGCAGGTGGTTCACGACCGCCAGCGGTTCTGTTATCCGGTACTTGTCGAGGATCGCGAGCGCATCGGCAAACGTGGTCGGATCGGCCACGGTCGGACCGGAGGCGATGACTGCCGGATCGTCTCCGGGAATGTCGGATATCGCCAGCGTCACTACTTTCGCCGGTGCACAGGCGGCGGCAAGCCGTCCGCCCTTGACCGCGGACAGGTGTTTACGCACGCAATTCATTTCGGCGATATTGGCCCCGCTTTTCAGAAGCGCCTTGTTGATCGCCTGCTTGTCGGTAAGGGTCAGCCCCGGCGCAGGCAAGGCGAGCAGGGCCGAACCGCCACCGGAAACCAGAAACAGCACCAGGTCATCGGCGTGGAGTCCGTGCACCATCTTCAGGATGCGCTCGGCGGCTTCCCGGCCCGCAAGGTCGGGGACCGGATGTGCGGCTTCGACCACTTCGATCCTGCGGGTGGGCGCGTTGTGACCATAGCGGGTCACGACCAGTCCCGAAAGGTCTCCGGTCCAGTGATCCTCCACGGCCTTGGCCATGCTTGCCGCCGCCTTGCCGCAACCGACTACGATTGTGCGGCCCTTCGGCGGCTTGGGCAGATAGGCCGGCAGCGACTTGTCCGGCAGCGCCGCCGCGATCGCCGCATCGAACATCTGTCGCAACAATTTTGTTGGGCCGATAGTCACAAGAAAATCAAACCGCTCTTACCACGAAGGACACGAAGGAAAAACGAAGGATCACGAAGGAGAAGCAAATCCAGAACGAAAATGGACTGGAGTTAAGGGCGCGCCTGTGACCTTCGCACCCGATCGCTTTTCGAATTTTGACGGTATAGCCCCTGGTTGAGCATTCCTTCGTGTCACTTCGTTTTTCCTTCGTGTACCTTCGTGTTCACGATTTTGGAAATTATTTTGTGACGGCGTGATTGGCGAGAGCTTCGAGGGCCTTGACCATCGCCGAGTGATCCCACTTGCCGCCGCCCTGCGCCTGGCAGGCGCTGAATAGTTCCTGGGTGGTGGCGGTGTTGGGCAGGCTCATCTTGAGCGCGCGCGCGGAGGCGAGCGCGAGATTGAGATCCTTCTGGTGCAGTTCGATGCGGAAGCCCGGATCGAAGGTGCGCTTGATCATCCGCTCGCCGTGCACTTCCAGTACCCGGGAGGAAGCGAAACCGCCCATCAGCGCCTGGCGCACCTTGCCCGGATCCACGCCGGCTTTCGAGGCGAGCAGCAGCGCTTCGCCCACGGCTTCGATATTGAGCGCGACGATGATCTGGTTGCACACTTTGCAAATCTGGCCGGCGCCGACTTCGCCGACCAAAGTGATGTTCTTGCCCATCAGTTCGAACAGCGGCTTGACCTTGGCGAACACCGTTTCTTTGCCACCGACCATGATGGTCAGCGCCGCGTTTTTGGCGCCGACTTCGCCGCCGGAAACCGGCGCGTCCATGTATTCGGCGCCGGCCTTGCGGATGCGCTCGGCGAAGACCTTGGTGTCGATCGGCGAAATCGAACTCATGTCCACGACGATCTTGCCGGCGGACAGGCCTTCGGCGACGCCATCCTTGCCGAACAACGCCTTTTCGACGTCGGCCGTGTCCGGAACCATGGTGATGATGATTTCGGCTTTCTGCGCGACTTCCTTCGCGCTAGCGCAAGCCTTGCCGCCGGCCGCCGTCAGTTCCGGCGCCACGCCGCTGCGGCTGTACAAGAACAGCGTGTGTCCGCCTTTCATGAGATTGGCCGCCATGGGCTTGCCCATTATCCCCAGACCGACGAATCCTACGTTGCTCATTTTTTTCCTCCTATTCCCATATCAAAGTCTGCGTTGGTTTTAGTCGCCGTCAAAGATAAGGCTTGAGCCAGCCGAGGCCTGCCTCAGTGTTGCCCGCCGGCCGGTACTCGCAGCCGATCCAGCCCTTGTAGCCGATCCGGTCGAAGAAGCCGAACAGGAACGGATAGTTGATCTCTCCGGTGCCGGGCTCATGGCGCCCCGGGGTGTCGGCGAGCTGCATGTGCGCGATCTTTGCGAGGTTTTTCTCGACCGTTGGTGCCAGATCGCCCTCCATGATCTGCATGTGATAGATGTCGTACTGGAAGTACAGGTTCGGCACGTTCGCATAATGTATGACGTCGAAGGCCTGGCGCGAATAGTTCAGGTAGAAACCCGGGATGTCGCGGGTGTTGATCGCCTCGATCAAAAGCTTCAGATCATGCTTGGCCAATTCCCTGCCGGCGAACTGCAGATTGGCAATATAAGTGGCACGCATGGTCTCTTCGTTGACGCCGCGCGGCTTGAGCCCGGCCATGCAGTGAACTTGCCCGCATCCGAGCGCCTTGGCGTACTCGACCGCCTTGCCGACGTTTTCCTGAAACTGTCCGACTTTTGCCGGCTCGCAGGCCATGCCCCGGTCTCCGGCACCGAAGTCGCCGGGCGGCATGTTGAACAGGACCATCCGCAACTTGTGCTTGTCGAGCTGCTCCCTGATCTGCGCGGCAGGAAAATCGTAGGGGAACAGAAACTCGACCCCACGGAATCCGGCCCTCGCGGCAGCACCAAAGCGCTCCAGAAAAGGCACCTCATTGAACATCATCGACAGGTTGGCATTGAACTGCGGCATGTGTCCTCCGGGACTTTTCTTGGAATGGGTTCGAGGCAGCGGCAATTATAGCCGCCCGCCGGACGGGCACCCACGCGCGGCTATAATCAGCAGCACGAACCTGCCGAAAGCGAGTTGACCGATGAAGTTCAAGGGAACCGAGAGCTATGTCGCCACTGACGACCTGATGATGGCGGTAAACGCCGCCGTCACCCTGGAACGCCCGCTGTTGATCAAAGGCGAACCGGGTACCGGCAAGACCATGCTGGCAATCGAAGTGGCAAAGGCGCTGGAGCGGCCCCTGCATCAGTGGCACGTGAAGTCGACATCCAAGGCGCAACAAGGGTTGTACGAATACGACGCGGTGTCGCGGCTGCGCGATTCCCAATTGGGCGACGGGCGCGTGCACGACATCGCCAACTACATCGTCAGGGGACCGCTGTGGGACGCTTTCGATTCCGACCGGCCCGCGGTGCTGCTCATCGACGAGGTGGACAAAGCCGACATCGAGTTCCCCAACGATCTGCTGCGAGAACTCGACCGCATGGAGTTCTATGTCTACGAAACCCAGAAACTGGTCAGGGCCAAATACCGGCCGGCGATCATCATCACCAGCAACAACGAGAAGGAACTGCCGGACGCCTTTCTGCGCCGCTGCTTCTTCCACTACATAAAGTTTCCGGACAAGGAAATCATGGAGCGCATTGTCGACGTGCATTTTCCGAATCTGAAGAAATCGCTGCTGCGCGAAGCGCTGGAGGTGTTCTTCGAGATCCGCGAGGTGCCGGGACTGAAGAAGAAACCCTCCACGTCCGAACTGCTCGACTGGCTGAAACTGCTGATGGCCGAGGACATCTCCCCGGAGACGTTGCGGGGCCAGGACCAGGCCAAGATCATTCCGCCTCTGGCCGGTGCGCTGCTCAAGAACGAGCAGGACGTGCACCTGTTCGAACGCCTGGTCTTCATGTCCAAAAGGGCAAGGTAGGGGTTTCCCGGTGCTGACGGATTTCTTTCTGAAGCTGCGGGAAGGGGGGGTGCCGGCGTCGGTGAAGGAGTACCTGATCCTGATGGAAGCCCTCTCGAAGCATGTCATCGGCGGCAGCCTGGACGAGTTCTATTATCTCTCCCGCACCTGCCTGGTGAAGGACGAATCGAATTACGACAAGTTCGACCGCGTGTTCGGTGCCTACTTCAAGGGCATTGCATCGACGCCCGAGACTTTGCTGGCAGGAATTCCCGAGGAATGGTTACGCCGGCAGGCCGAACTGCTGCTCTCCGAAGAGGAGAAGAAGCTGATCGAATCCCTCGGCGGCTGGGACAAGCTGATGGAGACGCTGAAAAAGCGCCTCGCGGAACAGAAAGGCCGGCACCAGGGCGGATCGAAATGGATCGGTACCGGTGGCACGTCGCCGTTCGGCGCCTACGGCTACAACCCTGAAGGGGTGCGTATCGGCCAGCAGGAGTCGCGCAACCGCCGCGCGGTGAAGGTTTGGGATCAGCGCGAATACCGCAATCTCGACGACTCGGTCGAATTGGGCACGCGCAACATCAAGGTTGCCCTGAAGCGCTTGCGCAAGTTCGCGCGCGAGGGCGCGGCCGAGGAACTGGATCTGGACGACACCATTCGCTCGACGGCGAAGAATGCCGGCTGGCTCGACATCAAGATGGTACCGGAGCGGCACAATTCGGTGAAGGTGCTGCTGTTCCTTGACGTGGGGGGCTCGATGGAAGACTACGTCCGGGTGTGCGAGGAACTGTTTTCGGCTGCGCGCGCGGAATTCAAGCACCTCGAGTATTTCTACTATCACAACTTTCTCTACGAGTCGGTCTGGCGCAACAATCGCAGGCGCAACAGCGAGCGTACGCCGACCTTCGATGTGCTGCACAAATACGCTCACGACTACAAGCTGATTTTCGTGGGCGATGCGACCATGAGTCCATACGAGATCGCCTACCCGGGCGGTAGCATCGAGCACAACAACGAGGAAGCGGGCGCGGTCTGGCTGCAGCGCTTGCTGGACGTCTATGACCATGCGGTGTGGCTCAATCCGACTGCCGAGGAGCGCTGGGGCTACTACGAATCGATCGGCATGGTCCGGCAGCTGATGGCCGGGCGGATGTTCCCGCTTACGCTCGACGGGCTCGACCGGGCGATGCGCGCGCTCTCGCGCTAGCGGCGGGCTTGCCGGGTTTTTTCCTCGCGGGCGCGAGAAACTGCGCGGCGAAGTCGGCGGCGGGCAGGGGCCCGGACAACAGGTAACCCTGGAACTCGTCGCAACCCAGCTTGCGCAGCGCTTCCATCTGTCCCTTGGTTTCCACCCCTTCCGCGGTGACGCGCACATCGAGTCCGTGCGCCATGGCGATGATGGCGGCGATGATGGCGGCGTCCTCCGAGTCGGTCTCGATGTCGCGCACAAACGTGCGGTCGATCTTCAGCGTGTCGAGCGGCAATTGCTTGAGGTAGGCAAGCGACGAGTATCCGGTGCCGAAGTCGTCCACAGCGAGATGGGTGCCGAGTTTGCCCAGGCGCCGCAGCACCGCGATGTTCTCATCGACGTTCCTCAGCAATATGCTTTCGGTCATTTCCAGAACGAGGTAACGCGGATCCAATCCCGTGACATTGAGCAGCCGCGTGACTTCGCTGGCAAAACCTTTGGGATCGTTGAACTGGCGGGTGGAGATGTTCACCGCCACCTTCAGCGGCGGCAAGCCGGCAGCCTGCCATTCGCGGTTCTGGCCGCAGGCAGTCTGCAGCGCCCAGCGGCCGATCAGCTCGATAAGCCCCGATTCCTCCGCGACCGGAATAAAGCTCGACGGCGGCACCAGGCCGCGCTCGGGGTGCTGCCAGCGGATCAGCGCCTCCATTCCAACGATTTTCCCGGTGTGAATGTCCGCCTGCGGCTGGTAGTGCAGCACGAACTGGTTTAGTTCCAGCGCCCGCCGCATTTCGGTTTCGAGCTGATGGCGCTCGACCGCCCGTAGATTCATTTCGTGGGAGAAGAACTGGAAATTGTTCCGCCCCTGTTCCTTGGCGTGATACATGGCGGTGTCCGCATTCTTCATCAGCTCGCGACCGTCCTCGGCATCGTTGGGGAAAATGCTGATGCCGATGCTGCAGGTGGTGGTGAGCGCATGGCCGCCCACGTTCAGAGGCTTGGCGAACGCACGGATGATCTTGCGCGCGACCTGGGCAGCATCCTCGGCCTGTGTCAGACCTTCGAGCGTGACGACAAACTCGTCGCCGCCCAGGCGCGACAAGGTATCGCCTTTGCGGATGCAGGCGGCCATCTGGCTGGAGACCTCCCTGAGCAGCAGGTCGCCGATGTGGTGGCCGAGCGAATCGTTGATATTCTTGAAGCGGTCCAGGTCGATGAACAGCACTGCGAGCGCATCGCCCTTGCGGCGGGAGTTGATGATTCCCTGTTCGAGCCGGTCGTTGAAGAGCATGCGGTTGGGGAGTTCCGTGAGCGGATCGCGGGTGGCGAGGTAACTGATGCGGGCCTCCGACTCCTTTATCGCGGTCACATCCCGCGCCGTTCCCCGGTGGCCGGTGAATCTGCCCTGCTCGTCCAGGGTCGCGACTCCGCTGATGTGCAGCCACAGCATCGCACCGGATTTGGAGTTGATCCTGTACTCGAGTCCGCGAAAGGAGCGATCCGGTTTCATGTTGTCGGCAAGCCATTGCCGGACCCGCTCCGGCTCCTCCGCGGGCATGAACTCGGCCGCGGAATGGCCAACCAGTTCTTCGGCGGTGTAGCCCAGAGCTTCGGCCACCCTGGGCGAGAGGTAGGTAAAACGCCCCTCGTTGTCATTCTCCCAGACGAACTCGCCTGCGGCCTGGGCGATGTCGCGGAAGCGCTGTTCGCTGTCCCGCAACGCTTTCTCCGCGCCCCGGCGGGCGGTTTCGCGCTGAAAGTTGGCCAGCGCGAACGAAACGTTCTTTGCAAGCTTGTCGATGAGATTGACCAGCTCATCGTCGAAGAATCCCGCTTCGGTCGCGTACAAGTGCAGCGCACCAGCGGGAGCGCCGCCGAGCGGCAATGGGAAAGTGGCAACAGAATGCAAGCCCGCCGCGAGCAGCAACTCCTTTCCGCGAATTCCACTGGTGTCCTGGGTGACGTCGTTGCTGATGAAATACCGGCCCTCGCGCAGCGCCTTTGCCGAGGGTGTCTGACCCTCCGGAATGTCCGGGTCCATCGAAAAATACAGGTTCGCGGACAACCCATGGTCTTCGCCGCTGTGCGCAACTGTGCGCACCATCTGGGTCGCCGGATCCAGCAAGGCCACGCGCACGAACTTCAGATGGCCGTGTTCGACCACGGCATTGCAGACATGGGCGAAGAGCTGCTCGCGGTTTTGCGAGTGGATGATCGCGTTGTTCACTTCCGATAACGCCGTATACAGGTCCTTGAGTCTGGTGATGTGGCGTTCCGACAGCACCCTCGAGGTGATGTCCCGGGTAGTCCCGCGATAGCCGAGGAACTTGCCGTCGGCATCGAAGTAGGGCGATCCGGCCAACGACAAGTATCTGGTGCCGCCATCAACCAAGCGATAGGCCACTTCGAGGTCATGAAAGGCGGAGCGTTCTGCAAGCAAGCGCTTGTGGGCGTTCCAATCTTCCTGCGTCATGTTGGTTATTGGCAGTTCCCAGCGCTTTTTGCCGATGCCGCGGGCCAGCTCCGTTTGCAGGTCCCCTGGCAAACCGCCTGCGAGCAGGGTAAAGCGCAACTCATCGTCCTGCTCCCAGTACCAGTCGTTGGACAATTCGGTGAGCTGGCGGAAGCGTTCTTCGCTGGAGCGCAGCGCCGCCTCGGCGCGGTGTCGGTCGGTGATGTCGGTCATGACCACCACGATCACGCGGGTGCCGTCTCCCCGCAGCAGGGACGATTTGCGCGCCAGCATCCAGTGCGTATTGCCGTCGACAGTGAACGCCGACTCGTATTCGAGCGCCTTGTCGGTCCGCAGTGCCTCGTCGTCGGAGCGCTGGAATGCCTCGGCCTGGTGCGGCGGGAAAAAATCGTAGTCGGTCTTGCCGACAATATCCTCGCGCGGGCGCCCCTGGAATCGGCACAAGGCATCGTTGGCCGCGATGAAACGGTGATTCTCGTCTTTCACTGCCACCAGGCTCGGCATGGCATTGAGCAGATCGGCGAGGTACTGGTGCGACTCGGAGATTTGCTGCTCGGCGTGTTTTTGCGCCGAAACGTCGCGGCCGATACCGCGATAACCCTTGAAATTGCCGGCGGCATCGAATATCGGCGAGCCGGTCACGGATACGAACATGATCGAGCCGTCGGGCATCACGCGCCGGTAAACGAAGTCCTGAAACGGCTTGCGCTGGGCAAGCAATTCCTTGTGCGCCTCGAGTTCTTTATTGTCGAATTCAAGGCCGGGTATTTCCCAGCGGCGGATGCCGATACGATTGTCTGCGGGCACGCCGGTAGCGTCACCGACCGTGCTCGACAGGAAGGAAAAGCGCAACTCCGCATCCTGCTCCCAGTACCAGTCTGAAGACATCTCGGTCAATGCGCGGAAACGCTCCTCGCTTTCGCGGATTGTGCGCTGCGCCCGGGTCATGGCGGTGACATCCTCCGCCATCGCCATGTATCCGCGGAGTTCTCCCGCCGCATTCGACAGGGCGGTGTTGTGCCATTTGCACAGAATCGTATCGCCGCTCTTGGTAGTGTTTTCGTTGATGCCGTCGGTGGCTCCGCCTTGCCGCAGGTCGCGGATGCGCATTGCCACCTCGGAGCGCGCGCTTGCGGGGATCATGAGTTCGAAGGGGGAGCGCCCGGTCAGGCACTCGACCAGCAGCGCCCCCAGCGAGAAGAGGTCCGAGCGCCCATCCAGCACCCGCACCCCGCGCGCCTGCTCGGGCGACATGTAGAGCGGCGTCCCGATCGTCGAGC
>Ga0207708_10003600_pt1 | contig 11418 bp, 5 predicted proteins | sample KBSK5101metaG_FD_184340 | JGI IMG/M metagenome (GOLD analysis project Ga0207708, IMG submission 184340) | Corn, switchgrass and miscanthus rhizosphere microbial communities from Kellogg Biological Station, Michigan, USA - KBS K5-10-1 metaG... | ecosystem: Host-associated > Plants > Roots >...
GTTGGTGGTGTGTTTCGAGCGGCGGAAGATTTGATGCTCGATACGTTGCGCGCCGAGGTGCGGAAGGTTGCGCCGCGTGCGTATTTCGAGCCGCCTCACTTCGCTCCAGCCGTGGCTGCCGCTAGAATGGCGCGTGAACGCATCAACCATGTCGCTCTCGCCGTCTGATATGAAAACGGAAACCGCGCTTCCAATCACCGAGCAAGAGAACCCACGCTCAAAAGATCTCAGTTCACAAGCGACCGCCGAGATCGTTGCGCTCATGAACGATGAAGACGCGACGGTTGCCGCGGCAGTGAAGCGTGTGCTCGGCGACGTTGTGAAAGCGGTTGATGAGATTGTCGCGCGGCTCTCGAAAGGTGGGCGACTCTTTTATACGGGCACGGGAACTTCAGGACGGTTGGGTGTGCTCGACGCGTCTGAATGTCCACCGACGTTTGGCGTGTCGCCGGAGTTGGTCCAGGGCGTGATCGCAGGTGGTTACGATGCGTGCTATCGCGCGGTCGAGGCTTCGGAAGATGATGCGGAGGCTGGGGCGGCAGATTTGCGGGCGCGCGGATTTGGGAGTGGAGATGCGCTCGTGGGAATCGCGGCGTCTGGTCGCACTCCTTATACTGTCGGCGCGGTGAAGTTTGCGCAAGAGCTTGGCGCCTTCACGATTGGATTGACGTGTGTGCCTGGTTCGGCGATCACGGAGGCAGCAGAACTGAGTATTGTTCCGGTGGTTGGGCCAGAGGTGTTGACCGGATCGAGCAGGCTCAAGGCTGGGACCGCGCAAAAGATGGTCCTGAATATGATATCCACGGCGACGATGGTGCGGCTCGGATATGTGAGCGGCAACCGCATGTCTAACCTGCAACCGCGGAATGTGAAGTTGCGCGAGCGTGCTGTGCGGATCGTGATGGTGGAAACTGGGGTTGATGAGGAAACGGCGGCCGCTGCACTGGAAGCTTCGAATTGGATTGTTCAGAGTGCGTTGAAAGACTTAGCTGCTCGGAAGGTATAGTCAGTTTTTTACAGGATTTCAGGATTAACAAGATATTTATTTTTGTGTTTTTGTGCCTTTTTGTGGCTAAAAATTTCTAAATGAAGGCTCTCGATCTCATCATCATTTTTGGCTATCTGATCGGGATCGTGCTGTTCGGCACGTGGTTCGGCCGTAAGCAGAAGACCACTGCCGACTACTTTCTCGGCGATCGATCTGTCCCCTGGTGGGCCGTGGCGTTCTCAATCGTCGCCACTGAAACTTCGACTATCACGTTCATCTCGATTCCCGGTGTCGCCTTCGCGCGCGGTGGGAATTTCGGTTTCCTGCAACTCGTCTTTGGTTACCTCCTCGGACGTATCGTCATCTCGATCCTTTTTATCCCGTCTTACTTCCGCGGCGAGTTGCTGACTGTCTACCAACTCCTCGATCGTCGCTTTGGCGGCAAGATCAAGATGGTTGCAGCGTCGCTCTTCGTCGTCATGCGCAACATCGCGGACGGCATTCGACTGTTACTCACCGCAATCGTGCTCGCCGCCGTCTATGCGTCTTTTCAACCAAACGCGAATGCGGAAACGATCATCATCGCATCGATCGTTCTGATCGGCGTCGCGATGATCATCTTCACTTACTTCGGCGGCATGGAGGCGGTGATCTGGGTCGAGGTAGTCCAGCTCGGCATTTACATCGCGGGCGCCATCGCGGCTGCGGTCGTTCTCATTAACTCCATCGACGGCGGACTCGAGGCGGCGAATTCATTTGCAGCTCAGTACAGCAAATATTCTCTGTTTGATTTCTCTCTCGATCACACGAAGACGTTCACGTTCTGGTCGGGTCTGATTGGCGGCTGTTTCCTGACGATGAGCACGCACGGCACCGATCAGTATCTCGTGCAGCGCTATCTCTGCACCGACCACCCGCGCAAAGCGACGGTGGCGCTACTAACCAGCGGCGGCATCGTGCTGGCCCAGTTTATTGGTTTTCTATTTATTGGCGTCTTGTTGTTTGCGTTTTACCATCCGTTCACCGATCCGGGTTACGCAGCCGCAGCCAACACCGCTTTTCCGTTCACCGGCGGCGATCGCGTGTTTCCCGATTTCATCACGAAGTACATGCCGACCGGGCTTTCCGGTCTCGTCGTAGCGGCAATCTTTGCGGCGGCGATGTCGTCGTCGTTGAACTCAATTGCCGCCACTGCGGTTAACGATCTTTACAAGCCGTTTCGTCCCAATCGTGAAGACAAGCATTACTTGAGAGTGTCGCATGTGCTGACGCTGGTGTGGGGCGTTGTTCAAATCGCGGTGGCGCTCGCGGTGCGAAATCAGCCGGGCTCGGCGTTGAGTATGGCGCTCTCGATCGCGTCGCTCATCAACGGTCCGATCCTCGGCGTGTTTTTGGTCGGAACGTTTTTGCGACGCGTAAGCCAGCCGCCGGCGCTGATCGGCATGCTCGTGAGCATCGCCTCGATGCTGTACGTGTTTTTTGCGACGAAGATTGCGTGGACGTGGTACGTGTTTCTTGGAAGCCTGATCACGTTTGTCGTGGCGTGGGCCGCGAGTTTTGCGTTCTCGCCCGCGGCGGTGGGTACTGTAGGACACATAGGTCCTATGAGCGCAGAGGAGGATTAAGAGTTTGATCCCTAACCGAAACCGGTATTTTTCAGCGATCCTGATCTTGATCCTGCTGGCGCTGCCTGCGCGACCGCAGACGAAGGTCGCCCCTTATAAACGCGAGCCTTCGCCGAAGGCGCTTAAGTGGGCCAACGAGCAGCTACGCAAGATGTCGCTCGAGGAGAAGGTCGGGCAACTGATCTCCGTCGGCGTGAATGCGACCTTTCTCAATCAGGATTCCGACGCCTTTCGTTCACTCAAGCACCAGATCGAAGACAACAAAGTCGGTGGCGTCATTCTTTTTCGTGGCCCGGTTTACGAATCGGTGATTCTAGTCAATCGCATGCAGCAGCTCGCGCGTTACCCGTTGCTGGTCTCCGCCGATCTCGAATCCGGCGCGGGTATGCGCTTTGACGACACCGTCAACTTTCCATGGAACATGGCTGTTGGCGCCACGGGTAACCCGGAATACGCGCGACGGCAGGGCGAGATCACCGCACGCGAAGCACGCGCACTCGGTGTGCATCAGATCTTCGCGCCCGTAGTCGACGTCAACAACAACGCCGCGAATCCTGTCATCAACGTGCGTTCTTACGGAGAAAATCCGGCGGACGTCGCGCGATTTGCCGCTGCGTTCACTGAAGGCGCGCAAAACGCAGGCGCCATCGCGACTGCAAAACACTTTCCCGGACACGGCGACACCGCGGTCGATTCCCATCGCGGATTGCCTGAGATCAACGTGAGTCGCGAGCGCTTGAACACGGTCGAGTTTGTGCCATTCAAAGCAACGGTTGACGCCGGTGTCGGCGCGGTGATGGTGGGCCACATCGCGCTGCCGCAGATCGACGCCACCGCAGTCAAGCCATTACCGGAGAACCTCAAGTCGAAACCAATCGACACGGACCAGAACGGCGAGATCATCGATGAGAAAGCCGCGATGCCGGCGACCATGTCTCCCGTGATCGGCAATATCCTGCGAAACGATCTCAAGTTTGACGGAATGATCGTGACGGACGCGTTGAGTATGAGTGGGTTGACGATCTATTTCACCCCCGAAGAAGCTGCGGTGCGCGCCTTGGAAGCGGACGCCGACATGTTGCTGAAGCCGGCGGACGTTGATGCGTCGTTTCGAGGTGTGCTGCAGGCGGTGAAGAGTGGTCGCATCACTGAGCAACGCGTCGAGAAGTCGGCGCGCCGGATACTCGCCGCAAAGTACGATCTCGGGCTCGTCAAAGAGCGCATGACACCGATCGATTCGATCGATCGCGTCGTCGGCAGCAAAGACGTAATGGCGCTTGCGACTGAGATTGCCGAGCACGCGATCACACTCGTGCGCAACGAAGATAAGCTTGTGCCGCTGAAACCCGGGACGCGCATTTTCAATCTGGCGGTGACGAACGGCGACGATCGAAGCTGGATCGCAAACCCGTTTGTGTCGAGACTCAAAAGCGCGGGAGTTAAAGTCGAGACCGCTGTTCTCGACGAACGCTCGACGATGGAAGAGGTGCAGAAGGCGGTTAATCGTGGGAAGGCTGCTGACCTCGTGATCGCGTCGTTGTACGGGCGCGTTCGATCAGGACAGGTGTCAAGTGTCGGAATACCTCAAGCCGGTGCGCGCGCCTTGTCGTGGTTGATGTCAGAAGAGAAGCCAATTGTCGGGATCAGTTTCGGGAATCCTTATTTACTAGAGAGCTTCAGGGGGTTGCGCACTTACGTTGTGACGTACGGTGACATGCCCGCGTTGCAGCAGGCGGCCGCGCGTGCGTTGCTTGGCGAAATCGATGTCGTGGGACGGTTGCCGATCTCGTTGCCGGGTCTGTACCCGCGTGGGACTGGGATTCAGTTGAAGGCACTTAAATAGGTTCCTCACGCTGCGCCGCTGCGCCGCCGCGCCGCCGCGTGAGAAAACCCTTCTAAAAACATGCGCCCATCTACTTTACGAATCACGCTAACACTTCTGCTGCTCGCGCATACGGCGCTGGCGCAGGCGCCGGTTGCACGTCCCGAATCTGTTGCTCTTTCGTCGACACGGTTGGCGCAGATGGATGCGGTCATCGCTGACGCGATCGCCGATAAAAAGCTGCCGGGTGCGGTTGTGCTGGTTGGTCGGGACGGACGGATTGTTTGGAGGAAAGCGTACGGCGCACGCGCGGTTGAACCGGTCCGCGAGGCGATGACGCCCGACACGATCTTCGATCTCGCGAGTCTTACTAAAGTCGTCGCGACTGCGACCTCCGTCATGATCCTCATGGAACGCGGCAAGCTGCGAATCAGCGATCCGGTTTCACTTCACATTCCCGAATTAAAAGGCGAGGGACGGGATCGAATCACGATCGAACAACTGCTGACGCACGTCTCCGGTTATGCCCCTGACTTCGATCTGCGCGAACGTTGGACCAGTTACGACGAAGCGATCAAGAGACTGATCAAAGAACCGCTTCGCAATCCGCCTGGAAGTCGCTTCACTTACAGCGACATCGGATTCATTACGCTCGGTGAAGTGGTCGCGCGCGCTGCTGGCATGCCGCTCGATCAGTTTGCGCAGAAGAACATTTTCCAGCCACTCGGCATGAACAACACCGGCTTTCGTCCGAGTCAGGCGTTGATCACGAGGATCGCGCCGACCGAGAAGCGTCGCGGCCAGATGAGCTATCTCGGCGACACGGGTGTGAATGCAGGCGCGGAAGGCGAAACGTGGCTGCGCGGCGAGGTCCACGATCCGACTTCATACCGCATGAACGGTGTCGCGGGACACGCAGGCCTCTTTTCGACCGCAAATGATCTTGCCATTTACTGCCAGATGATTCTGAACGGCGGCACGTATCACGGCGTGCGGGTTCTGTCGCCGCTGACTGTCGCCGAAATGACGCGCCCGCGAGTGGTTGCGAGTAACGGCGCGACACGTGGACTCGGTTGGGACATCAACACGACTTTCTCCAGCAATCGCGGCGACCTGTTTCCGCTCGGCTCGTTTGGTCACACTGGTTTCACCGGCACGTCGCTCTGGATCGATCCGGCGAGCCGGATGTTTGTCGTGTTTCTGAGTAATCGTGTGCATCCCGACGGTAAGGGTGACGTTGGACCGTTGCGCGGGCGCGTGGCCACGATCGTTGCTGCGTCTGTCACTGATACGGCCACAGTCGAACGTGCGCGCGAGCAGTCTGCGAAGTATTACAACGAGCTCGTCAGTAGCTTGCAGCAGTTTGCATTTCGCAGTGACGGAGCAGGCAGTTCAACGAGAGTGCTGACCGGCATCGATGTGCTTCAACGAGACAACTTCAAACAACTCGCGGGGCTCCGAGTCGGACTTGTCACGAATCACACCGGTCGCAATCGCGAAGGCAGGCAAACGATCGACGTGCTCAGTAAAGCGCCCGGTGTGAAACTCGTCGCGCTCTTTGCACCCGAGCACGGGATTCGCGGCCTTGCCGACGACAACATTTCCGATTCAAAAGACGAAGCAACCGGTCTGCCGATTTATTCACTCTACGGCGAGACTCGCCGCCCGAAACCCGAGCAGCTCAAGGATCTCGACGCGCTCGTGTATGACATTCAGGACGTCGGCGTGCGTTTCTACACTTACATCTCGACGCTCGGTTACCTGCTCGAAGAGTGTGCGAAGGCGAAGATTCCGGTGTTTGTTTTGGACCGGCCAAACCCGATCGGTGGTCTGGACGTTGACGGACCGATCGCTGACAGCGACAAGCTCTCGTTCACGTCGTATCACACGATACCGACGCGGCATGGCCTAACCATCGGCGAGCTCGCGCAGCTCTTCAATAAACAGCGAAACATCGGCGCGGACCTGCGCGTGGTCAAGATGGAAGGCTGGCGGCGCTCGATGTGGTTCGACGAAACGAACCTCATGTGGATCAACCCTTCGCCAAACATGCGCAGCCTGACTGAAGCGACGCTGTATCCCGGTGTTGGTTTACTCGAGGTGACTAATGTTTCAGTCGGACGCGGCACTGACACGCCGTTCGAGGTCGTCGGAGCGCCGTGGATCCAGGGAGACAAGCTCGCTGAGTATTTGAATCAACGTGGCGTGCCGGGTGTGCGTTTTGTACCGTTGCGATTCAAGCCAAACGCATCGGTGTTCAAAGACCAGGAATGCGGTGGCGTGAACATCATCGTTACTGATCGATCTGCGTTTCGACCGTTACTGGCGGGAATCGAAATGGCGCTTGCTTTGCGAAAGTTGTATCCGAACGATTGGAAGATTGATAGCTACCTGCGACTGCTCGTTAACGCCGACACACTCGCGCGCGTAAAGCGTGGTGATAGTGCGAGGGAGATCCTCGCTTCGTGGAACGTAGGACTGCAGGAGTTCCGGAAAGAGCGTGAGGCGATCCTTTTGTATTAGCCACGGATTACACGGATCCATTTACGGACTGAATTGATCAGAAAGAATTCGTGAGTGTTCTGGAATTCCTCGATCGTGATCACGCGCTCTCTGATTTCTCCTCGCGCTAATAAATGTTTCCGGAACACGCCGGGCAGCAAGCCGCATTCGATTGGTGGTGTGCAGAGCTCGCCGTCAATCGACACCACGACATTCGCGATGCTCGATTCCGTAATCTCACCTCTCTCATTCCAGAACACAAGCCCATCACCACCGGGTCGCCGCGTCGTTTTATGGTATAGAAACCGATCCGATGAATCGACCGGCTCCGTCGCAAGCTTAACGGGCTTCAAATCACCCAGCGGCAAAGCTTGAATTTCTACGCGCCCATCCCTCCACAACGTGAGCCGCACTTTGAGGGAACCCCTCGGATTCTCGCCAGCAATCCGTTCCAAATCCGCGTTAATCCGTGTTCCAAAGTGAAACCCAAAGTGAGCCGCCGAATCTCTTAAGCGATCAAGATGCTCCTGAAGCAAAAAATACTCACCATCCTCGAGCAGTATCGACTCAAACAACTGAAACTCCACCGGCTTCGAGTGCAGGAACCGGCTCTTCACCAGACACTCTTCATACTCGCGCTCGGCAGTGGAATCGATCGTCACGCCACCTCCGACACCGAAGTTTGCAACACCCGTTTCCGTATCAATCACAACCGTGCGAATCGCGACGTTGAAGACGCAGTCGCCGCCAGGCTTCAACAAACCGATCGCGCCCGTGTACGCGCCGCGCGGAAAACGTTCGAGCTCGCGAATGATCTGCATCGTGCGAATCTTCGGCGCGCCCGTGATCGAGCCGCACGGGAACAGGGCCCCCATCAAATCAACGAGCGTCGTCCCCTCTCGCAAGGTTGACTCAACAGTCGACGTCATCTGCCAGACAGTCTCAAAGCGTTCGAGATCGAACAACGACGACACGTGCACGCTTCCGGAAACGGACACCTTACCAAGATCGTTGCGCAGCAGATCGACGATCATCACGTTCTCAGCGCGATCCTTTGCTGAATCTGCGAGCCATTGGGCCAGCTCGCGATCCTCCGCCGGCCAGCGTCCACGTCGAGCTGTGCCTTTCATCGGCCTCGTAATTACACGATCACCGCGCCGCTCAAAGAACAGCTCCGGTGACAGGCACAGCACCTTGTAACGCCCGAGATCGAGATAGACGGAGTATTGCGCACCCTGGGCCACACACAGATCTTGATACCACGCGAAGGCGTCGCCGTTGAATGTTGAGGTTAACGGGAACGAGTAGTTGACCTGGTAAGTATCGCCGGCGGTAATTAATTCCTTTACGCGACACACAGAAGCGTCGTATTCATCGCGCGTGACCAGAGGTTTCCATTCAGTTGAAGCATACGATTCGAGTTGCTCATCAGCAGATGTCTCATCAAGAACCGCGGCCCATGCGAGTGGAAAATCCGAAGGTTCATGTGTGACGAATGCCGGATCAAATGCCGGCGCCGCTTCGTAGCTGAGCAGTACCGCAACGCAAGAACCAGCACGCGCTTCGCGCTCGGCGAACTCCAACACTGATACCACCTGATCAATTCTCTGGGCCGTCCTGAAGATCACGTCAGCAGCATACAGGATTTACAAAATTTTTCAGGATAAGCATGTATTAGTGCTGCTTATCAATGCCTTAAAAATCTTTAGCTACCATTATTCTAAAAATTGCCTATAATCCGTCCGAATTTTCGTAGCTGCACCCCTTTCCACAACTGAGGACTTAAAATGAGAAAACCACTCTTTGCGTTTTTGCTTCTGATCGCTTGTCTCTTCACGATTGCGAACGGACAGGGCACGGCATCGCGCGTAACCGGAACCGTAGTGGACGAAAAAGGCTCCGTGGTTCCCGGCGCCATCGTTACGCTCACCAACGAAGCCACGCAGATCTCGTTGACTACCGACACCGGCAGTGGCGGCACATACGTGTTCGACTCCGTACAGGCCGGCAAGTATACGGTCTCAGTCGAGAAGCAGGGGTTCAAGAAAGCTGTCTCGGTAGGCAATACCGCGAACGTCAACCAACCGGTGACCGTCGACTTCACGCTTGAAGTTGGGGGCTTAGCTGAAACGGTCCAGATTCTTAGTTCAGCAGAGTCTGTTCAAACCAGCAGCTCCGGAAATTTTGGTAACACGGTTGAGACGCGCACGTTGCTCACGCTGCCCATCGTCGGCAATCGCGGGCGCAATCCACTCGAGTTCATCAACTTTCAACCCGGCGTAGTTACGGGGGCAAACACCGGTGGTGGTATTCACGTGCACGGCTCGCGCGATCGTGCTTTCAATTTCACGCTCGACGGAATCGACATCAACGAGACGAGCGCCGGTGGTTCAAACTTTACTCCCATTCGCACCAATCCCGATTCTTTGAACGAGTTTCAGGTTGTGACCGGCAACTTCACCGCCGACCTCGGTCGCAGCAGTGGCGCGCAGGTTACGCTCGTTACGAAATCGGGAACGAACGATTTCCATGGATCGCTATTCGAGTTTTATCAAACGCCGCGTTTTCACGCGAACGAATACAATAACCTCATCAACAAGGCTGCACGCCCGCAGTTTGTGCAGCACATCTTCGGCGGCTCGATTGGTGGTCCGGTTTACCTGCCGATGTTTGGGGAAGGTGGCCCAACTCATTACAACGGCAAGAACAAAACTTTCTTCTTTGCGAATCTGCAATTGTTGCGCACGCAGCAGAGCTTCTTTGTCAACCGCACCGTCTACACGGCGCAAGCTCGCAACGGCATCTATCGCTACGTTCAGGGCGGCATCAATCGCAACGCGACGCAGGCCAGCCCGTCAGTCGATGCGAACGGCAATCCGTTGCCGGGCCTGACAATCCGCTCATACAACCTGTTTCCGAATCCGTCCAATCTCTCGGCGGATCCGACAACGCAGTTCATCATCGGCCGCACGCCCCTCCCGAATAACTACAGTGTTGGTGACGGGCTCAACGTCGCCGGGTTCAGTTTTGTGGCGCCGCAGACCGAGCGCCAATATGACTTCACGACCAAGATCGATCATTACTTCAACGAGCGTAATTCGATCTACGTGCGCTGGGCGCACGGCGCGCAGAATACGCTCGGCGACAACGCCAACGGCGGGTTACAGAAGTTTCCCGGCATTCCAAACTTCGTTGACACTTTCCGCACGCCGCGCAATCTCGCCGTCAACTATCGTTGGACCGTGACGCCAACTGTAGTCAACGAGTTTGTCACCGGCTTCAATCGTTTCACTTTCAGTTTTAACAATCCGGATCCGAATGAAAATCCGAACGTAATCCTGAACGTGCCGAATGATCCGCTCAATCTCGAAGAGCCGGTCAACAACCTGCGCACCATTACCACTTTGCAGTTTGTCGACAATCTCTCGGTGATTCACAACCAGCACGCCTTCAAGTTTGGCACCAACCTGCGTTTTCAAAAGCACGTTGACGATCGCAGCGCGGTCGCGGGTGTGTTGACGCGAGCCAGGATCTTTCTCGGCACCGCACAGAATCCAGTTCCCGCCAATTTCGGAACGGGTACTTCAAACACGCTCGTGCCCGGCATCAACGCTGCAGACCGCAGCCGTCTTGATAGTTGGGTCAACGACATTCTCGGGCGCGTCGGCACTATCAATCAGGCGTTTGTCGCTATCGACGACAACACGTTTGGACCAGGCCGCACACGATTCAACTACGAAGCGCATTATCCCGAGTATGATTTCTTCGGCCAGGACACGTGGAAGGTTGCGCGTAATTTGACTGTAGACCTGGGCCTGCGTTGGGAGATGAGGTTATCACCGCGAGCGCCAAACGACGTCGTGTTGCGCCCGGAGCAGAGGCTGGCGCTCGGTGAACCGCCGACCAACACGTTCAAGTTTGGCGAAGGAAAGTTGTACGACGATTCCTTGTTCCAGCTTGCTCCTACATTCGGAATCGCATGGGATCCAACCGGCAGCGGCAAGACTTCGATCCGCGCGAACTATCGACTCGCTTACGATCGAACGAACACTTTCGTCTTCTCGTCTTTCATCTTCCAAAGCGCGCCCGGCTTGACTCGCGCAGTGACAAACAACACGTTCGGTCAGAACGGTGGCCTGTTGCGACAGGGTGTCCCAGTGCTCAACTCGAACGACGTGACGCCGCTTCAGTTCCGGCAGCCGGCGTCGTTCTCAACGAACACATTGAACGTAGTCGATCCCGATCTCAAATATCCGCGCACACACCAGTACTCGGTTAGTTTCCAGCGAGAGCTTGGTGGCAAGAACGTTCTCGAGATCAATTATATCGGCCGCGCAGGACGCAATCTCTTCGGCGGTTACGACGTAAACCAGGCCGACTACACGAAGAACGGATTTCTCGCCGACTTCGAACAACTGCGAACGACCGGAAACAGCCCGCATATCAATCAACTGCTCGCCGGCCACTCAGGTCTGCAGGTA
>Ga0207708_10003602_pt1 | contig 11414 bp, 8 predicted proteins | sample KBSK5101metaG_FD_184340 | JGI IMG/M metagenome (GOLD analysis project Ga0207708, IMG submission 184340) | Corn, switchgrass and miscanthus rhizosphere microbial communities from Kellogg Biological Station, Michigan, USA - KBS K5-10-1 metaG... | ecosystem: Host-associated > Plants > Roots >...
TGATCATTCCGGGACTGCGGCATTTCTATCGCCGCTTCGGGCCCGGCCGGCTTTACGATGTCCCGGTCAAGCTCGGATTGCGCGACCGGCCGCTGGCGGAACACGAGCTCAATCCGCTTCACCCCCAGACCTGAGGCTCGTCCGGCGTGCGCGCTCCCGGCACAAAACGAGGGCAAGCGGCGGCGCCGGCGGCCTTGTCCGCCCGCCTCGTCGGCCACGTCACCCTCGAGGCGCACCCGGACGGACACATCGTTGCCGGCGTCGATGGCCATCCGATCGGCCTCGGACAGTTCAGCGCGGGCGTGGCGGAGTACGCGCAGAACCTGCGCGCGGGTCTGCCGCTCGCCTCGTTTGCGTCGGGCCGCCGGCCCATCGACAAGGAGGTTGAGCTCCTGGTCCGGCGCTTGGCGTTGCACGGCCTGCTGGAGTATCGCCTCGGGCGCTCGCGCAGTCGCGGGGACCAGCGCGGGGATCAGGGCGAGGACCAGGTCGTCATCGAGCCGCAGGTCCCCGACTATTGGCCGCAGGCGCCGCAACTCGGCGCGGCCGGCGTGCTCGTGCTGTCGCGGTTCGCGTATCTGCGCCGGCGCGGCAACGACATGGTGCTGGAGTCGCCGCGATCAGGCGCGTTGTTCAGGATCTGTGATCCAAAGGTTGCCGCCGCCCTCGCGACGCTGTCGGCGCCGCAAGCACTCAAGCGGTTCCGCCGGCAGGACGGCTTTCCCGGAGTCGAGCTGCTCGCCTTGCTGGTCGAATGCCGAATTCTGCTCACGCTCGACGCGACCAGCGACAGCGGGCTGCGGCCCGACGAGGGCGACGACAGCCTCGTGCTCTGGGACTTTCACGACCTTCTGTTTCACGCGCGCAGCACGGAAGGCCGGCACGCCAACCCGATGGGCGGCGTCTATCCCTATGCCGGCGTGATGCCGTCGCCGCCGGCGGTGCGGCCGCGCTGGCCCGGCACGCCCATCGATCTGCGCGAGGTCCCGGCCTCCCCGCCGCAACCGCTCTCGCCGGCTGCGAGGCTGCTGCGCGAACGGCACTCGATCCGCAGCTTCGACGACCAGCGGCCGATCACGCTCGCCGAGCTGGCGCGCTTCCTCGACGGCGCCGCCCGAGTCCAGTCGACATGGGAAAGCCCGCTCGACCTCGGCGACGGCGGTCCCGTCGCGGAGTACGCCGTGCGGCCCTATCCGTCGGGGGGCGGCAGCTACGGGCTCGAGCTCTATCTCGCCGTCGACCGATGCGAGGGGCTGGCGCGCGGCTTCTATCACTACGATGCCGGCGGGCACGCGCTGATGCCGATCGGCGTGCGCGCCAATGAGCTCGACGCAGTGCTGGTGGGGGCCGAATTTGCCATGGACGCGCCCGCCGCGCCTCAGATCCTGATCATCATCGCCGCGCGCTTCGGCCGGACGTCATGGAAGTACAGCTCGCTCGCCTATGCGCTCATCCTGAAGGATGCCGGCGTGCTGACCCAGACGCTCTACCTGATGGCGACCGACATGGGGCTCGGCGGATGCGCGATCGGCACCGCCAATATCGATCTGTTCGCCAGGATGACCGGCATCGAATTCCACGTCGAGGGCCCGGTCGGCCAGTTCGCGCTCGGCCGAGGCGTGACGCCGGAAACGTCCGGCTGAAAGTCCGACGGCCTCGGTGTGGCTCCGACGGGCTATCTGCCGCCTTTGATGCTGGCCTCAAGAAACTCCAGGAGACTTCGCCACGCATCAACACCGGCTTCGGCGTCAGCCTTCGGCGTGCCACCCATACTGAGCAGAAGACCGGACATTCCCTGAACTTGCAGCCTCATCGTGCGCGTGGTTCGCGGCCCGCCCGGTACGAGGATTAGATGACCCGCGCCCTCGTATTTCAAATGCCGGAACGGATAGGGGTGACGATGCGTCTCCAGCCGGCGCATTGCGATGTCGGCGAGCGCCGACGATGGCCACATCTGATCGTCAGCCCCCGACGCAAGCAGAATCGGGCCCCGCGTCTTCTCCACGGGGATCGTCGCCCGCTCGACTGCGCGCACATCGCGGAGATGGCTGAGGTAGAACGGCGCGAAAGCCACCGGACGCTCCGGCTCAACGACGGGCGGTGGCTCCATGTTGGCGTTGTTCTCCTGCAGATATGGCAGCGGTTTTCCACGGAACGTCCACGCCGCGCGCGGCCGCGTGTCCCCGGGCTCGGCGAGGCCGAGCGCCCAGAACGTGACTCCACTCGGCACCCACGCGATGACGGCGTTGATCTCGGTGAAGGTGGCACCAAGCAGCAACGCAAGCTCGCCGCCCCGGGACTCTCCCCACACCGCCAGGAAATGATCGCGCAGCCACGGCTGCGACCGCATCCATCGGATCGCATTCTCGAAATATTCAAGCGGGATGTTGACGAGGCCACGCGGGAGCCCCTCCATGGCGAAATACCCCAGATTCAGCGCGGCATATCCGTGCGACGCAAGGATGGCCCCGCGATATTCGTCAATCCCGCCGCCGCCGCCAGTAAGCAAGATCACGGCCGGATGCGGGCCATCGCCCGGCGGAAGGAATAGCGTGCCGACGATGCCCTCCGTGCGGATCGGATGCCGTGTCACGCCGGGGCCTGCCACGCGGCGCTCAAACGTCAATTCAGCACGCGTCCCGTCAAGGCTCGTTGCTTCGAGCTGAACAAACCAAGGCTGCATGATGAAGTCGGCGGGCGGCTTTCTTGCCTCGCCCGGCAATCGCTCAGCCGACCAGATAAGCCCCATCGCAGATACGCCATCGTAAGTCCCAGACACCGGGGCCTGACGCGCGACATAGACGCAGCCGTCGTCGTCGCTCATGTAGGTTGCGCGTGCCTGCCAGCGCGACATGCTGGGAAACGTCTGGAGCGCCGTGACCGTCACGGGCTGTCGCGGTGGAAAGCCGCGGAGTTCGATGGCAACCGCCGCATCGATCAGCGCGACCGGTTGATCGATCACGATCATCGGAGATGCCCATACAGGGGGAGCGAGCGGTCCAAAGGTCGCTGCGACAAGAGCGGCGGCCCCTGCTGCGAAAGATCGCCTATTCAGTCTAACTCCTTCCCGATCAGCGTCTGCCATTTCGGACGCCTGCGGGCTTAGGCTGAACATTCAAGAGAGTATTTCAGCGAATCCTTCGTTGCCAGCCCCCAGCCATGTCGCGATGCGCTGATCAGCCTGCCTACGTCATCAATTCGATCAGGAACGGACCTCTGGTCTTGTTGGCCTGCACAAAAAGATCGGCGAATTCGTTCGCTGTGGTGGCGCGCGCAGCCTCGACGCCCATGCCTTGTGCGAGACTGGTCCACGCGATGTCGGGATTGCCGAGGTCCATCATGTCGAGCGCGATGCGCCCCGCATTGGCGCCGACATTGGTCAACTCGCCGAGCAGGATTTGATACTTTCGGTTCGAAAGCAGGACCGTCGTGATCGGCAGCCGCTCGCGCGCCTGCGTCCACAGCGCCTGCAGCGTATACATCGCCGAGCCGTCCGCCTGCAGCGCGACCACGCGGCGCCCCGGTGCGGCGATGGCGGCACCGGTCGCCATCGGAAGGCCCGAGCCGATCGCGGCGCCGGTGATCTGCAGCCAGTCGTGGGGCGCGGCGGCGGACAAGCCGTTGAAGAAGTTGCGGCCGAACGAAACGCTCTCGTCGATCACCACCGCGTTCTCCGGCAACAATGCCGCCAGCATCTGCGTGATGTTCTCCTGCGTGATCTCGGCTTTTGTCGGCAGGTCGACCCGCTTGTGCTCCGGCGCAGGGACGTCAGGAGCACCCAGCTCGTCCGCGAGCCGGGCGAGCGCATCGGCGACGTCCTGCTCGGGACGCGCCAGCACATGGGTGGTCGCCGCCTCCGGCGCGAGGTAACCCGGCTTGTCCGGATAGGCGAACGGCGCCACCGGTGGCGTGGTGCCGATCAGCACGATGTGCTGCGCGCCGGCCATCACTGCCATCGCCTGGTCGATGCCGTAGGGCAGGCGCGGGATCGGATGACGCCCGCGGCCGCGCTCCACCCGCGCGTTGAATTGCGCCGCGGTGAGCTTCGCGCCGGTCGCGGCCGCGATCCGCTGTGCGTCGGCCACTATCGTCGCCCGGATCGGCGAGCCGCCCAGGATCAGCACGGCCGGCTCGCCGCTGCGGAGAACCTGCGCGATCTGCCGGATGACATGCGGCGCGACCTGGCCGGCCGGCGGGACCGGCAACGGCGTGCCTTCGATGCCGCCGTCGTCCCAGCAGGTGTCCGCCGGCGCGATCAAGGTCGCGATCTGGCCATGCGCGGTCCGCGCCGCTTGCACGGCGGCGGCGGCGTCAGCGCCGATGGTGGAGACCGACTGCACCACGCGCGTCCACGCCGACAAGCCGCGGGCCCAGCCTTCGGTGTCGGCGGTCAGCGGCGGGTCGAGCGGGCGATGATGGGTCGCCTGGTCGCCCACCACGTTGAGAACGGGCGTCTGCGCGCGCCGCGCATTGTGCAGATTGGCAAGTCCGTTGCCCAGGCCCGGCCCGCCATGCAGCAAGGTGATCGCCGGTTTCTCCGCTATCCGCCCGTAGCCATCGGCCGCGCCGGTCGCGACCCCCTCGAACAGGCAGAGCACGCAATGCATGCCTGGCACGCGATCGAGCGCCGCGACGAAATGCATCTCGCTGGTGCCGGGATTGGCGAAGCAGGTGTTGACGCCCGACGCGAGCAGCGTGCGGACCAGGGTTTCAGCGCCGTTCAATGCCGGATTCCTTGTCTCTGGGATTGTTCAGGGAACTGACCGCGCGTGACCGGATACTTGTGGTCCGATTCCCGAAGTTCGCGACCGCATTTGCCGCACAGTGTGCGCGAACTTCGGATTCGGGGCACTAGGGCGGGGACTAAAAAAATACCGCCCGAATGTCACATCCAGCGGATCCAACTCGTCATGCCTCCGAAAGCCCCTGAAAGGAGATGACGATGACACCAAGATTGAACCCCTTCACTGCCAGCCCCGCAGCAATGCAACCGTGGATCGACCTCGGAAAAACCATTCAAAACGATGGTCTGGAACCGCTGCTGAAGGAACTTGTCATGATGCGGACCTCGCAGATCAACGGCTGCGCCTTCTGCATCCACTACCACACATCCGATGCCCGCAGGCATGGCGAGACCCAGGAACGGCTGTATCTTCTCAGCGCGTGGCGCGAGTCCACGCTTTATTCCGACCGCGAGCGGGCAGCGCTCGGCTGGACCGAGGCTCTGACGCTGGTGTCCGAGACCCATGCGCCGGACGATGCCTACGAGGTGCTGCGCCGGCACTTCACTGAGGAGGAGCAGGTGAAGCTCACTCTGCTGATCGGGCTCGTCAACGCCTGGAACCGGATCAATATCGGCTTTCGTGCCGTCCACCCGGCCGAAGAGAAGAAGGCGGCCTGATGGCATCCGCATCGAGCCAGGACGCTGCCGCCGTCTTCGATCCATTGCGCCCGGGTCTTGTCCGTGTTGCCTATCGGATGCTGGGCTCGGTCGCGGACGCGGAGGACGTGGTCCAGGACGCCTTCCTGCGCTGGCTCGACGTCGATCGAAACGCGGTGCGCGAACCGGGAGCATTTCTGCGCCGGGTGGTCACGCGCTTGTGCCTGGACCAGCTCAAGTCGGTCCGGCGCGGGCGCGAGACCTATGTCGGCCCGTGGCTGCCGGAGCCGGTCGTGGAATCGGGAGAGGATGAGCTGGACGACGACGTCACCTTGCCGCTGCTGATGGCACTGGAACGTCTGTCGCCGTTGGAGCGCGCCGCCTTCCTGCTGCATGACGTGTTCGGCCTTGACTTCGAGGAGGTCGCGGCCACGATCGGGCGGGAGCCGGCCGCGTGTCGCCAACTTGCAAGCCGCGCCCGGGCGCATGTTCGTGCCGCCCGCCCCCGCTATCCCTTGCCGAGGGAACGGGGCTTGGAGATCGCGGAAGCCTTCTTCGCCGCGTCCCGGGACGGCGACATGGAGCGCCTGCGCGCGCTGCTCGCGGCTGATGTCACCGTCTACGCCGATGGTGGCGGCAAGGTGCCGGCTGGGACGGTGCCGGTCGTCGGGCTCGACGACGTCATGCGGCTGTTCGCGACGTTCGCGCCGGCCTTTGCCGCGAGCAGGTCTCACCTCGTGCGCTATGGCTTGATCAACGGCCTGCCGGGGTTCGTCACCATCGAGCGGGGCGACATTCTCCAGACGACCGCCCTGGAGATCGAGCGTGAGGGCGTTGTCGCCATCTATGTCGTGCGTAATCCCGATAAGCTCAGGCACATGGCAGACACCGTGCATTGACGCCTTGGCCCGAAATCACGAAGTCGCTGTTGGTCCGTTGATTCCGAAATTCGTATCTGATCCTGCCGCGAATGCTCGCGAGCTTCGGAATCCGACCACTAGCCCATTTTCCGATTCGTTTGATACAGGCATCGCACCTCGAGATGTGTCACCCGCGGGCTTGACCCGCGGGTCCATCGCCTTCGTGAGAACTTTTCACGAAGAAGATGGATTGCCGGGTCAAGCCCGGCAATGACGGAGGAGAGGCCGTGCCAACCGTCTTGCATCCATTCGAACGGGACAGGCTTTAGTCGCGCTGCGCCGTCGGCAGCCAGGGGACCGCGGCGCGCCGCCTGGTCTCGAAGGCTTCGATGGCGTCCCGGTATTCGAGCGTGACATCGATGTCGTCGATGCCGCGCACCAGACGATCCTTGCGCAGCGGGCTGATGTCGAAACCGTGCAGGTTCCCGTCCGGCGCGGTCACCGTCTGGTTCGGCAGATCGATGGTGATCTCGGCGCCGGGCTTTTCGCGCAATTGCCGCCAGAGATCATGGATCGCCGCTTCCGGCAGCGTGACCGCGACGATGCCGTTCTGGATGCAGTTCCCCTGGAAGATCTCGCCGAAGCTCACGCCGACCAGCGCTTGCAGCCCGAAATCCATCACCGCGAAAGCCGCGCCCTCGCGCGACGAGCCGCAACCGAAGTCCTGATCGGAGACGAGAATTTTCGCGTCGCGATAGGCCGGCTGGTTGGTCGGGAAATCGGCGCGGGGCTGGCCCTTGTCGTCGAAACGCAGGTCGTAGAGGAACGCCTCGCCGTAATCGTGGCCGGGACGGCGATGCCGGCGCATGTAGCGGCCCGGCAGGATCATGCCGGTATCGATCTTGGCGATCTCCAGGGGCGCGGCGACGGCGGTGAGTACGGTGAACGGCTGCATCGGCGACCTCAGCGCGTCATCTGGCGCACGTCCGCGAGCCGGCCGAACACGGCGGCGGCCGCGACCATCGCCGGGCTCATGATGTGGGTGAGGGCGCCGCGGCCCTGGCGGCCCTCGAAGTTGCGATTGGTCGTCGAGGCGCAGCGCTCGCCCGGCCCGATGAGTTCACCGTTCGAGCCGTTGCACATCGAGCAGCCGGGATCGCGCCACTCGAGACCGGCGGCGACGAAGATCTCATGCAGCCCTTCGGCTTCGGCCTGCCGCTTCACGCCATGCGAGCCCGGCGACACCATGCCGGGCACGCTGACGCGGCGGCCCCTTAGAACATTCGCCGCCGCGCGGAGATCCTCGATGCGGCTGTTGGTGCAGGAGCCGATGAAAACACGGTCGATCGCGATGTCCTGCAGCGGCGTCGCGGGTTTCAGTTTCATATAGTCGAGCGCGCGCTCGACGTGCCGGCGGCGGTCGCTGTCGTCGATGCCTGCCGGGTCGGGCACGACGCCATTCACGGGCGCGCAATCCTCTGGACTGGTGCCCCAGCTCACCATCGGCGCAAGCTGCGCGGCATCGAACGACAGCTCGCGGTCGAATTGCGCGCCGGCGTCGGTCGGGAGCGTCGCCCAATAAGCCAGTGCCTTGTCCCAGTCCGCGCCCTGCGGCGCGTGGCGGCGGCCATCGAGGAATTCGTATGTCGTGTCGTCAGGCGCGATCATGCCGATGCGGGCGCCGGCTTCGATCGACATGTTGCAGATCGTCAGCCGGCCTTCCATCGACATCGCCCGGATAGCGGAGCCGGCATATTCGACCGCATAGCCCGTCGCGCCGCCGACGCCGATGGTCTGGATGATCGCGAGGATCACGTCTTTCGCCGTCACCGCGTCGGGCAGCGTGCCGTCGATCGAAATCCGCATCGTGGCCGGTTTCTTCAGCCACACGGTCTGGGTCGCGACGACGTGGCGAAGCTGGTTGCCGCCGCCGATCGGCACGGCGAGCGCGCCGCAGGCGCCGTTGGTCGCGGTGTGGGAGTCGTTGCAGGTGATCAGCATGCCGGGCTGGGAGATGCCCAGCTCCGGCGAGATCACATGCGCGATGCCCTGGTCGCGATGGAACCAGCCGACATGCGGTAGGCCGAACTCCTTGGCATTCTCGTCCATCATCTCGACGACGCGGCGGATCTCCGGATTGGGCATGCCGGCAGGGCCGCGGTCGCGGTTGATGGTCGGCAGGTAATGATCGGTGACGGCGAGGTGCTGTTGCGGCCGGCGCGCAGTACGGCCCTCCATGCGGAGCTGATCGAAGGCCAGGAACGATTGACCCTCGTTGATCAGGTTGAAGTCGACGTAGAGCAACGCCTCGCCCTGCGGCGAAACGACGATGACGTGATCGGACCAGATCTTCTCGAACAGCGTTCGCGGGCTCATTACAGCATTCCCAGTTCCTTCAACACCGCGCGGTTCTCGTCGTAGTCGTCCTGCATCCACTTCACGGTGTCGGGATAGCGGATCGGCCTGGGGACCCAGAAATTGAGCGCCAGGTCCTTCTTGAAATCCGGATCTTCGAGCACCCTGTCCAGCGCTTTGCTCCAGAATTCGATCTGCTCGGGCCGCAGGCCGTTGGGAAGTAGCACGGTGTAGGAGTTGGCGGTGACCACGTCGACGCCTTGCTCCCGCACGGTCGGATACTGCGCGAGCTCGCCGCCGAGACGCTCCGGCGCGGCGATGCCGAGCACGCGAAGCTTGCCGGCCTGGATCAGCGGATAGGGACTGCCGATGCTGGTGAGGCCGACGTCGATGTGATGGCCGGCGGCCTGCGCGGCGACGTCGGACCCCGAGTTGAACACCACGGTGATGAGCTTGTTCGCCGGCGCGCCCGCGGCCTTGCCGACGTTGACGACGGACACGTGCAGCGGACTGCCAAGCCCGACCGGGAACGCGAAGGTGGTGCCGCTCGGATCGGCTTTGAGCCGGTCGCGCACCTCGGCCATGCTCTTGATCGGCGAGTCGACCGCGGTGAAATACGCCTGATAGGCGTCGAACAGCTTGATCAACGGCGTGAACTGCTTGTGCAACTGCGAGCCGTTGCGGGCGATGGCGTTGATGAAGCTGCCGGATGCAAGCCCGATCTGGTTGCCGTCGCCCTTCTTCTGCGCCAGATAGCTGATGGCGATGGTTTGCGCAGCGCCGGGCCGGTTGAGGACCGTCATCGAATCGACCAGGTGCTCCTTGAGCAGCACGTGCTGGATCGCTCGCGCGATGCGGTCGTTCTCGCCGCCGGCACCGGCGCCGACGACGAACTCGACATTTCCTTCCGGTTTCCAGGCGGGCTGCGCGTGTGATGCGGTCAATCCGACCGCAAGCAAGAACAATGCAGCCGCTGCGCGGCGTGGCGTCCTGGTCCGCATGTCATCCTCCCGGGGATGTTCCGATGCCGCGTTCTCTTGGAGCGGCTTATCGGCAGTATAACCTCCGCCGGTCGGCAGAGATATCATCTCGATACGATCGAAGCCGCGGCCGCAATGGTTGCGGTCGGGTCGGGGGTGTGACGATCCCGGCGCGTCCTCGTTTCGTGACGGCGATCTCGCTTTGCGTCATCGATTGCCACCGGCGTCGACAGGAAGCAACCGGAGGATCACCCGTGACAGGCGATGAAATGAATCAGGCGCGACGTTCTGCGGGTCCTCGTTGATTCTGGTCAAGCATCGCCGGGCGGCTACATCCCCCGCCAATCCCCGAGCGACTCGAACGCCGCCGCCGCCGCGATCAGCGTGGCGTCCGCGAAGTGCCGACCGGTCAGCATCAGCCCCACGGGCAGGCCGCCGCTCATGCCACAGGGAATGCTGATGGCGGGATGGCCGGTCAGGTTCGCCACGCAGACGTTGCGGATCATGTTCAGCGCCGTGCCGACGCTGTCTTCGATCGACGCGTCCGGTGCCGCCATCCTGGTGGCGGTGAACGGAATCGTCGGCATGGCGAGGAGGTCGTAACGCGCCAACGCCTCGTCATAGGCGGCGGTCACCAGCGGGCGCAGGTTCTGCGCCTTGCCGTAATAACGGCCGGGATATTCCCGCCGCATGTATTCGCCGGTGAGCAGCACCAGCTTGGCGGGCGCCGGCAGGTCGTTCGGCCGCGTCTTGATCCCGCGCGCCAGGGCCTGTGCGAGCGCGGTGTTGTAGAAGCCCTGCCAGTTGGTGCCGAGGCCGGCGCCGCGCATGACGAAATCGGCGGCGCCCTCGGTGACGACGCCGTTCCAGACGTGAAAGGCGTCGAGGTGCATCGGCAGTGAAATTTCCTCGACCGTGGCGCCGAGCGTCGCCAGTTTCCCGGCCGCCGCGGCCACGCGTCGGTCCACCTCGGGATCGGACGGCGGCGAGCCGGTGTCGGCGCCGCTCTGCGCGAAACCTTCCCTGACCAGCGCGACCGTGAGGCCCTTCACGCCGTGCCGCAGCGCCGGCATGTAGTCGGTGTCGAGATCGCGCGGGATGACGCCGCGCTGGCGCGGATCGAACGGGTCTGACCCCGCGATCGCGGTGAGGAGCCGCGCGATGCCCTCGGCCGTGGTCGCCATCGGGCCGATGTGGTCGAGCGTCGCCTCGATCATGGCGCAGCCGGTATAGGGCACGAGGCCGAACGTGGGCTTGAGCCCGAGGACGCCGGACCACGAGGCGGGGAGGCGGATCGAGCCGCCCTGGTCGCCGCCGATCGCCACGTCGGCCTGGCCCGTGGCCAGCACCACGGCGCTGCCGCTGGAGGAGCCGCCGGGATTGTGCGCGGGGTTGTGCGGGTTGCGCACCGGTCCGTGGTCGCAGGTATGCCCGGCGCCGGAGAACGCGAACGCCTCGCAATTGGTGGTGCCGACGATCGTCCCGCCCGCATCGAGAATGCGGGTGACGATGGTCGCATCGAAGTCGGGCACGAAGCCGTCGAGCAGGCTCGATCCGATCGTCATCGGGATGCCGGCGACGCACGCGACGTCCTTCACGGCGACGCGCTGCCCCGCGAGCACGCCGCTGGCCGCGCCCGCGATGTTGCAGCGCCAGTACCAGCCATTGAACGGGTTGTCCTCGCTCGTGGGCCGCCAGCCGCCGTCGCGGGGATATTTCACCGGCAGCTTCGGCTCGGAGAACGCCTCCAGCTTGCGGTAGGACTCGATCGCGCCCGCCATCAGCGAACGATAGCTATCGGCATCGGCCGTGGTGAGATCGAGCCCGTGATCGGCGGCG
>Ga0207708_10003605_pt1 | contig 11411 bp, 12 predicted proteins | sample KBSK5101metaG_FD_184340 | JGI IMG/M metagenome (GOLD analysis project Ga0207708, IMG submission 184340) | Corn, switchgrass and miscanthus rhizosphere microbial communities from Kellogg Biological Station, Michigan, USA - KBS K5-10-1 metaG... | ecosystem: Host-associated > Plants > Roots >...
GCATGACCTTCCTGCTCGGACTCACGGGCTGGTCGGGCAGCGGCTTTACGGGCACCGGCGGCTTTGATCTCCTCGCCGAGGCTGCCGCCGCCAACGACGAGGAGCTCGCACCCGCCCTCGAGATGCTGCGGACGCGGCAACAGGCCTCGATCAAGGAGGTGGCGGGTGCGCTCGGCATTGAGCCGGCGGCGGCGGCGCGCGTGCTGGTGCGGCTGGCACGGCAGGGCCGATGCATGTATGACGTCGAGGCCCAGCGCTACCGCCACCGCGAACTGTTCGAGACGCCGGCCGACGAGGCAACCTATTTTCCGCCGGATCGGCGCCGGGAGCTCGCCGCCGCCCTGATCAATGAGAACAAGGTTCGCGTGGTGAGTGCGCAGGCCGAGGAAACCAAGAAGGTGCGATCCTTCAAGGATCCCACCACCGGCGACGGCAAAAGCAAGATCGTGCGCGAGATCACCTATCGCGATTGGCGCGTGATCGGCGCGGCCGGTGACCAGGAGCCGGTGGAAATTGTCGTCAACGATTTGGGCAGCATCATCTTCGGGCGCTGCACCTGCCCACACTTTGCCGAGCACCTGTTGAGCCGTGGTCCCTGCGAACACATGCTGGCACTTTTCAAGGCCAGCGAGGCGCTGCGGACCGATCGGCCTTCGAGCGCCCCCGTCGAAGCAGCACCTGCTGCTGCTCCACGCAAACAGCCGTCACGCTGGGAGGTTGACGGTGAGCCGGGGGAAACGCCAGAATGACACGTCTTTGCGCAGTACCCGGGTTCGGGGGGACCTTCCAGCTTCCTATGCCACGGTGCTTCGCCGTGGTGGCTTCCTGTCCCTATCACATCGCCACGGTTCCCCACGTACGCAACGAGGGGAGACCACGGGTCCAAAGCCTCGTTAGTGGTTGGCTCTCCGGCCCGGGACTGCGCGCCCTTAACACGATGTTGGCGATTGGGGGGCGGGCGCCGTGCAGCCGCTAGCCCACCTGATTACCCTGCTGGCGTTGTTTCTCGCCGCGCGCGTGGTTTTCGGCGCGATCAAACGTTGGCAAGCCAAGCGACGCTGGCGCCAGGCGCCGCAGCGCGACGTCTCGAGCCTGGCCCAGGGCGGCGAAGCTGCCTTCAAGGCCGAGGTGATCAAGACCGGGGGCACGCTGAAGCCGGGGCATCGCCGGCTTGTGTTGCGTGACAATCGTCTCCTTCCCAAGCTGCCGCCCGATCCAAACCGACGCCGTTGGCCGCCGCCGCCGAAGGTCAAATACCTGAGCGAGGCGGAGGCCGACCGGCTATTTGGCCCATCGCTGCGCACGCGCAACCGTGACGTGATGGACCTCGCGGTCGACGAGGCGCAACTCGAGCGCTACGGCCTGCCGCTGTGGCGAACCGAGGCCGACGTGGCCGCCGCCCTGTCGCTGTCGCCCGGCCAGTTGCGGCACTTGAGCCAACATCGCTTTCGCGAAACGACGCCGCATTACGTCACCTTCGCGATCCCCAAGCGATCGGGCGGCGAACGCTTGATCCACGCGCCCAAACGGCGTCTTAAAAGCGTGCTGCGCGCCCTCGACCGGCTGCTGGTGTGCAAGTTGCCGAAGAGCGAGCACGCGCATGGCTTCGTCAAGGGTCGGTCGATTGCCAGCAATGCCGCCCCGCACGTCGGCAAGGCCGTGGTTGTGCACTTCGACCTCAAGGACTGTTTTCCAACCATTCACTTCGGCCGGGTGCGGGGGTTGCTGCTGGCGCTGGGATATAGCTACCCGGTGGCGGCGGCGCTCGCCGTGCTGATGACGGAGGCCCCGCGCCAGCCGGTGGCGGCGGAGGGCAAACTTTATCATGTGCCGACCGGGCCGCGCGTGTGCGTGCAGGGGGCGCCGACCAGCCCGGGGCTGTGCAATGCCATCCTGGCGCGGCTCGACCGCCGCCTTGCCGGGCTCGCCCGCAAGCACGGCTTTGCCTACACGCGCTATGCCGATGACCTGACCTTCTCGGGCAATGATGCGGCCATGGTGGGCAAGCTCACCGCCTTGGTGCCGCGCATTATCGCCGCCGAAGGCTTTGCCGTGAACGCGGCCAAGACCCGCGTTTTGCGCCAGGGCGGACGTCAGGCCGTCACCGGCGTTGTTGTCAACCGGACGCTGGGACTGTCGCGGCAGGAGCGGCGCAAGCTGCGCGCGGCGCTGCACCGGCAAAAAACCGCCGTCGATGCCGCCAGCGCCGGCGAGGCGGCCCGCCTCAAGGGCAAGCTTGCCTATCTGTTCATGCTCAATCGCACCCAGGCGGCGGCACTGGGTTGGCAGCGCTCGACGCAAACGAGCTAAGGCGCGTGGCTACCCTGGGCGGACGCGGGCCACCAGGCAGGGTAGGATGTGCCAGCTGCCGGGATAATAGAGCGCCGCGGTGCCTCAGGGCGTCGGCTTTTGCTGCTGCAGCAGGAAGTCAATGCGCCGCTGCACCACGCGCCGGCAGGTGCGCGTCCAATCCTTTTTGCTCATGTGCGTGCCCTTGTCCCAGTCGTTGACGCAGTCGGTCAGATACTGCGCCCCGCGTTCCTTGATTTCGGCAGGCGACAATTGGGCATTGGGCACGGCCGTTGGCGTCGCGGCGGCGCCCTCGCGCTTGCCGGATTGGGCAAAAGCAGCCGCACCGGCGCACAGCAGGAAGACGGTGCCGACAAAAAGAAGCGTTCGCATTTTTGGAAAACACGCCTGAATTCGGAGCCGGACCGCCTTCATTGGGCGGTGACGCCATGCTCTTACTGTATTATTGGCCCTTAGACTAGCTATGGGAGGACAACATGCCCTTTCCCCGCGTGCTGGCGGCGGCACTGCTGCTGGCGACCATGCCAGGCGCGGTCGCCGCCCAGCAGCCCAAGACCCTCAAGGAGCAGCTGATCGGCACCTGGACTTTCGTTGTCGCCGAAATTACCGCCGCCGATGGAGGCAAATCCTTTCCCTTCGGCGAGACGCCCAAGGGTATTCTCATTTTCACGCCCGACGGGCATTTCGCCCAGATTCACGTCGCCAGCGATATCCCCAAAATCGCCTCCAACAATCGCCTCACCGGCACCGCCGAGGAATATAAGGCCATTAATCAGAGGAGCCTGTCGGTATTCGGTACTTTTACGGTCGATGAGGACAAGAGGACCGTGACCTACCAGATTACCGCCAGCACCTTTCCCAATTGGGAGGGCCAATCCCAGACGCGAACCATCGAGCGGCTGACGGCCGAGGAGTTCATGAACACCAATCCGGCGGTCGCCGGCGGCCGCGGTTCCGCCGCAAACCTCTATCGGCGCGTGCCCTAGGCGCGGTGCCGGCTGGATCCGGGCGGGGCGGCGCGCTATGCTGGATCCGTAGTTTTCTTTGCGCAGTTTCGGCGGGAGGCCGCGATGGCCAAGAAATTGGGTAAAAGCGAGAAGCTCGATCTCATTTTATCGGAGCTGTCGGCGCTGCGCGCCGACGTCAAGACCCTCCGGAAGGAAGGAGCGCGGGGCGCCAAACCGGTGAGCAGCGCGCGGGCGCGCCCGGCACCGGCCAAGAAGCCGGCCAAGAAGGCGGCCAAACGCAGCGAGGCTCCTCGCAAGCCCGTCAAGGCGAAGCCAGTCTTGGTCGAGACGGATGACGAGGAACCCCGGCCGCAGCCGGCAAGCCGCATCGCCTAGCCGCACCGCCTCGATGGTCTGAGCCGCTCAAGGCGCCGCCGCACCGCAAAGTTTTTGCTCGCACCGCAAAGTTTTTTCTCCAAGCAACATGGGGCGCGCGCGCGCGCTCAGGCGCCGTTGCGCTCCCTGCCGAGCCTCACGCGTTGCGCGGCAGCGGCAGACATGATGTAAGCCCAGCCCATGCTCATCTTTGAATGGATCCTCGGCATTCTGCTCGGCGCGGTGCTGTTGTCGGCGCTGGCCAGGCGGATTGGCGTGCCCTACCCGGCCTTGTTGGCCTTGGGCGGCACGGTGGTGGCATTTATTCCCGGTGCCCCGCGCATCATCCTCGACCCCGAGTTGGCGCTTGCCCTGTTCGTTGCCCCGGTCCTGCTCGATGCCGCCTACGACACCTCCCCGCGCGATCTTAAGGACAATTGGGTACCGGTCACCAGTTTGGTGCTGATCGCCGTCTGCCTGACGACCGGCGCCGTCGCCGTCGTGGCGCACGCGCTGACCGGCATGCCCTGGGCGGCGGCGATCGCGCTGGGCGCCATCGTGGCCCCGCCCGACGCGGCGGCGGCCACGGCGGCCTTGCGTCAGCTCAACCTGCCGCATCGGATTATCACGGTGCTTGAGGGCGAAAGCCTCCTCAATGATGCCAGCGCCTTGTTGATCTATCGCGTTGCCGTCACGGCGGCGACGGTTGGCGGCATCACGGTTGCGCACGCGGCGCCACTGCTGCTCTTGAGCGTCGTCGGCAGCCTGATCTTGGGGCCCGTTTTGGCGCTGACCTATATGCGGTTGATGACCGCCATGGACTGGTCCGAGGATCGGCCGAGCTCGATCATCCTGCAGTTCATCAGCACGTTTGGCGTCTGGCTCCTCGCCGATCGTCTCGGTCTGTCCGGGATTTTGACGATCGTGGCTTACGCCATCACCATCGCCCGGCGCGCGCCAGCGACCACCTCGGCGCACCTGCGCGTGCCCTCCTACGCCGTCTGGGAGACGGTGGTGTTCGTTCTCAACGTGCTCGCCTTCGCCCTGATCGGCCTGCAAATCGGCCCCATCTTCGAAATGTTGGGCTCGGGGCAACGCCTGCGCTACCTCCTGGTCGCCGCCGCCGTCCTGGCAACGGTGATCCTCGTTCGCTTCGCCTGGGTCATGAGCTACAACTGGGTCGTGCGCCGGCACATCCGCCGCCATGGCTTCCATCCGCCAAGGCCGATGGCGGCGCCAACGGTCAAGAGCGGCCTGCTCGTGTCCTGGTGCGGCATGCGGGGGATCGTCACGCTGGCGGCGGCGTTTGCCCTTCCCGATGGCGAAGCCGGAGCGTCTTTCCCGCATCGCGACCTGATTGTGTTCGTCGCCTTTTGCGTGGTGTTGGGAACCCTGGTTATGCAAGGCTTCACGCTACGCCCACTGCTGCTCAAGTTGAATTTGAGCGATGATGATCCGGTGGGCCAAGAAGTGGCGCGCGCCCGCACCGCCGCCTACCGGGCCGCGCTGGCGGCGCTCGACGGCGATCACTCGCCGCTGGCGGAGGCCATTCGCGTCGAACTGCAGGTTGGGCTGCTGCAGGCCAATGGCGATGGTGGCGAGCTCGCGGAGGGTGCTCCGGAGGATGATTTGCGCTTGCGCGCCGTCAGGGCGGCCCGTGAGGCGGTGCTTGCCATGCGCCAAAGCGGGGATATTGGTGACAACGCTTTCCACCGCCTGGAAGAGCAGATAGACCGACTTGAATTGAGCGTGGGCTAACCGTTGCGGCTGGCGCCCGTGGCGCGAAGCACAGGGCAATTGCGACGAGGACAGCAGGCATGGCGCGGGTTTTTGTGACCGGATCATCGACCGGGCTCGGCTTGATGGCGGGGAAGCTTTTGCTCGAGCAAGGCCATAGCGTGGTGCTGCACGGGCGCAATTTTGCACGTGCGGAGGAGGCAAAAGCCGCGGCGCCAGGGGCAGAGGCCGTGGTGATCGGGGATCTCGCCAATCTGCGGGAGATGCGAGACCTGGCCAGCCAAATCAATCGGCTCGGCCGCTGCGATGCGGTGATCCACAACGCCGCCATCGGCTATCGCGAGGCACGGCGCCGCGACACGGAAGATGGCCTACCGCAGCTGTTTGCCGTCAACGTGTTGGCGCCCTACCTGCTCACCGCGCTGATCGAGCGGCCGGATCGGCTGGTGTATCTGAGCTCGGGCATGCACCACGGCGTGGCGGCAAACTTCGATGACCTGTTGTGGCGCCAGCGGCGTTGGCAGGGGTCGCAAGCCTACGCCGAGAGCAAGCTTTACGACACGGTGTTGGCCTTCGCCGTGGCCCGGCGCTGGCCCACGGTTTTGGCCAATGCGCTGGAGCCGGGCTGGGTGGCGACCCGCATGGGGGGACCCGCGGCGCCGGGCGACTTGAGCAAGGCGCACGTGACGCAGGCCTGGCTCGCCGTGAGCGACGATGCCCTGGCGCGCTCGAGCGGAGAGTATTTTTATCATAAGGCACTGCGCGCTCCCAACCCCGTGGCCAAGGACGAGGCGACGCAAGAGGCGCTGTTGGAGGCCTGTGCGCGCCTGACCGGCGAGGTTTTGCCGGCTTAGGCCTGGGCCAAACGTAAAGGGGCCAAAGCTACGGGCAGGTGTCGCCCCCAACCCTTCCTCTCGCGAGGGACTGAATTTTTTGCAAAGGCTATTGAGCCGTCCACACGGGTGCCGCGGCTTCAAGTTTCCGGCAAGCCCGCCAAGCGCAAGCCCTCGACCGGTTTGTCGAAATAGGAGGTGAGGTGGCGCATGGGGTGGCTTGCCCGCATGGCGGCGACCGACGCCGTTGGGTGCGCGCGCAAAATTTGGCTCACCGCCGCGCGTGCCGCCTCAAGATCGCCCGTTAGCGCTACCAGCGCTGCCAGCACCGCCAGCGCAGGCTGGCGATCGCCAGGCGCCGCCAGCCCGACATTCCCTTCCGCGCCGGCGATGCCGAGCACCTGGACTTTGCCGATTGCAGCTTTGATGCGGTCGTCATGAACCTCGGGCTGCACCCTATCGGCCACTCCGAGCGCGCGCTCACCGAAGTGGCGCGCCTGTTGCGTCCCGCTGGTCGCTTTGTTTTCACGGTATGGGCGGCGCCCAGCGAAAGCGTCGCGCATCGCCTGATCTTCGATGCGGTCAAGGCGCATGGGCGCTTGGACGTGGGACCGCAAGGGCCGTCGATGTTTCGCTTCAGCGATGCCGGCGACTGCCGCCGCATCTGTCGCCAAGCCGGTTTCGGCGCCGTCACCAGCCACCCCTTGCCTCTGGTTTGGGACCTGCCGGCGCCCGATGGGCTGCTGGCCGCGGCGCAGGCGGGCGGCGTCAGGCTGGCGATGCTGCTCGATGCGCAAACGCCGCGCGCGCTGGAGGCCATCACGTGTGCCGTGCGTACGGCCTCTGAGCCCTATGCCCCAGGCGGGGCGCCTGCGCATTCCGTTGACGGTGGTCTTGACCTCGGCGACGCGCCGGGGCGATGGCGCGCCGATGCCGCGCGCAGCGTCCGCTAGATGATTTCTCATTTGCCGGGCTGCGTGCCCGGCGGGGAGCAGCGATGCCGAGGGGCGAACTGCAGTTGCTATTTGCGGCCGCGGTCGGCGTGCTGCTTGCCGCGCAACAGCTGATCGCGGTGCTTCTGCATCAGGCGCAAGGTTTCCTTAATTTCGCTTAATAGTTTGGCGGCGTCTTCCGTCGACTGACCGTCGTGCTTCAGCCCGGCCACGCGCGCTTCCTGTTCGGCGACGCGGCGCCGTGCCTCGGCAATGCGCCTGTTCATGTCCTCAAGTTTTTTGCTGTCCCGTACCATTCTCGCAGCCAGGAGCAAAAACGAGTGAGCGCCGGTGTTTGGCGGAACCGGCGCTCGAGCTAGCAGTGCCCGCTGCGGCTAGAGGGAAGAGGAATGCGGGGCTGTTTGTGTAACTGCGATACGCAGTCTTCAGTTCCGCGCATTTAAAAGCTGTGGTCGGTCGATTCGACAATCACCGGCTGTCGGCGACGCGGCGCAGTCGCGATCAGCACCGTAGGCTGAGCATTTCGTTACCCCCTGCAATGACAGTCTTGTCACGGACTTTTGGTCACGGATTTTTATCGGCGCCCATTTTGCCCGAGCGCTGGTTAACGCCTGGAATGGCTTTGACGAGGTCCTTTCGGCAGCGAGGCGGCAGTTGGAAGTGGTAAGCGTCCCACAGGTGCGGCCGCGGCCGGAACCATCGATGCCGTTGCCAGCCGCCGCGTGCGCGAGATCTAAAAACCTGAGAAACGGCGGTTGTCGCATGACTTTCGCTAATCGGCGGACCGCCGGCGAGCGCGGACGTCAGCCTTTTGCTCGCTTGGACGTGCGCGGTGTCGCTGCGTGCGGGGACGACTTCGCGTCGCCGGCACCGCTTGCAGCTCCTGTTGCGGTGCCAGCCCGCAGCGCCAGCAATTCATTGCGCACGACTTCCAGGGCCGGATCATTCACCTTATTGCGGTGTTCAATAAGGGCGAGCGTGCGTACGAGTGGGGGACGCAGCCCACGCACGACAAAGTCGGAGCGATGCTTGGCAACGGCGACCTCCGGCACGATGGCCATGCCAAGGTTGGAGGCAACCGCGGTCTTCAGGGCCTCGACCGTGCCGATCGGAATGGGATTGCGCGGCCGCTCGGCCTTACCCAGCCAATCCAGAACCAGGGGGTGGGCGGAACTGCGCAGATGTTCAATCAGCACGATTTGGCGCGCCGCATAGTCGCGGCTGATTTCGGCGGGAACGGCCTCCGTGCGCGGCGGAAATATCGCCACCATCGGTTCTTCGCACAGCTTGGTGATCCGCAGCTTTCGGCTTTCGACGGGCAGGATGACGAGCGCGAGATCAAGCTTGTTTTGAAGAATGTTGGCGACGCTATCCTGCGTCGGCATATTGGTTACCGTCAGCTCAATTCCGGGGTGGCGCTCGCGCAGTCGGCCGAGGATCGGCGGCAAGCGATAGGTGAGCGCGGTAAGCGTCGTGCCGAGCCGCGCCTGGCCCAGCCAGTCCTGACGATAGTGGCGCATCTCCCGTTCGATGACGTTGCAATCCTCGAGCAGGCGCTGCGCGGCCTCAACGAGCTTGCGCCCCGGCTCCGTCGCGTGAGCTTGCTTGCCAAACCGCTCGACCAAGCGGACGCCGATGCGCGCCTCGAGCTCGCGAATCTGTAGGCTGACGGCTGGCTGCGTGAGGTTGAGGCGACGCGCGGCTGCCGAGAAGCTACCGCAGGTCACCACCTCGGTGAGAGTTCGCAGCTGATCCAGATTGAGGCTGCGCATCTCTAGGCCGACCTTATCATTGTGATTTTGAAAACAAATTTGCCCTAGCAGTAAATGCGATGCAAATGAACTCTCGGGTGACACCAAGTGCTTCGCCACCAGCGAGAGTTGGCGTCCGAGCACATCTGACAGGAATTACCCCTGGAGACTGCCGATGCGCCCGATTTTCATCGTTATCGCCGCCGCGCTCGCCATCGCCGTTATGGCAGAGTACAGCGCCAAGATCGTGACCGCCGAGGCACCGTCAACAAGCCAGAGCAACACCGCGCCGATGGTCATCAACGTCATGGAGATGATGCGGCGGGCCAAGGATCTGCCAATACAACAATTCGACGCAATTTAAGGGCGTCGGGGTGGGGCGCTCCACCCCACGCCATGCTTGCGTTGAGCGCAAGCGTGGCCGGCGGGTTCGTCAATCACCGAACGCCAAATTGGCGCTCGGGAGAGGGAGAGAATTTTGCTTGGGCGTTGGGGGAGGCGAAAACCCGCGCGGCCAGTTCATAAGCCCAGGTCAGGCGCTTAGCGTTGTGCGCCGTTGACGCAAAAGACGAGGTAGGGGATCAGCGCGCTGGCACCGATCCAAATGAGCGGCATGACGCTATCGCCCGGCACCTCCAGGATTTTGACGGCTCCCTGCACGGTGAAATGCAGCAGCGCCGGTGGCCAAATGCTGTTGCCGCCAAGCTCGAACAGGCGTGCGAGGGGAACGGTGAGGATGATGGAGAGAAGAGTTGACGCCATCGCAACCGGCCAGGGTAAGATTGCGAACAGGTAGAGGTGGGCAAGGGCGAACGGCACCGTCGCCAGGGCGGCGGCGTGCCAGAACGAGCGGCCCTGACGCAGGTGGCGGAACAGATAGCCACGAAACAGCGCCTCCTCCGCCACGCCGCCCTGGGCGAACAGGCCGGGCAGCAGCCACGGCCAACCGGGGTAGGCCGCCAGGGCAGCGCCGCGTATCCCCGCATAGATCGGGATGACCGTGAGGAGCAGGAGGCTCAGGCCCACGGCGAGGATCACGCCCCGGCCGGCCGGCCGGCCAATTCCAAGCGAGACCAGCGCTGCCCGCGGCGATTGGCCAAAAGCCAAGCCTTCGACGGCAACGAGTGCCGCGATCACGGCGGCGGCAACGAGGACCCCGGCCTGCCCGCGGTCACTGGCAAGCGCATGGGCGAGCCCCTGAAAAAGTGCAAAGACGACGGCGAGGCCGGCGAGCAGCTTGCACCACTCGTTCGGTGTCCTGTGTGCCGGCAGGGGGCTCACGAAGTGGGTCCGATCGTCGAGCCGAGCTGCCCGACGGCGTCGCAGACCTGTCCGCGCCACCCCTGCAAGGCCATGCGTGCGCTCTTATCCGCGCCTGTTCGAGGCACCCGTGACACCAAAACTAGGCGCAACCGGGCGCACGGGCAAAAGGTGTTAGCCGCCAAAAGAGGGAGTTTCGAGCTGCCGGCAACGAGCTGGCATTGAGCCTCCACTTTTGCCGTCCCCGCCGAGCGCGCTGCCCGACTAGTCGCGCAGCGCCCGCGCCATCCGCGCCAACGCGGCCCCTTCAATTGCACCCGGGCGACCCTCCACGCTTGCAACGTTCTGCAGCATTTCCAACACGTCACGGTTTTGCTCGGGCGAGCATTGCCGCTTGATGAGCGGCGCCAGCTTGTCGAGGCAGTAGTCGATGTCGTGGACATCACGCGTCAACCAACGGCCGTGGGCGAGCAGCTCTTCGGCTTGCCGCTCTGTCGCACCGATGCGTGCGACGAGCTCGTTCACAATGGCTTGCCGCTCGCGGTCGGTCATAGCGCCGTCCGACTGAGCGAGAGCCACCATCATCGCCACCGCGGCTTCGCGTGGATCCTCGATCAAATCGAGCGGATTGCTCGCGACCTTCCGCTGCCAGCGCCAGCGGCGAAAAAGGCCGCGTGCATCGCTGGCCGTTTCGACCAAGCCCTTGGCTGCCTCGGCCGCCATGTGTATGCGCCAGAGGATAACGCCGATGATGCCCAGCACACTGACAAGCGCAACCAGGATATGCATTGTGCCCTCCCTCGAAATGCAAACCCCCACCAGGCCGCCTGCAGGCGGCGGCGACGGCTCACCTAAGCAGTCCTATGGCGTAAACGTTGCTCTTCATTGAACCAACCTATCGACCAAGCATTGGGCGGCGGTCGCGGCCAGGGCTCGGCACTCCTGGCTATGTCGGCTCCTGCAGCTGACATCCGAGGGCCGAAAAGCCCGACCACCAGCGTTATGCCTCCGTCTTTTTTCCAAACAACGATTTGACCGCACCCCACAGCCCGGCCACTAAGGTAATGGCGCCGATGGCGATGAGCTTTTTAGAGGCCAGCAGCACCGCGATGAGGCCCTTAAAGAACCCGGCTTTGGTCAAAAGCCCCCCGGCGATCAGCCCCGCCAGGCCGTAAGCTGCCGCCTCGTCGATACTCGAGTTGAACTCCGAGTAACGGTTGCCCTCCTTGAACGACACCATCGAGA
>Ga0207708_10003607_pt1 | contig 11411 bp, 8 predicted proteins | sample KBSK5101metaG_FD_184340 | JGI IMG/M metagenome (GOLD analysis project Ga0207708, IMG submission 184340) | Corn, switchgrass and miscanthus rhizosphere microbial communities from Kellogg Biological Station, Michigan, USA - KBS K5-10-1 metaG... | ecosystem: Host-associated > Plants > Roots >...
CTCGCCGCGGCGGCGCGCGGCGAAAAGGTGCTCTACGTCACGCTGTCCGAGACGACCGAGGAGCTGCGTAGCGTGGCCTCGTCGCACGGCTGGAGCCTCGACGCCATCGCCGTCCATGAGCTGACGCCGAACCAGGGCTCGCTCGACCCCGACGAGCAGTCCACGATGTTCCATCCCTCGGAGCTCGAGCTGGCCGCGACTACGCGTCAGATTCTCGAAGACGTCGATCGAATCAGCCCCTCCTGCATCGTGTTCGACTCGCTGTCTGAGCTGCGCCTGCTGGCTGGCAGCGCCTTGCGGTATCGCCGGCAGATCCTTGCGCTCAAGCAGTATTTCGCGGGGCGCGGGTGCACTGTCATGCTCCTCGACGACATGACGTCGTCGGACCACGACTTGCAAGTGCAGAGCATTGCCCATGCCGTGGTTCTTCTCGACCAGCTCAACCCCGAGTACGGGACCGACCGGCGCCGGTTGCGGGTCGTGAAGTACCGGGGGATGGCATTTCGCGGCGGCTACCACGACTACACGATCCGCCGGGGAGGGCTGCAGGTGTTCCCGCGCCTGGTGGCGGCCGAGCACCGGCAGGTGCAGTCGCGCCAGAAGCTGGCGAGCGAGATTCCGGCGCTGGACAAGCTGATTGGTGGAGGCCTCGAGCAGGGCACGAGCACCCTCATCGTCGGCTCTGCCGGCACGGGCAAGTCGACACTCACGGCGCAGTTCGTGGCCGCGGCGGCCCGGCGCGGGCAGACGGCGGCAATGTTCACGTTCGACGAGTCGCCGGCGACTTTGCTGAACCGGGCCACGGAGTTGAACATTCCGCTGGCGGAGGGCGTGACGGCCGGCCTCGTGACCATCCGCTACGTGGACCCGGCCGAACTGTCGCCGGGCGAACTCATTCACGAGGTGCGAGAGGCGGTCGAGGAGCGCCACGCGGCCGTCGTGGTCATCGACAGCCTGAACGGCTACCTCAATGCCATGCCGGGCGAGCGGTTTCTGGCCATACAGCTCCACGAACTGCTCGCCTACCTCTCGCAGCGCAACGTCGCGACCATCCTCGTGAGCGCGCATCAAGGCCTGCTGGGCGGACCGATGATCGCCACCGTCGACGCCACCTATCTGGCCGACGCGGTGATCCTGATGCGGTTCTTCGAGATGCGCGGCGAGATTCGTCAGGCCGTGTCGATCATCAAGAAGCGCGGCGGCCGGCACGAGCGCACGATCCGCGAGTTCAAACTGCAGGACGGGCACATTCACGTGGGAGAAGCCCTGACGGAGTTCAGGGGCGTGCTCACGGGCGTGCCGACCTACGACCCGTCCGAAGAGCGAGTGGGCCGCAGCCATGACGACTGACGAGCAGCTCCGCCTCGATCGCCGCCTGCTGCTGCTGCCGCCGACACCGAAGGACGGCTCGGTGACCCAGGAGGTGATGCGCCGCGCCGGCGTCGAGACCGACCTGTGCTCGAGCGTGCACGGCCTCGTGGCCGAAGCGCAGCGTGGGGTCGCAGCCGTACTGCTGCCGGAAGAAGCTGTCGCGGCCGCCTCCCGAGAGCTCGCCGACATGCTGTCCCGGCAGCCGCCGTGGTCCGATCTGCCCATCCTCGTGCTCACCCGGCCCGGCGCCGACTCGGCGGAGGCGTCGCTCGCGGTTTCCGCGCTCGGCAACGTGACCCTGCTCGAGCGTCCGGTGCGCCTCGCGACGCTGGAGAGCTCGGTGCGCACGGCCCTCCGCGCCCGCGAACGGCAGTACCAGATCCGGGGGCAACTCGCCGAGCTGCGCGACGCGGACCAGCGCAAGGACGAATTCCTGGCCACGCTCGGTCACGAGCTGCGCAATCCGCTGTCCCCGCTTCTCACCAGCGTCGAGCTGCTCAAGCTCGGCGCGCCGTCGGACCCCAACGTCGCGCGCATCATCGCGGTGATGCAGCGGCAGGCGGGGCACCTGGTACGGCTGGTGGACGATCTGCTCGAGGTGTCGCGCATCACCCGAGGCCTCATCGAAGTGCAGCACGAGCCGGTGGACCTGTCGGAGATCGTCGCCGCCGCGGTGGAGACGAGCCGGCCGGTCATCGAAGCGTCCGAGCACCGTCTCAACGTCGAGATGGCCGACGAGCCGCTGATCGTACGAGGCGACAGCGTGCGGCTCACGCAGGTGTTCGCCAACCTGCTCAACAACGCGGCGAAGTACACCGACACGGGCGGGAGCATCGACCTGACAGTGCGCTCCACGCAGCGGATGGCGTTGATCACCGTTCGGGACAACGGTATCGGCATCGACCGCCAGCATCTGTCGTCGGTCTTCGACATGTTCACGCAGGTGTCGCGGTCGGATCGCCGCGCACAGGGCGGCCTTGGCATCGGTCTCACGCTGGTGCGCAGCCTGGTGGCGCTGCACGGCGGATCGGTCACCGCGTCCAGTGAAGGTCCCGGTCGTGGCAGCACCTTCGAGGTGCGGCTGCCCCTGGTGGTGGGACAGGCGCCCAGCGAGAGTGCCGCGAACGGGCACCAGGACTTTCACGGCCGGCGGGTGCTGGTGGTGGACGACAACGAAGACGCCATCGAGACGCTGCAGACGCTGCTCGAATCGCTCGGCGCCACCGTGGCCGTGGCCGCCAACGGCCGCGAGGCGCTGGCGCAGTTCGAACGCTTCAAACCCGACGCCGTGCTGCTCGACATCGGCATGCCGGGCATGGACGGCTACGAGGTGGCGCGACGGATTCGGGCGCTGCCGGCGGGTGCGGCGACGACGCTCATTGCCGTAACTGGATGGGGGCAGCAGCAGGACATCCGCCGCTGCTTCGAGGCCGGCTTCGACCATCACCTGGTGAAGCCGCTCGACGTGGACAAGTTGTGGGAGATTATCGTCGGCGCGGCGCCGGCGATGACCAAGAAGGCTTAGCCTTACATCGGCTTACCGAACACCTGGACGAAGTAGGTGCGCCCGCGGCCGTCCACGGCGTAGCCGGTGCCGAGTTCCGTGTAGGCGCCGTTCAGCATGTTGGCGCGATGGCTGGTCGAGCCCATCCAGCTCTCGGTGACCTCTTCGGGGCTCCGCTGACCGTAGGCGATGTTCTCGGCGAACGCCCGCCATCTGTAGCCCGCTGCCGCGAGTCGATCCTGCGGCGAGGGGTACGGCCCGTTGCTCAGCACGTGATCCATGCGCCCGAGCGACGCCATCTGTTCGGCCTGCAGTTGCGCGGCCTTCATCAGCCGCCCCTCGAGGCGCAGCGGCGACACGCCCGCGCGGCTGCGCTCGACGTTGGTCAGGTCCGCGATGCCGGAGATGATTCCCGCCGCCCCACCACCGCCTCCGCCCGCGGCTGACGCGATGTGCGGCGCGACCGGGGACATGCATCCCAACAGCACGAGCACGATGGCGAGCGGAAGTCTGGCGGTGCGGAGAACCATGCCCCGGACAGGGGCAAGCTACGTACCGCGTGTTTTTCCTCGGAAATCAGCGCGGCACGCGCCTCTACAGGTGCCAGATTTGAGCATCGGTTGCAGTTCTGGTGGTCCGATGCAGGAGGCGGGCCAGACGGGGATCGTCTGGCCCAGGAAAGACTGTTCAGAAGCTTGCCGTCAGCCCGACGCGAAGGGTCCGCGGGAATCCCGGCGAGATGTTCGTGTTGCTGTCCGCGTTCGCGTAGTAGCGCGTGTCGGTGAGGTTTTCGACGTTGGCCTGGAGCCGCAGGCTCTCGCTCATGCGGAAGTAGACGGCGGCGTCGGCGCGCGTATAGCCCGGTAGCGTCACCGTGTTGTCGATGGCGGCGAACATGTCCGAGCGATACACGACGCCGAGCGCGCCCGAGACGCGCGGGTGGAACTGGTAGTTGTTCCATAGCGACAGCGTGTGGTGCGGCACCTGGCCCACCTGCGCGCCGGCGCGCGCCGCCGTCGTGGCGCTCGTCACCTCGGCGTTCTGGTATGCGTACCCGCCGGCGATCTGCCAGGCCGGCCGCACCTTGCCGTTGAGACCAAGCTCGTAGCCGCTCGTACGCTGGGTACCGGTCTGCACGATGCGGGTCGCGTCGTTGGGGTCGGTCGAGCGGGTGTTGGTGCGATCGAGCCGGTAGAGCGCCGTGGTGAACGACAGGCCGGCGGGCGAGTCGTACTTCACGCCGACTTCGTAGTTGTTGAAGCGCTCAGGCTTCACCTGCTCGGTGATGGTGGTGAGCGACGAGAACTGATCGCCCGAGCTCGGGAGATACGACACGCTGTAGCTGCCGTAAACCGACACGGGAGCGGCCGGCTTGAACACGATGCCGGCGCGCGGCGACACCAGGTCGTCCTCGCGGCTCAACGTGTCGCCGGTGCGGTTGTTGTGGTAGGCCAGGTCGAAGCGATCGAAGCGGACGCCGCCGATCAGCTGGACGTACTTGGAGAGATCGACCTGGTCCTGCACGAAGGCGCCGGCGACGTCGGCCTGCAGATGGTTGTCGGCGTCATTGGCGCTCTGGCGGAAGGTGACCGGCGTGCTGATCGTCGGCGTCGCGAACGGCGCCTGCACCGACGTGGCCACGTTGTTGAAGAAGCCGGTGTTGCGGAAGTTGTCTGTCTGCTGGCGGCCGATGTCGGCGCCGAAGAGGGCCGTGTGGCGGAGGAAGCCGGTCGACCCCGTCACGATGACATCCGTCTGGTTGAACACGTTGCTGCGCTGCGTGGCGTTGTTGTAGGCCGTGAGCGTGACCAGGCTCTGGTCGGCGCTGGCGGCGCCGGGGACGTAGTTCTGGTAGAAGCGGTCGTAGTCGCCGATCAGCGTGCGGTTCCGCAGGATGGCACGGCCGACGCGGTGCTCGATGTTGACCGTGCCGATGTTGACGTGCGCCTCCACGTGGCTGTCCCGCTGATTGCCGTAGAAAGTGTCGACGGGGACGTCGGCCGGCCGGCCCTGGAACGAGGTGATGCCGCGATCGGCCACCCGCTCGTCGCGCAGGTGCTCGTAGCCGAAGGTGAGCTTGGTCCGGTTGGTGGCCATGACGGTGAGCGTCGGGTTGAACGCGCCGCGCTCGAGGCTCACGCCGTCGCGGAAGCTGCCGCTGTCCTCGAGCATCGCGTTGGCGCGGAACGCCACCGACCTGCCGAACGGCTGATCGAGGTCGCCGCTGAAGCGGAGGTTGTCGTGACCGCCGGCCTGGAGCGAGAACGCGCGCACGGGCATGAACACGGCTTCCTTGACCACCCGGTTGATGGCGCCGCCGCCGTTGCCGCGCCCGAAGACCAGGGCATTCGGCCCCTTCAGCGCCTCGACGCGATCGAGGTTGTAGAGGTCGCGGTAGTACTGCACGTCGTCGCGGATGCCGTTGAGGAAGAAGTCGGCCGAGGAGCGATTGCCCCGAATCACGACGTCGTCGCGGTTGTTCTCGCCCTGGTGGGCGGCGATGCCCGGCACGTAGCGCACGACGTCGGCGATGCTCGTCATCTGCTGGTCGCGCATCAATTCCGGCGTGATGACCGTGACCGACTGCGGCACGTCGCGCAGCGGCGTCGACGTCCGCGTGGCGCTCGAAATGGCCGGGATGTTGTAGCCCTTGGGGGCGTTCACGTTCACCGTCTCCTGGAACCCCGCGACCTGCAGCACGAATTCCCGCGGCCCGTCGCCCGCTCGCGCCGCGTTGACGCGCTGGGTGGCCGGGCGGAAGCCGACCGATTCGATCGTGACCGTGAACGTGCCAGCCGGCAGCGCCAGCTCGAACTCACCGTGCGGATCCGTCACGGCCGTCACCGGCGCCCCGCCGGCGACCGGCGTGGCGGTAACCGTGGCGCCGGCAATCGGGGCGCGGCTCGAGTCGAGGACGATGGCGTGGTATGAGGCCTGGGCGCTCAACGAGACGGGCAGGGAGCTGGCGGCGACCAGGATTCCGAGGACCAGAGCGAGGACGGGGCGGCGGGACATCGAGGGCTCCAAATTGAAAGTGAGACTGAGTCTTACTTTCAAAAGACTAATCCGACCGAATCGGTCGGGTCAAGGGGTCAAGCCCGGACGGGGTGCCGGTCGATAGATCCGGATGAATGAGCGTGCGTTTCGGGCGGCTCCGGATTCTCGCGGTCACGACCTGCGCCGGCGTGGCGGCCTGCGGCGGTAGCCCGTCCCAGCCCTCGGTCCCGGCCACGGGGTCGCCTGCTTCTTCGTCGCTGCCTTCGTTCGCGATCGATCTGCCCATCGCGTCCGGAGACGGGGCCACCTTCGCGTATGGCATCTGGCCGTACGGCGTCCATGGCGGAGGCCACGCGGTGGACGGGCACGGCGGCTTCGACATCGAGTACCGCACCGGCGCGCCCGTGCTGGCGGCGACCGATGGCGTGGTGGAAAGCGTCACCGCCGACGCTCACGACACGTCTCGCAAGGTCGTCCACCTGACGCACGCGCGCGACCGCGGCCAGTACCGGACCGACTACAGCAATCTGCTCGCAGTTCCCGATCGAGTCGCCGCGGGCGCGACCGTGGCGAAGGGCGAGGTCCTGGGAATCGCGGGATCGTTCCCGGATGGACGGTCGGCCATGATCCACTTCCAGCTCGGCGATCCGACGCATCTCGAGAACGGTCAGGTGATCGCGAGCCCGGCCGGCTACGTGTCCGCGTCCGCCAAGCCGTTGTTGGACGAGTTGTGGCGCACGTCCGCGTATCGCGCCGAGCTGTGCGAGCCGTTCCTGACCAATTCACGCGCCCACAGTTTTCCGATCGCGCGCACGTGGACGCGGCAGTCGGGTAACGGCCCGTCGACGATCGAGCTCACCTGCGTGTCCGAGAGCGACACGACCTACGTGATGACGAACGGCGGCGCGGTGGTGGAGACCGGCAGCCTCGCGATCGGCTGGAGCGTGCGGCCGACGACGGCCGACTTCCGGGCGTCGTCGGGTTCGACGCGGTTGGCCACCTACGACATCGTCAGCGAGACGATGCGCCTGGCGCTTGGCGGGCCGGGGGCGCCCCGGCCCGCGTCGCTCGACGGCGCGGCGACGTACACGACCACGCCGTAGGGCCGGCTAAGGCGGCCCCTACAATCCCAGCTGCGTGGCGAAGGCGAGCGAGTCGAAGACCAGCCAGTCTTCCTTGATCTTGCCCCCCTCGATCTTCGTGATCTCGAGGAAACGTACCTTCCCCGTCTTCCCGGTTGGCTTCTTGATGCCCATCGACGGCACCGCGGCTTTGTTGGTGCCGCTGAAAGTGCCCTCGGTCACCACGTAGTCGCCCGCGCCCCACGACGTGGTGGCCTCGAGCTTCGCATCGGGGAAGCCCTTGAACAGCTCGTTGAGGGCCGCGATGTTGCCCTTGCTGTCGAAGTCCTTCGGCTGGGTGTAGTCGTGGAACACGCCGCCGGCGGCGTTCATATCCGCCAGCGTCTTCAGATCGCGGTCATTGAACGCTTTCATGTTGGCGCGGAAGGTCTCGACGTTGGCGCGCTCCGTGTCGGAGCCGGTCGAGACCACCACCGTCGGCGCCGCGGCGCCGGCCGCCATCACCGGACGCGTCGGCGCCTTGATCGCGCCGATCTGCGCCAGCAGCGTCGTGTTGTCGGCGTACTGCCGCTCCCTCGCAACGGCGCCGTCGGCGATGTCGGTGACGAGGCCGAACATGTAGCCAATCTTCTTGTTCGTGGCGGCGATCGGTTTGCCGCCAGGCCCGGGCAGAGGACCGCCGTGCGTCCCCGTGATGACCGACAGCCCCGCGACTGCGTCCTTCGACGCCAGCACGAGCTGCGGGCTGCCCATCACGTCGGGAAACGCTGCCCCGAAGTCCTGGGCATCCTTCACTGCCGCGTCGAGGCCCGTGGCGACGGGCCGGCCGGAATCGACCGCCTCCACCGAGATCGCGGGGTTGTAGCAGTTTCGGAACGTGTTCCAGTCCTTGCGATTGAACTGGTCCCAGCAGTCCTTGTACTTCTGCGCCGACTGGTCGGCGGTCCACTCAGGCTTCGGCGGCTCGGCCGGTTTCTCGGCGGGTGCGGGCTGGCTGCTGCAACCCGCGCTCAGTAGCGCGATCAGGGCGAGCGCCTTCACAGTGCGTCGTGCGTGCATCGTCGTTCCTCCGCGGGCGCGATGATAGCGCCAAGGAGGACTACGGCTGCCGGCGGTGTTCAGTTTTATTCGATGCCCGAGGCGCGGTTCTGCTCGCGAGCGAGCACCGCCTGGTCCCGATCGGCGTCGCCGTGGGCGACTGCCCCGAGCAGCCGATCGAGGTAGACGTTGTGGCTCGGCATCGGCACGCGGGCCAGCGCCGCCGCGGCGGCGATGAGCCCGGCGTCCTTGAGGCCGACGGTGATCGGCGAGCCCACCTGGTCGTAGCTCTCGTCCACCATCTTCTGGCCGTAGACCTTGTAGGCGGGCGCCGAGAACAGCCCTTCGGTCATCACGTCCTGGAAAACCTGCGGGTCCACGACGTAGCGACGGACGAGCGAGAACCCCTCGGCCATCGCGATCATCGCGCAGCCGAGCACGGCGTTGTTCGCCAGCTTGATGGCGGTGGCCGATTCCGGTTTGGGCCCGGCCTCGAAGAGGCGGCGGCCCATCGCATCGAGCAGCGGACGCACCCGCGTGGCGGCATCGAGCGGTCCGCCGACCACGATGCCCAGCTGCCCTGCCGCCGCCAGGTCCGGCCGGCCGAGCACCGGCGCCGCCACCAGAATCTGGCCGGCCTCCGCATGCCTGGCTTCGAGCGCGCGAATGGTGGCCACGCCGTGCGTGCCCATGACCAGGTGGATGGCCCCTGGCGTGAGGGAGTCCACCAGACCCTCGGGTCCGGTAGCGACGCTGAGGATGGTCGCGTCCTCGACGAGCATCGAGACGACGACGTCGCACTCCTGGCACAGGTCGGCGACGCTGGTGGCGACCCTCGCGCCCGCGGCCGCGAGCGACGCCGACTGCGTGGCAAGTGCGTCGAAGACCGTCAGCGTGTAACCGGCGCCATGGATGCGCGCGGCCATCCCCTGGCCCATGCGGCCCAGTCCGATGAACCCAACCTTCACGGCGTACCCTTCCGGGCGGGTCTGAAGACCCGCCCCTACGTACGGAGGTGTATCAGACCAGCTGTCCCTTGACCCACTCCAGCTCGCGCGTGACGTACTCGACGATGTCGCCCGTCTTCAGGTGATCCGGCAGCACGTCCCACGTGTAGGTCTCGATCTCGAGGTGCGTGGACAACGGCGTCTTCTTGTGCACCGCCAGCGCCTGCTCGAGGCCGAATCGCGTCGTGCCGAAGCCGTGGCCCAACTCGGTCAGGAACACCGGCACGTGGAAGTGCGTCCGCCACTCCCGCGGGCCCGGGTTCTTGTACCAGTCCTCGAAGGCGTCCTCGAGATTCAGGAACCACTGCGTCTGGCCGTCCTTCCGCTGGCACGTTTGCGACAGGTAGATCGTCTTGGCAAAGGCCTGCAGGGCGTCCACCTTCTCCTGCGTCACGTCCGGGATGTGCATCGACGCCGCTTCCTGCAGCTTCACGATCGGCACGCCGGCGGCCACCAGCTTGTGCAGCGACGCCGGGATGTCCTCGTAGCCCACCGACTGGTGCCCGATGTCGAACACCACGCCCATGAACTTCTTCATCGCGGCGGCGGCGTCGGCGGCATGGAGTCCCGTCTTCTTCGCCAGCTGCTCGGCCGTCTTCGGCGCGAACAGATAGTCCTGGAAGTAGGTGATCGTCTCGTCGGTCGTTTCGAGATAGCAGCGCGGCTCCGGTTCGAGCCCGAGCGTGACCGTCTTGCCGGTGTCCTTTTCGAGCTTCACCAGGTGCGCGACGACGTCCACGACGTTGTCGGTATACGCCTTTGCGATGTCGGGGCCGGTGCCCTTCGGCTTGAAGCCGAGCGGCGCGCTCTGAATCGAGGGGTTCACCCCTTCGGGCGCCAACTCCGCGAGAAGATTGGCGACCTGCTTCGTGTACTCGCGGCGCTCAGGGGTGATCCAGTCCGGCTCGTAGACGTCTTCCTTGATGACCTGCTTCTTGAAGACGCCATAAACGAAGGCGTTGGCGGTGTAGAGGTAGAGGTCCTGGTCCTTGAAGAACTGCTTCAGGTCGGCGACCTTGGTCGGGTCCTGCGTCAGCATTTCCGCCGACGGCGCCGAGGTGCGCAGGCAGACGCCGAACTTCTGGTTCGGCGCAAACCGCGCCTTCACCGCCGGCAGGTAGGTATTGACGCTCTTCCAGAGCTGCTCGAAGTTGTCGGTCTGATGAACCAGCGTCGAGTACGTGAGGTGACCGAGTCCTTTTCCAAGATCCATGTTCTACGCAACCTTTTCGACGACGCCCGACGCGGCGGACTTCACAACGGCCTCGGTGACGGATGCGCCGTGCACCATTTCATCAGTGGGAATCAGGAACGGGGCGCCGCCGGATGCAGCGGTGCCGAAGGCCTCGAGGCACGCGCGCGTGACGTCGTGCCTGGCGGCTTCCCACACTTCGGCGGGCCCCTTGATCGGCTGGAATTTGATCGTCGAGAAGAGCCGCGTGCGGCGCTCTTCCGACGACGCGCCGGCCACGTGCGTCATGCCTTCCATCCGCACCCATCCCTTGGAGCCGAAGACCTGGAAGCTGAAGCCGGGACCGGTGGCGGTCATGGTGCCGAGGTAGCCCGAGGCGCCGCTCTTCAGGCGGAACAGCATCGACGTCGTGTCGTCGCTGTCTACCGCCACCACGCGGCGGAAGCTCTGACAGAACACGCTCTCGATCGGGCCGCCAAGATCGATGATGCCGTCGATCGCGTGCACGCCCATCGGCGTCAATCCGCCGCACGGCGTTTCTTCCTTGTCGGCGCGCCACGCATCCGCTTTCAGCGCGAGCGCGTTCGGGAACGTCATCGTGGCTTCGAAGTGCTCCACGACGCCGAGCTCGCCCGAGTCGATGCGCTGCCGCAGCGCCGTCATCTCGGGGTGGAACCGCCGGTTGTAGCCGAGCCCCAGCGTCACGCCGGCTTTCTTCGTGGCGGCCACCGCGGCGTCGGCATCCGCCTTGTGCAGGGCGAACGGCTTCTCGCAGAAGACGTGCTTGCCCGCTTGCGCGGCCGCGATCACCTGCGGCGAGTGCATCGAGTGCGGCGTCGCCAGCACGATGGCGTCGATCGACTTGTCGCCGAGAAGCGCCTCGAAGCTGTCGGCCAGCTTCAGCTTCTGCGCCTCGGCAAACGTCGTGACTTCCGGCGACTTCGTGCGCGTGGCGCCGGCCACGAACCGGATGATGCTGCTGTCGCTCTGTACCGACTCGACGATCGTGCGGCCCCACCACCCGAGGCCGACCATGGCTGCCTTAATCATCAATTCCCTCGGTCGGGTGGGTCAGGTGAGTCAGGTGGGTCAGGTGGGGAAGAGCTTTTCCCTACCCGACCTACCTGACCTACCAGACCTACCTGACTACTGATTGAACCGGATCAGCGAGAGCTTCGGGTCGGCGCCGAGCGATTCGGTCTCGGGCAGCCCCAGCTCCT
>Ga0207708_10003608_pt1 | contig 11406 bp, 8 predicted proteins | sample KBSK5101metaG_FD_184340 | JGI IMG/M metagenome (GOLD analysis project Ga0207708, IMG submission 184340) | Corn, switchgrass and miscanthus rhizosphere microbial communities from Kellogg Biological Station, Michigan, USA - KBS K5-10-1 metaG... | ecosystem: Host-associated > Plants > Roots >...
GTGTCAGCAAGCGTCGCTGAAGCTCCTCAAGGAGGCCCGGCCGGATATTGGATCAATAGACGACGTCACCAAAGTGCACCACGCGCCGGCGCCGCTGGAACCTCCTGACGGCAAACGCCTGATGATGGTCCAGTCTCCCCCATCCGCACTTAACTTCTTTTTGATGTGGGAGGATAGCAACTGCCACGTTGACAAACTGAATCTCATCACCATCCCGGGGAACAACGAAGTACATATCGATCCGGACCTGCGTCTGATCGCCGTGAACGCAATGCGCGGCGACCGGTATGACAAGACCTGGCTGTATCGCATCGATTGGATCCGCCGATGCAAGGCTGCTGAGATCGGATCACCGTGCAATGTCGAGTTCGATGTCGCCGCGGACTTTTCGATCCACGGCAATGGTCCTTATCAGGTGGTGGATTCGTCCCATGTCGCCACCAACGAGACGCAATACGAGCTGCGGAGGGACTACAAGCCAACGCTCCTGAGCCGGCAGGAGGCTGCTAAGTTTGTGGCGCCGAAGGCCACCGCGAGTGACGGAGGATCGGGCGGATCAATGCAAAGGCCTATTTGCGTCGGGCGCAGTCCCTACGTCGCCGTCTTGACTGCTGACGAGGGTAAGCCGCAAAAAGGCGGACGTCAGTTCGACCTCCTCAGGATTTTTCATGAAGAGAAAGAAAAACAATGCCCAGAAGGATATGCGACTGAGCGCGCGATCATGAGCTACGATCTGCAGGACTATTCGATTGTGAACCTGGCATTTCCCGAGGAGTCTGCGGCGGGCGGTGTTCCGGACAACATCTATCTGCAAGGCCGGGAGGAGGGCGTTGTTTACAGCCTGGTGTGGAATCCGAAGAAGATCAGAGCCATGCTGTGCGCAATCGTGCACAAGCAGAACGACGACCGAGTTCCGCCAATGACCCCGGAGAATCGCTATCTCTCGCCGCAGATGAAGAAGGCCCTGAGCGACAAGGAGGAATATATGCCTAGCGAGATTTGCAAGGCTGAATGACCGGGCGAACGCTGTGAATTGCTTGGCAAAAGGACGGGGCGAGCATATGATCAATCGCAAGTTGATGCGATCCACCGGTAAACGGGGCCCGGTCACATGAAGTCCAGCACGCCGCTTCCATATGCCCTTGTGCTCGCCGCTGCGGTGCAGGCGTCGGACGCGAGCCTCCCTGACTTGAGCAACCTGAAGGCCGTGCTGCAGCCGGGCGCGCTCGGCACGCTGGTCGGGCGTTTGGATACCGGCGGTATCACCTCGTCTCCGGGCAATTTCGATCAGTCGAAATCGAGCCAGCACCTCGCGCAGAAGTTTCTGAATTTTCGAAACTGAGGTGCGATAGCTGCTGATGCCGATCCGGCCCCAGCTCGTCGTCCTGCAGCCCACGCCGTTTTGCAATATCGACTGCTCCTACTGCTACCTGCGGCATCGCGACGATCATCGCCTGATGGCGTCGGAGGTCATCGAGGCTGTTCGCGAAAAAGTCGTCAGGCCCATGTCCGCGGATGCCTCGCCGGTGATCGTCTGGCACGCGGGCGAGCCCACCGCGGCCCCCATTCGATGGTTCGAGCATGCGCATGAGCGGCTGGTCTCGGTCGCTCCCGCGCGCACCAGTTTTGCCATGCAGTCGAACGGGGTGGCGATCGACGAGCGGTGGATCGCGCTGTTTCGGCGGACGAATACGAATGTGAGTTTGAGCATCGATGGTCCCCAGCGCTTCCATGACCGTCGCAGGCGCACGCGCAATGGCAAGCCGACATGGCAGCTCGCCATGCGCGGACTCAAGCGATTGCAGGATGCCGGATTCGAGCCCCGAATTATTACCGTGCTTCATCCGGCCGCGCTCGATTGCGCGGAGGAATATTACGGCTTCTATCGCGACCACGGTCTGACCGAGGTGAGCTTCAGCATCGATGAGCAGGAAGGCGCCCACGAACAGTCGAGCTTCGTCGGATCCGAGCAGAAAAGCCGCGTCACCGCCTTCCTGGTGAAGATGCTGGAGACCGCCTCTCTTGACGGTTTTCCCCTGCGCATTCGCGAGATCGAGCGCATTGCGTACCTGCTCGCCGGCGCAACGAGTGACGAGAATGAGCTGGTTGAGCCTTGGGCCACGATCGTCGTCGCTGCGGACGGAAGCGTTTCGACGTTCTCGCCCGAACTGATGGAGGCGCATGCGCCGAAGTACAATAATTTTGTGTTCGGAAATATCCTCGATGGCGATCTCGACGTGTTCTCCGGCACCAGGCATTTCCAGGACGCTTGCCGCGAGGTTGCGGCAGGCGTCGCGTCCTGCAAGGCGACGTGCGGATATTTTGGCGTTTGTGGCGGCGGCTCTCCCGTCAACAAGCTTTGTGAGAAGGGAAATCTTTCTGCCACGGAGACCGAGTATTGCAGGCTTTCGGTGCAAGCTTCGGCGGACGCGCTGCTGCAATTCCTGGCCCGGTCCCGCAACGGATCCACTCAACCGGACATATCGGGTCAAGCCGTGAAGGGCTCGCCGGTTTCGGTTGAGGCGATGGCGGCCTCACGCACGACGCATTGATTTTTGCGGCGACGGGTGCGCGTCATCGTGCGCTGGCACGGCGAGCAAACATTCAGCGCACATGATGCCGCAGTACAGCCCGGGACGGCCTGCTGAAATCGGTTGCATAATTGTATAAATGCAGCTTATAGTAGCTAAGCGCGGGGTGACCATCGCCGCCGTTACGGCATCTTCGGTGCGCTGGTCCGCGCGATCGTGTGCCGTGTGCCGTGTGCCGTGTGACGTGTGCCCTTTGCCGTACAATCATAGGCGATTCAAATGACCGAAATGAAACCATCCGCAACGTGGTCTCCCGACCAATGCGCGGCCCACGAGTTTCTCTCGGAGTTGCGCACGCGGATCTCGACGCAGCCGTTGCCATACCAGTACGGGACCGAGGCCCGCGCCCTGGAGAGCCTTTGGGAGGTGTTCGCGCAGGCGCGGGCGGCGATGCGAGCAAACCCTGGTTGCATCGAGTTTTCCAATGCGGTCACCCAGGTCCTGAACGTGGATTTGCGGCCGCTGACAGCGAAGTGGCATCGTGCCTACCTGGAAGGCCGGCTGAATGCTCGCGACGGCGGCGACGAGTTCCGTGGCGATTTGGCGGAGGCGCAGGAGAACCTGCGCGCGTTCGCCCGCACATTGCACAAGCTTGCTTACGGCACGGACGTTGCGGATGCACTGACGCCGCCGGTCATGCCGCCGGGCGAGCTCGACGCCTGTTTCGAGGATGTTGCCTTCGGCGTCGCCCGCACGTCGCTGATCCCGGACACAACCATCGATGCGATCAACGCGAGCGAAACGCAGGACGTGCAGGCACGTCGAACCCATCATCACGTCCAGGCGCCTGACGGAAAGAACGCCGTCGGTCTGGCTCTATCCGGCGGCGGCATCCGCTCGGCGACCTTCTGTCTCGGCGTGGTGCAGGTGCTGGCCGCGCGCGGGCTGCTCAAGGATGTCGACTTCCTGTCCACCGTTTCCGGCGGCGGCTATGCCGGCAGCTTTCTGACCACCAGGCTGGGGGCAGGCCAGCCGCATCAGGATATGGCCGGCGCCTACGGACCGGATCCCGCGCCCATTCGCTACCTCCGGCAACATGCCAAGTTTCTGGCCGCGGTCGATCTCAAGCAAAGCTGGTCCATGGTCACGGCGACGCTCGCGGGCATGCTTCTGAACTGGACCGCGCCGCTGCTGTTGATCGCGGTCGCCGCTCTGTTCGCCATCGGCTACCGGAGGGCGATCCACCCGGTTCCCTGGTCGACCATCTTGGCGATCTCGCTCGGCGCCACCGCCCTGGCATTGGTGCTGTATTGCTGGCTCATGCGGAAGGGGCGAAATGTAGCCTTCGTCGGAGGATGGCTGTTGGCGGTCCTCGTCGCGCTCACGGCCTTGCTGGGCGTTTGTTGGCTGCTGGATGCCGGCTTCGACCAGCTTGTGTCTCATGCGAGCGATTGGAGCCTGGGCGTTTCGGGGCTGGTGGCGGCCCTGATTGCGGCCGGCCCGGCAGTGCTTCGGTTCGTGCCGGTGCTCAAGAATTCCAAGGTCCGCAAGATCGTCCTCATGGCGTTGATGTACCTTGCGGCGTTGGTCATCCCGCTCGGGGCGGTCGCGCTGTTCTATGTGTTCTGGTACCTGGGCCTGAAATCGACGACGGCTACCGTCATTCTCGCCGGCGTCGCGGTCTTGTTCGCGGTCGTGGCGATCCTGATGCTCAACGTGAATCTGACGGGTCTGCATCGGCTGTATCGCGACCAGCTGGCGCGGACGTTCGTCCAGTCCGACGAGACCGATGACACCCCGGTGCAGCTGGCGACGATGAACCCCGGCAACAGCGCGCCTTATCACCTCATCAACACGACGCTGAACCTTCCATCCAGCACGCATGCCGCCCTGCGTGACCGCAAGAGCGACTTCTTCCTGTTCTCGAAACGTTGGTGCGGCTCGCCGGCGACCGGATACTATCCGACCGAAAAATGGAGGACGAACGACGAGGCGCCGGACCTGGCGACGGCGATGGCCATTTCCGGTGCTGCCGCGTCCTCCCATATGGGCCTCGGCTCGATGCCGACGCTCGCCGCCCTGCTGACGTTTCTCAACGTGCGCCTGGGCTTCTGGATCCTCCGGCCCGATCGCGATACGTGGCTCAAGGCTCCCGGCTTTGCCTGTCTCGTGCGCGAGATGACGGGCCTCGGGATGTCGGAGAAGCAGGCGTGGCTCAACCTATCCGACGGCGGGCACATCGAGAACATGGCGGTCTACGAGCTGCTGCGCCGGCGCTGCAAGTACATCATCTGCGTCGACGGCGAATCCGATCCGGACTGCACGTTCACGGTCTCATGACGTTGGTGCGGCACGCCCAGATCGACTTCGGCATCCGTATCGGCTCGAGGCTCAATGACATCCGGCCCGACCCCAAGACCGTTTACAGTCAGACCCATTCCGCATTCTGCCGCATCTACTACCCGGATGGCGCGATCGGCTTGCTGCTCTATATGAAGCTCTCGGTCACCGGCAACGAGTCGGAGTTGATCCGGCGTTATCGCACCCTCCATCCCGACTTCCCGCACCAGAGCACGCTCGACCAGTTCTTCGATGAAGAGCAATTCGAAGCCTATCGCCAGCTCGGCGTGCATGTCGCCGATGGCCTGTTCTCGCGCGCGCTGATGAGCGGGAAAATCAACCCTGCGAGCGTGCCGATATGGTTCCGGCAGCTCGCCTCCAGCCTGCTCGAACCCAGGACATGATGACCTGACGATGAGGTTATGACCGGGGACGGTCACCCGTGCGGTCGCTTTTTGTTCAACGCCTGCGCGCAAGACGAAATAGCATCGTCATCGCTGCGGTGGATCGAAACGCAACTCACGGCAATCATCAGATTCTCGATCAAACCAAAGTTCTCGATCGTCCAGCCATTTTCGTCAACGGTCCCGCCGGCGCCCACCCGACCTTGACGTCGGGTCCGTTTGAGCAGGTCGTCCGGATCCGTCGACCATGCATACACAGGAAGACCTTTTGCGATCCCATACCCGATCTCCCACGCGGTGCCCTGGTCCATGTGTGGCCCTCTGAATGGCGATATGTCGGCTATGATGGCTTGGGCGCTGTCTAAGAGATCGATGTTCGCGCGATAAATCCGCTCGGCTTGCTGCCGCGGTGAATCACCGGCGATATCATTGTCGAGCGGGAAGCACCCGACGAGGCCTGCGCGTGCGCATTTTTGCTTCAGAATCTCGCCAAACGCTTTCGCATCCTTTCGAAACACGCCGGGACCGGCAAGATAGACCCGTGGCTTGTCGGATTGGCCGCTCATCGCTCGCCTTCGCCGTCGTCTACCGCACCCCGCCGGCGTTCACGACCGGTCCGGTGTAGCCTTCGAAGCGCTTGCGCAGCGCGACCAGCTCGCGCTCGTTGACCAGGAAGCTGCGATAGTCGTTGACGACGGGATAGTCGAAGATCGGCTTGAAGCCCGCCGGCGGCGGCACGTCCTTGCGCGACGACCAGGTGCCGGTCGCGGCCTGCTGCGCCGGCTCCATCAGCCAGCCCAGAAACAGCTTCGCCGCGTTGGGATGCGGCGCGGCCTTGAAGATCGCGCCGGTGAGCGGCCAGATCGGCGTCGGGTCTGTCGTGGAGAAATGCGACTCCACCGGCTTGCCCGCCTTCTTCTCCACCGTGGTGATGTTGAAGATCGAATCGAACGTCACCCAGTTCTGCCCCGACGCGATGCTGCGCTGCTGGCCGAGATGTCCCTGGATGAAGTTCGGCTTGTTGGCCATGTACTTGTCCATGTAGTCCCAGCCGTATTTCAGCACGATCTTGTGGAACAGCCACAGGGTCGCGTCGTCGTCGGCCGGGTAGGGCGTGACCATCCGGCCCTTGAACTGCGGTTTGAGAAAATCCGGCGCCGAGTTGGGCACGTCAGCCGCGGCGACGTGCTCGGTGTTGTACATGTAGGGCATGGCGTTCACCATCACGCCGTAGAACGCGCCCTCGGCGTCCTTGAAGCTCTGGTCGATGGCGTCGAAGCCCGGCGGCTTGTAGGGCAGCAACTGTCCCTCCGCCTTCCAGCGCACGAAATCCTGCAAGGTCTGGAAGATCGCGGTATCGACCTCGAGCTTGCCGTCCTTGATCTGCTGGTCGATCTTCTTGTCCAGCACGTTGCTGAAGCCGCCTGTGATCGCGACCTTGATGCCGGGATAGCGCTGCTCGAAGATCCGCGCCGTCGCCTCCCACGGCGCGGTCGGCCCGCCGACATAGAGCACGAACGCGCCTTCGGACTTGGCGGCGGCGTAGATGTCGTCGGGGGTTTGCGCGCGCGCGGGGAGGGTGCTGGCGAGGGCAAGAACGACCAGTGCAGCAGTCGAGACGCACCGGCGCGTGGATGCGGTCATGATCGTCCTCCCTATATGTTTGTTGAAAGATCATCCGCGCGCGAGAGATCGAAAACAAGAGGGCCCTTCGCGTTCTCGCCAGCACCAGCGAAGGAGCCGACCGCTAAGCTCGGCGTATTCCATTATTTGACGCGATGAATAGGCCTCCCTAGTGTCGCCATCGAAGGTGAGCGCATGGCGTCGAAGGTCTTCATCGGTGCAGGCGCAGGCTTCGCGTGCGATCGCACCGACGCCGCAGGCCCGGTTGCCGACACGCTGGCGAGCCTTCCTGGCGCGCGCTTCCTGATCTTCGAGACGCTCGCCGAGCGCACCCTCGCGCAGTCCCAGCTCGACCGCCGCCGCGACGCCGCGCGCGGTTACAATCCGGCGCTCGAACGCTTCGTCGGGCCGGTGCTGGCCCGATGTCTGCGCGACGGGATCAAGATCATCGGCAATTTCGGTGCGGCCAATCCCTCCGCGGCGGCCGCACGCATCCAGGCGATGGCACACGCGCAGGGGCTCCGGGCGCCGAGGGTCGGTGTCGTCGACGGCGATGACCTGACCGCGCGGCTGTCGCCGGCGGAGTTGGCCGCGCGCGAAACCGGCGGCGCGGTGCTGCGCAACGCCACCGAGATCATCGCCGCCAACCTTTATCTCGGCGCCGAGCCGATCGCGCAGGCGCTGGATCAGGGCGCGGACATCGTCGTGACCGGCCGCGTGGCCGACTCCGCCCTCGCGCTCGGTCCGCTCATCCACGCCTTTGGCTGGAAGCTGGATGACTGGGGTCGTCTGGCGGCCGGCACGCTCGCGGGCCATCTGCTCGAATGCGGCAGTCAGATCACCGGTGGTTATTTCGCCGATCCGCCGTTCAAGACCGTGTCGGGCATGGCTGATCTGGGCTATCCGATCGCCGAGATCGACCCCGACGGCGGCATGGTCATCACCAAGCCCGCGGCAACTGGCGGGCGGGTCGATCGCTTCACCGTCATCGAGCAGCTGCTGTACGAAATTCACGATCCCTCGGCCTATCTGGCGCCCGACGTGGTGCTCGATATCACCGATGTCACCGTCGAGGAGGTGGCGCCAGACCGCGTGCGCGTCACCGGCGCGCGCGGCAAGCCCGCTCCCGAAACCCTGAAAGCCACCGTCTGCGTCGATGGCGGCGTGCTCGGCGAAGCGGAGATTTCCTACGCGGGACCGAATGCGGCGGCGCGCGCACGGCTGGCGGCGCAGACCATCGGTGAGCGCATGAATCGACGGGCGCCCGGCCTCGTCTTCCGCGTTGACGCCGTCGGCGTGGTCAGCGTGCTCGGCGACGCCGGCGGCGCACTGGCGCGGCCGTGGGCCTCCGATCCGGGTGATGTCCGGCTGCGGTTCGCCGCCCAATCAAAAATCGCCGCCGAGGTCGAGCTTCTGCTCGACGAGGTCGAGGCGCTCTATTGCGCCGGCCCGGCCGGTGGTGCGGGCGTGCGCAAGCGTCTCACACCCCGGCTTGCGAGCGCCTCGTGCCTGATTGAGCGAAAGTATGCGCTGCCGCGCGTGACGCTCACCGGAGGCTCGCCATGACCGCACGCACAGTCCGGCTGTACGAAATTGCCAATGCGCGCTCCGGCGACAAGGGCAATCGATTGAACATCGCGTTGGTCTGTCGCGATCCGGCGCACTATTCCGCGGTAGCACGGCACGTGACGGCGGAACGCGTCGCCGCTGTGTTCGCCGGCCGCAAGCCGTCGCGCGTCGTTCGCTACGATTTGCCGAAGCTCGCGGCGTTCAATTTCGTGCTCGACGACGTGCTCGAAGGCGGCGTCAACGCCAGCCTGGGTCTCGACGGCCACGGCAAGTCGCTCTCGTATCTGCTGCTCGACATTCCGGTGCAGATCGCAAGCCAGCCCACGGTTGCGACCTGCGACAGCCACGTAAATCGATAGGGGGAATGCATGCGCAAACTCGTGCGAATGATCACCGCCGCCGCGGTATTTGCGGCCCTCCTCGGTGCTGCGGGCGCGCAGGACCGCTACCCAAGCCGGAGCATCAAGTTCGTCGTCCCATTCGTGGCAGGAAGCGCGACCGATACGCTCGCCAGACTGCTTGGCAACAGCGTGTCGAAGTCGCTCGGTCAGACCGTGATCGTCGAGAACATCAGCGGCGGCAGCGGCATTCCGGCGGCGCAGGCCGTCGTGCGCTCGGCTCCGGACGGCTACACCATCTTCATCACCTCCAACACAACGCATGCCTCCAACCAGAGCATGCTCAAGCGCGTTCCGTACGATGCGGTCGCCGATTTCGAGCCGATCACGAAGCTGGGAACCATCACGCTTGCGCTGGTCGCCCACCCGTCAGTTCCGGCCAACACCATTCAGGAGCTCATCGCCTACGCCAAGGCCAATCCCGGCAAGCTGACGTTTGGCTCCGGCTCGACGTCATCCCGCGCGGCCGGCGAGCTCTTGAAGACCATGGCCGGCATCGACATGCTGCATGTGCCGTATCGCAGCAATCCGCTCGTGGTGACCGATCTGCTGGGCGGACAGATATCGTTGTTCTTCGGCGACGTTTCGACCTCGTTGCCGCCGGTACGCGACGGCAAGCTCAAGAGCTTTGCGGTCTCGAGCTTGCAGCGCTCGCCCCTGGCGCCCGACCTGGTGTCGCTCGATGAGGCGGGCCTGAAAGGCTACGACCTGACGGCCTGGTTTGCGGCGTTTGCTCCCGCAAAGACGCCGAAGGCCATCGTGGATCGGCTCAACGCTGCATTCCGCGAGGCGCTGGCTGACAACGATGTATCGTCCAAGCTGCTCGCGGCCGGCATCGAACCGGTTGCAAGCTCGCCGGAGGAGCTTGGATCGTTTGTCGTTGCGGAGACGGCGAAGTGGGCGAAGATCGTGAAGGATGCGAAAATAGAGCCGGAGTAGGGCCCGTCAGGATCCTGCGACCGGGTTGCATGACCACCTCGGGTCAAGATGAGGCCGCGTTGGTGTACCAACGTCCTTGAGCGGCAAGCACCGAGCACAGCTTCGATTTCGAGATCGAGAACGGTAACATCCTTGCGGCGAGGCGCGCGAACCGGCGACAACCGGTAGTAGTAATTCCTCTCGTTCCGCGCTATGATGGGTCGTCATAAGGCGAGCCGGGTCATGGCCGGTAAGATTTTCATCAATTACCGTCGAGATGATTCAATAAGCACGGCCGGTCGATTGCATGACCGGCTCGCCCAGACGTTCGGGCGCGAAAACTTGTTCATGGACGTCGACCACATTCCAGCCGGGGTCGACTTCGTGGACTGCCTGCCTAGCCAAGTGGCTGCGTGCGACGTTTTCCTAGCAGTCATCGGCCCCAATTGGCTTGATGCTAAGGATGATGATGGCCGTCGCCGGTTCGACAACCCGAACGATTACGTAGCCGTCGAAATCGCGGCGGCCCTCGCCCGCAATATTCGGGTCATCCCTGTATTGATCGATGGCGCACGAACGCCGAAGGCTGACAAACTACCCGACTCAATAAAGCCGCTCGTCCGCCGCAACGCTGTGGAAGTGCGGAACACCAACTTCAGCCACGATGCCGAGTCGCTAATCCCCAAAATCCATGAGGCGCTCAAGACTGCGCGGCCTGTCACGCGGCGATGGCCATTTATTACGCGTATGGTAGAGCGATCTCGGGCACGCGGCCACTGGCGCATGGTGGCGGGGAGTGCGACGGCGCTGCTACTCGTGGGCTGGATCGGCTATCAGATGGGCGTGCCGGTTTGGGTGCCGTCGATGCAGAGGATGCAGAGGGCGGAGCAACCCTTGCTCAAAGCGCCCAGCGCGGCCGAGGAAGCAACTCCGCCGCTTAGTGCCCGCGTTCCAGCCGTGGTCGCTCTTACCGAAGCCGAAGCAAAACGCAAGGCCGACGAAGCCGAGCAACAGCGATTAGCCGTCGCTAAGGCAGAAGAGGAACGCAAGGCCAAAGCGGCCGCCGAAGCCGAAGCAAAACGCAAGGCCGAGGAAGCCGAGCAACAGCGATTAGCCGCCGCTAAGGCAGATGAAGAGCGCAAGGCAAAGGCGGCGGAAGCGGAGCAACAACGGCTCGCTGCCGCGAAGGCGGAGGAAAAGCGCAAGGCTGCGGAAGCCGAGCGACAGCGGCTCGCCGCCGCGAAGGCGGAAGAGGAGCGGCGTAAACAAGCTGAAGCAGAGGCGCGAGCGCGCTACTCTGCCCTCGTGAGCCAAAGCTCCACAGCTTTCGACATCGGTGACTATGCCAAGGTCATCTCAACCGCGACCGAGGCCATTCGACTTGATCCGAAGATCGCTGATGCCTTTCACATTCGTGCTCGCGCTTTAGGGAGAAATGGCGACCCCGATGGAGCCATTGCCGATGAGAACGAGGCCATTCGACTCGATCCAACGGACGCTCACTTCTTTAACAACCGGGGTCTCAATTATACCCGCAAACGTGACTACGCCAAAGCCATCAGCGATTACAACGAGGCCATTCGGCTCGCCCCCAACTGGGCTCCCGCCTTTTTCAACCGGGGT
>Ga0207708_10003609_pt1 | contig 11405 bp, 22 predicted proteins | sample KBSK5101metaG_FD_184340 | JGI IMG/M metagenome (GOLD analysis project Ga0207708, IMG submission 184340) | Corn, switchgrass and miscanthus rhizosphere microbial communities from Kellogg Biological Station, Michigan, USA - KBS K5-10-1 metaG... | ecosystem: Host-associated > Plants > Roots >...
TGAGCTGATCACGCCCATCGCCATGGAAGAGAAACAGCGCTTCGCCATCCGCGAGGGCGGCAAGACCGTCGGCGCCGGCGTGGTGGTCTCGATAACAGAGTAGGCAGAGGACAGACGGACGACGAGCCAAGGCGAGCGTGATGACGTGAGAGGACAAGTTAGCCGTCCTCTGTCGTCCTTCCTCTGTCGTGCGTCATCGGAGCAAACATGAACGGCCAGAATATCCGCATCCGGCTCAAGGCATTCGATCATCGTATTCTCGATGCATCGACGCGCGAGATCGTGGCGACTGCCAAGCGCACCGGTGCGCAGGTGCGTGGTCCGATCCCGCTGCCGACCAAGATCGAGAAGTTCACCGTCAATCGTTCGCCGCACATCGACAAGAAGAGCCGCGAGCAGTTCGAGATGCGCACGCACAAGCGTCTGCTCGACATCGTCGATCCGACGCCGCAGACGGTGGATGCGCTGATGAAGCTCGATCTCGCCGCCGGCGTCGACGTCGAGATCAAGCTCTGAGCTGGAAAGAGATAGGGAAATCAACATGCGTTCCGGGGTGATCGCACAAAAGGTCGGCATGACCCGCGTCTTTACCGACGCTGGCGAGCACGTACCGGTGACGGTGCTGCGCCTTGCCAAATGTCAGGTCGTGGCCCACCGCACCATGGACAAGAACGGCTACGTCGCGCTGCAGCTCGGCTCCGGCACTCGCAAGCCGAAGAACCTGACCAAGGCCGATCGCGGTCATTTCGCGGTTGCCAAGGTCGAGCCCAAGCGCAAGCTCGCCGAGTTTCGCGTGGCGGAGGGCGACCTGATCCCGGTCGGTGCAGAGATCACAGCCGACCACTTCGTCATCGGCCAGTTTGTCGATGTGACCGGGACTTCGATCGGCAAGGGCTTCGCCGGCGGCATGAAACGCTGGAATTTCGGCGGGTTGCGCGCCTCGCATGGTGTCTCGATCTCGCATCGCTCGATCGGCTCGACCGGCGGGCGGCAGGATCCGGGCAAGACCTTCAAGAACAAGAAGATGCCGGGCCATATGGGCGTCGATCGCGTCACCACGCTGAATCTCAAGGTGGTGCAGACCGATGTCGAGCGCGGCCTCGTCCTGGTCGAGGGTGCGGTGCCGGGTGCCAAGGGCGGTTGGATCACGCTGCGGGACGCGGTCAAGAAGAAGCTGCCGAAGGACGCACCGAAGCCAGGCAAGTTCCGCTTGCCCGATGCGGAGGCGTCCACGGGCAACGCCGAGCCGGCGCCTGCGGAAGCCGCGCCGGCCAATCAAGAGGGCGCGTGACATGGAACTGAAGATCATGTCGCTCGACGGCACCGACGCGGGTTCGGTTGAGCTTTCGGACGCCATCTTCGGCCTCGAGCCGAGGGCGGACATCCTGCACCGTTGCGTGCGTTGGCAGCTCGCCAAGCGCCAGCGCGGTACCCATGACGTCAAGAACCGCGCCGAGATCAGCCGCACCGGCAAGAAGATGTATCGGCAAAAGGGCACCGGCTCGGCGCGTCACGGTCCTGCCAGGGTCAATCTGTTCCGCGGCGGCGGACGTTCTTTCGGGCCCACGCCGCGCAGCCACGCCATCGATCTCCCGAAGAAGGTGCGTGCCCTGGCGCTCAAGCACGCCTTGTCCGCCAAGGCCAAGGATGGCGGCATCATCGTGCTCGACAAGGCGACAGTGCAGGAAGGCAAGACCGGGGCATTGCAGAAGAACTTCACCAAGCTCGGGCTCAAGAGCGCGCTCATCATCGATGGTGCCGCTGTCGATGCGAATTTCGCGCTTGCCGCGCGCAACATCCGCAACATCGATGTGCTGCCCGTGCAGGGCATCAACGTCTACGACATCATGCGGCGCCAGATGCTCGTGCTGACCAAGTCGGCGCTCGATGCATTGGAGGCGCGCTTCAAATGAGCACCACCGATCCGCGCCACTACGACGTGATCATTTCTCCCGTCATCACCGAGAAGGCGACGCTCGGCTCCGAGCATAACCAGGTGATGTTCAAGGTGGCGAAGCACGCGACCAAGCCGCAGATCAAGGAAGCGGTGGAGAAGCTGTTCGACGTGAAGGTCAAGAGCGTGAATACCCACATCCGTAAAGGCAAGGTCAAAGCCTTCAAGGGAACGGTCGGCGAGCAGTCGGAAGTCAAGCGCGCGGTCGTGACCCTCGAAGAGGGCCACACCATCGACGTGACGACGGGCTTGTAAGGAGCGCGGCATGGCACTCAAGTCCTACAACCCGACTACGCCGAGCCAGCGCCAGCTCGTTCTGGTCGACCGCTCGGGCCTCTATCGCGGCGAACCGGTCAAGAGGTTGACCGAGGGTAAGCATTCGAGCGGCGGCCGCAACAACAACGGACGTATCACCGTCCGCTTCCGCGGCGGCGGCCATAAGAGGGCGTACCGCACCATCGATTTCAAGCGTCGCAAGTTCGATGCGCCGGCCAAGGTCGAACGCATCGAATATGATCCCAATCGCACTGCCTTCATCGCGCTGATCAAATACGAGGACGGCGAGCTCGCATACATCTTGGCGCCGCAGCGGCTCTCGCAGGGCGATACTGTCGTTGCCGGCGAGCATGCGGACGTGAAGCCCGGCAACGCCATGCCGGCGGGCAACATTCCGATCGGCACGATCGTGCACAATGTCGAGATCAAGATCGGCAAGGGCGGGCAGATCGCGCGCTCGGCCGGCACCTACGCCCAGATCGTCGGACGCGACGGCGAATACGTGATCCTGCGTCTCAACTCGAGCGAGCAGCGCCTGGTACATGGCCGCTGCATGGCGACCATCGGCGCGGTGTCGAATCCCGACAACATGAACATCTCGATCGGCAAGGCCGGACGCCAACGCTGGAAGGGGCGCATGCCGCACAACCGCGGCGTGACGATGAACCCGATCGACCATCCGCATGGCGGCGGCGAGGGCCGCACCTCGGGCGGGCGCCATCCGGTGACGCCGTGGGGCTTCCCCACCAAGGGCAAGAAGACCCGCAAGAACAAATCCACCACCAAGTTCATCATTTCGAGCCGCCACGCTCGGAAGAAAAAGTAGGCAGGGACCGCATCATGGCGCGTTCGGTTTGGAAGGGCCCGTTTGTCGACGGCTATCTGCTCAAGAAGGCGGAGGCATCGCGCACGTCGGGCCGGCACGAAATGATCCGGATCTGGAGCCGACGCTCGACCATCCTGCCGCAATTCGTCGGGCTGACCTTCGGCGTCTACAACGGGCAGAAGCATATTCCGGTGCTGGTGACCGAGGAGATGGTCGGTCACAAGTTCGGGGAGTTCGCGCCGACGCGGACGTTCTACGGCCACTCGTCGGATCGCAAGGCCAAGCGTTCCTCCGGTCCCGCCACCGCGAGCGCGGGTGCGTCCGGCGGCAGCTCTTAAGGTTGAAGAGGCGAACATGGGCAAGAAAAAACGCGAACGCGACCTTCCCGAGAACGAAGCGAAGGCCGTCGCCCGCATGCTGCGGGTGAGCCCGCAGAAGCTCAATCTTGTCGCGCAACTCATCCGCGGCAAGAAGGTCGCGGCCGCATTGGCCGATCTTGAATTCTCGCGCAAGCGCATCGCCCGCGACGTGCGCAAGTGCCTGGAGTCGGCGATCGCCAACGCCGAAAACAATCACGAACTCGACGTCGACGAACTCGTCGTTGCCGAGGCGCATGTCGGGAAGGCGATCGTGATCAAACGTTTTCACCCGCGCGGCCGTGGCCGCATGGGCCGGATATTCAAACCATTCGCCAACCTGACCATCGTCGTACGCGAGGTCGAGGTTGCAGCGTCTTAAGAGGTAAGAGATGGGTCAAAAGGTCAATCCGATCGGGCTGCGGCTCGGTATCAACCGCACCTGGGATTCGCGCTGGTACTCCGGCAAGAGCGAGTACGGTGAGTTGCTGCACGAGGATATGAAAATCCGCGCGGCGCTGATGAAGGATCTCAAGCAGGCGGCGGTCTCGAAGATCGTGATCGAGCGGCCGCACAAGAAATGCCGTGTCACCGTACAGTCCGCGCGTCCGGGCGTCGTGATCGGCAAGAAGGGCGCCGACATCGAGAAGCTGCGCAAAAAAGTGATGAAGCTCACCAAGTCCGACGTCGTGATCAACATCGTCGAGATCAGGAAGCCGGAACTCGATGCCCAGCTGGTCGCCGAATCGATCGCGCAGCAGCTCGAGCGCCGCGTGGCCTTTCGCCGCGCGATGAAGCGCGCCGTCCAGTCGGCGATGCGGCTCGGCGCCGGCGGCATCCGCATCAACTGCTCGGGCCGTCTCGGCGGGGCCGAGATCGCCCGCATGGAGTGGTATCGCGAAGGCCGCGTGCCGCTGCACACGCTGCGCGCCGACGTCGATTACGGCGTGGCGACGGCGTTCACGACTTACGGCACCTGCGGCGTGAAGGTGTGGATCTTCAAGGGCGAGATCATGGAACACGACCCGATGGCGCAGGACAAGAAGATGGCGGAAGGCGAGGCGGGGCGTCCGCGTCGCGACGCACCCTGAGCGATCGAGATCGACGGATAAGAAAGGCGAAGAGCCATGCTGCAACCGATGCGGACGAAATTCCGCAAGGCGCACAAGGGCCGCATCAAGGGCCTCGCGACCTCGGGGGTGGACCTTGCGTTCGGCCAGTTCGGACTCAAGGCACTGGAGCCTGAGCGCGTCACCGCGCGGCAGATCGAGGCGGCGCGGCGCGCGCTCACCCGGCACATGAAGCGGGCGGGACGGGTCTGGATCCGCATTTATCCGGACGTGCCGGTGTCGAAAAAGCCGCTCGAGGTTCGCATGGGTTCGGGTAAGGGCGCGCCGGAGTTGTGGGTTGCCCGCGTCAAGCCCGGGCGCATCCTGTTCGAGATCGACGGGGTATCGGTGGTGACCGCGCGCGAGGCGCTGACGCTTGCCGCCGCCAAGCTGCCGATCAAGACACGCTTCATCGAGCGTATCGCAGAGTAGGTTGAGGAGTGACCATGAAGGTGGGTGATTTTCGGGCCATGACCGTCGACCAGCTCGACGATGAGGCTCTGAAACTCAAGAAGGAGCGCTTCAACCTGCGCTTCCAGCGGGCCACCGGGCAGCTCGAGAATACTGCTCGGGTCCGGCAGGTCCGTCGCGATATCGCGCGCATCAAGACCATCGCTGCGCAAAAGCGCGCCGCGAGCTCGAAATCAAAGTCGGAGTAAGCGAGAGATGCCGAAGCGCACGCTGCAGGGCGTCGTCGTGAGCGACAAGCAGGACAAGACCGTGGTGGTGCGCGTCGAGCGCCGCTTTACCCATCCGGTCATGAAGAAGACGGTACGAAGTACCAAGAAGTACTACGCCCACGACGCGACCAACGAGTACCACGTCGACGACATCGTCTGGATCGAGGAGCGCCGGCCGCTCTCCAAGCTCAAGCGGTGGGAAGTCATCCGGGGCGAAAAGAAGAAAGTAGTGTGAGCGCCATGCGCGTGGAATTCAAAGGAACGAGGGTGGCGTCATGATTCAGATGCAGACCAACCTCGACGTGGCGGACAATTCCGGCGCGCGCCGCGTCATGTGCATCAAGGTGCTGGGCGGCTCGAAGCGCAAATACGCCACCATCGGCGACGTCATCGTGGTGTCGGTGAAGGAGGCCATTCCGCGCGGACGCGTGAAGAAAGGCGAGGTGATGAAGGCGGTGGTGGTACGGATCTCGAAGGACATCAAGCGTCCGGACGGTTCGATCATCCGCTTCGATCGCAATGCCGCGGTGCTGATCAATCCGCAGATGGAGCCGGTCGGTACCCGCATCTTCGGGCCGGTCCCGCGCGAACTGCGCGCGAAGAACCACATGAAGATCATCTCGCTCGCCCCCGAGGTGCTGTGATGGCAGCGAAGATCCGCAAGGGCGACAAGGTGATCGTGCTCACCGGCCGCGACAAGGGCCGCACCGGCGAGGTGATCGAGGTGCGCCCCGAGCAAGACCGCGCCCTGGTGCGCGGCGTCAACATGGTCAAGCGCCACCAGAAGCAGAGCGCGCAGCAGGAGGGCGGCATCGTTTCCAAGGAGGCGACGGTGCATCTGTCCAACCTTGCGCTTGCCGACCCCAAGGACGGAAAGCCGACGCGTATCGGTTTCAAATTCGTCGGCACCGGCGACGACCGGCGCAAGGTGCGGGTGGCCAGACGTTCAGGAGTTGAGATCGATGGCTGATACCGAAACCAAGGCCAAGGCGGGCAAGTCCGAGAAATCGGAAAAGGCTCCGCGGCCGGAGAAGGGCGACAAGGGCCAACAGGCGCCGAAGGGCGCGAAAGCCGAGAAGGGCGACAAGTCCGCCAAGGGTGAGGCCGCCGAAAAGGCGCCGAAGGCAAGGAAGCCCGAAGAGCGCGTCACGCCGCGCCTGAAAACCTATTTCGAAGAGGTGGTGCGAAAGAAGCTGTCCGAGGAGTTCGGCTACAAGAGCAGCCTGCAGGTGCCGGTGATCGAAAAGGTCGTGCTCAATATGGGCATCGGCGAAGGCGTCAATGACCGCAAGAAGGTCGAGGCCGCCGCCAACGACCTCAGCCTGATTGCCGGCCAGAAGGCAGTGATCACCAAGGCCAGAAAGTCGATCGCCACGTTCAAGGTGCGCGACGGGCAGGCGATCGGCTGCAAGGTGACGCTGCGCAAGACGCGCATGTACGAATTCGTCGATCGGCTGATCAACATCGCCCTGCCGCGCGTGCGTGACTTCCGCGGCTTGTCGCCGAAGAGCTTCGACGGCGGCGGCAACTTCACGATCGGCATCAAGGAACACATCATTTTCCCCGAGATCGACTACGACAAGGCGGCCGATGTCTGGGGAATGGACATCACGGTGTGCACCAGCGCGAAAAGCGACGACGAGGCGCGCGCGCTGCTGAGCGCCTTTAACTTCCCGTTCCGGCAGTGAGGGTGAATCCTCAAACGCGGAAACCCAGGAGATATTGATGGCGAAGAAAAGCTCGATTGAGAAGAACAACAGACGGCGCAAGCTGACCAAAAAATATTCGGGCCGGCGTTCCCGGTTGCGGGCGATTGCGCGCGACAAGAACACTCCGATGGAGGAGAGGTTCGCGGCTACGCTAAAGCTCGCGGAAATGCCGCGCAACTCTTCGGCGACCCGTATTCGCAACCGTTGCGAGATTTCGGGGCGCCCGCGCGGCTATTACCGCAAGCACAAGCTTTCGCGCATCGCGCTTCGAGATCTGGGCTCCAAGGGCTTGATCCCGGGCCTGGTCAAGTCGAGCTGGTAGGAGGTCGAGCATGGGTGTGAACGATCCGCTCGGCGATATGATCGCGCGCATTCACAATGCGCAGATGCGCAACAAGTCGAAGGTCTCGACGCCGGCCTCCAGGCTGCGCGAGAGCGTGCTGGACGTGCTGAAAACCGAGGGTTTCATCCGCGGCTATGCGGCGGTCGAGCACTCCAGCGGTTTCAAGGAGATCGAGATCGAGCTGAAATATTTCGACGGCGCGCCGGTCATCCGCGAGATTGCGCGGGTGTCCAAACCCGGACGAAGGGTCTATGCGTCGGTGAAAGCCTTGCCGCGCGTGAACAACGGGCTGGGTGTAGCGATCCTGTCCACGCCCAAGGGCGTGATGGCGGATCACGACGCGCGCGACAACAACGTGGGCGGAGAAATTCTCTGCACCGTGTTCTGATTTGAAACGAACGGGCCCGGGTATGGCGATCGGAAGGTCGTTCTAGTCGGATGCAATTGGAATAAGATCATGTCTCGTGTCGGAAAAAAACCTGTTGCGGTCCCCTCCGGCGTCACCGCCAGCGTGGACGGGCAAGTCGTCAACGTGAAAGGCCCCAAGGGCACGCTTTCGCTCGTGCTCCACGGCGACGTGGCGGCCAAGGTGGAGGGCGCCGAGATCAAAGTCGATCCGCGCGTCGACACCCAACGCGCCCGCGCCATGTGGGGCACCTACCGTTCCCTGCTCGCCAACGTGATGACGGGCGTGACCAAGGGTTTCGAGCGCAGGCTCGAGATTACCGGCGTCGGCTATCGCGCCGCCCTGCAGGGCAAGAACCTGCAGGTCCAACTCGGCTACAGCCACGATATCGTGTACCCGATCCCGGAGGGCATCACGATCGCGGTGCCCAAGCCCACCGAGGTCGTCGTCACCGGCATCGACGGCCAGAAGGTCGGGCACGTCGCCGCAGAAATCCGTTCCTTCCGCAAGCCGGAGCCGTACAAAGGCAAGGGCGTGAAATACGCGGGCGAATACATCTTCCGCAAGGAAGGCAAGAAGAAGTGATGGGAGCGCACGATGGCGACAGTTATTGATCGTACGCTGCGGCGAATGGCGAAGGTGCGGCGGAACGTCCGTCGCGCCGCCGGCGAGCGCGCGCGGCTTTCGGTTTTCCGCTCGTCGAAGCACATCTACGCGCAGGTGATCGACGATGCGAAAGGCCAGACGCTGGCGTCGGCCTCCTCGCTGGAAAAGGACATGCGCGACAGCCTCAAGACCGGCGCCAACGTCGAGGCGGCGAAGGCGGTCGGAAAGCGGCTCGCCGAGCGGGCGTCGGCGAAGGGCGTAAAGCAGGTCGTGTTCGATCGCGGCAGCTATCTCTACCACGGCCGGGTCAAGGCGTTGGCCGACGCCGCGCGCGAGGGCGGCCTCGATTTCTGAACTCGAACGACACGACTGAAACTGCAGGACGAGAACAAGTTGGAACAAGATCATGGCACGTGAACCACATCGCCGCGACCGCGAAGAGCGCGACAGTGAATTCACCGACAAGCTGGTCCACATCAATCGTGTGGCCAAGGTGGTGAAGGGCGGACGCCGCTTCGGCTTCGCGGCGCTTGTCGTCGTCGGCGACGAGAAGGGCCGGGTCGGCTTCGGCCACGGCAAGGCGCGCGAGGTGCCGGAGGCGATCCGCAAGGCGACCGACGCCGCCAAGCGCGGTCTGATCCGCGTTCCGCTGCGCGAAGGCCGCACGCTCCATCACGATGTGGCCGGTCGCCACGGCGCCGGCAAGGTGTATCTGCGGGCGGCACCGCCCGGCACCGGGATCATCGCCGGCGGCCCGATGCGCGCCGTGTTCGAGACCCTGGGAATGCAGGACGTGGTGGCGAAATCGCTGGGCTCGTCCAATCCATACAACATGGTGCGCGCGACGTTCGACGCACTCAAGCATCAGGACTCGCCGCGTTCCGTGGCCGCGCGCCGGAATATCAAGGTATCGACGCTGCAGTCGCGCCGGCGCGAGCCGGGCGAGAGCGAGCAGGCCGCCGACTGAACCTCGTCAGGCGCGCCGGGAGGCCGACATGAGCAAGACCGATAAAAGCATCAAGATTGAACAGACCGGCAGCCCGATCCGCCGCCACCATACCCAGCGCGAGACGCTCATTGGGCTGGGCCTCAACCGGATCGGGCGGGTGGCACAGGTGCCGGACACACCGCAGACCCGCGGCATGATCGCTAAGGTCAGGCACCTGCTGCGCGTGGTGGACGCAAAGGGAGAGCGTCAATGAAACTGCACGAACTCGCCGACCGTCCGGGGGCGCGCAAGAAGCGCTCACGCATCGGCCGCGGCATCGGCTCCGGCACCGGCAAGACCGGCGGTCGCGGCGGCAAGGGCCAGACCGCCCGCTCCGGCGTGCGGATCAAGGGCTTCGAGGGCGGCCAGATGCCGCTCCATCGCCGGCTCCCCAAGCGCGGCTTCAGGAACGGCGCGTTCGCGCTCAAGCTGAACGAGATCAATCTCCACCGGGTGCAGGCGGCGATCGATGCCGGCAAGCTCGACGCCGGTGCACCGGTCGACGCCGAGGCCTTGGTGAAGGCGGGCGTGCTGAGGCGGGCCAGGGACGGCGTCCGGTTGCTCGGCACAGGCGAAATCAAGGCCAAGGTCGCGTTCACGGTGTGGGGAGCATCCAAATCGGCGGTGGCGGCGGTGGAGAAGGCCGGCGGCTCGGTCACGGTCCTGGCGCCCAAGCGGGAGGCGGGCGAACAGCCGGCCTGATGCCTATATAGGTCGGTCGGGGCGCCCAAAGGAACGTTTCTGGGGGGCGGAACGGGAGCTCAAGCCCATGGTCTCTGCAGCAGAACAACTCGCCGCCAATCTCAACTTCTCGGCCCTCGCCAAGGCCGAGGAGCTCAAGAAGCGCATCTGGTTCACCCTCGGCGCGCTGCTGGTCTATCGCTTCGGCACCTATATCCCGTTGCCCGGCATCGATCCTTCGGCGTGGGACCAGATCTTCCGCTCGCAGGCCGGCGGCATCCTCGGCATGTTCAACATGTTCTCCGGCGGTGGCATCCACCGCATGGCGATCTTTGCGTTGAACATCATGCCGTACATCTCGGCGTCGATCATCATCCAGTTGATGACGACGGTCTCGCCCACGCTCGAACAGCTCAAGAAAGAGGGCGAGCAGGGCCGCAAGGTCATGAACCAATACACGCGCTACCTCACGGTGGTGCTCGCGTGCTTTCAGTCGTACGGCATCGCGGTCGGCCTCGAGGGCGCCGGCAGCGTGGTCACCGATCCGGGCTGGTTCTTCCGCATCGGGACCATGATCACGCTCACCGGCGGCACGATGTTTCTGATGTGGCTGGGGGAGCAGATCACCTCGCGTGGCATCGGCAACGGCATCTCGCTGATCATCCTTGCAGGCATCGTGGCGGAGTTGCCTTCCGCGATCGTCGGCACCCTCGAACTTGGCCGCCAGGGCGCGCTCTCGACCGGGCTCATCGTCCTGGTCCTGGTGATGGCGGTCGCCGTGATTGCCTTCATCGTCTTCATGGAGCGGGCGCAGCGTCGGCTGCTGATTCAGTATCCCAAGCGTCAGGTCGGCAACCGCATGTTCGAGGGCCAGTCCTCGCATCTGCCGCTCAAGCTCAACACCTCGGGCGTGATCCCGCCGATCTTTGCATCTTCGCTTCTGCTGCTGCCGACGACGGTTGCCAATTTCAACGCCGGGCAGGGACCGGATTGGTTCGTCACGATCACCACCCAGCTGGGCCACGGACGCCCGCTGTTCCTGATTCTCTATGTCGCGCTCATCGTCTTCTTCGCCTTTTTCTATACGGCGATCGTGTTCAACCCGACGGAAACCGCGGACAATTTGAAGAAGCACGGCGGCTTCATCCCCGGCATCCGGCCCGGCGAGCGCACGGCGGAGTACATCGACTACGTGCTCTCGCGCATCACGGTCATCGGCGCCGGCTACCTCGCCCTGGTTTGTCTCTTGCCGGAAATTCTGATCTCTTATGCCGCGGTGCCGTTTTACTTCGGCGGCACGTCGTTGCTGATCGTGGTCAGCGTCACTATGGATACGGTGGCGCAAGTCCAGGGCTATCTGCTGGCGCATCAATATGAAGGTCTAATCAAGCGATCGAAGCTGCGGGGGCGGCGTAGATGAGATTGATCCTGCTTGGCCCGCCGGGGGCCGGCAAAGGCACGCAAGCGCAAC
>Ga0207708_10003610_pt1 | contig 11403 bp, 9 predicted proteins | sample KBSK5101metaG_FD_184340 | JGI IMG/M metagenome (GOLD analysis project Ga0207708, IMG submission 184340) | Corn, switchgrass and miscanthus rhizosphere microbial communities from Kellogg Biological Station, Michigan, USA - KBS K5-10-1 metaG... | ecosystem: Host-associated > Plants > Roots >...
CCAGTCGCCAGTCGCCAGTCGCCAGTCGCCAGTCGCCAGTCGCCAGTCGCCAGCCGCCAGTCGCCAGTCGCCAGCTGCCGCGGCTCCGGCGCGGCAGCCCTTGACGAACCCACACCCGCGAGACAAATCCCCAAAAGCAACGAACTCGAGACCCATGCAAGAGCGCTCCACGCACCAGTCACGCCGCCAATCACCGGGCGGCGCTCGCGTCTTCGCCGACGATGCCGGGCGGCTGTGGAACGCGTCACACGCGACCGGGACCGTCGACGCGGCCGTCGTGTTCACGTGCATCAGCGACTCCCGGCAGACCGCACGCGCAATCGCCGTCCCTGTCGGCTTCGCGTTGACCGACGCTGGCGACGACGTGCTCCGCGCGTGGCTTCGCGAAGCACCACGCATGGGCCTACTCACTTGAGCTCCACCTGAGCTCGAACTCGAATCACCCGAGCAGGCGAGGATACAAGCAATGCGGGAGTATCGCAGCGCAGACATCCGGAACGTGGCCGTAGTCGGTCACGGAGCGAGCGGGAAGACCACACTGGTCGACGCGCTCGCATTCGTTTCCGGCTCCAGCAAGCGCCACGGCTCGGTGAAGGATGGCACCGCGCTCACCGATCACACGGCCGAAGAGATCGACCGCGGCTTTTCGATCAATCTCGGCTGCGCGTTCGCGGAGTGGATGGACACGAAGATCAACCTCATCGACACGCCGGGGTACCTCGACTTCCAGGGTGACGCGGTCGCCGGGCTCGCCGCCGCCGACGGCGCGCTCGTCGTCGTCAGCGCGACCGCCGGCGTAGAAGTCGGAACGGAGAAGATGTTCCACGAAGCGGTGAGCCGCGCCGACCCGGTGTTGTTCGTCGTGTCGATGATGGACAAGGAGAACGCGAACTTCGATGCGATCTACCAGCAGATCAAACAGCGACTGACATCGAAGGTGATCCCGGTCGAGGTGCCGATCGGCAACGGGCCGGAGTTCCGCGGGATCATGAACCTGTTCGCGAAGTGTGCCTACATCTACAAGCCGGGCACGAAGTCGGGTGAGTACGAAGAAGTCGACATCCCCGCCGACGCGCAGGACACCTACGATCACTATCACCAGGAACTGATCGAAGCCATCTCGGCAACCGATGACGCGTTGCTCGAGCGGTATCTCGAGGGCGTTGAGATCGGGCGGGACGAGGCGATCGCTGGCATGAAGGAAGCGATGAAGCGCGGCGATCTCTTCCCGCTCTTCGTCGTCTCGTCGGAGAAGACCTACGGCATTTCCGCGCTGCTCACGGAGATCGTGCAGCTCATGCCGTCCGCATACGAGATGGAGGAGATCCACGCGTTCAAGGGCGCCGAGGGCGACAAGACCGTCGAGATCCACGCCGAAGACAACGCGCCGTTTTCGGCCCACGTGTTCAAGACGACATCCGAGCCGCACATCGGCGAGGTCACGTACTTCCGCATCTTCTCCGGCACCGTGACCAACGGGCAGGAGCTCTACAACGCCACGCGCGACGGTGCGGAAAAGATCGGTCACCTGAGCGTCGCACAGGGGAAGGATCGCGTCGAGGTGCCGCTGCTCCACCCAGGCGACATCGGCTGCGTGGCCAAGCTGCGCAACACCCATACGAACGACACGCTCTCGACGCGGGAGCACCCGGTTCGCCTGCCGCAGATCCACTTCCCGGAGCCGATCGTCACCTTCGCGGTGAAAGCGACCGCGCGTCACGATGAGGAGAAGCTGCAGCAAGGCATTCACCGCCTGCACGACGAGGACCCGACGTTCGAGACTCGTTATGTGCCGGAGACGCACGAGACGGTCATCAGCGGCATGGGCGAGCGGCATCTCGAGGTCGCCATGTCGAAGCTCAAGCGGAAGGCGGGTGTATCGGCAGAGCTCGCGAGGCCGCGCATTGCCTATCGCGAGACCATAACCGCGAAAGCGGAAGGGCAGGGACGCCACAAGAAGCAGTCGGGCGGGCGAGGTCAGTTCGGAGACTGCTGGATTCGCATGCGACCGACGCCCCGCGGCAAGGGCTACGACTTCATCGACGAGATCGTCGGCGGGTCCATCCCGAGCAAGTTCATTCCGGCAGTCGACAAAGGCATCCAGGAGGCGTCGGCGCGCGGCGTGCTCGCGGGCTATCCGATGGTCGACTTCGCGGTGGAGCTATTCGACGGGTCGTATCACTCGGTCGACTCGAACGAAATGTCGTTCAAGATGGCCGGCATTCAGGGCTTCAAGACCGTAGCGCCAAAGTGCCGCCCGGTCCTGCTCGAGCCGCTGGATGAAATCGAGATCGCGACGCCGGATCAGTATCTGGGTGACGTGATGGGGGACATCTCGAGCCGACGTGGCAAGTTGTTAGGCACGGACTCGCTCGGCGATGCGCGCGGGACGCGGGTTCGAGCGATCGTCCCGCAGGCGGAGATGCACCTTTACGCGACGGACCTGCATTCGATGACGCACGGCCGCGGAACATTCAGCCGGAAGTTCCACGGCTACGAGCAGATGCCGGGCGAGGCGGCGCAGAAGGTCATCGAGGAATCGGCAAAGACCAAAGAAGGGGAACTGGCCGAGGTCTGAACAACAACAACGACACACAGGTAAGTGGTTACTGGAATTGGTTACTGGTAATCAGAGCCCCCGGGATGTCTCTCTCGTCGAGACGCGCATCCCGGGGGTTCACATAACCAATAACCCCTCCCAGTAACCAATTACCTGTTCCGTTGCGCCGTTTCGGTTCGGCTGGCCTTGACGATGGTCGCGGTCCCGCCGACGGCGAAGACGTTCCCTCCCGGAAGTCCCGTTAGGCCGAGCAGGATCTGCGACGTATTCGACTCGAGGGGAATCCAGGCGCTGCCGTTGAAGCGGAACAGCACGCCCTCCTCGCCGGCGGCGTATACGTCGGTTGGGCTCGTACCCCACACCGCGCGCAGCGCCTTCGACGTCGGACTCGGCAGCGGATACCAGCGTACCCCGTCGTAGCGGAGCGCGGTGCCGCCGTCGCCAACCGCGTAGACGTCGGTCGACGAGCTGCCCCAGACGGCGCGCAGCAGGGACGATGTGCCGCTCGTCATGGTCGTCCAGCGCGACCCGTCGAAATGGACGATCGTCCCCGTGTCACCGACGGCGTAGACGTCGTTTCGTCCAAATCCCCACACGCTGCGGAGAAACCGCGTCGTGGGGCTCGCGACCGACGTAATCGTCTCACCCGTCGCGGTGAGAACGGTACCATCGGCGCCGACGATGTAACTGAGGTCGGGATCCGCGGTCCAGACTGACCGCAGGAGTACTGGAAGAGGGCTCGCGAGCGACGCCCAACTCGTACCGTCGTAATGCAGAACAGATCCGGTGTCGCCAACAGCGTAGACGTTGGTCGGCCCGCTCCCGTTCACGCCGTATAGGTCGTTCGCGGGCGGGACCGGGACCGACGTCCAGCCGGTCGCGTCCTTCCGCAGCACGAGCCCACCGAGTCCGACGGCGTACACCGGCCCGGCACCGGCCGCCCACGTGGCGAACAGCGTCGGTGCCGTCACGAGCGTGGTCCAGTTGCCGTTGACTCCTCCGGCGACGGTCCCGGACCAGCCGGCGAGAAAGAGCTGACCGCCGGCTCCCCACACCGCGCGAAGATTCTGGCGCGAGGGCGATGCCGCGTCATCGGACCACGTGGTCCCATCGAAATGAATGACTTGGCCGGTGTTGCCGACGGCGTACACGTCGTTAGGCGCACTGCCCCAGATCGCGAAGAGATGCTTGCTCGTCGGGCTGGCGATCAATTGCCACTCGCTGCCGTCGTAATGCAGCAGCGTGCCCTGCACGCCAACGGCATAGACATTGTCAGCGGACGCACCCCAGATGCCGAACAGGGCCACGTCCACCGGCGTCGCCATCTCCGTCCAGAGACCGCCATCCCAGTGGAGCAGCGTACCGTTCTGCCCCACGGCCATGAGGTTCGTGGGCGACCACCCCCAGATGCCCCAGATCTCGGTCGCGCCTGCGTCGTTAGGCATCGCGGACCATTGCGTCCCATCGTAGCGGAGCATCGCGCCCGACGCGCCCGCCGCGTAGACGTGGGTCGCGTCCAGCCCCCACACTTCGAGCAGCGCCGCGGTCGTTCCGCTCTGCATGGACGTCCACGCGCTACCGTCGTAATGCAGGATGATGCCGTTCGAGCCGACGGCGAAGACATTCACGTCGCTGGTTCCCCAGAGCCCGACGATGGTTTCCCGCGTCGGAGTCGACATGAGGCTCCAGGCGCCGCCTGTCCACCGCATGATCACGCCGTCCTGTCCACCGGCGAACACCGAAGTCGGGCTCGACGCCCAGACCGCGAGCAACGACACCTCCGTGAGCCCCTGCCAGTCGATCCCCCATGTGTTCGCCGGATTGCCGGCGGCGACGACCGTGACCGTCGACGTGGCGCTGCTGGCTCCGAGTGTGGCCGTGACCGTCGCGCTCCCTGTCGCCACCCCGGTCAGCGTTCCTGACGAGGTGACCGTGAGCTTGGTGGGGTCGGACACGGTCCATTTCGGCGTGAGCCCGTCGACTCGCGTACCGTCTGCCTTTCGCCCAACAAAGGAAAGCGACGCTGTCGCGCCTACTTCGACGTATGCCGAGGCCGGAACGATTTCGACCGACGCGACCCCCGCCCCGGGTCGCACGGGGTCATCGTCATGGCAAGCGCCCGCGATGAGGCAGAGAAGACCGAGCGTGGCGAACAACGCAGCGCGCGCCGCGCGAATGCGCGGCGCGCGCTCGGCCCGTCGCACGACGGGAAACAAGGGCGACTGGGTCGACCTGACAGCGAAAGATTGCATTCCTGCAGCGCTTCGAAGTTAAGGACTTCTCGGCGGTGCAATCGCAAATCCGCCTGCCGAATAAAAACGACTTCACCGGCACGGCGTAATACGGTGGTCGCCCAGGCGAAGGCTTACGACGCCTTCTTCAGCCACTCAGCCACGCCCTTGTGGCCTGAACACGCGCCCTGGTGCTCCGCCTTCGTATAGTAGGTGCCGTCGTTACACCGGGCAGTCGCGCCTTTCGGAGCCGCGCTCTTTGAATTGGCAGGGGTGATCCACTCCGCGACGCCGCCATGGGACGAGCAGGCTCCCTGGCGCGACGTTCCGGAATACATCATCCCGTCCTTGCACTTGGCCTGTACCGTTGCCGCGGCGGTCTGCGATTTGGCGGCGGGCGCCTGCGCCGTCGTCGTCGGCTTCGCAGCCGTTGTGGCTGGCGAAGTCGTCGACTTTTTTGCCGCTGCCGCGGAGGTAGTCGTGCTCTTCTTCGCGGTCGCCTTGGCCGTGTCGGCCTGCGCTGCAAGGGTGATTGGAACGATCGCGATCGAGAGAAGCGCGAGGGCGACCGGCATTCGATGGAGCGTCATGACGCCTCCTTTGGAATGGTCGTGGTGCCTGCAGGCTGGGGCGCACACTGCAACCACCGACCTAACGACGAAATAACGGAGGCCTCTGAGTGTGATGTGGGTCACCAAACAGGCGGCAGGCGGCAGGCGACTCGTAAAAGCGAGAACCTCGGGATGCTCCCATCTCACTGCGAGAGGCGTCCCGAGGGTTTCCTGTCGCCAGCCGCCTGTCGCCTGCTGTTCACCTCTTGGAAATCACCTCGATCACCCCGCCGAAATGGTTCGAGCCCCATTTGAGCTGCGCTTCGGACGCGCTGTAGTAACGCAGCGTGGCGATCGACAAGGCCGTGATCCCGCGGAGCTGCTCGACATCGCCTAGTCGCGTCCCATCCAAGTAGACGACCACCTGACCGGAGGCGACGTCGGTGCCTTTGATGGGCGGAGCGCCCTTGCCCATGCCACCCTGTCCCTGCAGCGATGCGATCTGCCGTTGACCCAACATCGCCGGCCGGAGCTTCTGCACGACCTCGTATCCGTTCGTCACGTTCGCGTGCGCGATCTCGTCAGCGGTGATGAGCGTCGAGCTCGGTTTAGGTCCGCCGCTCGCTGACGCGGTGGCCGGCGATGACGACGATGCGCATCCCGCACTGCCTAACGTGATAACGGCGGCAACCACCAGCGCGAGCGGCGCGCCGACGAGACGACCGGAAGCAACGGAAGCAAGTCGACGTTGTGAACGAGGGATCACTGCCATGGGCCTTCTCCTGAGCGTAGGCCAGAGCGTGCGGTCGATTGCGTTCACCACGACCGTCGGCGTGGCATCCCAACCACGAACGCTCTGACCCTACGACGCGTGCACGACCCGCGCAAGAACGGAGCAGGGCCAGATGAACCCATCTGGCCCTGCTCCGATTCGTCTCGTCCGCCGACGTCGCGACCGACGCTTATCCAGCGGCCGAGCGCCGCCGCCGCGGCACCTTTCCGTTTTTCGACGGACGCTCCTTGCTCTTGCTCGCCTTCGACTGTCCCACGGCGATCGGCACGATGTCGGGAACCTGGATCGGGTCCGAGCCGCACCCACCACTCTGCTTCGGCTGCTTGTACACGTACCGCTCGCCCGCGTAGTTCCGGAACGTGACGGCGTCGTCGGTGATCTCCTCGACGTACTCGGGAAGCAGGGGGACCTTGCCACCACCGCCCGGCGCATCGATCACGAAGTGCGGCACTGCGAGGCCCGACGTCCAGCCACGCAACGCCTTGATGATCTCGAGTCCCTTCTGGACCGTCGTGCGGAAATGCTCACCGCCCGCGACCTGGTCGGCCATGTAGATGTAGTACGGACGCACGCGCGCCTTCAGCAGCTCGTGCATCAGCTTCATCATGACCTTGGGATCGTCGTTCACCCCGCGCAACAGCACGGTCTGACATCCAAGCGGGATGCCAGCCCTGGCGAGCATGTCGAGCGCCTGACGCACGCGCGGCGTGAGCTCGTCGGGATGATTGAAGTGCGTGTTCATGTACACCGGGTGGTACTTCTGCACCATCTCGCAGAACTCCGGCGTAATGCGCTCCGGCAGGTGCGAGGTGATGCGGCTCCCGATGCGGATGATCTCGACGTGCGGAATGGCGCGCAGATTCTGGAACAGATACTCGAGGCGCCGATCGCTCAACATCATCGGATCGCCGCCCGACATGATGACGTCGCGAATCTCCGGATGCTGCCGGATGTACTCGAAGGCGGATTCGTATTGGTTGAGCGGGATCTTCTCCGGATCACCGACCTTGCGGCGACGCGTGCAGAAGCGGCAGTAGCTGGCGCAGACCGGACTCACGAGAAAGAGCGCGCGGTCCGGATACCGGTGCGTGATGTTCGGCACCGGGGAGTCGGCGTCTTCATCGAGCGAGTCGATGACGCCGTCGACGATATCGAGCTCCTGAACCGTCGGGACGTATTGATTCCACATCGGGTCGCCAACGCTCTTGATCTGCTCGAGCGCCGACGGCGTGATGCGCATCTGAAAGTTGTCGAACGCCGGCTTGAGCGCTTCGACGTCGATGACGTCGTGCCCGAACTTCTCGGCCAGCTTGTCCAGCGTGGCGACGGCGTCGTCTTTCAGGATCTTCTGCCACTCGCTCATGCAACCGCTCCCCAGCCCTCTCGCGGGCTACCTGCTAACCGTTTGGTGAGGATGATCCGATCGTCTTGTGGCGCGTAGAACTCGCGAACGCGAGCCGCTTCGACGTAGCCGCGACGCAGATAGAAATTCCGCGTGGCGGCATAATCGGATCGGGACGATGTTTCGATGACCAACATCCGAGCGTGCAGCGCTTCCAGTCTGCGTTCTACCTCTGAGAGCAATACGGAACCGCAGCCGGTTCCCTGTGCGGCGCGGTCGACGGCGATCCAATAGAGGTCGTAGGTCCGGTCGGTTGCCATCGTGGGCCCATAACAGGCGAAGCCGACCAACTGGGGACTGGGGACTAGGGACTGGGGACTCGGCCGGGATGCGTCTACTCGCGCGGAGATCTCCTCGGCGATAGACGGCTCCCCAGTCCCCAGTCCCGAAAACGCTCCCACGAACACATAGTCCTCTCCGGCGAACGACGCGTCGAACAGCTCCAGCGCGACGTCGACTTCGTCGTCGCGGAAATTCTCCGTGCTCCGGAGAATCTCCGCTACGCGCGAGCGTTGAGACGGCTCGAGCGGGCCGATCGTGAAGTCAGTAAACCCGGGAGGCTCGTTCACCCGACCGCCTCGACTCCCGACAGTCGTTGCTTGCGCGTCCAACGGTCTTCGGTCGACCCCTGCCGCGCGGCGAGCGCCTCGTCGCAGACGATGCGCACCATCGCCGCGTAGTCGATCCCGGCAGTGCGCGCCATGCGCGCGAGTCCCGCGGTCGGTGCGAAATCCGGATTCGCATTCACCTCGAGAATCCACGGCTGTCCGGACTCATCGATGCGCATGTCGACTCGGCCATACCCCGCGCCGCCGACCACGCGCCACGCCGCGAGCGCTATGCGTCCGAGCTCCGCTGTGAGCATGTCCGGAAGATCGGCGGGACAATGCGGGACCGAGCCAAGGTCCTCGTCGCTTCCCGTCTGCCACTTGGAGCGGTACGAGACGATCCGCCAGTATTCGTCAGGCATCGCCGAGAAGTCGATCTCGGCGATCGGAAGCACCTGGTTGCCGAGAATGCCGACGTTCACTTCACGTCCCGCGATGAAGCGCTGCACGATGACGTCATCCCATTCCTCGTGCATCGCGGTCACGCGCGCGTGGAGCGCGCGCGCAGACTTCACGACGGAGCGCTGCTCGACGCCGAGCGAGGCGTCTTCCGCCGCCGGCTTGCAGATCGCCGGGTAGCCGACGGATGGCAGCGGGCTGCCGGCGCGCGCGACGCCGAAGCGCGGCACTGGCAGGTGAGCCGCATCGAGCATCGTGTTGATGACGTGCTTGCGAAGGCAGATCGACGTGGTCCAGCTGCCGCTGCCTGTGGTCGGAACGCCGAGGAGCTCGAGCGATGAGATGACAGACGATTCGAGCGACGCGACGCCGTCGATGCCTTCGCACAGGTTGAACGCGAGGTCGGGCTTGGCGCGCCGCACGCGCTCGATCCAGCGACCATCGGGATTCACCGGTATGCGCGTCGGCTCGTGTCCGTCGGCGGCCAGCACCGACTCGACTGCTTCGACCGTCTCGAGGATGGCGAGGTCGGGGGATTTTCCCAACGCCGAAACGCCATCGAAGAGCACGATGACTTTCATGTAGAACTCCGTCCCGGATTTCGAAGTGCGCTGCGAGGGACTACCGCGCCGCGGCCGTGAGCGCTCCGGCCGTGACGCCCAAATCGATGCCCTGCCGTTCCGCGGCGTGGACGAGACACGCCTGAATGAGCTCGTCGTAGCTCATCCCGGCGGCGCGCGCCGCTTTCGGAAAGCAGGAATTGTCCGCGGGGTTGGGGAGAATCCCGGGAAGGGGATTGACCTCGACCACGTTCGGCTTGCCTGACGCGTCCAGTCGGACGTCGATCCGCGACCAGTCGCGACAGCCAAGCACGCGGTAGGCGCGGAGCACGACGTCTTCGATCGTGCGCCGCAACTCCTCAGTGATCCGCGCGGGACATTCGAAAATCTCGAGCGGCTTTTCGGGGCGGTCCCAGATCCACTTCGCCTCGAAGCCGTAGACGGGAAGCGCGCCGTGCGGGAGCGCTTCGAAGTTCATGCCGACGATTGGAAGCACGCGTGCTTCGTCGCCGTTGCCCAGCACTGCGCAGGTGAACTCGGCACCGGGGAGATACTCCTCGATGAGCACGGGCTGCTGATAGTGCTCGAGGAGGAACTCGACCTGTGCGCGGAGCTGCTCCGGTGTTTCGCAGTAGTTCGCTTCGGTTATTCCTTTGGACGATCCTTCGTGGATGGGCTTAACAAAAAGAGGGGACTCGGGACTGGGGACTAGGGACTCGGCCGGGACGTTTCCGTTGGAGCGTGAGGCACCGTCGCGAGAGAATTTTCTCTGCCGAGTCCCCAGTCCCCAGTCCCCAGTCCCTCGAACGACCGCGAAGCGGGCGGTCGGCACTCCGTGATACGCGAGCATCTCTTTCGTTTTCGCCTTGTCCAGGCACAACGAGAGCGTGAACGGATCGCTCGCGGAGTACGGGATGCCGTAGAACTCGCAGATCGCTGGGACGTGTGCCTCGCGGTTCACGCCGTGGAGACCTTCGGCGATGTTGAAGACGATATCGGGGCGAGCGGCGCGGAGTCGTTCAGGGAATTCTTCGGTCGCCTCGAGGGGGATCACGTCGCCGAACGCAGAGAGCGCCGTCGCGACCGCAGCGATCGTTTCGGCGGAATCCCATTCCGCATAGACGTCGCTGCTACTGGGAGGCTCCTCATCGGGGCGCGATTCGGAGATCGTCGCGCTCACCGGCCCCACCGTCGATTCAGGCTTTTGGTTGTACGCGAACCCGATGCGCGTCATCCAGTCTCTGTTGTCGTCCGCGGCGATTCAGCCGCCAGAATCTCGAACTGCGAGCCATGCGTCGCGCGCTTTTCCGATTGACGTGGGGCGCAAGAGAGATGCCATTCACGTCGATGCGCAAAATACGATTTCACATTTTTTCGCGCAATGATTTTTTTGTCGATAACTCAAGATCGTCGACCACACGCGTCATCCTGAGGAGCGCAGCGTACCCGCGCGTCATCCTGAGGAGTGCAGCGTACCCGCGCGTCATCCTGAGGAGCGCAGCGTACCCGCGTGTCATCCTGAGGAGCGCAGCGTACCCGCGCGTCATCCTGAGGAGCGCAGCGACGAAAGGATCGCTGTCCATCCACGGTAGTTTCAACTGCCTCGAGGGAAAGCGATCCTTTCACTCGCTTCGCTCGCTCAGGATGACGCGCCGACCCAAGCGACAATCAAACTTTGTGATAGGCGATTCTCGCCGCCTCTCGACGATCCTCGCCGGTATAAATCTCGAAATCGGAAAAAAATCCCGGCGCCTCCGCCTTGAGCATCCGAAGCACTGCGACCGCCATCCGGCGAATTTCGAGCTCCGCGCCCTCGCTGCTCCGCAGCTCGAGCATCGTCCGCCAGGCGCGCGCGTTCGCCGTGACGACAATCTTCGTCTCCGTCGCATTCGGCAGCACCGCCCGCGCCGCCTCACGGGCCATTTTCCGTCGATGAACCTTGTCTGCGACCCAGCCGTACCGCTCCATCAGCTTCGCCACGAGATCCACATACACGGCCTGCGCTTGCTCGACCTGCGAGCGCCACGCTCCCTCGAGCCCATCGTCGCCGGCGACTGCCGGAGGAATCACGAAGCTTGCCTGCGACTCGTCCACGTACCGTTGCGAGAGCTGCGAATACGCGAATCCAGCGCGATGGCGTACCAGCTCGTGCGTCAACGATCGGCTCACGCCCTCGAGAAGAATCGAGTAGTTCGCGTGCTCCAGCACGCTCCCATGGCCCTGCTTCTTGATGTTCTCGAGGTAATCTCTCGTCTCGCGCTTTGCGGGATTGTGCTGACTCATGTAGCAGAGACGCCCG
>Ga0207708_10003613_pt1 | contig 11398 bp, 11 predicted proteins | sample KBSK5101metaG_FD_184340 | JGI IMG/M metagenome (GOLD analysis project Ga0207708, IMG submission 184340) | Corn, switchgrass and miscanthus rhizosphere microbial communities from Kellogg Biological Station, Michigan, USA - KBS K5-10-1 metaG... | ecosystem: Host-associated > Plants > Roots >...
GTGCACGACCCGCTCGTGAAGGTCCAGCTGCTCGTGTGGATCTTCGTGATGCGCGTCGTCATGATCATTTCGTCGGCGGGATCGTACTTCCTGAACGCCGCGATCGTGAAGGCGAAGTATCGCACCGCCGATCACATGAACTACGAGGCGCCGTTGACCACGCTCGTGTGGCTGACGTCGCTCGTGTCGGTGGCACTCACGTTCGTCGTGTCGAAGCTGGTGATCCCGACCATCGGCGGCGACCCCTCGCTGTGGTGGAAGCTCTCGACGATCATCACCTGCGGCACACTCGCGGGGGCGATCATCCCGGAGGGGGTGAAGATCTTCACCTCCACCGAGTCGAGCCACGTGAAGGAAGTCGTCACCTCGTCGCAGGAGGGGGGCGCGTCGCTCAACATCCTTTCAGGCCTCGTCGCCGGGAACTTCAGCGCCTACTGGCTCGGCATGAGCATCGTCGCGCTGATGTCGATTGCCTACCTGGTCAGCGGCTACGGCCTCGCCCAGCTGATGATCGCCCCGGCGGTCTTCGCGTTCGGCCTGGTCGCGTTCGGGTTCCTCGGCATGGGCCCGGTGACGATCGCGGTCGACTCTTACGGTCCGGTGACCGACAACGCGCAGTCGGTCTTCGAGCTCTCGGTGATCGAGTCGCTGCCCAACATCAAGCAGGAGCTCAAGCGGGACTACGGCTTCGACGTCAACTTCGAGCGCGCCAAGCACCTGCTCGAGGAAAACGACGGCGCCGGCAACACGTTCAAGGCGACCGCCAAGCCGGTGCTGATCGGCACCGCGGTGGTCGGCGCGACGACGATGATCTTCTCGATCATCGTGGTGCTGACCAACCGGCTGACCGAGAACGTGCAGCTGCTGTCGATCCTGCACCCGCCCTTCCTGCTCGGCCTGATCACCGGCGGCGCGATGATCTACTGGTTCACCGGCGCGTCGACGCAGGCAGTGACGACCGGCGCCTACCGCGCGGTCGAGTTCATCAAGGCCAACATCCGCCTCGACGGCGTGCAGAAGGCGTCGGTCAGCGACTCGAAGAAGGTCGTGCAGATCTGCACGCAGTACGCCCAGAAGGGGATGTTCAACATCTTCCTGGCGGTGTTCTTCGGGACCCTCGGCTTCGCGTTCGTCGAGCCCTACTTCTTCATCGGCTACCTGATCTCGATTGCGCTGTTCGGGCTCTACCAGGCGATCTTCATGGCCAACGCCGGCGGCGCGTGGGACAACGCGAAGAAGATCGTCGAGGTCGAGTTGAAGCAGAAGGGCACGCCGCTGCACGCCGCGACCGTCGTCGGCGACACCGTCGGGGACCCCTTCAAGGACACCTCTTCAGTGGCCCTCAACCCGGTCATCAAGTTCACCACCCTGTTCGGCCTGCTGGCGGTGGAACTGGGTGTGCAGCTGGGACGGGACTATGGGCTGGGGATGAGCCACGTGCTGGCGGCGCTGTTCCTGCTCGGGTCGGCGGTCTTCGTCCACCGGTCCTTCTACGGGATGCGCATCCGCAGCGGGGCGTGAAATTTTCACGACTGGCCGAAAGCGGTCAGCCATATACGAGCAAACGGTGTCCAAGGGTTCCAGAGGTCTCGTTGACACCTGTTTTTAGGCGCGACTATAATTCGCGGTCTTGCCGCACTTCGAAGGGTTGAGGAGGGTGAACCGTGCCGCGTGACATGTTCGGTGACGTGGTCGATCCGTCCATTAAGGTTGGGTCGCAGAAGTGGTACACGGTTCCGCTGTCGATCCTCGCCCACGTGGCGGTGTTCGCCGCGGTCATCATCATTCCCCTCATGGCGACCGACGTCCTGCCGTCACCGCCGTCGATGATGGCGTTCGTCGCCGCGCCCCCGCCCCCGCCTCCCCCTCCGCCGCCGCCGCCGGCCCCGGCCGCGCCGCAGCCGAAGGTGGAGCCCGTGGCGGTGAACCCCAACGCGGCGCCGATCGAGGCGCCGAAAGAAATCAAGCCTGAGGTCGCGCCGCCCACCGTCGGGGTGGGCGTGGCCGGCGGTGTCGAAGGCGGCATCCCCGGCGGCGTCGTCGGCGGCGTGGTGGGAGGCCTCCCCGAGGCGCCTCCGCCGCCGCCTCCGCCCCCGACCGCGCCGGTCCGCGTCGGCGGCAACATCAAGACCCCGACCAAGACGCGCGACGTCAAGCCCGTCTACCCGCCGATCGCGCAGAGCGCGCGCGTGCAGGGCGTGGTCATCATCGAAGCGACCATCGGGCCCGATGGCCGCGTCAAGGACGCGAAGGTTCTCCGCTCGATCCCGCTGCTCGACCAGGCGGCGCTCGACGCGGTGAAGCAGTGGCAATTCACGCCGACGCTGCTCAACGGCGTGCCGGTGCCGGTCATCATGACCGTCACGGTGAATTTCACGCTGCAATAGCCGGCACGGCAGACCCAGGGAACTGACATTCCATCGGAGGATGGGCGAATGAATTTCATTGAGATGTGGGGAACGATGGGGCCGATGGCCAAGGGCATCGGCGTGGTGCTGGTCATCATGTCGATGATCTCCTTCGGCGTCGCGATCGAGCGCATTTATACGTTTACCCAGGCGCGCAAGCAGTCGAAGCTGTACGCGCCGCAGGTGGCCAAGCACCTGAAGGAAGGGCGCCTCAAGGATGCGATCGCGATCTCCTCGTCGAAGAACTACCGCTACAGCCACCTGGCCAAAGTGGTCCTCGCGGGATTGCAGGAATACCAGTTCCAGCAGGAAGCCGGCGGCAACCTGAGCCGTGAAGATCTCGTCGACACCGTCCGCCGCGCCATCCAGCGCGCCTCGGCGCTCACCGCCAACGACCTGAAGAAGGGCGTCTCGGCGCTGGCGACCATCGGCGCGACGGCGCCGTTCGTCGGGCTGCTCGGCACGGTCATCGGCATCATCACCGCGTTCCAGGGCATCGCGGCCACCGGCTCGGGCGGTCTCGGCGCGGTGTCGGCCGGTATCTCGGAAGCGCTCGTCGAAACGGCGCTCGGCCTCGTCGTCGCGATCCCGGCGGTGTGGTTCTACAACTACCTGACCGGCCGCATCGAGTACTTCAACGTCGAAATGGACAACTCCTCGTCGGAGCTGGTCGACTACTTCATCAAGAAGACCGCGTAAGAGGTAACTGCCATGGCCATGGACCTGGGAGCCAAAGGTTCCCTCAAAGCGGACATCAACGTCACGCCGCTGGTCGACGTCATGCTGGTGCTGCTCATCATCATGATGCTGATCGCGCCGATGCTGCAGCAGGGGGTCGCGGTGACCCTGCCCGAAGCCGGCAACACGGGTGACAAGCCCGACACGCAGGACCAGACGGTGGTCGCGATCGACTCGCGCGGCAAGTTCTACGTGAACGCGCTGCCGACGCCGGCCGAAGACCTCGTGCCGCGCGTGACGCGCGCGCTCGAGGACAAGAAGGAAAAGCTGGTCTACCTGAAGGGCGACAAGGACGCGAAGTACGCCGCGATCATGGACGCCATGGACGCGCTCCGCAAGGCGCAGATCGAGAACATCGCCCTGATCACCGAGCGCAAGCAGGAGAAGAAGTAATGGCGCACGCCCACAAGCACTTCGGCGCCGAGCGTGTCGTCACCGGCGAGATCCCGCACGCCAGTGCGGACATGAACGTCACCCCGCTCATCGACGTGCTCCTCGTCCTGCTGATCATCTTCATGGCCGCCCTGCCGCTCACTCAGAAGGGGGTAGACGTCAACCTGCCCCTGGAAACCGAGAACAAGGCCAGCACCCCCAACGACAACCAGATCGTCCTCGAATACGGGGCGGACCGGTCGATCGCCGTCAACCACCAGCCCATCGCGCTCGACCAGCTCGAGTCGCGCCTGCGCGACGTCTTCGAAGCGCGCAAGGAAAAGACGATGTTCATCGTCGGCGACCCGTCGCTGCGCTACGGCGACATCGTGTCGGTCATCGATGCCGCCAAGGGGGCCGGCGTCGAGAAGGTCGGCATCGTCACGATGGGCATGCGCAACGAGGCGTCTGGTAAGGGCGGGAACTGAGAACCAAGGATACGAAGGACGGCGAAGGATACGAAGGAACTCGAAGGATACGAAGGAACGGGCCGCGGCTGCTGCGCGGCCCTTCTTTTTGTACGCGCGGGAAGGATCCCTTCACGGCTCCTTCGTGGCTCCTTCGGCTCCTTCGCCGTGGCTCCTTCGCCGTGGCTCCTTCGTATCCCTCGCCCTCCTTCGTATCCTTTTTATTTGCGCGGAGTGATGACCCCGACGCGCTCCACGCCCGCGCCCTTGGCGATGTCGATGGCTTCGACGATGCGGCCGTAGGGGAGCCGGCCGTCGCCCATCACGAAGAGCGTCTTGTCCCTGCGGTCCTTGTAGAGCGCGCTGAGACGCGGGCCGAGGTCCTCAAGCGCCACCGGCTGCTTGTTGATGGCGATGCGGCCGTCGGCCTCGTATTCGAGCACCAGCGACGGCGGAGGCGTCGCATCCGGCGGTGACGACGGCGCGGGCTCGGGCAGCGTCGCGTCGAGACCGCGCTGCGTCAGCGGCAGCGCCGCCATGAAGATGATGAGGAGCACCAGCAGGACGTCGATGAGCGGCGTGACGTTGATGTCGGCGTAGTGTACGCGCATCGCAGAGGACCTCCCTGCGACGCTTAGACACCAGTCGTTCCCGAGCAGCCGTACGCAAAACAGGCCGCGCGATGTGCGCGGCCCGTTCCTTCGTATCCTTCGACGTCCTGTTCCTTCGTATCCTTCGACGTCCTTCGTATCCTTCGTTTCTCCGCTATCCCTTGCCGGTCTGCTTGCGCTTCTGCGCGTCCATGACCTTGTTGCGCAGCTTGTCGGCGTCGTCGATGAGCTGCTTCTGCTTGGCCGGATCCTTCTCGGTGCCGGCCTGCAGCCGGAGCAGGATGTTCTTGTAGGTCATCGCGTCCATGTAGTCGGGGTTGAGACTGAGGGCCTTGTCCTCCATCTCGATGCCCTTGAGGATGTACTCGCGCTTCTGCGCGGGAGTCAGGCGGAAATCCTGGCGCGCCTTGTCCTGGTAGAACACGCCGACGCGGTGGTAGCCCTCGGGGTTGTTGGGCTCGACGGCGGCGGCCTGCTCGAGCGCGGCGATCGTCTTGGGGAAGTCCCCCTGCCGGTTGTAGTACGACGCCATCGAGGCGAGCACCGTCGGGTCGTTCGGCTTGACCGAGTTCGCCTTCTGCAGCTGCGCTTCGGCGTCGTCATAGCGACCGGCGTCCTCGTACAGCTTGCCGAGCGCGATGTAGTTCTGCGGCTCGTTCGGCTCGAGGGCGATGATCTCCTGGTAGACCGGCTCGGCCTTGGCGGGGTCGTTCAGCTTGTCGGAGCCGTACGCCGCGGCCAGGTATTCCAGGCACGACTTCTTCCACTGCTTGTCGGCGTTCTTGTCCGCGCCCTTGCGGTAGTTGGCAATCGCCTTCTGGATGTACGCGTCGTTGGTCGCGTCACCCTGCTTGGTGGGCTTGTACAACTGGTCGTAGCTGTTGCCGAGGAAGAAGTACGCCGTCGCCAGCTGCGGGAAGTTCGCGAAGGCGCCCTCGTGCTGGACGACTTCCTCATATTTCTCCGCCGCTTTCTTCCAGTCCTTCTGCTGGTACGCCAGGTTCCCATCCTTGAAGGACTTGACCGCGCTCAGCGTGTTCCACGAATACCTGCCGCAGCCGGCTGACGCCAGGCCGACCCCGCACACGAGGGCCACGGCCGCCACCGGAACTGCGCGAAATCGGATGGTCATGCTCTCCCCTTCTCGCGCCGATTACAATACACCAAAGGGGTCAGTATATTGGCCCCTCCACAGGGCGTCAACCGAGCCCTGAGCCATTTTTCCGACACCTCTGTTTTTTAGACACCGGCTGCATGATTCGGTTCGAGGACCTCATCGAAAAAGTGCGCGCCACGCACCCGGACGCAGACGTCGAGCTGCTGCGGCGGGCCTACGTGTTCTCGGCCTACGAGCACAAGGGGCAGGTGCGCCACTCCGGGGAGCCGTACCTGGTGCACCCGCTCGAGGTCGCCGATCTGCTGGCCGACATGCGGCTCGACGTCGTGGCGGTCGCGGCAGGGCTGCTGCACGACATCGTCGAGGACACGCAGACCTCGATCGACCGGATCAAGGACCTCTTCGGCGCCGACATCGCCCACGTGGTCGAAGGGGTGACGAAGCTGGGGGCCATCCCCTTCTCGTCCAGCGAAGAGCGGCAGGCGGAGAACTTCCGCAAGATGCTGCTGGCGATGGTCGACGACATCCGCGTGATCCTCGTCAAGCTCGCCGACCGGCTCCACAACATGCGCACCCTGCACCACCTGCCCGAGGAGCGGCGGGTGAAGATCGCCCAGGAGACGCGCGACATCTACGCGCCGATCGCCAACCGGCTCGGGATGAGCAAGCTGAAGAACGAGCTCGAAGAGCTCGCCTTCCGGTACCTCGAGCCCAAGCCCTACGAGGCGCTGCGCCAGCGCGTCGAGGCGCGGCGGCGCGCCACCGAGGGGCTGATCGAGGAGCTGCGCGGGACGATCAGCGCGAAGCTCGCCGAGGCGCAGGTCCCGATCATCCAGATCGACGGCCGCATCAAGCGCCTGTTCAGCATCCACCAGAAGCTGAAGCGGCAGAAGATCGACCTCGACCAGGTCTACGACTTCATGGCGCTGCGCATCGTCGTGCCGTCGATCAAGGACTGCTACGCGGCGCTCGGCATCATCCACCAGACCTGGTCGCCGGTGCCGGGACGCATCAAGGACTTCATCGCGATGCCGCGCCCCAATGGCTACCAGTCGCTGCACACCTCGGTCGTCAGCGAGCGCGGCTTTCCCTTCGAAGTGCAGATCCGCACCGCGGAGATGCACCGCGTCGCGGAGGAAGGCATCGCGGCGCACTGGAAGTACAAGGAAGGCCGCCTCGGCGCGGACCGCGACGAGCAGTACTTCATCTGGCTGCGCCAGCTCCTCGAGTTCCAGCAGGAGGTGCGCGATCCGCAGGAGTTCCTGCAGAACCTGAAGATCGAGCTCTACCCGGAAGAGGTCTACATCTTCACGCCGAAAGGGGAGGTCAAGGCGCTGCCGCGCGACGCGACGCCCGTGGACTTCGCCTACGCGATCCATACCGACGTCGGCCACCAGTGCGTCGGCGCGCGGGTCAACGGCAAGATGGTGCCGCTGCGCACGCGGCTCAGGAACGGCGACATCGTCCAGGTGATGACCACGCCCGGGCACCACCCGAGCCGCGACTGGCTCAACTTCGTCGTCACCTCGCGCGCGCGCAACAAGATCAAGCACTACATCCACGCCGAGGAGAAGTCGCGCAGCCTGGATCTCGGCAAGAAGGTATTCGACAAGGAAGCGCGCCGCTACGGGCTCAACGTCAAGTCGCTGACCGAAGGAGCGGCGTTCGCGAACGCGCTCAACGACTACGGCTACTCGAAGGCCGAGGAGCTGTTCGTCGCGCTCGGCTACGGCAAGCTGGCGGTCAAGGGCGTGCTCGCCAAGCTGGTGCCGCAGGAACAGCTGAAGGAGGCGCCCGAGGGCGGCCTGGCGCAGGTCGCCAACGTCGTCCGCCGCGTCCTCGGCCCGGCGGAAGAAAAGATCAAGGTGCGCGGCTTCGACGACCTGATGGTGTTCCGGGCGCGGTGCTGCAATCCGATCCGGGGCGAGAAGATCGTCGGCTACATCACGCGCGGCAAGGGAGTGTCGGTGCACTCCGCCTCGTGCCCGAACGTCGTCAACCTGCTCTACGATCCCGACCGCAAGATCGAAGTCGAGTGGGACAAGGCATCGGACACTTCGCCGTACACGGTCCGGCTCAGCCTGCAGGTGGAAGATCGGAAGGGCATCCTCGCCGACGTCACCTCGAAGATCGCCGGCATCAACACCAACATCCGCAACGTCGAGGCGACCTCAGACGCCGATCGGCAGGGACGCATCGACATGACCGTCGAGATCAGCGACGTGAAGCACCTGCAGAAGGTGATCAAGTCGCTGCGCAGCGTCGAGGGTGTGGTGGACGTGGAACGCGCGACGCGCTAAAGCGCCGCGGTGACCTGGATTTCGACCAGCGAGTCTTTCGGCAGTCGCGCCACCTGCACGGTGGCCCGCGCCGGGGCCGGCGACGTGAAATACGTGGCGTAAATCTCGTTCACCTTGGCGAAGTCGTTCATGTCGGCCACGTAGACCGTGGCGCTGACGACGTGGCCGAAGGATGCGCCGGCGGCCTCGAGGATGGCGCCGATATTGGTAAAGACCTGACGCGTCTGGGCTTCGATGCCCCCGGACACCAGCGCTCCCGTCACCGGATCCAGGGGGATCTGGCCGGACAGAAACAGCATGTTTCCCGATTTGACGGCCTGCGAATAGGGGCCAATCGCCGCCGGTGCGTTCGGCGTGGAGACCGCCTCACGCACTTTCTGCCAGATCGCCACGTTTACGCCGCCTTGACGACCTTGCCGGAGCGCAGGCAGCGCGTGCACACCCGCAGGCGCCGGATGCCCCCGTTGACCATCGCGCGGACCCGCTGCAGGTTCGGCTCGAACCGGCGCGGGGTCACGTTGTGCGCGTGGCTGATATTGCGCCCGACCACCGGGCCCTTGTTACAGATTTCGCACCGCTTTGCCATGATTCCCACTCCAGAGCTACGGAGAAACGCTCATTATAGCACTTTCAGGCTCTAGACAGCGAGATCCCCGGCAGGTATAACCATTGCAGCCCCAACATTTCCGAGGGAGGTCTCATGGACGATCCGCTCTTCCAGGAGCAGACGCCGGCTGAGTACTTCAAGGGTCTGGTGGAGGAAGCGCTCGAGCGCCAGCGGTTGCGCGCGACGGAGCTGACCTCGTACTACCTGGTGGACCTCCTGTGCCGGTTCGTCCGCCCCGATCAGCGGATTCCGTTCGCCGACGATCCCGACGAACCGCTGGCCCTGCGCCTGTCCCGGGCGCTCGAGAGCGGCGGGATGGAACAGCGGGCGCGGCTGCGCAACCTCGGGGATTTCTCCCTGTTCATGTCCGGGTTCTACTCCGACAGCTTCCGCCGGCGGTCCGTGGATGTGGACTACTACGTGTCCATGGGAGAGTACGCCTACAGCTCGCTGAGCCGCCGGGAACAGGACGCGTTCGGCGGCGTCTTCCGGGAACTGGCCCGGAGGTTCGTGCACTACACAGATATTCTCGCGGATGTCAGCGAGCGGACAGGGTCCTCGTCGAGCACCGATGTATTGCGCCTGTACGAGAAATGGCTCCGTACGGGCAGCGCCCGCGACGGGCAGCGGCTCGTGGAACGGGGCGTGGCCCCGAACGCGTCCCTGAACATGAAATTCCTGCAATAGTCCAGTTTTCCGGACGTTACCCGACCGGAATCAAGAACCGTATCCCATCCCCTTGACGTCTAAACCGGCATTACGGTGGCGGTGGAGTTGCTTTCCGCCTCAGGAATACGCTAAACTGAGCGGCTTTAATATTGGCAATTTCATTGCATAAGGGCTTCCGACTTCGGTTGGAGGTCGCGGAGAGGGAAAGGAGCCGGACTCATATGAGCGCTCATACTCGGGAACACATGAACACCAATCGGTACGACGAACTGAAGGGCATCCTCGAGGAACGCCGCCGCGAGATCAACAGCGAGGTGCAGGGGCGGATGCGCGGCGTGCGCGCGGAAGGCACCGGCAGTGCCGTCCAGGGCGTGCTCGACGCCGCGGAAACGTCCGAGCTGGACATCCAGGACGAGATCGAGTTCGCGCTCATCCAGATGAAGGCCGAGACGCTCCACAAGATCGACGAGGCGCTGCGCCGCCTGGAAGAGGGCACCTACGGCTACTGCTTCGAGTGCGGCGAGGAAATCAGCGAGAAGCGCCTGCGCGCGCTGCCGTTCGCGGTGCGCTGCAAGGACTGCGAAGAGGCGCGCGAGGTCAAGCAGCAGCGCGACCGCCTGATGGCTCAGCGGCGGGGTGCGGCGTCCCTCTTTATCGACATGCAGGGATGACCCGAATCGGGTAATCTGCGCTCCGTATGTCCGAGCAAGACGCGGAGCGGCCGGCCGGCGACCAGGGCGACCAGATCGTCGAACAGGATGCCGAACGGCCGCTCCAGATTCCCCCGGAGCTCCCGCTCCTCCCGCTCCGGGATACCGTTCTTTTTCCGAACTCATTCATGCCGCTGGCGGTCGCCCGCGAGGCGTCCGTTCGCCTGGTCGAGGAAGCCAACCAGTCCGGGCGCCTGATCGGCGTCTTCACGCAACGCGAAGCGGCGACCGAAGAGCCCATGCAGGAGGAGCTCTACCCGGTCGGAACCGTGACCCACATCCACAAGATGTTCAAGCTGCCGGACGGCAGCCTGCGCCTCATCGTCCAGGGTGTGGAGCGCGTGACACTCGACAGGGTGGTGCAGACGCGTCCCTACCTCCGCGCCGCGGTCACCGCCGCTCCGGATCAGCTGCGCGACGAGGATCGCCTGGAAATCGACGCGCTGCAACGCAACATCAAGAGCAACTTCCAGCAGGTCGTCTCGCTGTCGCCGCTGCTCTCCGACGACCTGCAGGCGCTCGCCGCCAACATCACCGATCCCGGCAAGCTCGCCGACTTCATCGCCTCCAGCCTGGCGACCATCGGCACGCCGGTGAAGCAGGAGATCCTCTCCACGCTCGACGTCCGCGCCCGCATGGACGCGCTGAACCGCATCCTCATCAAGGAGCTCGAAGTGCTCGAGCTCGGATCGCGCATCCAGTCGCAGGTCCAGTCCGAGGTCGGCAAGAACCAGCGCGAGTACTTCCTGCGCGAGCAGATGAAGGCGATCCAGAAGGAGCTGGGCGAGGGGGACGAGCAGGCCAAGGAGATCGAGGAGCTCCGCGCCAAGATCGAAGCGGCCGGCATGCCCGACGGGGTGAAGAAGGAAGCCATCCGCGAGCTGGATCGGCTGTCGAAGATGCCCGTCGCCGCGGCCGAGTACACCGTGTCGCGCACTTACGTCGACTGGCTGATCGCGCTGCCGTGGTCGAAGCGCACCGAGGACTCGATCGACCTCAAGCACACCAAGGACGTGCTCGACGCGGATCACTCAGGCCTGGAGAAGGTGAAGGATCGCGTTCTCGAATACCTCGCGGTCCGCAAGCTCAATCCCGACGTGAAGGGGCCGATCCTGTGCTTCCTCGGGCCTCCGGGGGTCGGCAAGACGTCGCTGGCGCGGTCGATCGCCAATTCGATCGGGCGCAAGTTCGTGCGCGTCTCGCTCGGCGGCATGCGCGACGAGGCGGAAATCCGCGGCCACCGGCGCACCTACATCGGGGCGCTCCCCGGACAGGTGATCCAGGGACTGCGGCGCGCGGAATCGAAGAACCCCGTCTTCATCCTCGACGAGATCGACAAGCTCGGCTCCGATTTCCGCGGCGATCCGGCGTCGGCGCTGCTCGAGGTGCTCGATCCGGA
>Ga0207708_10003616_pt1 | contig 11396 bp, 14 predicted proteins | sample KBSK5101metaG_FD_184340 | JGI IMG/M metagenome (GOLD analysis project Ga0207708, IMG submission 184340) | Corn, switchgrass and miscanthus rhizosphere microbial communities from Kellogg Biological Station, Michigan, USA - KBS K5-10-1 metaG... | ecosystem: Host-associated > Plants > Roots >...
TAGGGTTGCTGCGACGATGATCTACGCCGGACGTGGCGACGGCTCGCCTCGGGCCAGCTCGCTCGCGAGCCGGGCGATCATCGCGTCCACCTCCGGCGACTCCGGGTCCCAGTCGGCGACGAGCGCGGCGAGCTCCTCCTGGCGAGCGTCGACCAGCCGCGCACGCACGTCGCGCCCGGTCGCGGTGAGCCGCAGCCCCTCCGGCTCGACGAGGCCGCGCTCGCGCAGTCGGCCGGCGGCCGTGGCGAGCAACTCGGTGCTCTGGGCGGTCCGGCCCTCCAACGCGGCGGCCGGGATTTCGTCCTCCTCGGAGCGGCCGACGAGCCACGCCTCCGCAGGCGTCACGTCGACGCCGGCGCGCGCCGTGACCGTGCCGATGAAGCGGCGGGTCCGCTCGCGGCCGACGAGCCTGCTCAGCTCGCGGGTGATCTCGCCGATCGAGGTCGCCGCCCGCGGGGCCGCGAACGCGTCGCCGAGGTCGCTGGTCTCGACCGTCTTCCGGAGCGGCCGCTCCTCGAGGAACCAGGTGAGTACGAATGCCGTGGCGACGACGCCGGCGGCGATCAGGAACACGGTCGAGAGCGAGTCGGTGAACGCCGCGACGTAGGCGTCCCGGACCGGCGCCGGCAGGCCGAGCAGCTCGGCGGGGTTGAAGCCGCCGCCCTCGACGGCGCCGGCCCCTCCCGCTCCGGGCGGCAGCCGGTCGGCGAGCTCGACGCTGAGCCGGTTCGCGAAGATCGCGCCGAGGATCGCCGTCCCCAGCGAGCCGCCGATCGAGCGGAACAGCGTCGCCGACGAGGTCGCGACCCCGAGCTGCGAGTACGGCACAGCGTTCTGCACAGCGAGGATCAGGACCTGCATCACGCATCCGAGGCCGACGCCGAGGATGAGCATGTAGAACGCGGTCACGACGGTGCCGGTCTCGGCGTCGAGCCGGGACAGGAGCAGCATCCCGACCGTTGCCAGGGCCGTCCCGACGATCGGGAAGGCCTTGTAGCGGCCGCTGCGGGTGATCAGCTGCCCGGAGAGGATCGACGCGGTCAGAAGGCCCGCCATCAGCGGCAGGAGCTGCAGGCCCGAAGCGGTCGGCGAGAGGCCGTGGACGATCTGCTGGAACAACGGCAGGTAGGTGAGCGATCCGAACAGCGCGAAGCCGACGACGAGGCCGACGGCGCTCGTGATCCGGAACACCGGGTTCGCGAACAGCTCGAGCGGCAGGATCGGCTCGGCGGCGCGCCGCTCGGTCCGCCAGAAGAGGGCCAGCGCGCAGATGGCGATCGCAGCGAAGCCGAACGTCTGCGGTGAGATCCAGTCGTAGGACGTGCCGCCGAGCGTCGTCATCAGGACGAGCGACGAGAGCCCGACGCCGAGCAGCACCGTGCCGAGGTAATCGACGCGGTGGCGCTTGCGCTCGGCGACCGCCGGCAGCGCCACCGCGATGACGGCGAGCGCGACGAGCCCGAGCGGCAGGTTCACGTAGAAGATCCAGCGCCAGCTCGCGTGGCTCGTGAAGAAGCCGCCGATCAACGGCCCGGCGACGCTCGCGAACCCGAACACCGCCCCGAACAGGCCCATGTAGCGGCCGCGCTCGCGCGGCGAGACGACGTCGCCGATCGCCGCCTGGGCGCTGACCATCAGCCCGCCGCCGCCGAACCCCTGGATCGCCCGGAACGCGATCAGCTCGGTCATCCCCTGGGCGAGCCCGCAGAGGGCCGAGCCGATCAGGAACAGGAGGAGGGCGCCCTGGAGGACCACCTTGCGGCCGTAGAGGTCCCCGAGCTTGCCGTAGAGCGGCGTCACGATCGTGACCGCGAGCAGGTAGGAGGTGACCACCCAGGAGATGTGCTCGAGCCCGCCGAGGTCGCCGACGATCGTCGGCAGCGCGGTCGAGACGATCGTCTGATCGAGCGCGGCGAGGAGCATCGCCAGCATCAGCGCGCCGATCACGATCAGCACGCGGCGCCGGTCCGTTCCCTGGTCGGTCTCGCGCCCTTCCTGCCCGTCGATCACCGGAGGACAACATAGACCCACGGCCCTTCCCCCCGGCGCCGGCGACGCTGATTACGCGTCCAGCGCGACGGCGCCGCGGAACGGCTCGTCCCGCGGCGCTCCCGATCCGGCCCGGCTCAGCGGTGCTGGAACTCGAGGACCTGCTGGAAGGTCGGCCGGTTCGTCGTCGGGAACCGGTTCGGCAGCAGGCCCGGCACGAAGCCGGTCGTGCTCGCCGGCCCGCGCCAGCTCGCCGGATCGTCGCTGCCGAAGTCGGCGGCGAGCTCGGCGGCGCTCGCATCGATCGCGTCCCAGAGCGAGGCCCGGCAGGCGTCGAGGTCGCCGTCCCCGCAGTAGCGCAGGTTGTACTTGCCCTTGACCTTCTCGCCGAGCTGCGTCCGCAGGTCCTTGTCGACGTAGGACTCGCCGGAGAGGCTGCCGAGGTTGCGGACGTCGTTGAGGTTGTCGAGCAGGTCGCCGAAGCGCGGCTCCATCACCGCCTCGGCGATCGGTCGCCAGGTGGTGTCCATGATCGTCGGACCGGCCTCGTCGTAGGTGCCGTCCTCGTCGGCGTCGAGGCGCGGAGCGTCGCGACTCACCCAGTCGTCGAGCAGATCGACGACCTGCTGGGCGCGCGCGTTCGGCGCCGGGCCGCCGTGCAGGACCTTGCTGACCACCGGCCAGACGGGCGAGCGCACGTCCTCGGTCGCGGCCCGGTTCATGATCCCGACGTTGTCGGTGATCCGCGCCTGCTTCGGCCACTGGTCGAACATCTCGACGCGCTGGACCGAGCCATAGGGCTCGTCGTCTCCGTGCATGAAGCCCGGCGCCGACCGGTTGTTCCAGTTCAGCAGCAGGCCGCCGGGCCCGCCGACGCCATGCGGATGCTCGCTGCGGCTCAAGAAGCCCTTCCACTCGTAGTCGCCGGTGCCGAGCGTCGGGAGCCGCCGGTCGAGGCCGCGGGACCGCTCCGGAAGCAGGCCGGAGCTGAAGTAGGCGGTCTTGTTCCGCGACGTGTAGCCCCAGTTGAAGGTGAAGCCGAACTCGTTCGCGGTCTTGAAGAAGCGCTTCGGCGTCGAGGCCTTCCCCATCGTCATGTCGTGAAGCGCGGCGAGGTTGAGGGCGTCGCGCCCGAACGTCGAGCGCTCCCGCGAGAGCGCATAGGGCTTGCCGTCGATCGTCGCGGTCGCGAAGACCGAGCCGTGGACGGAGGTGTCGTAGGTCACCGGCGTCCCGTTCAACGTACCGGCGGTGAACGGCTTGAACGCCCGGCACTTGCCCTTGTAGAGGTAGTGCTCGGAGTCGCGGGTCGGCGTCCCGCCGCCCGGCTCGCAGAGCTCCTCGGCGAAGACGTCACGGACGTCGTGGCCGGCCGAGGTCAGGCTCCATGCGTAGTTCTGCGTGCGCCCGATCAGGATGTACATCGCCAGGCCCGGGACCGCTGCGCCCTGGGCCTTGATGCCCGGGCCGTGCAGATCGATCTGCTGGACGATCTCCGGGTAGTAGTAGCCGAGCTGCGGCCCCATCACGGCGAGCGCGTTGTTCGACGCGGACCGCTGCCGGGAGGCGAGCAGCCAGTTCGAGGCCTGCCGCCGGGCCGGAGCGGCTCCGGCGACGCTGTAGGGGACGGTCGGATCTTCGCTCTCGATCGAGCCGGGATCGACGACGACCGAGCCCTTGACCTTGCCGCCGGTCAGCGGCCCGTAGTCGAAGCGGCGCTTCAGGGTCGTCGGCGCCTCCGGGTCGTCGGCGAGCATCACGTCGTCCCAGGCGTCATAGCCCTGCTGTTGCCCGAGCTCCTGCTGGAGATTGGCGAGCAGGTCGGCGTTGGCGGCCTCGCCGCCGCCGCCGGCACCGAAGATCGAGCCGATGAACGCGGTCACCGCGATCACGTCGTTGGCGTTCGCAGGGGGCTGGTCGATGCCGTTCGCCTCCATGTAGGCGTTGATGCCGTCGGCGTAGGCGGAGGCATCGCTGACGATCTGCTTGCCCTTCTTGCCGTACTTCTTGACGAGCAGATGGCGCTGCTTGGTGACCAGCGCCTCCGCCTCGTCGCTGGGGACGAAGCTCTGGCCGCTCGTGACCAGGGAGAAGGCGTCGAGGTTGGGGACGTCGGCGACTGCGGCGCGGGCCGGCCCACGACCGAGGGTGAGCAGGAGCTGGCGGTCGCGGGCGGTCGACCAGCCGGCGCCGAAGGCGACGTCGTAGCGGGTCTTGCCGTAAACGTGAGGGATCCCGTAGGCGTCGTAGATCAGCTTCAAGCCGGGCTCGCCGGTGTCCTCCTCGTGGGCGTCGCCGATCGGCGCGAAGTCCTCGGGCAGGAAGAGGTCGTTGATGTCCGACTTCGTGACGTTGTCGCGAAGCGGGGTGAGGCCGCTGTAGAGCGGGAGCTGGTCGGTCGAGTTCTCGCTGAACGGCAGCCCGCCATAGTTGCCCGGCGGGAGGATGTAGCGGGCCGTGTCCTCCTTGCCCTTGCCGGCCGCCGTCGCGACGGCGGGGACGATCGCGGCCGCCAGCGCGACGATCGCAACGACCAGAACCGAACCAACTCGCCTCACCTGAGTCTCCTCCCAATCACGCGTGCTGCCCACACGCACCATCAACCCACGAGGCGGCCGAGTATGCCAAACCGTGGTCGATCCAGGGGCGGTTCCCGCCGCCCGGACCGACGCGGCGGCAACGCGACGGCGATAATCGCCTGGGATGAGCAGCGCCGAGACGGTCCAGAACGAAGCGGTCGGCCGGATCGGGATCGTCGGCGGCGGCTTCATGGGAAGCGGGATCGCAGAGTCCGCGGCGGTCGCCGGGATCGGCGTCGCCCTGATCGACGTCGACGAGGCGGCGCTCGATCGCTCGCGCGAGCGGATCGCGACCTCGCTCGCGAGGGCCGTCGAGCGCGGCAAGCTCGACGACGCCGCCCCGGTGCTCGGGCGGATCGACTTCGCGGCCGGCCTCGATGCCCTCGAGGGCGCCGAGTTCGTCGTCGAGGCGGTCCCCGAGGTCGCCGACCTCAAGCGTGAGGTCTTCGTGGCGATCGCCGAGCGGGTCGGCGACGAGGTCGTGATCGCCTCCAACACCTCGTCGATCCCGATCGCCGAGCTCGCCGCCGCGACCGACAGGGCCGACCTCGTCTGCGGGCTTCACTTCTTCAGCCCGGTCCCGGTGATGAAGCTGGTCGAGGTCGTCGTCGCGCTCGACACCTCGGCCGCCACCGAGGTGCGCGCCTTCGCGCTCGCCGAGCGCATGGGCAAGCAGCCGATCCGGACGAAGGACCGCTCCGGCTTCGTCGTGAACATGCTTCTGATCCCCTACCTGATGGCGGCGATCCGGATGCTCGAGGAGGGCTTTGCCTCCCGCGAGGACATCGACGCGGGCATGCAGCTCGGCTGCGGTCACCCGATGGGCCCGCTCGCGCTCTGCGACCTGATCGGCCTCGACGTCCTCTACGCCGTCGGCAGCAGTCTCTACGACGAGTTCAAGCGCGATGAGTACGCGCCGCCGCCGCTGCTCAAGCGGATGCTCGCCGCCAACCGGCTCGGCCGCAAGTCAGGACGCGGCTTCTACGAGTACGACCCCGCCGCCGCCGGATGAGGAGGACGCGATGGCGCTGACGATCTGGCACAACCCGAGCTGCAGCACCTGCCGCAAGACGCTCGCCCGGATCATCGACGCCGGAATCGAGCCGGACGTCCGCCGCTACCTCGACGAGCCGCCGAGCCCTGCCGAGCTCGATGCCGCGCTCGATCGCCTCGGACTCGAGCCCTGGGAGCTGACCCGGATGAAGGAGCCGCTCGCCGCCGAGCTCGGCCTCGCCGACCTCGCTCGCGACGCCGCGACGCGCGAGGGCTGGATCGCCATCCTCAGCGCCAACCCGCGCCTGATCGAGCGCCCGGTGGTGCTCGCCGACGACGGCCGCGCCGTCCTCGCCCGCCCGCCCGAGAAGGTGAGCGAGCTGCTCTGAGAGCCTGGGTCATCTGACCACTTGCGCCATGGCTCATCCGATCGTCAGCACCCCACGGCTGGAAGCGGCGACCGAGCGGATCCGGCCGATCGCCATGGCCCTCCCCGGCGTCGTCGAGAAGCGCTCCCACGGCGTCCCGACGTTCTTCACGGCCGCCGGGCGGAAGGGCCGCACGTTCGCATCGGTGCACGACGAGCGCGAGTGGTTCGAGGGGCGTCTCTGCCTCTGGGCCGCCGGACCGAAGGAGCTTCAGGAGGCGCTCGTAGCCGATGGGCCCGAGCGCTTCTTCATCCCTCCCTACGTCGGCCACCGCGGCTGGGTCGGCCTCCGCCTCGACCTGCCGGAGGTCGACTGGAACGAGGTCGCCGGCGTCATCGAGGACGCCTACGCGTTCATCGCCGAGCGCTGAAGGAGTCGCGTTCCCTAACCGAGCGGGGCGCGGAGCAGCGGCGCGGTGGTCGGGGCGTCGGAGCCGCCGCGCGGCTCGCGGGTGACCATGACCGCATCGCCACTCTCGAGCCCGGCGGGAATCGCCGCGACGCCGGCGCCGGCTCGATCGACGACGAATGTCGTCGAGGGCTCGATCACATCCCCGTCCCGGATCCAGACCTGGTAGACGCCGCTGCCGCCGGGCTGCGGCAGGCCCGTGGTGCGCAGCGTGCCGGCGTCGCCGCTGCGGACGACCGTCGCCTCGGTACCCGCAGGCGCCGACGCGGTTGCCCGCGCGGTCACGGTCGTCTCATCGGCTTTGCCCGACTGGCCTGCTACGTAACCGATGGCGCCGCCGACCACGAGCACGCCTGCGGCGACATACGCCAGACCGGGACGAAGCGTCCGGGCCACGGCGTCGCGCCATCTGCCGGGAACCGTGGCGGTCGCGTCGGCCGCGCGCGCCTCGGCGCGCACCGCTGCAAGCAGCCGCCGCCGCAGGCGGGCGGGCGGCTCGTGGGGCTCGACCGACGCCGGTAGCACCTCGATCGCGGCGCCGATCCAGCGCAAGTCGCTGCGACAACGCTCGCAGCCGGCGACGTGGCTTTCGACCGCCTCGCGCTCAGCCGGATCGAGGGCGCCGAGCACGTATCCGGCAAGCTCCTCCTCCCAGGCCCGGTGATCGGCGGCGCTCACAACATCTCCTCCGCCAGACCGGCCCGGATCTTCTCCAGGCCGAGCCGCATCCTTCCCTTGACGGTGCCGATCGGCATCTGCAGCATCTCGGCGATCTCGGAGTGGGTGAAGCCGCCGAAGTACGCGAGCTCGATCACCTGCGACTGTTCGCCGGGGAGCTCGTCGAGGCGGCTTCTCACCTCTTTCGCGGTCTCGCGGCGGATCGCCTCGGCTTCGGTCTGATCCGCCGAGGGCTGCTTCTCGATCAGCTCTCCCCCGTCCATCGCCAGCTTCGGCGTGCGCTTCGCCGAGCCGCGCCGGAGTGCGTCGATCGCGCGGTTGCGGACGACGCCGAAGACCCAGTTGCGGACGCTGCCCCGCAGCGGGTCGTAGCGGGCGCCGGAGCGCCAGATCGACAGGAACGCCTCCTGGGTGGCGTCCTCGGCAGCACGCGGGTCGCCGAGGATCCGATAGGCGAGCGAGTAGGCGGCACCGCCATGGCGGTCGTAGACGACCTCGAAGGCGCGCTGCTCGCGATCGCGCACGAGTCCCATCAGCTCCTCGTCGGCGAGAGCCGCCAGATGGCGCATTCGCTTCATCTGCCCCGGACTACGCAGGCGCACGGTGATCGGATCATCCCGCGCAAGACGCCGAATCTGTCCAGGTCGCGGGGCCGCCGCCCGGAGCGGGCGGCGGCCCGTTGCGGCTACTCCGTCTCGTACTTGAACGAGACCCCGAGGCGGACCCGGAATCCGGAGATCTTGCCGTCCTCGATCGTCACGTCCTGGCGGACGACCTCGGCGACCCGCAGGTCCCGCACCGTCCCGCCGACCGTCTCGACGGCGTTCTTCGCCGCCTGCTCCCAGGAATCCGAGCTGACGCCGACGACCTCGGTCACGCGGTAGACGCTCTCTGCCATCTGATCCTCCTCCGATCGGGGCTTTCGCCCCTACCTTCGCAGATGGCCGGCCCCCTGGACCGACTTTTTACCGACCGATTACTGCGGCTTGAGAGCCAGGAGCGAGATTGAGGCATCCACCGACAGGAGGAGATCTGAACATGGCCCAGATAATCGTCACGGCCGAGGGACCCGAGAAAAGCGAAGTCACCGAGGTGCATCGTGAGCGGATCGTGCCGGCTGACTTCGAGAGCGACGCAGCAAGCTCCCTGCTGATCGAGCGGATCGGCTGGGCGCTCAGCGACGCCGACACGATCGAGCACCGGGAGGACTGGGGACGCCGGTCCCCTGCTTCCCCCGCGGCCTGAATCCATCGCGCGGCAGAGAGGCCCCGCTCACCAGAGCGGGGCCTCTCGTCTGCCTAGGCCTCGGCGCCCGCCGCCAGGGTCCGCTCGAGGTTGTCGAAGCAACTGCTCCAGCCGCCCTCGTGCGAGCGCACCATCTCCTCGTCGAGGAGCGAGCTGTGGGTGAAACGGACCTCGGTGGCGCCGTCGCTCTCCTCGAACTCGATCTCGATCAGGGTCTCGTGCGGCACGTCGTCCCAGGTCCACGTGAACGCGAGCCGCTGCGGCGGATCGACCACCGTGTAGCGGCCACCGCCGCCGTGCTCGACGCCTTCGCCGGGATCACGCATCACGACCCGGACGTTGCCGCCGACGCGGAGATCGACCTCGGCTTCGCTCGTCTCCCAGTCGCGCTCGGCGTGCCACCACCGGCGCATCACCTCCGGGTTGGTCCAGGCATCGAAGACGCGCTGGACGGGCGCCTGGTACGTGCGTTTCATGCGCAGCGTCGTCTTCACTGATCTCCCTCGGGCGATCACGCAGCCGCGCTCTGCGAGGTCGCGTGCTCGTACTCGTCGTGACGGTTCCACCAGCCGTAGGGCTCGGTCTGCGGGTAGCCCTCCGGCGAGTCCTCCCAGATCTCCTGCCGCCCGAACGCGGTGATGTCGAGGTAGTTCCAGGTGCTGCCCATCTGCTCGTCGCCGCGCCCGTCGACGAAGTAGGTGCGGAAGATCCGCTCACCGTCGCGGAGGAAGGCGTTGGTCCCATGCCATTCGTCGACGTCGAAATCGGCGTCGAAATCATCGACGAGCGTGTACCAGGGGATCTCCGCCCACCCCATCTTCGCCTGCAGGCGCCGGATCTCCGCCTGCGGAGCACGGGAGACGAACGCGAGGGTCGTGTCGCGGGCGCTGAGGTGGGCGGGGTGGGCGACCTGGTCGGCGACCATCGAGCAGCCGGGGCAGCCGGCCTCGGGCCAGCCATTGACGCCGGGATCGAAGAAGAAGCGATAGACGATCAACTGGCGCCTGCCCGCGAACATCTCGTCGAGACCGATCGGGCCGTCGGGACCTTCGAACGCGTATTCCTTCTCGACCGCCGTTCTCGGCATCCGCCGGCGCTCGGCGGCAAGCGCGTCGCGGGCGCGGGTCAGCTCCTTCTCCTTGACCAGCAGCTCCTCGCGCGCTGACTTCCATTCCTCGGGTGAGACGATCGGCGGCAGGTTCATTTCGGTTCCTCCTCGTTCAGGTACTCGTCGACGACATCGAACAGGCGGCCCCAGAGGGCGCGCTGGCGATCCATCCACTCGGCCGCTTCCCGGAGCGCGTCGAGCTCGAGTGAGAGCCGGTGCGTGCGGCCCTCCACCTCGCGGGTCACGACGCCGGTCTCCTCGAGCACCCTCAGGTGCTTGGAGATCGCCGGCTTCGAGACCTCGAACCCGGCGCTGACATCCCCGACGGTCGCCGGGCCTTCGGCGAGCCGTTCGACGATGCCGCGGCGGATCGGATGCGAGAGCGCCTTGAACGGATCATTAACCACTTGGTTAACGATAGCAGGCTCGTTGAACGAGCGCGGCCCTCCCCGCGACGACCCTCTCGTCGGTCTCAGCGCTCGACAAGCACCAGAAGCGTCTCGGGGCGAACCCCGTCGTGCTTCATCGCCGCCGCGGCATCCTCGCCCTGCAGCGCGGTTTCGAGCGTGTCCATGTCGGGCGTCTCGATCAACACGCAGACACGATTCGAGCCCTCCGGGTCACGGAACGCTCGCGCTGACATGCCGTGCGCAGCAAAGAACTCGTCGCGTTTGGACGATGCAAACCAGCGATCGACGTCATCGACCTCGTGGTAGGCGAGTACGGTCTCCATCCTCTTTCCTTTCCACGGCCGTGGCCGCGTGTTGCAGCTTGTCGCGGCGACACGTTATCGGCCTCGAACCGATGAGTTTCCCCGCCGGCAGCGGTCTCATCCGGTGAAGCCAACCCAGCGAAGGAGAGACCATGAGCACCGAGACCACCCAGGCCGTCACCCAGGTTGCGAACGTGATCGTGCCGGTGACCGACCCGGACCGCCAGCTCGCGTTCTATACCGAGACGCTCGGGCTCGAGAAGCGCGCGGACGTCCCGTTCGGCAACGGCGACCGCTGGATCGAGGTCGCGCCGAGCGGCGCCGAGACCCCGATCGCTCTCTGCCCTCCCGGGCCCGGCAACGAGGCCGGCGGCAAGGACACCGGGATCACCCTGCAGACGGCCGACATCGACGCCTACCACGCACAACTGAAGGAGCGCGGCGCCGACGTCGACGCCGAGATCAGCCGGATGGGCGACCCCGTGCCGCCGATCTTCTGGCTCCGCGACCCCGAGGGCAACTCGCTGATGGTCGTCGAGGTCCGCTAGACCACCACGGGGAAAGCTGATCGCGACCACGCAGGCGGCCGGCGTGGCATGGGGAGCGGATGACGGAACGCATGATCGAAGCGAACGGGGTCGAGCTCTGCACCGAGCCGTTCGGGGACCCGGCCGATCCCCCCGTCCTCCTCATCATGGGGATCGGCGCCTCGATGCTCTGGTGGGACGAGGGCTTCTGCGGGCTGCTGGCCGACGGAGGCCGGTACGTGATCCGCTACGACCACCGCGACGTCGGCCGGTCGATCACCTACGAGCCGGGAAGGCCGGAATACACGGGCAGTGACCTCGTCGCCGACGCCGCCGCGATCCTGGACGGCTACGGGATTCCGGCGGCGCACGTGGTCGGGGTCTCGGCGGGCGGTGCGTTCGCGCAGCTGCTGACTCTCGAGCACCCGGAGCGCGTCCTCTCGCTCACCTTGATCAGCACCTCGCCCGCGGTGCCCACCGATCGGGCGCTTCCGGCACCGACGGAGGCGTTCAACCGGTTCGTGGAACGCGTCGAGGTGGACTGGTCGGATCCCGAGTCGGTGATCGAGTACCTGGTCGCGTACTCGCGCGTGCTCGGCGGCGGCCAACGGCCGTTCGACGAGTCGGCGGCTCGCGACCTCGCCCGGCGCGAGATCGGGCGAGCACACGATTTCGCCGCGGCGCGGAACCACGACCTGCTCCGGGAGGGGCCGGCGGGGAAGCCGCTTT
>Ga0207708_10003617_pt1 | contig 11396 bp, 9 predicted proteins | sample KBSK5101metaG_FD_184340 | JGI IMG/M metagenome (GOLD analysis project Ga0207708, IMG submission 184340) | Corn, switchgrass and miscanthus rhizosphere microbial communities from Kellogg Biological Station, Michigan, USA - KBS K5-10-1 metaG... | ecosystem: Host-associated > Plants > Roots >...
GTCGAGATCCAGTTCTTCGACTACATCTGGCCGGCGATGATGCAGATCCGCGACGAGATGACGATGATGCGCTACCGATCGGGCAACACGTGGTCGTGCCCGATGGTGATCCGTGTGCCGATCGGCGGTTACCTCCGCGGCGGCGGCCCATACCACAGCCAGTCGGGCGAAAGCATCTTCGCGCACTGCCCCGGCGTCCGCGTTGTGTATCCGTCGAACGCCGTCGACGCAGCGGGCCTGCTGCGCACCTCGATCCGCTGCGACGATCCGGTGCTCTTCCTCGAGCACAAGCACCTCTACCGCCAGACCTACAACAAGGGCGAGTATCCCGGGAAAGAGTTCATGATCCCGTTCGGCCGCGCGGCGCTGCGGCGTGAAGGGGAGCACCTGCTGCTGGTCACGTGGGGCGCGCTGGTGCAGCGATCGCTGCTGGCGGCGCAGCAGGCGGAGAAAGACCACATCAGCGTCGCGGTGCTCGATCTGCGGACGATCGTGCCCTACGACTGGAACGCGATCGCGATGCACGTCAAACGCACCAACCGGGTCGTGATCGCGCACGAGGACCAGGTGATGTGCGGCTTTGGCGCCGAGCTGGCGGCCCGGATCGGCGGCGAGCTGTTCGAACACCTCGACGCCCCGGTCCGGCGCGTCGGCGCGCTCAATTGCCCGGTGGCCTACTGCCCGGACCTCGAAGAAGCGATCCTGCCGCAGTCCTCGGACGTGCTGAAGGCGATTCGCGAAACCGCTCGCTACTGAGGCGGCCGCGCGCGCCAGGCGCGCAGTTACCTATGATCGTGCGCGCCCTCTGCCTCCTCGCCGGCTGCAGCCTCCTCACCGCGTCGCTGTCTGCCCTCAAGCCCGACGTGCTGCGATCGGTGAGCGCAGTGCCGCCGCACCTGGCCGGCAAGTTCCGCGAGGTGGCCGGCTTTCAGCAGTCCGCGTCGGGACAGTACTTCGTGTTCGATCGCCGCGCCCACGTCGTGCACGGGCTCGACGCGGACCAGGCGAGCTCGTGGGAGATCGTCCACATCGGCGGCGAAGAAGGCCGGATCATCGATCCGACGGCGTTCGCGGTCGAGCCGAACGGAACCTTTGTCGTCGCCGACGCGCCCAACAACAAGGAGCGGATCCAGATCTTCACGCCGGCCGGCTTCCGCATCGGCGGCTTCCTCCTGCCCGGCCGTCTGCGAACGCGCGTCGTCCTCGGCAACACCGTTCTCAACGGCATCGGCTCGCTGCAGTACACCGGGACGTCGATCCTGATGTCGCAGCCCGAGACCGGTGCGCTCATCACCGAGTACGACCTGCGCGGCGGAGCCAATCGCAGCATCGGGAATCTCCGCCGCACCGGCCAGGAGGACGACGCGGAAGTTCACCTGGCGCTGAACAGCGGCATCCCGCTCGTGGATCCGACCGGCGGCTTCTACTTCGTCTTCCAGACCGGCGAGCCGCTGTTCCGCAAGTACGACGCGGCCGGGCAGCTGGTGTTCGAGCGCCGCGTGCAGGGGCGCGAGATCGATCAGTTCGTCAACAGCCTGCCCAACCGGTGGCCGAAGCGTCAGACGAGCGAAGGCGAGATGCCGCTGGTCGCGCCGACCATTCGCACCGCTGCCGTCGATCCGTCCGGCAACCTGTGGATCGCCTTCGTCGTCCCCTACACCTACGTCTACGACCGCGACGGCGACAAGACGCGCACCGTGCAGTTCAACGCCGCCGGCATCCTCGCGCCGAGCAGCTTGTTCTTCGGGAAGAACGACCGCGTCCTCGTCACACCGGGCCTGTACGAGTTCGACGCGAGGGCTGGTAGAAGCGGTGGCGCAGATAAGGGTGGCGCGCCCCACCAGCCCTACCTGCCTCACCCGCCCCACCTGCCCTCGTGATCCGCGCCACCGGGCTGACGCGGCGCTTCGGCACGCGGACCGCCGTCAACGACGTCTCGTTCGAGGTCGCGCGCGGCGAGATCGTCGCCCTGCTCGGTCCCAACGGCGCCGGCAAGACGACGACGATGCGGATGCTGGCGGGGTTGATCGCGCCGACGAGCGGCGTCGTCACCCTCGACGGCGTCCAGCTCACGCGGGCTACCGGTTCGGCCGTGCGGAGCCGGATCGGGTTCCTCACCGAATCGCCCGGACTGTGGGATCGCCTGACGGTCCGCGAGAATCTCAGCGTCTACGCCGGGCTCTACGGCCTCGCCGACGCGGAGCGCACGATCGATCGCGCGCTCGAGATCTTCGAGCTGACACCGCGCGCGGGCGCGCGGACCGCCGAGCTGTCGAAGGGGACGCGGCAGAAGGTGGCGCTCGCCCGCACGCTGCTGCACGATCCGGTCGTGCTGCTGCTCGACGAGCCGACCTCCGGCCTCGATCCGGAAGTGACGCGCGCGGTCCGTCGGCTGCTCGACGAACGGCGGGCCGCCGGCTGCGCGATCCTGGTGTCGACCCACAACCTGGACGAGGCCGAACGCCTCGCGGATCGCGTTGCCGTTCTCCAGGAGCGCTTGCTGGCGATCGATCGGCCGGCAGCGCTGCGGCAGCGGCTGACGACCGGACGCCTGATCGTGCGCGTGTCGGGGGACCCGTCGCGCTACGTCGAGGCGGCGCTGCGCTCGGCGCCGGGCGCCGAGGTCTCGGTCGATGGCGTCGCCCTGGCGGTGCGCCTGGCGAACCCCGAGCAGCAGACGCCGGCGCTCGTTGCCGCACTGGTGGCGGCCGGCGCGCCGGTCCTCGAAGTGCGCGTCGAGATCCCGGCGCTCGAAGACGTCTATCTCCACCTGACGCAACAGGATCCGTGATGCGCATCCGGACGCTGGTGACGAAGGAATTTCTCGACCTGGCGCGCAACCGGGCGGCGCTGCTGCCGGTCGTCCTCGTGACGGTGCTGTCGCTCGTGCTGCCCTTCGGCATCGCGGTGGTGGTGCCGGCGATGACCGGCCGTGGCCTGGGCGACGATGCGGATCTGGTGAAGGTGAGCGCCGTGGCCGGCATTCACGGCGACCTGTCGGACGACGGGCATGTGCAGCTGTTCCTGTTCCAGCAGTTCCTGATGCTGTTCCTGCTGACGCCCATCACCGGGGCGATGGCGCTGGCCGCGCACGCGATCGTCGGCGAGAAGCAGGCGCGGACGCTCGAGCCGCTGCTCGCGACACCGGTGACGACCTACGAGCTGCTGACCGCCAAAGTGATCGGCGCGCTGGCGCCGACGCTGGCGATCTCGCTGGCGGGGCTGGCCATCTATTTCGCCGGCATCCTGCTCTTCGGCGCGCCCGGCGTGATCGGGGCGATGGCCAGCGCGCGTACCTTCGTGTTGATCTTCCTGGTCGCGCCGGCCGCGGCGCTGCTCTCGCTGCAGGCGGCAATCCTGATCTCGTCACGCGTCAACGACGCCCGCACCGCGCAGCAGTTCGGCGTGCTGATCATCCTGCCGCTGACCGCGATCCTCGTCGCGCAGTTCACCGGCACGTTCTGGCTCTCCGCCTGGACGCTGACGCTCCTCGGGCTCGGGCTGCTCGGCTTGTGGGTGCTCCTGACGCTCCTGAGCGTCGCGCTGTTCGAGCGCGAATCGATCCTCACCCGCTGGAAGTGATCGTCGGTTGCACCGGCGCGAAGCCGCGTGCAGAACGGTCCTTGACAGCGCCGGCGCCAATGAATGAACATTCATTCAGTATGTCGGTCAACGTCCTTGCCCGCCGTTCGCGCGCCCGCGAGGCGGAACCGCCGCCCGCGCCCAAGCGCGACGCCATCCTGCGCGCCGCCATCGACATCTTTGCCGAGCGCGGCTACTTCAACGCGCAGGTCGCCGACGTCGCCCGCGCCGCGGGCGTGGCCGCCGGCACCGTCTACCTCTATTTCAAGAGCAAAGACGACCTCCTGATCTCGATCTTCGAGCGCAGCATGCGCGACGGCTTGAGCCGCGGGCGCGAGGCCGTGGCCGACCTCGCCGACCCGCCCGAGCGGCTGCGCCGCCTCGCCCGCGGACACCTCGCCCGCCTCGGCAGCGACCGCAACCTCGCGGTCGTCTTCCAGGTCGAACTGCGGCAGTCGACCAAGTTCATGGAGCGCTTCTCGTCGACGCTGCTGCGCGACTACCTTGGTCTCATCCGCGAGGCGATCGCCGACGGACAGCGGCAGGGGATCTTCCGCGCCGACATCAAGCCGACCTCCGCCGCCAAGATGCTGTTCGGCGCCCTCGACGAGATGGCGACCAACTGGATCCTGAGCAAGCGGCGCTATTCGCTCGAGGCGGAGGCCGACGAAGTCGTCGACTTCTTCCTGCACGGGGCGCGGGTGCGCTGATGGACGCGCCCGTCACGCCGATGCGATCGGTCGCGGTCCTCGGGGCCGGCACGATGGGGGCGCAGATTGCCGCCCATTTCGCCAACGCCGGCGTTCCCGTGGTCCTCCTCGACGTCACCGCGGACGCCGCCCGCGAAGGCCTGAAGCGCGCCCGCGCGCTGAAGCCCGATCCGTTCTTCACCCCCGACGCCGCCTCGCTCATCACCACCGGCAGCTTCGACACCGACCTGGCGAAGGCGTCAGGCGCCGACTGGATCCTCGAGGCGGTGGTCGAGCAGATCGACATCAAGCGCTCGCTGCTCGAGCGCGTCGACGCCATCCGCCGTCCCGGCACCATCGTCAGCTCGAACACGTCGGGGATTCCGATCGGCTCGCTGGCGGAAGGACGCAGCGACGACTTCCGCAGGCACTGGCTCGGCACGCACTTCTTCAACCCGCCTCGCTACCTGCGGCTGCTCGAGGTGATCCCGACCGGCGAGACCGACCGCGCGGTGGTCGATCGCGTCGCGCGCTTCTCCGACCACCGCCTCGGCAAGGGCGTCGTCCTCGCGAAGGACACGCCGAACTTCATCGCCAACCACATCGGGCTGTACGGCGTCACTCAGGTGCTCCGGGCTCTCGACTCGGGCCAGTACACGATCGAGGAAATCGACGCGATCACCGGCCCGGCGATCGGACGGCCGAAGAGCGCGACGTTCCGGACGATGGACATCGCCGGCATCGACATCCTCGCGCACGTCGCGAAGAATCTGCGCTTCGAGCTGCCGCCGCTGATTGGCGCGCTGGTCGAGCGCGGCTGGGTCGGGGAAAAGGCCGGGCAGGGGTTCTACAAGCGCGAGAAGGGCAAATCGGGATCGGAGATCCTCACGCTCGACCCGGCGGCGATGAGCTACCGACCCAAGCAGTCGGCGCGGCTGCCCGCCCTCGACGCCGCGCGATCGATCGAGGACGTCCGCGAGCGCATCAAGACGCTGTATCTCGGCAAGGACAAGGTCGGCCAGTTCCTGCGCGATACGCTCGGCCCGACGCTGCGCTACACCGCGCGCGTGTGGCCCGAGATCGCCTACTCGATCGACGATGTCGATCGCGCGATGCAGTGGGGCTTCGGCTGGGAGCTCGGCCCCTTCGAGATCATCGATGCGATCGGCGCCAGACATATTTTCGGCGACGACCAGGCCGCGCTCGCCGACGCGACGAAATCGTTCAAGGCGCAGACCGGCGACCGCTTCCGTGACAACGGCGTCCCGCCCGCCGCACCTGATCTGCAACTGCTCCGCTCGGCCCGCGATCGCCAGCGCATCGTCCGCAAGAATGCCGGCGCCAGCCTCGTCGATCTCGGCGACGGCGTCCTCGCGCTCGAGTTCCACTCGAAGATGAACGCGATCGGCGGCGACACCATCCAGATGATGCACGCCGGCGTCAAGGAGGCGGCGGCGAATTTCGCGGCGCTGGTGGTCGGCAACGACGCGCCGAACTTCTCGGCCGGCGCCAACCTGATGCTGCTGCTGCTCGAGGCGCAGGAAGGCAACTGGGACGAGATCGACATGATGATCCGCGCGTTCCAGGGGGCGACCCAGGCGCTGCGCTATGCCGACGTGCCGGTCGTGGTCGCGCCCGCGGGGCTCACGCTCGGCGGCGGCTGCGAGATCACCTTGCACGGCGATCGTGTCCAGGCGGCGGCGGAGAGCTACATCGGCCTGGTCGAAGTCGGCGTCGGGTTGATCCCCGGCGGCGGCGGTACCAAGGAGATGCTGGCGCGCGCCGTCGACGGATTGCCGCCGACGCACGGCGACCTGCTGCCGTTCGTGCAGCGCGTGTTCGAAACCATCGGGTTTGCCAAAGTCTCGGCGAGCGCCGCCGACGCGCGCCGCCTCGGATTCCTCGACGAAGCCGACCGCGTGACGATGAACCGCGAGCGGCTGATGGCCGATGCGAAGGAGTGCGCGCTCGAGCGGGTGCGCGAGGGGTATCAGCGTCCGTCGCCGCGGGCCGGCGTGGTCGTCGGTGGAGACAGCGTGCTGGCGGCGCTCAAGCTCGGCATTCACCTCGCGCTGCGCGGCGGGCGGATCAGCGAGCACGATGCCGTCGTCGGCCGTGCGCTGGCGAATGTCCTCGCCGGCGGCGCGTTGCCGCACCAGACAGTGGTGAGTGAACAGTACCTGCTCGACCTCGAGCGTGAAGCGTTCTTGAAGCTGTCTGGCGAGCGCAAGACGTTGGAACGGATTCAGCACACGCTGAAGACCGGGAAGCCGTTGAGGAACTGAGGAATGCCGTAGCGCAGCCCTTGGGCTGCCCCGGCGGCCGGTGAGCAGGCCTGAAGGCCTGCGCTACGAGAGCCGCCGCAACGTCACGTGCCATGAACATCGTCGACCGCGGCAGCGGTCCACCACTCGTGCTGATTCCCGGCCTCCAGGGCCGGTGGGAATACATGCGTCCGGCCGTGGATGCGCTGGCGTCGAGCTTTCGCGTCCTCACGTTCTCGCTCGAGGCTGACGACTTCGACGGCTACGCGGCGCAGGTCGAGGGGGCGTTGGTCGAGAAGGGGATCGAGCGCGCCACGATCTGCGGCGTCTCGTTCGGCGGGCTCGTCGCCGTGCGGTTCGCGGCGCGCTATCCCGAGCGCTGCGGCGCGCTGGTGCTCGCCTCGACGCCGCGGCCGATGCTGCGGCTGCGGCCGCGCCATCAGTTCTACCTGCGGGCGCCGTGGATCTTCGGGCCAATCTTCCTGGCCGAGTCGCCGCTGCGGCTGCGGCCCGAGATCTGCGCGGCGATTCCCGATGCGCGCGCCCGGCGGCGCTTCACGCTGGACGGACTGCGCACCCTTGTATCGGCGCCGCTGTCGCTGTCGCGGATGGCGGCGCGCGCGCAGCTGATCGCGACGGTCGATCTCGGCCCCGACTGCGAACGCATCGGTGCCCCGACCTTGATCGTCACCGGCGAGCGCGGCCTCGATCACGTCGTGCCGGTGGAAGGATCGTCCGAGTACGCGCGGCGAATCCCGAACGCCCGCTCGGTCGTGCTCGAACGCACCGGACATCTCGGGACGATCACGCGGCCGGATGCGTTCGCGGACATCGTCCGCGACTTCACCGGCATCGCGACGACCGTGGCAGACGCGCGCGCGACCTCGCGCGCCGCGGCCTCACCGACGCGGGGGCAGGTGGCCTGATGCCGCTGCGCGAGATTGCGGGGCCGGCGGGCCGGCTCGAGGCGCTGCTCGACGAACCCGCGGCGCCGGGGACGATTGGCGCGGACGGCCGCGTCAGCGCCGGCCATGCCGACGGGCTGCGCGCGGCGGTCGTCTTCGCGCACCCGCACACCGCGTACGGCGGCACGATGCACACGAAGATGGTCTACCAGTCGGCGAAGGCGTTGAGCCGGATCGGGTGCGCGGTGCTGCGCTTCAACTTCCGCGGCGCCGGCGCCAGCGCCGGCAGCTTCAACGAAGGGCCGGGCGAGATGGACGACTTCCGCGCGGCGCTCGACTTCATGGCGCAACAGTACCCAGGCGCGAAGCTCTGGACCGCCGGCATGTCGTTCGGGGCCTGGGTGGCGCTGACGGTCGGCGCCGAGGATCCGCGCGTCTCGACCTTGATTGGCATCGCCCCGCCGCTGTCGCGATACGACTTCACCGGCGTCGAGCGCAGCACGAAGCCGAAGTTTTTCATCCAGGGGGAGTTCGACGACATCTGCCCGCTCAAGGTGATGCGCGAGTTCTACGCGCGCGCGGCGGATCCGAAGGAACTGGTCGTCATCGACGCCGCCGATCATCTCTTCGACGGCAAGGTCAGCGAAGCCGCCGATGCGCTCGAGGATTTGCTTGAAGATTGGACGGGTTGAATGAAGGAAGCAGTCATCGTTTCCGCCGCTCGCACCGCCGTCGGCAAGGCGCCTGGCGGCACGCTGAAGGGCACGCGGCCCGACGAGCTCGCATCGGTGGCGATTAGCGAGGCGTTGAAGCGCGCGCCCGGCGTCGACGCGTCCGAGGTGGACGATGTGATCCTCGGCTGCGCGATGCCCGAGGCCGAGCAGGGGATGAACGTCGCCCGCATCGCCAGCCTTCGCGCCGGCATTCCGGTGAGCGCATCGGCCGTCACCGTCAACCGCTTCTGCTCGTCCGGCCTCCAGGCGATCGCGTACGCCGCCGAGCGCGTCATGTGCGGCTTCTCCTCGACCATCGTCGCCGGCGGCACCGAGTCGATGAGCCTGGTGCCGATGGGCGGCCACAAGATCGCGCCGAACCCGACGCTGATGGACAGCTATCCCGATGTCTATCTGAGCACCGGGCTGGTGGCGGAGAACCACGCGCGCGAGGCGCGCATCTCGCGCGAGCAGCAGGACGCCTTCGCGCTGCGCAGCCATCAGCGCGCGCTCGCGGCCATCGAAGCCGGCCGCTTCGCCGAGGAAATCGTCCCGGTCACCGCGACGCTGATCGAGGGGAACGGCGGCGCGCCGAAAACGCGCAAGGTAGCGTTCACGATCGATGAAGGGCCGCGGCGCGATACGTCTGCCGAAGCGCTGGCCAAACTGCGGCCGGCCTTTCATCCTGGCGGCTCGGTGACCGCCGGCAACTCGTCGCAGACGAGCGACGGCGCCGCCGCCGTGATTGTCACGTCGGCGGAGCGCGCGCGCGAGGCGGGGCTCACCCCGATGGCCCGCTTCGTCACCTTTGCCACTGCCGGCGTCGAGCCCGAGCGCTTCGGAGTCGGGCCGGTGCCGGCGATCCGCAAGGCCTTGAAGCTCGCCGGCCTCACGCTGGATCAAATCGACCTCATCGAGCTCAACGAAGCGTTCGCCGCACAGGTGCTGGCGTGCCTCGCGGAGCTGCCGATCGATCCCGAGCGGTTGAACGTGAACGGCGGCGCGATCGCGCTCGGCCACCCGCTCGGCTGCACCGGCGCGAAGCTGACGACGACGCTGCTCTACGAGATGAAACGACGAAACGCCCGCTACGGCATGGTGACCATGTGCGTTGGTGGCGGGATGGGCGCTGCTGGTATCTTTGAAAGGGTCTGATATGCCGACAAGCACTGAAACGACGGTTCTGCGCGGCGGCGAGTGGCTGCTGCAGTCGACGGATGCCGACGCCGTGTTCACGCCGGAGCGGCTCACCGACGAGCACCGGCTGATCGCGCAGACCGCCCAGGAATTCGTCGAGGCCGAAGTGCTGCCGAAGCTCGATCAGCTCGAGCAGAAGGACTGGGCGCTGGCGCGCGAGCTGGTGAAGCGCGGCGGCGAGCTCGGGCTGCTCGGCGTCGACGTGCCCGAGGCCTACGGCGGCGTCGGCCTCGACAAGGTCACCTCGCTGGTGGTCTCGGAGAAGATGGCGCGCTCGGCGTCGTTCGGCGCCACCTTCGGCGCGCACGCCAACCTGACGATCGTGCCGCTGATGCTGTTCGGCAGCGAGGCGCAGAAGCAGAAATACCTGCCGAAGCTGCTTTCCGGCGAGCTGATTGGCGCCTACGGGCTGAGCGAGTCCGGCTCCGGCTCGGACGCGCTCGGCGCCCGCACCAAGGCGACGCGGCAGGCCGACGGCAGCTTCCTCCTGAACGGCGAGAAGATGTGGATCACCAACGGCGGCTTCGCCGATCTGTTCGTGATCTTCGCGAAGGTTGACGGCGATCAGTTCACCGCGCTGCTGGTCGAGCGCGGCTGGGGCGTGAAGAGCGGCAAGGAAGAGCACAAGATGGGCCTCCACGGCTCGTCAACGACCGCGCTGATCTTCCAGGACGTGAAGGTGCCCGCCGAGAACGTGCTGTCCGACGTCGGCAAGGGGCACAAGGTCGCGTTCAACGTCCTCAACTTCGCCCGCTTCAAGCTCGGCGCCATGTGCAGCGGCGGCGCGCACGGCGCGATTGCCGAAAGCGCGAAGTACGCCGCCACCCGCCGCCAGTTCGGCCAGCCGATCGCCTCGTTCGGCGCGATCAAGCACAAGATCGGCGAGATGGTCGTCCGCACCTACGCGATCGAAAGCCTCCTGTATCGCACCGCGGGTCTCGTCGACGCGCGCATCGCGGCAACGCCGCACGATGCGAACGACGGCTCGGCGGCGCTCGCGGCCTTCGAGGAGTACAACGTCGAGGCGTCGATTGCAAAAGTCGCCGGCAGCGAGGCGCTGAACTACGTCCTGGACGAGAATATCCAGATTCACGGCGGCAACGGCTATGTCCGCGACTACCCGGCGGAGCGCCACTACCGCGACGCGCGCGTCAACCGGATCTTCGAGGGGACCAACGAGATCAACCGGCTGCTCATCCCCGGCATGCTGATTCGTCGCGCGGTCAAGGGCGAGCTGGGGCTCATCCCGGCGGCGAAGGCGTTGCAAGACGAGCTGCTCGGCCCGCCGTCGATGCCGTCAACCGATGACGGCGTGCTGGCGGACGAGCGGCGTGCGATCGAGGCGTTCCGGAAAACCACCCTGATGACGTTCGGCCTCGCGATGCAGACCTACGGGCAGAAGCTCACCGACGAGCAGGAAGTGCTGATGCACCTGGCCGACATCACCATCGAGCTGTTCAGCGCCGAGAGCGCAACACTGCGGGCGATTGCCGCGTCTGAGCAGAAGTCGCCGCGCGCGGCGCTGCACCAGGACGCGGCGCGGGTGTTCGTCAACGACGCGGCGATGCGCATCGAGGCCTCGGCGCGCCAGGCCCTCGGCGCGATGGTCGACGGCGACACGCTCCGGACGATGCTGGCGGCGCTGCGGCGGGTGATGAAGGTAACGCCGATCAACACCGTGGCGGCACGGCGCCGGCTGGCGGATGCCACCGTCGAACGCGGGGGATATCCTCTCGCGTAACAGGTCGAGTGGGGCAAGTGGGCCGGGTAGGGCAGGTGGGTCTTACGGACGGGGTGAGGTGATGCGATTGAGGGACGTCGCAGCAACAGGTGAGACTCTGCGAAGAGATTTCAGTTTTTCCCTACTTGCCCCACGCGCCCTACCTGCCCTTCTCGCAGCCGTCGTGATCGCCAGCGGCTGCTCTCCGGCGCCGCCGGACGAGCGCGACTACGCGACGAGGATCGCCTCGGCGCGGGCGGCGAAAGACGCCCAGTTCGCCGGCGGCGACGATCCGATCCCGCAGGCGAAGCACGCGCAGTTCCTGC
>Ga0207708_10003621_pt1 | contig 11390 bp, 6 predicted proteins | sample KBSK5101metaG_FD_184340 | JGI IMG/M metagenome (GOLD analysis project Ga0207708, IMG submission 184340) | Corn, switchgrass and miscanthus rhizosphere microbial communities from Kellogg Biological Station, Michigan, USA - KBS K5-10-1 metaG... | ecosystem: Host-associated > Plants > Roots >...
GGGCGCGGAAATGATGATAAGCGTCTGACATGTTCTAAAACCCGCTTTTCTCAGCGGTCTTTTTGAATTTCGTCTTCGGTCTTTTTCTTTTCTTCGACCGACGTGACGTGCTGGGCTCGCTTATTATCCGCTGGCTGCTCTTGGCCGCGCTCGTCGCGAATGATTCCTTGGCTCTTCTTGTCAACCATCCTAGAGGCTCCCGCATACGGAACCGCCCCTGACAACAGAGGCGGTTCGGATTTCCGAGGTGCAACCGGGCGAGGAGAAGCGACGAGCACGGCTATTTCTGCGACGATGTCTGTGAGTTCTCGATTCGTCTTGGCGGCGCTCTTTTCCTCTAAAGGTTTTTTATCCCTCGGTCGTACGCCCAGGCGACTCAGCCATTCGACCTTCTCCCACAAACAACTTCTAACAATGATTGGGAAAATTCGGAGTCCCTGCTGATCTCGCAGCGTGAGTAATGTCTTTCTCTCTTCACTCAGAATTAACTTGGGATTCAAAGAACCGGCAGACACAAGCAAAACAGCCACGCAAGCTCTCCGAAGGGCTTCCTCGATCTTCTGAATCCGGTCTTCACCGGTTTCAATGTTGGTATCGCTAAAGACTTCCAAGCCGTCCTGCTCCAAAACACCCAACTGTTCTTCGAGGAGTTGCTTCCACTTTTTGTCTTTTTCGTTATAACAGATAAAGATGAGACGATCACTCATACGTAACTCCACATGTAACTTTAATCTGGCGCCGGAACCGCTTGGGTTTGGTCACTCCTGAATTCACGGTCGTTATTGCTTAGAGGAGTCGGCAATAATCTGGGCCACTTCCGTCACGATCTCCGTGATTGCTCTGGTCTTCTTCGCAGCGCTCATCGCCTGCAAAGCCTTGCCATCTCGCGGACGGGCCTGCATCGGGGCCAGCCACTTAACCTGCTGCCACGGACAGTCGCTAACGATAATCGGAATCACTTTGAGTCCCTCTTTGTCTCGACGCGTCAGCACGTCAGTGACCTCCTGGTCCAAAATAAACTTCGACGTAAGAAAATTGGCCGAAACCAAAAGGATAGCTACACTTGCTTTTTGCAAAGCTTTTTTGATCTCATCCTGCCAAGGCAGACCAGCGCCGATTTGGCGATCAGTCCAGACTTCGTAGCTGCCTTGCATCGCTAACACGCTCAGTTGGCTTTCAATTTGATCCTTCCATTTTTCATCCTTGTGGCTGTAGCTAATAAAGATCAAGGGTTTGGTCATGAGCATCTCCCAATTGTAGGACTTCCGGAGGAGCGACCTTGTTGGATTCTCCGCGGCTCTACGTGATAAGCAGTCCAAGCTGGTGACGGAGCGATGCAGTGGTCGCAGGCCTGAGGACCAGCCGTGACAAGCTTGTGTGGCAACCGGCCGGACAATATGCCAACCTAGCTTCAGAGTCAATAGTTAGATTCACTCATCACCCGATCGCAAGCAACGGCGTGGACTGTGATCAGCGTGTATTCTGACGATCCGAATCTTTCGTGGCAGTGTTTGCACGGATATCTCGAACCACTGTCCAGCTACTGAAGATTGTTTCGATCCACCTTCACCACCGCCCCCAACAAGACATTTGCTCCATTTTCAATATCCTTCGGCGTCGAGAATTCCTTCGGCGAGTGACTGATGCCGCCGATGCTCGGGATGAAAATCATGCCGACTGGACAGAGCCGCGCCATGTCCTGCGCGTCGTGACCGGCGCCGCTGGGCAGAACCTTGGTTGAAAGGCCAAGTTCTTTTGCCGAACTGTCGATGATGGCGCGGATGCGCGTGTCGGTGGGCGCGGGGATGTTGACGTTGATTTGTTTGAAGTCGAACGTGACTCGGCTTGATTGCGCGATCTGATCTGCTTCGGCGCGAATCTTCTGGTAGAGCATGTCGATTTTTCGCGCGTCGAGATCGCGCAGCTCCAAACTCAAAACTACTTTTCCGGGAATCACGTTTGGCGCGCCGGGCAAAGCCTGGATGCGACCGACGGTGCCAACCTGGCGTCCCGGCACACTCGTGACCACGCGATTTATGGCTTCGATGAATTTCGCCCCGGCCAACAGAGCGTCCTGGCGATTGTTCATCGCGGTCGTGCCGGCGTGATTGGCAAAGCCTTCGATCGTCACGTCCCACCAGTTGATGCCGACGATGCCTTCGACGATTCCAATGTCGATCTTCTCTGCTTCGAGCGTCCCGCCTTGCTCAATGTGCAACTCGAGATAAGCTTTGATACTTCCTTTCGAGCGCTTCACCGTCGATAGTTTCGTCGGATCGCCGCCGATAAACTTGATGCCTTCGCGAATCGTCTTGCCGCTGCGACTGACGAGATCGAGTTCTTTCTCTCCGAGTTCGCCATCCATCGCGCGACTGCCAATCAAACCGCCTTCTTCGTTTTGAAAGATCACGACTTCGAGCGGATGCCGCGTCATCACATTGTTTTCCGCGAGCGTCTGCGCAACTTCAATCGCGCCGAGCGAGCCGACGTCGCCATCATAATTCCCGCCTTCGGGCACGCTGTCGATGTGCGAACCAAACAGAATGGGCGGGAGGCTATCGTCATTGTTGGCAGCCGAGCGACGACCAATGATGTTCCCGGCCGCGTCAACCGAGACATTCAGTTTCGCGGCGCGCATCAAACCCATAACGTATTCGCGGCCCTGCCGGTCGGCTTCGCTGTAAGCAACGCGGCTGACACCGCCCTGCGGGTTCTTGCCAAACTCAGACAGCGCTTTGAGATGTTCATTCAGGCGCGCACCATTAATCCGCAATTTGGGTTGGGCCGCCGGCGCAGACCGATAAAGAGCAAATGCTCCGGCAGTTCCGAGCAGTCCATAATTGAATTGACGACGATTCATTTTCGTTTCTCTTTCTGAAAGAATACACGCATCACCGGTCAAGCACTCTGTGTCTCTGTGGACTCTCTGTGTCTCTGTGGTGAGATTTTTTCTGACGTATTTTTCACCACAGGGGCCAGAGGTATGCACAGAGCCACGGAGGAAAACCGACTAACGAAGGCCGGACTTCCTGTCTACACAGAACGATCACCCTTTCCAATCCTTCAACTCATCCACCACCCGCAAAACTTCGGCGCGCTTCTTTTCAAACACGGCGAAGGTCGCAATGATCGCGGCGCCGACCACAATGCCGGCCACGTACCAAAGCCAGGTCCAATGAAAATTGACCGACGCATAGTTGATCATCGTGGCGATTGCCAGCAGCAAAAACGTCGAGCCGAGCAATAGAAACGCCTGGACGCGAAAGATGATACCGGCAAACACTCCGGCAATAGACAGCGCTGCAAGCACCAACGGCAACCACGGCGAGCGCGCCACGCCGTTTATAAAAATATCCGCGGTCGACGAAACGTAGATCGTAATCAAACACAGATAACGAATGGTGGTCATTTGCGCCGGCGAAAAATCTTTGCGGTTCAGATACGCGGCGATTAGCACTGAGAGAGCTACGGGAATCAACCATGCTTGCGGATGCTGGAAGAAATGATAGTCAGAAGTTTCGTGCAGCAGATACCAGAGGCCGCCGTTTCCGGCCAGCGCTGCCGCCAATCCAAACCAAAACGATCTCCGCAGGATCGAGAGCAACCCATAGAGTCCGCCGACGACAAACAGCAACGTCGAGTATTCAACCTGTGATTGCGCAATCCAGAAACCGATTACCGGAAGCAACGGCAGGAACGCGCCGGTGCGCTCGATGGGTTGGGCCAAAACCTGAACGTTGCGCCGCTTCAGGAACTCGCTCACCGCGACGCCTGCGTAGGCGATCGCCAAAACCACCAGAGGCCAGTAGCGCTGGAAGAACCCGCCGAACAGCCAGGGCATTGTCAGCCGAATGTGCATGAACAGCAGCACCAGCGTAACTTCGGCGACGTACACATAGCTGCCGCGCCAATTTTCTGAGAGAGCGAGTGGATCGTGCCGCGGCGAAACTGCAAAAAAGATTAGGACGACCACCGCGGCGGCGAGTGTCAGCGCGACGGCAGCGACAGCCAGAAAGCTGACGCGGACGATGCCAAACTCAACCTGGTAGAACACCTCTGTGGTGAGCACAAACACGAGTGAAAGGATCGCCGCCACCGTCATCGCGGGGACGCAGTCGCGAAACGCCTGCGACCAATCCGGCTCACGCTCCACAAATCGATCCAGTCCGGCGCCAAACAGTGCGACGGCGGCAAACATCAAACTCATGACTATGACTGCGCGATTCAACCAGGTTCCGCTCGTCCCGGGAATCAGGAGCGACCAGCCAAGCAGCACTGTCCCGGTCAGAAACATGATTACGGCGGCGCGCTGCCACGTTCGACGTAATTTGCCTTCAGCCATTAAAACGAAGGTGAAGCCTGTCAGGGCAACTGCAACGGCGGCCGTCGCCCGTAACCACCAGTCCGCAAACGTTAAATCGCTCCGGAACGAAATGATGATTATCCCGACCGCTACGACACCCGTGAAAATGTTCAACCACTTCAATTCGGTGACGGTCGCCTCTATGCGCAGAGGGATTTTCAAACGACTCGCCCAACTCAGCACCGCTGCGCGGGCACGCCAAATCGCCGCCGTCGTCAACAGATAGGCAGCACCTGCAATCATCAGCGACCAGATTAAACGTTCCGGAGCCAGCTGAAGGTGATCCAGAAAGTTTCCGATCAACAGCAGGCCTGCCAGGTACAAGCCGGCTACGGCGTACGCGGCGTCGCGATCCCACAGACAGGCAAACATCAAGGCTGCGAGCGCGAAGACCGCCGCCCAATCCAAAATCGGTGAAGGCGTTTGTTGAAAACCAAAGATGTCAAATAACAAGCTAATTGCCACGACGGCGACGATCGCCAGCAGTGAGATGAGCGCCGCAACGTTATGAAAAGATCCGGCGGTGTCTGAACCGGGTTTGAGACGCCGGGCGCGCAGCTCAAGCATTAACCAAACGATCCCCGCCAGGCTCAAAGCGATAACATTTGCTTTGAAGAAAGCGGCAACGTCATCGATTTGATGGCCGCGATACTTGATCAACCAGACCGAGAGCGACACATTCACCAGGATTCCAGCCGCATAGAGATAAGCGCGCCGGAGAGTTATCCAATGAAGCGCGGCGGCGAGCCCGCACATCGTCAGCAATGCGGCGATCGACCACCACGCGCCTTGAGGATCGCTGAATGGCCCGCGCAGTCCAACCAGGACCGCGGCGCCTCCGATGATTGAAGCAAACAGAACTGTGTCTCGCTCCCAATCCGCGGACAGGCTCAAACCCAGACGTTGCCAAAACCTGACTCGCGGTTTTTGCTCATCAACTCGCAGGAATTTCGGCAGGTCTCTGGCAAAAACCAGCAACCACGGAATGAAAATAAGCGCGGCTAGTAGCACGTGGAACCCAGCCCAGCCGGCAACTCCGAATTCCGCAACCCCAAAGGCCATCAGCGAACCGGCCGCCAGCAAAGAGAGTGCTAACAGCGTCACGCTGAGCGTTCGCGAGAACAGCTTGTCAAACGCGGACGCAAACGCAATGACGAGCAGCAGCGCGAGCCACCCTTCAAATCTGCCCGCCGCGAACGTACCCGTACCGGCTTGATCCGGAAGAGCAATCAAACGCAATCCAATCGGCGCAATGAAAAATGCGACAAACGTGATGGCGATGAATTTCTGGAAGGTGAGCAGGATGCGTTCGTCACGCAACGGCGGATCGGTCTTCATCCACCAGGCTCGCGTAGCCATCCACGCGAGCGCGACAGATGCAGCGGCGATCGCATTCAGTTGCAGCGCCTTTACGAGCAGCACTCGATTCATCGGGCCATTGTTCGCCGCGACTGAAACGATCAGCACCGAGGTCACTGTGAAATTGACGAGCAACCCGGCCGCAAAGACAAATGACGCCGAACGTTCGCGCCAGCCATTCAATCCCAGGGCAATGACGGCGAGGATCAGCGGAATGCCGTAAAGCGCCACGCTGCCCATCGCCTGAAAGACACCGGCTTGCGGACCGCGCGCGGGAACATAATTGATGTCATCGATGAGGGGAGAGAGGGTCAGCAGGATTAGCGGGCCGAGTGTGATCAAAAGCACGAAGCCCCCCATCATCAAATCTTCATCCGCCTTTTTCGCGGCTGCTAACCTCGTGCTAAACGAAAACGCGATGGCCGTTGCCAGCAGAAAAGTCGCGACGCTCCAGCGGGCGGCTGAGGCGGTCGCAAACTGCGACTCAAATCTACCGGCCACGAGCGGACAAGCAGTCCACAAGACCAGCAGCGCTCCGAGGCCAAAAATCTTTGCCTGGCGCTCTCGCAGATTTCCGAGCATCACTGCGAGAAGGATTCCCAGCAGCGCCAGCGCGCCAATTCCGAAAATCATCTGATGAGGGAATCCGGCGAGATCAAAAACCAGAGGCGTCCGCGCGGGACTGGTTAGTTCTTTGCTGATCCCGCTCGCCGCCCCGAGAACGATCAGCGCGATGAATCCAATGACCAGCATGCCTGCGAGCACGTGATCAAAAGCGACGGGCAGGTCGAGAACGATTCGCGCCACCCAACTCCGTTCCTTTTCGGGATCAACAGCCCGCGTGGCCAAACGCCGGCGCGCAAACATCCTGAATGCGATCCAGGCAAGGCAGAGTAACCCGAGGACAACGCCTTGAGTCTGCAAGGCCCACGGGTGCAGCCACGCGTCAGGCCGGAATGCATACCAGTCGAACCGTTGTAAGAAGAATTTCGTGAAGAGAATCGCGCCGAGCGTTAATGCTAATTGAAAGGCGACAAAGAAGTACGAAGCGTGAGTCAGGATTAGCAGGCCGAGCATCACGCCGGCCAGAATGAAGGCGTGCGTCGCGAACAACGACGAAGGCTCAAAGCCATTCCAAATTATCGCTGCCAACAAAAACAGCGACGCCACGACTGAGCCGATAGTGGCGGACTTTCGCAGCGGTCCAACCAACCAGCGCTCGACATCCGCATGGGCGAACTGTCGCAAAGCCAGAGTGCCGATGACGGTGGCCATCGCAAATAAGAGAAACGAAGATTCCCAGGGAAAGCGTGCCGAAAGCAGCGAATGACAAACCTGCGCCGAGGCTAGAAACAAAAGCACGGAACCGGCCCAGGCGAACGCCACGAACTTTTCCCGCCACGCAAACCAGAAAGCGCCGGCGGCATACGCCAAAACAATTGCTGAGATGTGGAATGGATCAGCGGGCGGGCCAATTCCGTAAACCGCCAGGAAGAGCAAGCTGGCAGACGCTACTCCGCACGCGACCAGCAAATATGAAAAGGCGTCGCGCGGTTTTGGTTTTCTTCTGAACCATTCATTCACCAGCGCAAAAGCCACGAAGGGAATCGCGAGAGCCTGCCCGGACCTGGCGCTCAGCATGACCCGCAAAAGCGAGGTCACTCGCAGGTTTTGCCACGGAACGTTACCCAGAACCACGTGAACTGCAACGAGGAAACCAAACGCCAGACAGCCTCCCGCGATGACGTGGGCCCGCGGCTCATCAAGAAAAATTGCGATCGCGGTGAACAGAGCGAAATTGAACAAAGCGGCCGGCACAATGCTCGCGGGATTTGGCCACGCCAGAAACATGCCCGCGACGGCTATCGCTGCTCCCAGGATCGCGATGGCTGCGCCGGCGGTTCGCGTCGCAACTAACGCCTTTCGCGCGCGCTGCCAAAGCAACATTCCGGTTGCCAGCAACGGCGCGCCGCCGAGCGTGATCAGCGGCGCGATATACATCAACGCATTGGCCATCGATTCAACTTTGTAGAGCAGTAGTGCGATTGGTAGTACGGCCGCAAAAGTCAGCGTGCCGAGCGTGATGAAAATGGCCGACGCTTCGTCATCGTCAATTTCGCCGTCGGCCAGAGCGATTTTCAACATCCACCCGGTCGCCACGACGTAACAAATGATCGGGAACGCAGCCAGCAGAATCAGCAACGTCGCAGAGTTCTCCGGAGAGGCTAAGTGCCGGATTAGCAGTTGGCCGACTGAAGAACCCAGCGCTCCCGCTGCCAAAAGGTGTGGCCACGCCGGCGTGATTACTCTGCCGGCAAAATAGATCAGGCAGAGAAAAATTGCCGGCGCGATGATCTCGCCGACGATGACGGTCGCTCCCAACGGCGTTGCGTTCGACGACACTGCGGCTATCGCCAGAAAATTCAGCGGCACAAGGAGCGTCGCGATCGTCAGTATGCCGCGACTGGTGGTGGGAAGTTTCCAGTGATGCTCAGTGTAGAAGCCGATTCCAAACAGAGCGGCCGTCACCGTGGTGAAGATCAAAAACTTCACCGTTGGCACGCGCGAGATTTGCGCCCAAAGGCTGACAACTAATGCGGTCGAACAACCAATGATTAGGAGGCCGCCAATAATCTCGCCCCAGCGAATGTTGCTCTGCTCCATGAACGAAGCGAGTACTTCGGCGAAAGGTTTACGCGGCGCGGGCGGATGGATGTGCGCCGTCGGCGGTACTTCGTCGGAATCTCTCGTCCATTCTCCTGCTGGTCGCGACTCGCCTTCCGGCGATCGCGTGGCAGCCGGAGGTTCGGTGACAGAACGAGGCGGCGTTGGTTCTGGCGTCGCGGGCGGCGCAGCCTTCTCTTGCGGAGTTGCCTCAGGCGTGAATAACGCCGGCTGTTTGGCGGCGCCCGGATGCCCCTGTGGAAACAGAATCTGTTCGCGCTCGCTGACAATCCTGGTTTTAAGATCGCCAAAATCCGGCTCTGACATAGCGCCCGATTTCTGCAGGCGCTCCAGTTGGCGAAGCGTGATTTCCAATTCGCGAAGATGTTCTTCCTGCTCCAGCGTCGGCCGGCGCGCGCCGCACACTCCGCAGTATTTCAGTTGGACAGTGAGTCCTTGCCCACAGTTCGAACATGGGTGTGCGGTGGATTCGTTTGCGGTGGATGGTCGCGCGAAGGGAGCACCCTCGCGCTCGCTTTCCCCGAGAGCAGTAAACCTCCGCGTACTTGAAGGCTCGCCTTCTTCCTGTCGTTCGCGTCCGGTCAGGGCGCCAAAGAGCCAGGCCAGCAGCAACCAGATTCCATGACCGACAAGAGTGATGATTATGAAGAGGATCCCGAGGACGACCAGAATTGGTATGAGATCTTCCATGAAAAGTCAGGTGCGCGACCTGGCCGGTATCGGCGAGACTATACTCTAGTTTCGCCGGGCGCAGCTATGAGTATCTCAGTCAAATTGTGACTGAAGGGTCGAAGACCTCCCAAAGAAAAAAGGTTCGTCGGCAAGTCGGAGACTTGCCGCGCATCGGAATGGCAGAGCCATTGGCGGGGTCGGTATCTCGTTAACGCCTCGTGTTATCATCCAGTCTTAATTTGGTTAAAACCATGAATCTTTTCGAAGAACTTGAATGGCGGGGAATGCTTTACGAAGCGACGCCTGACCTGCGCGAAGTGCTGGCGAAGGAAAAACTGACGGCTTACATCGGTTTCGATCCTTCCGGGCCCAGCCTGCACGTAGGATCGCTCTCAACGATAATGGGCCTGGCGCGCGCCCAACGTTTCGGCCACACGCCGATTGCGATCGCCGGCGGAGGCACGGGCATGATTGGCGATCCATCCGGAAAAACCAAAGAGCGACAGCTGCTTTCGCGCGATCAAGTGGAGGAAAACGTCGCCGGTATCAAAGAACAATTGAGTCACTTCCTCGATTTTAACGCGCCTGAAAATCCGGCGCGCATCATCAACAATGCAGAGTGGCTGGCTCCGATCACGATGATGGAATTCCTGCGCGACGTCGGCAAACATTTCACCGTCAATAATCTGATTGGCAAGGAAGCGATTAGCCGCCGCCTCGACTCGGAAGAAGGAATTTCGTTTACCGAATTCAGTTATCCGCTGTTGCAAGCTTATGACTATCTTGTGCTTCACGATCGCTACAACTGCACTTTGCAAATGGGCGGGAGCGATCAATGGGGCAACATTCTCGCCGGAGTCGATTTGATTCGGCGAGTGCGAGGCGCGAAGGCCCACGCCATGGTCTTTCCATTGGTGACCACCGCGTCCGGAGTTAAGTTTGGCAAGACTGAAGCCGGGGGCGTTTGGCTGGACGCGAAACTGACTTCACCTTATCGCTTCTATCAATTCTGGCTGAACACAGATGATCGCGAAGTCGTCGCGTATCTGAAGTTCTTTACCTGGTTGTCACAAGCAGAGATTGGCGAGTTGGAAACTTCGCTGCAAAATCAGCCTGAGCAAAGGAAAGCGCAAAAGGAACTAGCGCGCCAGGTGACCACGATGGTTCACGGCGAGACTGAGTTGGAAAAAGCCGTGCGCGCCTCGGAAGTCTTGTTTGGAAAAGAGATCAGTGGTTTGAGCATCGCTGAGATCCTCGACATCTTTGCCGATGTGCCTTCGACTGAAATCGAGAAATCGAAATTGGACGGCGACGGGTTCACGCTCGGTGAAGCGCTGGTACTTTCCGGACTCGCCCCTTCAAAAGGTGAAGCGAAACGACTGGTCCAGGGTGGCGGCGTGGCCGTCAATAACGTCCGTGCCGATGATGCCCGGAAATCAATTTCAGCTTCGGAGTTTATTGACGGGCAGCTATTGGTGGTGCGAAAGGGAGCGAAGCACTACCACTTGATCAGATTGAAGTAACGCAAACTGTTAGTTTGCGCCCTTGAGAATGGCGGATTGGTCTCTGTCCCACACGCAAACCAACAGTTTGCGTTACTCAGAACATCCCATTCTCGTTCGGCGAATCTTTCGGGGCTTCCATGCCCACATCCCAAAGCTCGGCGATCCGATCACCTTCAAATCTGAAAATGTGAACCACAGAGATTTCAGGCTGGTCCGGTGCGTGTAGCACCCGAGAGTGGATCGCGACCAAATCGCCTTCCGCGAACGTCCGCTGCACTTCAAGAGTTGTGTCAGGGAATTTCGTCGCGGCCTCTGCCATGCCCGCTTTCAGCGATTCGGCGTCACCGGCAAAATAAGGATTATGATGGCGAAAGTTCGCCGACATGTATTTCTGGTACGCCTCATCTACTCTGCCTGAGGCGGCAAGTTTCAAGAACGATGTGGCTGATTCCCTTCGATCCGATGTTTGGTGCGCTTCGCTCACAATCCCTCCTGCTAACGAATTTTAATGATGTCGCGGCGTTGTCTTCCGGGCCGCCTCTTTACGAGCTCTTCGGAAATGCAGATAAATAAAAACAAGACCCGTTGCCAACATGGCCAAACTTAAGACAACCGCTGATCCGCCCTCCATCGCATGACCGGTGCGCGACGTCAGGCCCTTTCCGGTGGTCAGGTACAAAATGTAGTTGATGGCGGAGGTCAAAAGCGTGAGTATGCCTCCGCCTAACCAATTGGCTCTCTTGAAGCGACGGTGAGGGGATCCGGCTTTGGACGGCTGCGTCACATTCTGTTCTTTATTTTTTCCG
>Ga0207708_10003622_pt1 | contig 11390 bp, 10 predicted proteins | sample KBSK5101metaG_FD_184340 | JGI IMG/M metagenome (GOLD analysis project Ga0207708, IMG submission 184340) | Corn, switchgrass and miscanthus rhizosphere microbial communities from Kellogg Biological Station, Michigan, USA - KBS K5-10-1 metaG... | ecosystem: Host-associated > Plants > Roots >...
CGAATACGGCAACGCCGAGACGCGCGCCTCTGTCGGCCGTCGTCCCGCGTAAGCCGTTTGCAGCGCGGCCAGTCCTTTGTCAAACTCCGATTCACCACCCCTGAGCGCCCACCAGATTCCGAAAGCCAGCCCGGCGATGATGAGAATCGAAGCCGCAATTCGCAGCTCCGGCGAAGGCAGCCAACGCCTCCGATTCGTCTGTTGGCGCTCTTTCAGCGCCGCCGCAATCCTCAACTTTTCGCGGCGCGCAGGCGAAGCGAAGAAATGCCGCTCCATCTGCTCGCGCTCCGCGTCCTGAACTTCTCCCGCCACATATTGATCCGTTAATTCATCGACAACAACGTCAAACTCTTCTATATAAACCGGGTCACTCAACAATCTAATTTCGACCCGTTCCTCGTCTTCTTCTCTGAGTTTGCCGAGAAGATAGTCTTTTAATTCACTTTTTTCCGTGTGATTGGTTATGAGAATTTCCCCCCACTAAAAAGCCACCGCTAATGACTATGACTCGAATCCTAACTTTCGTTTGCCTTCATTCGCTCGATACACTGCTGTATGCATTTTTCAAGGTTTCCGCGAACCTGGTGCGCCCGGCCGCGCAGCGCGCCTTCCGTTATTCCAAGCTCGCTCGCCATCCGCCGGTGTTGCGCGATTTTGTCACGCCCGTCGTAGACGTAATAGTCGAGGATCAGCTCGCGTCTGTCTGAAGGCAGAAACCGCAGACACTTCTGCAAACAGTCGTACTGGTCGCTGTGAAGCTCCACCTCGGTCGTAAACCCCGGAACTTCTTCGACCGCGATTTCCTTGCGTCGCATCATCTCGCGAATTATGAAACGCGCGACGCCATGGAAATAGCGCGCGGGCTCGCCGACGTATGTGTCCTGAATCTCAGGCAGCTTCTTCATCACGCGGTTAATCGTCTCGTCCGCAAGATCCTCCGCATCGCTGAAGCCTTTAGACACAAATATCCTGATCAAACCAGCGCGGATCACTTCATACTTTTGCCCGGCTACTTCGGGGTCTGGGTCAAGCCAGGCTAGTAGGGATGCGAACGATTCTTCGTTGATAGCAACGGTCTCCTAAGAGAAAGGCAAAGGCGGACGTAGTATAAGACAGATCCGCATTTATATCCGCGTTCATCCGTGGCTTATACTGTCGGCATGACAATCGACGAGCTGGTTTACGACTGGAACACAATCGAACCGTCGCTCACGGCGCCCAATCGCCACATCGGAATTGACGACGAAACATTGCGCGACGGTTTGCAGTCGCCGTCGGTTTGCGAACCGCCAGTCGAACAGAAACTCGAGCTGCTTCACTTGATGGAGTCGCTCGGCATCGACACCGCTGACATCGGACTGCCCGGCGCCGGCGGCACACATGCCGCTGGCGTGGAGCGACTGGCCCGCGAGATCGCCGATAATAAGCTCAAGATCCGGCCCAACTGCGCCGCTCGCACACATCGCAACGACATCACGCCAATCGTCGAGATCTCCCAACGCGCCGGCATTCCGATCGAAGCGTGTACGTTCATCGGTTCTTCATCCGTCCGGTTTTTTGCTGAAGACTGGACGCTTGAAAAACTGTTGCAGATGACAGAAGACGCCGTCACTTTTGCTGTGAGCCAGGGCCTGCCGGTCATGTACGTCACTGAAGACACAACGAGGGCGAAACCGGAAATTATCCGCGCGCTCTACACGACCGCGATTCAATGTGGCGCGAAAGCCGTTTGCGTTTGCGACACTGTCGGACATTCGACGCCCGACGGCGCGCGAGCTGTCGTACGCTTTGTGAAGAGCATAATCGAGGAACAAGGCGGCGGCATTCGTCTCGACTGGCACGGCCACCAGGACCGCGGACTCGGCGTGATCAATTCCCTCGCGGCTATCGACGGGGGCGCAGATCAGGTGCACGGCTCGGCGCTCGGAATGGGCGAGCGCGTCGGCAACACGCCGCTGGACCAGTTGCTCGTAAATCTTAAACTGCTGGGTTGGATCGATAACGATCTGACGCATCTCGGCGACTATATTCAAACGGCGGCGCGCGCGTGTCATTGGACTGTGCCGTTGAATTATCCGGTGTTTGGCCGGGACGCTTTTCGCACGGCGACGGGCGTTCACGCTGCGGCTGTGATTAAGAGTTATAAAAAAGGCGACCGGCGACTGGCGGACATTGTTTACTCGGGAGTTCCGGCAGGTGAGTTTGGACTTGAGCAGGTGATCGAGGTCGGACCGATGAGCGGCAAATCAAATGTTATTTATTGGCTCGAGAAACGCGGCCTCGAACCGAGCGAGAATCGCGTCAATCGCATTTACGAGCACGCCAAGTCGGCTAGTGGAGTGCTCGAGGAGAGTGAGATTTTGTCGCTGTTGTGATTCGTGTTCATCCGGGCAAATCTGTAGCTCAGCTAATGGCGACGCCTCACGTCGCGCGCGCACTCCGTTTCTTCGAAACCAAAGCTGAGGCAATCACTGAAGAGCAGATTCGTATCTGCTCGATACCGGCGAGTCCGTTTGGGGAGCAGGAACGTGCGGAATATTTCAGTCGAAAGTTTTCAGAGCTCGGGTTGACTGAAGTTGAGATCGATGAGGAAGGCAATTGCCTTGGATTGCTTCGCGGGAGTTCGCGATCGCCTTTGATGGTTGTCAGTGCTCATCTCGATACCGTTTTTTCCGCCGATACTAACTTTAATGTCGTTCGACGTGACGGTAGGTTGTACGCGCCGGGCATCGCTGACGATGGCTGTGGCCTCGCAGCGATGATCGCACTTATCCAGGCGATTCAGTCAGAGCGAATACCGATTGAAGGCTCGATCTTGTTTGTAGGTACAGTCGGTGAAGAAGGTGAAGGAAACCTGCGCGGCGTTCGACATCTGTTTACGAAGGGACGTTGGGCGGGGGATATCGATTCGTTTCTGAGTTTTGACGGTCCAGGGCTCGATCGAATTACAAATCGTGCGTTGGGATCTCATCGTTACCGCGTCGAGGTAGCTGGACCAGGCGGACATTCGTGGGGCGATTTCGGTCTGCCGAATCCGGTACACGCGATCGGACGCGCGATCTCGAGACTGGCGAGCTATCCCGCGCCGAAAGAGCCGCGCACGACGTTCAATGTCGGACGCATTGAAGGTGGGCGCAGTGTGAATTCGATACCGAGTGAAGCGTCGATGGAAGTCGATCTGCGCTCTGCTGCTCAAGCGGAGTTGCAACGGTTGGATGCGTTTTTCCGGCGAGCGGTGAGAGATGCGATTGATGAGGAGAATGCGACGCGACGCGCTGGTGATCCGTTACTGAAATTGAAAGTTGATCTGATTGGCGAGAGACCGACGGGCGAGACGCCAGCGGATTCACCGCTCGTTGAGATCGCGATCGAAGCAACGAAACTAATCGGCGTCGACCCGCGTCTCGATCAATCGTCGACTGATTCAAACCTGCCGATATCGTTAGGCGTTCCGGCGATTACGCTCGGTGCTGGTGGAAGCTCGGCGTTCTCGCACAGTCTCGATGAATGGTACGACCCACGCGGCCGCGACCTCGGATTGAAACGTGGATTGTTAGTAATTCTCGGAACGGTTGGAGTAGCCATGTAAATCCTGTGGAATCTTGTAAATCTTGTCTAAGTCTGAGACAGGATTCACAAGATTTTCCAAGATTTACAAGACTCGATTAATTAATCGGTATCGCAATGGTCGCTGATCCGGCTTTCCCCGGTGGGAAGCGTTTCTGCCGCGCGATACGCAGCGCATTCGCATCACCACCTGAAGCCTGCGTCACGCGCCCTGACTCATCGTAAGTCACTGTCACTACAACGCGCTTCGCACCCGGCTTCACTCCTTCAACCGCCGGCGCAGCAGCAGCAGCCGTTCCGGCTTCAGCATTCTTCGCTTCGCGAGCCTTGCGCTCTTTCTCACGCTGCTTTCGCAGTGCCGCCGCCGCAGAATCTTCAGCAGCCGGCACAGCTTCCGTGCTCGTCGGTTGCGGCTGCGATGAAGTTTCAACTGGAGCAGTAGGCGCAGGAGCCTGGCTCACAACAGGCGCTGGCGCCGCGGCTTTCTTGCTGTACCAACCAGCCGGCACGCCAATCACCGCCACACTTCCCACGACCGCTACCGCTATCGCACCGATGAACAGTGGCTTGCGTCGACTTCCGTTTTCTTTCCCAAACGAAAGGAACGCGGGGGAAAACGACTTCTCAACATCCGTTTGCGTTTCGACCTGGACCGACTTGCCTTCGAGCTCATCCGGCTCGGGAACATATTCCTGAGGAAACGCGACGCCCGGGGCAATGCTCTCATCCAACCGCCGCAAACCTTCAAGCACAACCTGCGTCCAGGGTTGATTGATGGTCCGGCTCTTCGCTTCTACGTCGACACTGAATTCAAACTCCGCGTTCGGAAGCGTCAGCGCAAAGTAAACAGCGTCGATTCCATGCAGCACGCCGATACGCGCATCGACGACTGAGCCCGCCTGCAAGTAAAAGTATCCCGCACCCTTCGGATACAAAACTTTGAGACGGCCGCTTTTGCGCTGGTTACAGAAAAACTCGATTAACTCAGAAAGTGAAAGGTCACTGAGGTGTCCGGTTAATGCCATGAGAACTAGTCCCTTCTAGAAAGAACGCTTGTTGGAAAAGAGGGGGAGAATGGCGCGCCGAAGAGGTCCGGCGCGCCACCAAAAGGTAGGTTAGGGCACCAGCGCGAACTTGTAGTTAATCACGCCGGAAACCTTTACCGGTTGACCGGAAAGCTTCGTGGGAGAAAACTTCGCTTTGAGCGCCGCCTGCATAGCCGCATCGCGCAGGATCGTTGGACCAGCCGTGGCATTTGCCGAAACTACTTTGCCGGTCTCGTCGAGAATCACTTCGACTGTAACCACGCCCTGGGTCCTCATGCGCTTCGCAGCCTCTGGATAAACCGGTGGCGGCAGGTTGACCGCGGTGCCGTTGAGAACTCCACCAGACACGGGCTTGAGAATCGGCTTCGGTCCCGGACTCGGCGGTGGCTCATCGATAGCGATAACCGGCAGCGGCTGGTTCGTGCTCACGTTTTGGACCTTCAGATCAACGGGGCCAGATGCGAGCTTCGTCGCCGAATTCGATGCTGACGGTAACTCGGGAACCACAGCAGCTTTCTTGCTGTTGTTCTTATTGCCCGGAGTTGGTTTGGTCTCAGCCGGCTTGGTAACTGGAGCCGCAGGTTGCGGAGTTGTCGCTGCGCCTGGGGTGACCATTTTGACCATGTTCTCGTCGAGGTAATACATGATCGAGCGATAGGTCACTTCAGTAGGCTCGAAATTGATGCCGCGTGAATCAACGACTGCAACCGAGGTCGTCATCTTGCTCCAGTTGCCGAGGAAGTCAAACTCGTACTTGTAGATCTCCTTGCTCAGCAACGTGCCATCGGGGTTGAGCATCGTCATCTCGCTGATATTTCCCTTTTCGTCGTACTTGTAGACTTCCTTACCGGTCAGTGTGGCGCCGGCGACGGGGAAATATTGGTTTTCGATTTTGGCGCCCTTGATGTCGTAAGCGACGAGCTCGACGACCTGGTGCTTGCCTTCCTGCCCATCGGCGGTCAGGAGCTTGGCGACTTCCGTGCGCACGCGGCGGACTGGGCCAATCAAGCCGTCCCGGGATCGGTCGGTTTCGGCGACGGGAGCGGGGGCACTACCGGCCTTGGCTGTCAGGTTTGTCTGAGCACTTGCCGCGGCGCTCAAACCCATCAGGCAAAGCGTAATCAAGCATAAGCTATTGAACATTCTGAACATTGTCGTCTCCATAATTCGTTGAGGCAGGCCAAATTTGGATAGATTTAGCGTGAGGCTGGGCAGGTCACGCGGCCCAAAACATACTAACGGAGTTAAACGATGTTTGTCTATAGGATATTTCTCCCGCGGCGGCGCGGCGGCGCAACGCGATCCAATTGCCTCTCCGCTGCGCCGTTGCGCCGCTGCGGGAGCAATCTCTCAATGGTGCTCAGCTTGGAAAAGCTGGTCGGTGCGGTTGATGGCGAGGAGTTCGTGGGCGGCGCGGTAGACGTCTGAGACTGGGATATTTGTGATTAAAGGCCCGCCAATGAAGCGGTTTTGCTCGCCAAGGGGTGTGAAGCTGTTCAGGTCGGGCTGGTCGAGAATCACGACGACGGGCGTCCCGACAGCCGCTGCAATGTGGGCCGGCCCGGTGTCGTTCGAGATGAAGAGGGTTAGACGCGCCTGCGTTGACGCCAATTGGGGAATTGTTAGCCGGTCGAAAAAGATCGTCCCGCCGGGGAAAACTGACCGCATCTGCGGCACGAGCGCCCGTTCTTCCGGTCCTGCAAAAACAATCACGCGCACTCGGTCGTTGCGAATCAGGTGGTCGGCGACTTCCGCAAACTTCTCGAGCGGCCAGACGCGGCTGGCGTTCCCGGCGCCCGGAAACATGCCGACCAGCAGCTCGCGCGACTGCGCCTTCTCTTTCTTCAACATCGCTTCGACCGCCTTATCGTCGGCCGGACTCGTCTTCAACACCGGAATCCGCGGCACGTTCTCGATGCCGAGCGGTTTGAGGATGTCGAGATAACGATCGACAAGGTGCGCGGTCGGCCTTTCTCTCGCCGGTTGTGGTTTGAAGTTGGCGAGAAAGTCGAGCGAGCGGTTTTCACGGCGCGAGTAAAGCCGTTGAGGCGCGCCGGAAAGGAAGCCGAGAATGTTTGTTTCGTAATAGCTGTGCAGGTCGATGACGAAATCAAACTTCTGCTTGCGGACCTGCGACACGAACCTCGCGATGCGTCCGATCGAGATCAGTGTTGGACCGTCACGCAGCGAAACACGATCGACTTCGAGGATCTCATTGGCGTAACCACAAAGATTCAGCAGCTCCTTGCCGGGCTTTCCCACTGCGACCGTGATCTTTGCGTACGGAAACTTCTCGCGTATCGCCCGCAGCGCCGGGAGACTCATCACGACATCTCCGAGCTGACCAAAATCGATGACGAGTATGTTGTGCGGGTCGAACATTATCCATGTAATCCGTGGCTAAAGTTCTCGCAAATCGCGACCCGTCATTTCATTTGGCTTCTCGAGACCCAGCAAACCGAGCAACGTCGGCGCAACGTCTTCGAGCGCTCCACCTGTTCGCAGCTTCACGCCGATCGACTCTTCATCGATCAAATGAAACGGAACCGGATTAATTGTGTGCGCGGTGTGTGGACCGCCAGTCGTCGGATCGATCATCTGCTCCGCATTTCCATGATCGGCGGTGATCAGCGTGACGCCATTCGCTTTGCGCATGCGCTTCGTGATCCAACCGAGACAGGTATCGACGTACTGGCACGCTTCGATCGTCTTATCCAACTTGCCCGTGTGGCCCACCATGTCAGGGTTCGCGAAGTTGATCACGAAAACGTCCGTGTCGCCTTCATCAATACCGCGCAGTACTTTGTCAGTGACTTTGAACGCCGACATCTCAGGCTGCAGATCGTAAGTCGCGATCTTCGGCGACGGCACGAGCAGTCGTTGTTCGCACGGATATGCTTGCTCGACACCGCCATTGAAGAAGTAAGTGACGTGCGCATACTTCTCCGTCTCCGCGAGCCGGTAGTTGCGAACGCAGGTACCGCCCCAGGCTTCCGCCAGCACGTTGCGATGATGTCGCGGCGGAAAAGCTATGGGCAGGTCCAACGTGTGGTCGTACCTCGTGAAGCAGACAAAGTGCACACGCGGCCGATCGGAAAAGTCAAACTCATTGAAGTCAGCAACTGTGAGGGCCCTGGTTAACTGTCGCGCGCGATCGGGACGGAAGTTGAAGAAGATGACTGAGTCGTCGTCTTTGATCGTCGCGACCGGAGCGCCGTCCTTCCGCACGATCGCTACGGGCTCGACAAACTCATCGGTCACGCCGCGGGCGTACGACTCATCGATGGCCTTGATTGGATCGAGCGCTCGCTCCCCAATCGCCTTAGTTAATAGATCAAAGGCGCGCTGCGTTCGTTCCCAACGCTTGTCGCGGTCCATCGCGTAGTAACGACCGACAACGGTGGCAATCTCACCACAGCCGATCTCGTCCAGCTTTCGCTGCAACGCTGCGACGTACTGCGTTCCCGACGAAGGCGGCGTGTCGCGGCCGTCGAGAAAGCAGTGAACGTAGACTTGTTCGAGCCCGTGATCTTTCGCGAGCTTCAAAAGCGCGTAGAGATGAGTGAGCGAAGAGTGGACCTGACCGTCTGACATCAATCCCATCAAGTGGAGCGCTTTGCCGCGCGTCTTCGCTCCATCAACCGCCTCGACCAGAACTTTGTTGCGGAAAAACTCGCCCGTCTCGACCTCGTGATCGACGAGCGACACGTCCATCCGAATGACTCGCCCCGAGCCGATGTTCAAATGTCCGACTTCTGAATTTCCCATCACACCCGCAGGCAGGCCGACGCGCGATCCGTGCGCTTCGAGCAGCGTTTGCGGATATTTTTCGCAGAGCTCGTCGTAAAAAGGCGTGGCGGCGAGTGCGATCGCGTTGCCTTCGCGCGACGCCGAATAGCCCCAGCCGTCGATAATGATCAGGGCCAGCGGCCCGCGTTTCTTAGTCATATTTTAGCCACGGCGCTGCGCAGCAGCTTTTGTGTTTTTTGTGCCTTTTTGTGGCTGCTGAAAAAATGCTTTGCGGCCGGGGAAGCGTGCAGCGCCGCGTAGATCTTCTTCGATGCGCAGGAGCTGGTTGTATTTGGCGATGCGATCCGTGCGCGACAACGATCCGGTTTTAATCTGACCGGCGTTAGTCGCCACCGCGAGATCGGCGATAAAGGGATCCTCGGTTTCACCGGATCGATGCGAGATGATCGTCGTGCAGCGATTTCTTTGCGCGAGCTCGATGCAGTCAAGCGTCTCCGTGAGCGTGCCGATTTGGTTAACTTTGATCAGAATCGAATTCGCCACACCGAGATCGATTCCCTTTTGCAGAAACACGGTGTTAGTGACAAACAGATCGTCGCCGACAAGCTGCACTTTATCGCCAATCTCGTCGGTCAGCAGTTTCCAACCGTTCCAGTCATTCTCCGCCATGCCGTCTTCGATCGAGATGATCGGATACTGCTCGGCCCAACTCTTCCAGAACGCAACCATCTCTTCACTCGACAGCTTTCGCTTGTCACTCTTTTTGAAGACGTATTTCTTGCCGTCGTAAAACTCACTCGCCGCCGGATCGAGCGCGAGCAAACAATCATCGCCCGGCTTGTAGCCTGCCTTCACGATCGATTCGAGAATGGTTTCGACTGCTTCCTCATTCGACTTCAAGTTCGGCGCAAATCCGCCTTCATCACCGACGCTCGTCGCATAACCTTTACTCTTCAACACCGACTTGAGCTGGTGAAAAATCTCCGCGCCGACTCGCAACGCTTCAGTGAAACTCGAAGCCCCACACGGAACTACCATGAACTCCTGGAAGTCGACATTGTTATCGGCATGCGCGCCGCCGTTGACAATGTTCATCATCGGCACGGGCAGCGTGCGCGCGTTTGGGCCACCGAGATACCTGTAAAGCGGAAGCTCGAGCTGCGTCGCCGCGGCGCGTGCTGTCGCCATCGACACGGCAAGCAGCGCATTCGCGCCGAGTTTCGATTTGTTGGCTGTGCCGTCGAGCTCGAGGAGAGCGCGATCGACTTCCACCTGGTCCAGCGCGTCGAATCCCTGCAGCGCCGGCGCGATCACTTCGTTGACGTTGCGAACGGCCTGCAAAACTCCCTTGCCGCCGTAACGCTTCTTGTCGCCGTCGCGCAGCTCGACCGCTTCATTCTCACCGGTTGAAGCACCTGAAGGAACTGCGGCACGTCCAATCACGCCTTCTGCCAAAACCACTTCCGCTTCCACGGTCGGATTACCACGCGAGTCCAGTATTTCACGCGCCTGAACGTGCTCGATCCAGCTCATCCTTTTCTTCCCCTTCTCCGTTTGTTTGTAAAATCTCGAGCTTGACGCGCATCACGCGCCGCTTCTCGACTCTCTCAACTTTGAAAACCAAACCATCGTGCTGCACAACTTCTCCGGGCTTCAACACATGCCCTGCCTCAGTCATCAGAAACCCGCCGACAGTCGTGTACGACTCTGACTCGGGCACAGACAGTTTCAGTCGTCGATTCAGATCGCGGACCGCGAGTCCGCCGGCCAGCACAAAATTACTCTTATCGATCTCCGTGATCTGCTCGTTGACTTCCTCGTCGTGCTCGTCAGAAATCTCGCCGACGATCTCTTCAAGCAGGTCTTCGAGCGTGATGATGCCTTCGAGTCCGCCATGCTCGTCGACTACGAACCCGAAATGCATCTTCGCTTTCTGCATCTGCCGCAGAACGTGTTCGAGACGCGCGGTGTCGACAACGTACATCGGCGGTTGCAGCACGTCTTCGAGCTTGAACTTTTCCGGGTGCAGCAGGTACGGCATCACGTCTTTGCTGTGTATGAAGCCGCACACGTCATCGAACGACTCGCGATAAACCGGCAAACGCGAATAGCGATGCTGATCGAAGGCTTTCGTGATCTCTTTGAGACTGCAGGTGTTCGGAATCGCAGCCATCTCCGTGCGCGGCACCATCGCTTCGCGCACCACAGTGTCAGAAAACTCAAACACGCGATGTATCAAACGCCGTTCTTCCGCACGCAGGTGGCCACTCTCGCGCGACCTGTCGACGAGCTTGCGCAACTCTTCTTCCGTGTAGGTCGACGCGTGTTCGGAAGTGGCCTCTATACCGACGAGCTTGACGGTGCGGGCGCTGGCCCAGTCGAGCGCGCGGATCGGCAAACTGAAGACGCGATAGAACAGTTCCATCGGCAGGGCGACGCTCAGCGCCACTCGTTCAGCCTTGGCGAGGCCCATCAACTTCGGCGCCTGTTCGCCGAGCACGATGTGCAGTGAAGTGATGATCGAGAAGGCGACAGCGAAGGCCACAGCGTGCCGGGCAGTTTCTGAAAAGCCTGCCAACGGACCTTCGAGCAGCCGTGCGATCGCCGGCTCGCCAATCCAACCCAGTGCGAGCGAAGCGAGTGTGATTCCGAGCTGGCACGCAGACAGGTAAGCGTTGAGATTCTGGAGTAAACCCATCAGTCGCTTCGCGGCGCGATTGCCCGAAGCGGCAAGAGTCTCGATCCGCGAAGAGCGCACACCCACGAGTGCAAACTCCGCGGCCACAAAAAACCCGTTAGCTGCGACCAGCACGAGAACAGCGAGCAGTTTTACCGCGATTGTCATGTGGGGCGGAAATCATATCATGGAGAGGATGTAACCACAGGGCTTTGCACGAAAAGTCGTCTAACATGCTCTTCTCTGTGCAACCTCTGTGTTCTCTGTGACTCTGTGGTTGAGATTGCTCAGGAAAAACAACCACAGAGTCACATCTATGAAGCGACGATCGATGTCAAGAACTTTTTTAG
>Ga0207708_10003624_pt1 | contig 11383 bp, 9 predicted proteins | sample KBSK5101metaG_FD_184340 | JGI IMG/M metagenome (GOLD analysis project Ga0207708, IMG submission 184340) | Corn, switchgrass and miscanthus rhizosphere microbial communities from Kellogg Biological Station, Michigan, USA - KBS K5-10-1 metaG... | ecosystem: Host-associated > Plants > Roots >...
GATGAGGGCCAGCGGCGTCGTCAGCTCGTGGCTGACGGTGGCCACGAAGTCGCTCTTGAGGCGGGCGAGGTGCACCTCGCGCCGCACGTTGTTGTAGACGAGGTAGAGGCCCGCGGCGAGCATCAGGTCGATGAAAGCGATGATCGCGAGCGTGCCCATCTCCCAGAGGCGGGTGTCCCTCTCGATCGTGCGGTCGCGATAGCGCAAAGCGAGCTTCAAGCCGCGGAAGGAAGGGCTGGCGATCGGACGCTTGACCTCGAACTTGTCGTCGGGTGTCGGCGCCGTCTCGTAGAGGATCCGGTCCATCGGATCGCTCACCCGTATGACGAGCCCCTGGTCCTTGGGGAAGTCGTGCTCGAAGTACCGCGGCAGGAGCTTCCGCTCCACGAACTGGGGCGAGTAGCGGTAGCGCAGGATGCCGGAGACGGTGCCGTGGGTGTCCACCCAGGGAACCGTGTCTTCCCACATGGTCTGCGGAGGCGCCTCCATCGCCGAGAGGACCTCCCGGGGCGTCTCTCCGGGCTTGGTCGCGGTCCGCGGGGGCATGTTCCGGCCCGGCGAAGAACCCTCCACGCGCAGCGTCTTGAACATGTCCCAATCGAGGCCGGAATCCTTGAGGGCGGGGACGATGACCTGGGGCCGGCCATCGAGGAGCCGCTCCGAGCCCACGGCACGGGCCGCCTCGAGGGCCTGTTCCTGGGCGCGCTCGGCCAGGTCCTTCTCGACGTAGTAGAGCGTGCGATCCGCCTGCTTCTGCCAGAGGGCCTGACGGCCCTTGGCCAACTCGGGGACGAAATCGATGGAGACGTAGGACAAGGCGAGGGACGGCAGCAGGACGGCGCCCACGAAGATCGAGATGATCCGCCCCTTCCCGTCTTCCGGGGCCGAGACCTCGCGCTTGGGATCCGTCACGGTTCAGGAGGGTACCATCCGCGCCCGAGGCCATCCGTCCACAAATCGCAACCGCAGGTGAAACGTTGTGAGGCGAGGTCAGAGCCGGTAGCGGACGACCACGGCCTCGGCGATTCCGCGCGCGCCCAGGACGATCTGGGCCAGGACGAGCGCCCATCCCGCGAGGCGCCACCGGCCACCCTGGGCGTGCACGCGCGCCGCGCCCGCGCCGGCGGACAGTGCCACCGCCGCCGTCAGTCCGTAGAGGTACCGCACCTCGAGCGGAGACACGATCGCCGGCACCGCGAGCACGAGCCCGGCCAGCCAGTAGGCGGCGAGATCGCGTGCGTACCGGTCGCCGGGCGACGGCCGCGGCCGGCCCAGCCAGGCCAGGACGATGGCGGGGAGGCCCCACTGTCCGACAGCGGTGAGCACCTGCAGCCGGGCCGCGTCCCACGCCGATCGGGACGCGCCGCGCCCCTGCCCCCCGCCTTCGAGAAGCCGCGGGGCCTGCTCCCAGATGAGGCCGGCGAAGTGCGCGTAGTAGGCGGCAGCCAGGAGCAGGCCGAGCCCCGCGGCCCAGTAGCGCGTGCGGTCCCGTTCCTCCGCGCGGAGATCGGCGATGACGAGCGCACACACCAGGGCCACCACGAACACGAAGCTCGAGAAATGCGCGAGCGCCGCCAGGGCCAGCAGCGACGCCCCCGCCGGCCAGCGGCCCGGCACTCTTCCCACCCACCAGCAGAAGAAGAGCACGGTCGCGGATTGTCCGAACGCGTTCGAGAGGTTGCCGTACGAGTACGCGATGTCGAAGGCGCCGGGCAGGATCTGGAGGACGACCGCGGCCACCGCGGCCCCGTAGGGGCCGATCGCGGACAGGGCGAGGAGGAACACGGCCGCGGTCGCGAGAAGGCCGGCGGCGGCGGCGCCCGCGCGCACCAGCGTCACCGTGTCCACTCCCGCGCGCGCGAGGGGCGCGAGCGCGGCGTAGAACGAGACGCCGTACGGGATGCGGAAGGGACGCGCGTGCTGCGTGACGCTCACGGGGAAGAGATCCCCGGCGGCGACGGCGGCGAGCTTGTTGGCGTGGAACCCCACGTCGCTCACGACCATGAGCGGGGAGGTCCCTGCGATCACCTGCACGAGCCAGCCCGCGAAGAAAGCGATCAAGGCGGCCGGCGCCGCCGCCGGATGGCGCCTCGCGACGAGAAGCGCGAAAGCCAGCGCGAGCACGGACCCCGCGCACAGCAGCGCGCACAGGCGCGGGCCGTAGGGTGAGTGCGCGAGACCCGACGGCCACAGGGCCGACGTCGCGAACGCGAGCGTCACCAGCGCCGTCAGCGCAGCCCACTCGCTGCGGAGGCCGGCGAAACGCGCGACCGCGAAGGCGAGCAGAGCGGGCAGGATCAGCTCGAGCAGGAGCGCCGGCGGCGGCCAGGAGTCCCGCTCCGCGGGGAAGATCGCGACGCGCCCGAGGAGCGCCCCGAGCAAACGGCCGTCGCCGGCCCGGAACGGTTCGCTCCACAGCTCGACCTCGCGGCCGCGCCGGCCGGTGGCGGCGAGCGGGAAGGACGCGGCGCGCACGCCGGATTCGAGCCGTCCGAGGATCACCCCGTCCGCGGCCACGGTGACCGGCGCTCGCGCGTCGCGGATCTCCACGACGAGCGTGGCACTGGTCCGCGGCAGGTCGCGGAACGTGAAGGCCGCGCGCGCCGTGGTCCACCGCTGCGGGCCGATCCCAGGAGGCAGCTCGCGGCGATGGAGTCCCCGGCCGAACGCCTCCTCGCTGCCGCGGGCCACGTCGGCCGCGGGAGCGGGCGCCAGGCGCGTGAGGACGAAGGCGGCCACGACGGACAGCAAAACGACGGCGGCGATGGCCGCGATGTCCTTTCGGGACCGCATCATCGGCGTGGAGTCTACAGGCAACTCCGCGCCCCTCGCGTCCTGACATTATTTAGGCTATACTCAGCCTTCATTCGTTTAATGTCGTATTCACTGACACCATCCCCAGGAGGTCCCCATGGCTGATCCCAAGAAACCGGCCGACGCGAATCGTGATCCCTTGTCCGGCGCGCCGGGCGCGCATCCCGTCGGCGTTGGCGCCGGTGCCGCCACCGCCGGAGCAACGGGGGCGGCCGTGGGTGCCGTCGTCGGCGGTCCCGTTGGCGCTGTCGTCGGCGCTGCCGTGGGCGCGGTTGCCGGTGGTCTGGCCGGAAAGGGCGCGGCCGAAGCCGTGAACCCCACCGTCGAGACCGAGTACTGGCGCACCAACTACTCGTCGCGTCCGTACGCGAGCTCCGGCTCCTATGACGACTTCCAGCCCGCCTACCAGTACGGCTGGGAATCGTACAGCCGCCACCAGGGCCGCAAGTTCGACGACGTCGAGCCCGAGCTTCGCCGCGAATGGGAGAAGGGCAAGACGACCACCAAGCTCGGATGGGACAAGGCGCGCAACGCCGCGCGAGACGCGTGGGATCGCGTCGAGCGCGCCATGCCGGGCGACTTCGACAAGGACGGGCGCTAGCCTGTTCCCGGGCGGGCCTTCGGGCCCGCCCACCCCTCCGTTCCCGCCTCCGCCACTCCCCCGCCGGCTTTTGTGATGAAATCGTTCCCCCGATGCGCGCCGTCACCGTCGTTCCCGGCCGTGCTCACAGCCTGACCGTTCGCGACGACGTCCCCGAGCCTCCGGGCGACGACGGGCAGGCGCTCGTCCGCATCCTGGAGACGGGAGTCTGCGGGACGGACGTCGACATCGAGGCCGCCCAGTTCGGCGACGCGCCGCCGGGCAGCCCCTACCTGATCCTCGGCCACGAGAACCTGGGCGTCGTCGAGAAGCCTCCCGCCGGCGACACGCTCCGCCGCGGCGACCTCGTGGTGGCGACGGTGCGGCGGCCCTGCCCGGAGCGCTGCCGCGCCTGCGTGGAGGGCCAGCAGGACATGTGCCTCAGCGGCCACTACCTCGAGCGCGGGATCAAGGGCCTGCACGGCTTCATGTCCGACCTCTACGCGGAGTCGCCGCACTACCTCGTGCGCGTGCCGCCTTCGATGCGCCCCATCGCGGTGCTGGTCGAGCCGCTCAGCTTCATCGAGAAGGGCATCGAGCAGGCCCTGCGCTTCCAGCAGCGCCTGGTCTACGAGCCGGGCCACGCGCTGGTGCTGGGCGCGGGGCCGATCGGCCTCCTGGCCGGCCTCGTCCTCACCCTCCGCGGCTTGAGGGTCACGCTGGCCTCGCGCGGCGCGGCCGACCGCCCGGCGGCGCGGCTCGCGGAGGACGCGGGCATGCGCTACGTGAGCACGGAGGCGACGCCGGTCGACCAGGTCCCCGCGCTCGTGGGTCCGATCGACGTCCTCTTCGAGTCGACGGGCGCGGCGTCCATGGTCCTGCCGGCCATCGGGGCCCTCGGCCTCAACGGCGTGTGCATCCTGGGCAGCGTCACCGCGGGCCAGAAGAAGACGGAGGTCGACGTCGCCGCCTTCAACCAGTCGATGGTCCTGGGCAACCGGGTCGTGCTGGGGACGGTCAACGCCGCCATCCGCCACTTCGAGGCGGCCGCGCGCGACCTCGCGACCGCGCAGGTCCGGTTCCCCGGCTGGCTGGAGCGCATGATCACGCGGCGCCTGCCCGTGAAGGACGCGCGCCAGGCCTTCGAGCGCGGGCCCTCGGACATCAAGTCCATCCTCCGGTTCGACTGAGGGCCGCGACATGACGCGCCCCAGCGCCGACGACGAGAGCCACAAGGTCATCGCCACCAACCGCAAGGCGTTCTTCAACTACGAGATCTTCGAGCGGGCGGAGGCGGGCGTCGCCCTCGTGGGCTCGGAGGTGAAGTCGATCCGCGAAGGCGGCCTCAACTTCCGCGACTCCTTCGTGGACTTCCGCGGGGGCGAGCTCTGGTTGGTGGGCTGCCGCATCGGGCCCTACAGCCACGGCAACATCCAGAACCATTCCGAGGGCCGCGACCGCAAGCTGCTCCTCCATCGCCGCGAGATCGGCAAGCTCGGAGGCAAGGCGTCGGAGAAGGGCTACACGATCGTGCCCCTGCAGGCCTACTTCAAGAACGGGAAGGTCAAGGTCGAGATCGGTCTGGCCCGGGGCAAGAAGTCGCACGACAAGCGCGAGTCGATCAAGCGCAAGGACATCGAGCGCGACACCCGCCAGGCCGTGCGCGAGCGGCGCTAGGCGCGCTACTTCGCGCGGCGCGCGGTGACGAGATCGGCGGCCAATCGGATGGCGGCGAGGAGGCTGCCCTCGTCCGCGACGCCCTTCTCCACGATGTCGAAGCCGGTGCCGTGGTCCACGGACGTGCGCACGAAGGGCAGTCCGATCGTGACGTTGACGGCGTTCCCGAACGCGGCCAGCTTCACCGGGATCAGCCCCTGGTCGTGATACTGCGCGAGCACGCCGTCGAACTCGCCTTTCGAGGCCCGTGCGAAGAGGCTGTCCGCGGGGAACGGCCCGCTCACGTCGAGGCCCTCGCCGCGCAGTCGCGCGACCGCGGGCGCGATCACCTCGATCTCCTCACGCCCGAACATCCCGCCCTCGCCCGCGTGGGGGTTGAGCCCGCAGACCGCGATGCGGCGCGAGGCCGCGCCCAGCCCGGGCAGCTCGCGATGGAGCAGACGCGCCACGCGCTCCACTTCGGCGGCGGTGATGGCGTCCGGCACGCTGCGCAAGGAGCGGTGGATGGTCACGAGCACGACCCGCAGCGAGCCGCCCACGAACAGCATCGCCACGTCCGAGACACCGGCCACGTCCGCGAGCATCTCCGTGTGGCCGGGCCAGCGGTGGCCGGCCGCGGCCAGCGATTCCTTGTTCAGGGGCGCGGTGACGATGGCGTCGACCTCGCCGGCCAGGGCGTGACGGGCGGCCGTCAGCACGCTGTCCGCGGCGGCGTGGCCGCCCGCGGATGACGTCACTCCCATCGGTATCGGGCCCTTCGGTGGCACGTCCACGATGCGGGCGTCGAGGCTCTCGAGCGGCCGCAGCCCGAAGCGGGCCGCCCTCTCGCGCAGTACGGAGGCGGGGCCGTAGACGATCATCTCGGCGGGCGGCCGGTCCGGCCGGGCCAGGGCCTTGAGCACGACCTCGGGACCGATCCCCGCCGGGTCCCCCACCGTCACCGCCAGCCTCATCGCCATCGGCGTAGGCTAGCAGACCGCCCGATGGGAAACGTGCTAGCGTTCCTGCACGGGGTTTCATTCAAAGATGAGCGCCAGCATGATCAACACCCTGCGGGGCATCCGCGTCCTGCTCGTCGAGGACGACCAGGACTCGCAGGACACGATGCGCCTCATGTTGGAGATGGAAGGTGCGTCCGTGGCCTGCGCCACGTCCGCCGCCGATGGCCTGCGTGCCTTCTTCGCTCGCCGTCCCGACGTCCTCGTCTGCGATCTCGGCCTGCCCGGCGCGGACGGCTACGCGTTCATCCGGCAGATCCGGGAGCTCCCCATGGAGCTCGGGGGCGCCACCGGCGCCGTGGCCGTCACCGCCTACGCCGCCGAGATGCCGACCAAGGTGCTGCACGCCGGCTTCCAGGCCCATCTGCCCAAGCCGGTGGAGCCGGCCCAGCTCGTCCAGGCCGTGGCCGCGCTCGCGTTCAAGGAACGCCAGTAGCGCCTAAGGCGCCGCGTCGGCGCTGAACCGGACCCAGGCGTCACGCGCCCGCAGCCTCACGGGCACTGCGCTCGCGCGGCCCAGGTCCACTCCCGCGGACATCGGCAGCACGAGCGACGCCGTCGGTCCCGCGGCCAGGGGGACGACGCGGTCACCCCAGCGCAGATCGCCGCCCGTTTGGGCGGCCGCCCGGCGTACGTCGACGCGGACCGACGCCGCGGGCGGTCCGTCCACGATGAACTCACCCTCCGGGCCCGCGAGACGGAAGCCGCCGTCTTCGGGCTCGCTCCGGTCCACCGCGGTCGCGTACACCAGCGGGCCGCCCACGCGATAGAGCTCGGCGATGGCCCGGGCGGGATACGGATAGTCGTCGCGGAGCCGGCGCGGCACGACGGCTTCAGGGGCCACGCCCACCTCGTCCAGGCGGGCCCGGCCCGCTTCTCCCATCGCGGTGAGGCCGAGCTGTCGCGCCCCGCCCGGCAGCAGCAGCGGGAAGGCCGCGCTCGGTTGCGCGTCGGTGAGGACCGCCTCTCCGAGTGAGAGCTCGCCCGCGTACAGGTCGACGGCCATGCGGAACGGCCCCGGATCGACCGGTGAGGCACGCAGCTGGACGCGATAGGCCCCGGGCGGGAGGCCGGTGCGCCGTGAGTTCCGCTGCTCGCCCGTGGCCAGGACCCACGGTCCACGCTGCAGCTCCAGCGGGATGGCGAGCCGGCGCAGGCTCGGCGCGCCCATGGGCCCGCTCCATTGGCCGGGCTCCCAGCGGTCGATGAGGTCCTCGGTGGCCAGCCGCCGGTCTACCAGCGGGCGGTCGCGCAGCGCCCCCGCCACCGCGACGTATCCGGCCAGACCCACGGCGAGGCCCGGAAGGCGGAAGCGCCAGAAGAGCACGAAGGCGGCGACCAGGGTGAGGGTGAGGACGAGCGTGGCCACGTCGCGCTCGAAGTAGGACGGCAGGAACGCGTCGAGGTCCACGGCGGGGGCGAGGTTGCGGAGGAGCAGGCTTTCCCCGTCGCCGCGGTTGTGCAGGATCCGCGGGGCCTGGGCGGCGAGGCCGACGAGGACGAGCCCGCAGGCCCCCAGCACGACCGCGACTTCCCTGCGCGCGCGGATCGCGGGTGCGGCCGCCAGCGCGATCGCGGGCAAGGCGGGGATCACGTAGCGCGCGGGCGGCGCCGACCCGCCCCACCAGCCGACATAGGCGGCGCCGGCCGCGATGGGGACGGAGGCCAGGGCCAGCACCCGGATCGCGTCGCCCAGCCGCATGCGGAAGAGCATCACGATTCCGGGCAGGGCCAGGAGCCACACCGGCCCGATCGCGAACAGCCCGAATTGGCGATCGAAGAAGAGCGCCAGCAGGCTGCGCGGCAGACGGTGCAGGTCGAGGTCGGCGGGCCCGATGGCGGCGAAGAGGGACGCGCTCCCGTAGAGCGCTTGGAAGTACCAGAGCGTCCCCGCCACCATGAGCGCGAACAGGGCCGCCGCCGCCGCGCGTACGCGCCCGGGGCACGGACGCAGGAGCGTGAAAAGGAGTCCGAGCGCACCCAGGGGCACGAACTTCGAATGCAGCCATCCGAGCGCGCCCGCGATCGCGGCCGCGCCCAACGCTCGCGCCCACCCCGTCCGCCCACGCGCCGCCCACAGGAAATACGCGGTAGCGGCCAGGGCCGGGGTCTCCGGGTAGAGGGTGACGGCGTAGATGGGCACGGGCGGCGTCAAGGCGAAGAGGGCCCAGGTCAGGAGTCCCGTGCCCTCGTCGATCGCGTCCCGGACGGCACGGAAGACGAGCACTCCCGCCAGCGCGGCAAGGGCCGACAGCAGGAGCTGGGCGCCGCGATGGCCGAGAGCGGCGTAGGCGGGAAGGATCAGGAGCGCGAGGCCCGGCGAGTGGATCGAATACTTGCGGCCGGCCGGGCTGTTCTCGGAGATGTGCCCCGAGAGCGTGCCCGCGTAGAAGCGCGCGTATTCGGCGTTCGCGAGCTCGTCGGTGAGATCGAGATCACGGTCGCTCCACAGGCTCTGTGCCATCGTGAGGTAGTGCGGCTCGTCTCCCTGCGGACCCGCCGGCCCCGGGATGCGCGGCGCGAGGAAGGCGTAGAGCGCGAACGCCGTCACGAACAGGAACCGGGCGCGAATGGGCCGGACCTCGCCCTCGGCCATGCGGCGTGCGAGGGCGAGAAGCACGGCGGCGCCCGCGACGAAAGACAGCACCGGCCCCTGCAGGGCCAGGAGAGGCAACGCATGGCCGGTGTAGACGGGCACGAGCGGCGCGCCCGCCAGAGCGAGACCGATCAGCGGCGTGCGCCATCGTCGCGGCGCGCGGCGTGTCGCGAAAGCGGCGAGCGCACCCGCGGCCAGCGACAGGGTGACGCGAACGAGACCGGGCGCGCCCGACATCCCGCGCCACGCGCCGTCGTCGGTCGGCACGACGTGGAACCGCGTGTCCCAGAGAGACAGGGCCACGGCGACGGCCAGCCCCACCCCAAGGGTGACCAGGTGGTCGCGCGGCGTCGAGATCGAGGGAGACGGGCTGGGGGCCGAAGTCACGTTGTCGGCGCAAGTATCGCAAAAGGCGCCGCCGGGCCCGCTATCATCGAGAGGAGGGAGTGACCATGGCGAACATCCTCAAGCTGCCCGACGTCTGGCGTACGATCCGCGAGCTGGACCTCGAGTCCATCCGCCGCGACGCGGAAGGCCGCTTTCGCCTCGTCGTGCTGTCGGAGGCGATGGAAGACGCGGAGGCGGTGGCCGCCCTCCTGAGCGGCGGGCCCGTACATCCCTGGATCGAGGTGCGGACGCCGGCGGATCTGGGCCGCGACGATCGCGCCACCCTGACCGCCGTCCTCGCCGTCACCGATCAGCCCGCCCTCACGCCGTCCGCCGACACCGCCATCCAGCGGCTCTCGCGCGCGGGCGTGCCCGTGGTGACGCTCGTCCACGGCTCGGGGCGCCCCGTCGACGCGGTCGCGCGCGCGGGCGAGACGGCGCGCGTCGTGGTGCCCGCCCTCGATGACGCGACGGTGGAGCCCCTGGGCGCCGCTCTCGCGCGCGCCGTGCCCACCGGCCTGCGCCTGGCTCTCGCCCGGCAGCTCCCGCCGGTGCGCGAGGCCGTGTTCGATCTGCTCATCGAGGAGACGGCGAAGGCGAATGCGACCTACGCCTTCACGACCGCGATGGCGGAAGCGGTCCCCGTGCTCGACTTGCCCTTGAACCTCGCCGACATCCTCGTCCTCACGAAGAACCAGCTCCTGATGGGCTACAAGATCGCGCTGGGTGCGGGCAAGAGCGGACGCGCGCGCGACGTCATCGGCGAGGTGGTCGGCGTCGTCGGGGGCGGGTTCCTCTTCCGCCAGGCCGCGCGCCAGCTGGTGGGCCTCATCCCCATGGCCGGGCTCATCCCGAAAGTGGCCATCGCCTACACCGGCACCTGGGCCATCGGACGTGCCGTGGTGGTCTGGGCCACCCAGGGCCGCCGCGTGTCCCCCGCCAACCTGCGCCGCCTCTCGCGCGACGCCGCCGATCGCGGGCGCGCCTTCGCGCGCGGCCTCCTCAGCGACCGCCGCGGTCGTTCAGCGTCCGCGTAGCAGGCTCGCCGCCTCCGCGTCGAGCAGGAACGTCGCCCGGCGCGCCTGGCGCGCGACGAGCGCCAGCGGCAGCGCCGAGCCCGGGTCTTCGAGCGCGGCCCGGATGATCTCCGCCTTGCCGCGGCCGAGCGCCACCACGACCACGAGACCGGCCCCGGTCACGACGGGAAGAGTGAGGGTGAGCCGCCGGGGGGGCGGCTTGGGCGAGTCCTCGACGACGGCCACCGCCCGGTCGCGCAGGCCGAGCACGGGGTGCCCGGCGAACAGCGAACAGACGTGGCCGTCGGGGCCGACGCCGAGGAGCACGAGGTCGAGGCGCGGCGGCGATCCCGCCACCTCCGCGAGCTCGCGCGCGTAGTCCGCGGCCGCCTGCGCGAGGTCCGGCTCCTCCGCCTTCATGCGATGCACGGAGGCCTCGGGAACGCCCGCCGGCGTGAGCCACAGCGAACGTGCCGCCGCGTAGTTGGAATCCGCATGGTCGGGCGGCACCGCGCGCTCGTCGCCCCAGAAGAAGTCGGTGCGCGACCAGTCGAAGGGCACGCGGGCGAGGCGTGGAAAGAACGACGTGGCGACCGATCCGCCCGGAAGCGCGACCGTAAAACGGCCGCGTGCGGCGACCGCGTGACGAGCCTCCTCTTCGAACCGGGCCGCGAGGCTCTCGGCGAGGGATTCCGCCTTGTCAACGACCGTTTCCAGGGGCATAGTACCGGCTCCGCCGAGAGACGGTACTACATCCTACGGAGTCCATTCATGTCCACACCTGACATCGATACCCTTTCCGTCAACACGATCCGCACCCTGTCGATGGACGCGGTGCAGCAGGCGAATTCGGGGCATCCGGGGACGCCGATGGCGATGGCGCCGGTGGCCTACGCCCTCTGGCAGCGGCACCTGCGCTTCGACCCCGCCGATCCCATCTGGCCCAACCGCGACCGCTTCGTGCTCTCGATGGGCCACGCGTCGATGCTGCTCTACTCGATGCTGCACCTCGCGGGCGTGAAGGCGGTGAACCCGAAGTACGAGGCGCTCGGCGATCTCGCCGTGCCCCTCGAGGACATCAAGCGCTTCCGGCAGCTCGACAGCAAGTGCGCGGGCCATCCCGAATACCGCTGGACCTCCGGCGTCGAGACCACGACCGGGCCCCTCGGGCAGGGAGTCGCCACCAGCGTAGGCATGGCCATGGCGGGCAAGTGGGCAGCGGCGCAGTTCAACCGCCCCGACTTCAAGATGTTCGACTACGACGTCTACGCGCTGGGCGGTGACGGCTGCATGATGGAGGGCGTCTCCGGCGAGG
>Ga0207708_10003625_pt1 | contig 11381 bp, 7 predicted proteins | sample KBSK5101metaG_FD_184340 | JGI IMG/M metagenome (GOLD analysis project Ga0207708, IMG submission 184340) | Corn, switchgrass and miscanthus rhizosphere microbial communities from Kellogg Biological Station, Michigan, USA - KBS K5-10-1 metaG... | ecosystem: Host-associated > Plants > Roots >...
GGGCAGGCCCTTGTTGCCGCCGGGGCGCACGTCGAAGCCGAGCTGCATCGGCCTGTCGCCGTCGCGGCGCAGCAGCAGGTAGAGCCAGTTCGCGTCGTGGATGGCGCGCACCTCGCGGACGGCGCCGCCGCCCTCGTAGATCTGCTGGGACTGCGTGCGCGTCCACTCCTTGTCGGAGCCGTCGACGGTCACCGCCGCCTTCTTGCCCGCCTCCGCGGCCACGATCCCGAACTGCTCCTCGTTGGTGAGGGCGTTCTGCCACAGCTGACGGCGGTCCTCGGGCTTCTCCATGTCCATCGTGTTCCAGGTCCGCTTGAACCACTCGTCCGTGTACGAGAAGAGGAGGCCGCCGGCCATCCTCTGGCGCCTGATCGCGGCCATCATGTCGGCGTCCATGCGGCCGGCCTCCTGCTCGGGGTGGTCGCCCTGGTCGCGCCCGAGCGGGCCGAGGTGCGCCGAGCCGATGCCGGTCGGCACGCCGAACTCGGTGATCATCACGGCCTGGCCCTTGTGGTGCTTGCGGAGGTCCTTCAGGTAGGCCTCGTAGGGGTCCTTGGCGTTGCGGTAGCTCGGCTGCAGCCGCAGGAAGTCGGGGTAGTACGGATACGCGTGGTAGGAGGCGAAGAAGCCGCCGGGCCACTCGGCGGTCGCCTTCATGTGCATCGGGTCGACCGAGACCATGTCCTCCTTGTCGATCGGCTCCTCGGGGTGGCGCATGGGGTCGGTCGTCAGCCAGTTGGTGAAGGTCAGCGGGCGGCTCCAGCCGCGCTTCGCCTCGAGCGTCGCGAGGCGGTCGAGGCGGCCGGCGAGCCAGCTCTCCATCGGCGTCGCGTCGGCGGTCGCGGTGATGTAGCGGCCCTGGTAGGCGGGCATGCCGGCGTGCTTGGAGTCGGTGCCCTTGGTCGCGTACGGGTCCCACTCGACACCGGGCGACCAGGCGAGCAGCCAGCGCGCGACGTCCGCCGTGTAGCGGCCGCCCGCATGGCCGCGCCGCATGGGCAGGCTCGCGTCGCCGTGGACGACGTCGACCGCGTCGGCGATCTCCCTGTCGAACGCCTCCGTGGTCGGGTAGGCGTCCTGCGCGGCGATGAACTCCTCCTCGGGGATCCACACGCCCTGGATGAAGTACAGCGGCGTCCTCGGGTGGCGCCGGTTGTGCGCGGCCAGCGCGTCGTAGAAGGCGGGGCGCAGGATCGTGTAGACGCGCACCACGCGGGCGCCGAGGTCCTGCATGCCGGCCAGCCAGCGGTCGTAGTCGCGGCGGGTCGGCGCGAGCTCGCCGGGGCTGCGGCCCGGCACGGTCACGCCGAGGTTCACGCCGGGCCAGAAGCGGGCGGCGAACGTCCCCTTGTGGGCCAGCGCGAGGTCGCGGCCCTGGATGCGGGCCGGGAGCTTCAGGCCGCCGCGCTTCAGCGTCGTCCCGGCGTACAGGCCCGGGTCCTCGTACGGCTCGGCCGCGGGCGCGGCGGGGTCTTCCGCCCCGCAGGCGGTCAGGCCGAGGGCGAGCAGGCAGGCGACGAGGAACAGGCGGGGACGCATAGCCCCGTACTCGACGCGGATCCGGGCGTCTTGAAGGCCCGGTGTCAGCGTTCGGCGCGCGCGACCGAGATCGCCAGCGGGCGGCCCTCGATCGTGACCGGCTCGCCCGCCGCGCCGTCGAAGGTGACGCCGGTGGCGAGCGTCTCGCGCGCCAGGTAGTCCTCGAACGCCCGCGCGGCGGCCAGCAGCTCGTCGTCGCCGCCGAGCGTCAGCTCGATCCGGTCCTCGACCTGCAGGCCCGCGCCCTTGCGCGCGTTCTGGACCGCGTGGACGATCTCCCGCGCGAGCCCCTCGCGGCGCAGCTCGTCGTCGAGCTCGAGCTCGAGCGCCACCGCGTGCGAGCCCTCGCGCTCGAGCTGGTAGCCCTCGAGCGGCTGCATCGCGAGCATCAGGTCGTCGGCGTCGAGCTCGTGGTCGTGGCCGTCGACGCTGATGCCGACCCGGCCGCCGTCGCGCAGCGCGCGGGCGACGTGGTCGGGGTCGAGCGAGGCGACCGCGGCCGCCACCTGCGGCATCTGCTTGCCGAAGCGCGGGCCGAGCGCGCGGTAGTTCGGCTTGACCTCGTAGGAGCCGAGCTCGTCGGCCTGCGAGACGTAGCGCAGCTCCTTGACGTTGAGCTCCTCCAGCGCGACGCCGGCGAGCCGCTCGATCGCCGCGCGCTCGTCGCCGGCCGCGACGACCACGGCGGCGCGCAGCGGCTGGCGGACCTTGAGCTTGGACTGCCCGCGGGCCGCGAGCCCGAGGCGGACCGTCTCGCGCACGACGGCCATCGCGTCCTCGAGCGCCACGTCGCGGCCGGCGGCCTCCGGGAAGTCCGTGAGGTGCACGCTCGGCTCGGCGCCGTCGAGGTTGTCGTAGATCTCGTCGGCCACGAACGGGCAGAACGGCGCGAGCAGCTGCGAGACCGTCACCAGGCAGGCGCGCAGCGTCGCGAAGGCGGCGGGATCGCCGTCCCAGAAGCGCCGGCGCGAGCGGCGCACGTACCAGTTGGAGAGGTCGTCGACGAACGCCGCGAGCGCCTCGCCGGCGCGGGTGGCGTCGTAGGCGTCGAGCCGGTCCGTGACGGTCTCCACGGTGGCGGCCAGGCGCGAGAGCGCCCAGCGGTCGAGGTCGTTGGCGGGCTCGGCGGCGACGTCGCGCTCGACGCCGTTGACGTTCGCGTACATCACGTAGAAGCCGTAGGTGTTCCAGAGCTGCAGCAGGAACTGGCGCAGCGACTCGCCGACGGCGTCGACCGAGAAGCGGTAGCCCTCCCACGGCTGCTTGGAGGTCAGGAAGTACCAGCGGAACGCGTCGGCCCCGTGGCGCTCGAGCACCTCCCACGGCGGGACGATGTTGCCGAGCGACTTCGACATCTTCTTGCCCTCGTGGTCGGCGATGTGGCCGAGGCAGAGGACGGTCTTGTAGGGCGAGCGGTCGAACAGCAGCGTCGAGATCGCGATCAGCGAGTAGAACCAGCCGCGCGTCTGGTCGATCGCCTCGCAGATGTAGTCCGCGGGGAAGCGCGCCTCGAACAGCTCCTGGTTCTCGAACGGCGCGTGGTGCTGGGCGAACGGCATCGCGCCCGAGTCGAACCAGACGTCGATGACCTCGGGCACGCGGCGCATCTTGCTCCCGCACTGTTCGCAGTCGAACGTCATGTCATCGACGTAGGGCCGGTGCGGGTCCTCGAGCGTCTGGCCCGTCCGCGCCTCGAGGTCGGCGAACGCGCCAATCGCGGTCGCGTGGCCGTTCTCGCAGCGCCAGATCGGCAGCGGCGTGCCCCAGTAGCGCTCACGCGAGAGCGCCCAGTCGACGTTGTTCTCCAGCCACTTGCCGAAGCGGCCGGTCTTGATGTGCTCCGGGTGCCAGTCGACGGTGTCGTTGGCGGCCAGCAGGCGGTCGCGCAGCTGCGAGGTGCGGATGTACCAGGACGGCTTGGCGTAGTAGAGCAGCGGCGTGCCGCAGCGCCAGCAGTGCGGGTAGGCGTGCAGGTAGGAGTCCGCGCGCAGCAGCCGGCCGCGCGAGCGCAGGTCCTCGATCAGGTCCGGGTCGGCCTCCTTGACCCAGCGGCCGGCGTAGGGGCCGATCCGCTCGTCGTAGGTGCCGTCGGGCCGGACGGGGTTGATCACGTTCAGGCCCTGCTCGGCGCCGAGGCGGAAGTCGTCCTCGCCGAACGCGATCGCGGTGTGCACGATGCCGGTGCCGTCCTCGGCCGTGACGAAGTCGCCGGGCAGCACCGTGTGGCCCTTCTCGCCGTACTCCGAGCCCGGGATGTACGGGAACGGCGGCTCGTAGCGGGCGCCGAGCATGTCGCGGCCGTGGAAGCGGTCGGCGACCTGCGCGTCGTCGCCGAGCACGCGCGCCACGAGCGCCTCGGCCAGCACGTGGCCGTCGGTCGTGCGGACGTACGGCAGGTCGGGGTCGACCGCGACGGCGGCGTTCGAGACCAGCGTCCACGGGGTCGTGGTCCAGATCAGCAGGACGTCGCCCTCGCGCAGCTCGCCGGCGGGCTCGACCACCGGGAACTTCACGTACACCGACGGGTCCTCGACGTCCTTGTAGCCCTGCGCGACCTCGTGGCTCGAGAGCGCGGTGCCGTCGCGCGGGCAGTAAGGCACGACCTTGTGGCCCTCGTAGAGCAGGTCGCGCTCCCACAGCTGGGCGAGCGCCCACCAGACCGACTCGACGTAGGAGTTGTCGAGCGTGCGGTAGGGGTGCTCGAGGTCGACCCAGTAGCCGATCCGCTCCGTCAGCCGCGTCCAGTCGTCGAGGAACTCGAACACGGACTCGCGGCACTTCGCGTTGAACTCCGCGATCCCGTAGCGCTCGATGTCGGCCTTGGAGGTGAAGCCGAGCTGCTGCTCGACGGCGATCTCGACCGGCAGGCCGTGGCAGTCCCAGCCCGCCTTGCGCTCGACGTAGCGCCCGCGCATCGTCTGGTAGCGCGGGAAGATGTCCTTGAACACGCGCGCGAGCACGTGATGGGAGCCCGGGCGCCCGTTGGCCGTCGGCGGGCCCTCGTAGAAGACGAACGGCTCGGCGCCCTCGCGGCGGCGCATCGACTCCTTGAAGACGTCGCGCTCGCGCCAGCGCTCGAGGACCTCCTCCTCGAGCTTCGGGAACGACACGTTCTGGGGCAGAGGGCGATGGGCGGCCACGGGACGGGGGATTCTAGGTCGGCCTCCGTCCCGGGCCGCGCGCGCCTACGTCGTCTGCTCGACGGGCGCGCCCTCGCGGGTGAACCGCCGCTGCACCGGCTCCTCGCCGAGCGAGGCGTACAAGGCGGATTCGAACGCGGGGTAGAGCGCGAACACGCGCGGTTCCACGAACGGCAGCGACTGGGTGTAGACCGCGCCCGTGACGCCACTGGCCGGGTCGACCCAGAAGTGGGTGTTGAACAGCCCTGCCCAGGCGCCGCTGCCGGCGGCCCGCATGCCGTCGACGTCCATCGTGTTCAGCAGCAGGCCGAGGCCCCACTTGTAGCCCGGGCCGGCGTTGAAGTCGTCGCTCGACGACGGGTCCGCGGTCTTGATCGCCTCCGGGAAGTCCAGCTCGCCGATCTGGTTGCGGAAGGCCTCCTCGACCGTCGCGGCCTCCAGGATCTTGGCGCCGTCGAGCGTGCCGCCGCACAGCAGCATGCGCTGGAAGCGCAGGTAGTCGTTCGGCGTCGAGTACAGGCCGTGGCCGCCCGCCCACCACTCGGGCTCCTGCGACCAGTCGAGGTCGCTCGCCGCCCATGCGCCGTCCTCGCCGCGCAGGTGGATCGGCACGCAGCGCTCGCTCTGCTCGTCGTTCATCAGGAACGTCGTCGAGGTCATCCCGAGCGGGTCGAGGATGTGCTGCTGCATGTGGTCGCGCAGCGACAGCCCGCCGGCCGCCTCGACCACGCGGCCGAGCCAGTCGGTGTTGATGCCGTACTCGTACCGCGTGCCCGGGTCGGACACGAGCGGCGCCTTGAAGATCTCCATCGAGCCCGACATCACGCCCGGCGTGCCGGTGACCTCCTGCCAGCGCATCACGTCGGCGTTCCAGAACCAGTAGGTCAGGCCCGTGGTGTGGGTCACGAGCTGCCGCACGGTCGCCTTGCTCGCGGGGGCGCGCATCCGCGGCGCGTCGCCGTCGAAGCCCTCGAGCACCTGGAGCTCACCGAACTCGGGCAGGTAGGTCTCGATCGCGTCGTCGAGGTCGAGCTCGCCCCGCTCGACCAGCTGCAGCGCGGCCACGGTCGCGACCATCTTCGTCATCGACGCGATGCGGAACATCGTGTCCGGGCCGACCATCTCGCCGGAGCCCGGCATCCGCTCGCCGGCCGCCCCCTCGTAGATCACGCCGTCCCGGTCGCCGGCCATCGCGACCACGCAGGGGACGTCCCCGGCATCGACCGCGGCCTGCAGCACGTCGTCCACGCTCTTGCGCGTCGCCATGGGTTCTCCTCCCGGGTCGGAGTGGCCCTACGGACCATCCCACCCGGACGGGCCATGTCAAGACGGCTATGCCGCCAGCTTGCGGCAGAGCTCGGCGAGCGTGCGCTTCTCGGCGTCGTCGAGCGGGGAGAAGGCGGCCGCCACCCGTTCGGCGTGCTCCGGGAACAGGCGCTGCACGAGCTCCTCGCCGCGGTCGGTGATCGTGACCGCGGCGGCGCGCCGGTCGTGCTCGAGCCGGTGGCGGCCGACCAGCCCGCGGCGCTCGAGCGTGTCGACGATCTCCGTCGCGTTGGCCTTGGAGGTGTGCAGGCGGCGGCGCAGGGTGCGCAGCTCCAGCTCGCCGCCCGCCGTGACGAGCACGACCAGGACGGAGAAGCCGGCGGCGGACAGGCCCTCCCGCTCGAGGTCGCCGCTGAGCCGGCGGCGCACGGCCGCCTCGGCGCGCAGCAGCCCGTCGAGCGCGCGGTGCGCCAACGGGTCGTCCACGACGAGCCTCATCGTGCCGCGATCGTATGGACCGCGCCGGACGGGGCGCGCGGGCAAATACCCTGCGTCGCCATGACGCGCGCCCTCATCGCCGTCGGCGCCGCCCTCGCGCTGCTGGTCGGCGGCCTCGCGCTCGCGGTCTTCCTGACGCGCGACGAGGACGGGATCCAGGTCGACAACCTGCTCTCGGAGGACTTCACGCGCGAGGTGGCGAGCGCGGACACGAACGGCACGGACCTCGACCTCGGGGCGATCGCGCCGTTCGAGTGGTCGCGCGTGCTCGTGATCCAGCCGGGCACGCCCGACTCCGAGATCTCCCGCCGGCTCGGCTACGAGTGGACCGGGGTGCTCGGCTTCGAGACCGGCGAGAAGCTGATCCTCCTCAAGCGCGACGGCAGCGTCGCGCGCTTCCTCGACTACCGCGGCAACGGGCGCTTCGGCGGGGTCGAGAAGCCGATCGCGGAGCTCGCGCGGGATGATGCGGTCTTCCGGGTCGACCGCCTGGTGATCACCCCGAAGGAGCGATAGTGGGCCGCCTCGACGATCTCGACCTCTCGCAGGACCTCCCCAAGAAGGAGGCCAAGAAGCGCCTGAAGAAGGCGCAGAAGCGGATGCAGGAGCTGCGGCTCGAGCTCGCGGGGCTCGACGGCGACCCGCGGCTGGGGCCGCCGCTGTGCGTGGTCATGGAGGGCTGGGACGCGAGCGGCAAGGGCGGCGCGATCAAGCGCCTGGTCGGCGCGCTCGACCCGCGCCACGTGCGCGTCAAGCAGTACGGGGCGCCGACGCCCGACGAGCTGCGCCACCACTGGCTGCACCGCTTCTGGCCCGCGCTGCCGGGCTGGGGCGGGATGGCGATCCTCGACCGCTCCTGGTACGGGCGGGTGCTCGTCGAGCGCGTCGAGGGGTTCGCGACCGAGGCGGAGTGGAAGCGCGCCTACGGCGAGATCAACGACTTCGAGAAGATGCTCGCCGACGAGGGCGCGGTGCTCGTGAAGCTCTGGCTGCACATCTCCGACGAGGAGCAGCTGGCCCGCTTCGACGCGCGCCGCGAGGACCCGCTGAAGTCCTACAAGCTCACGGAGGAGGACTGGCGCAACCGCGGCAAGCGCCCGGCCTACGCGAAGGCGATCGAGGCCATGCTCGACCAGACCTCGACCGAGTGGGCGCCGTGGCACCTCGTCGAGGCCGACTCCAAGCGCTTCGCCCGCGTGAAGGTGATCGAGACGGTGATCGCGGAGATCGAGCGGGGGCTCGAGCGCGAAGGGCGGCAGCCGCCGCCCTAGCGTCTGGCCTTCTTGCGGTGGGCCTTGCGGGCCTGCTTCTGGGCTCGGCCCTTCGCGCGCGCCTTCGCCTTGGCCTGCTGCTCGTGCTTGTGCACGTGCAGCGGCTTGCCGTCCGGACCTCGCTTCTCGTCGCGCTTGTCCTCCGGCAGGTTCGAGCGGGCGTCGCGGGAGATCCACCAGCCGACGAAGAACAGCGCGACGAACACGCCGCCGGCGATGATGTAGAGCGTCGTGCGGCCGACGTCGTCGTCCGAGGCGGAATTGTCGGACTCCACCGTCGGCGCCGGGGTCGGCTGGGCCGGCGGCAGGCTGCCGTCGAACGGGTTGCCGTCCTGGGCGAGCGCGGCGGCGGGCGCGAGCAGGACGAGGACGCAGGTGAGGATGGCGAGGCGGTGGCGCATGTCGGCGCCAAGGTACTACGACGGGGCGGGCGCGCCGGTCAGCGCCCAGCGACTGGAGGCGAAGCGCAGGCCGCAGGTGAGCAGCCGGACCAGGATCAGCCCGGCCAGGCCGGCCCACACGCCGACGATGCCCCAGCCCTGGTCGAGCGCGAGCAGCGCGACCGGGACGTAGACCGCGGCGGCGCTCAGCATCCCCCACATCAGGAAGCGCGTGTCGCCGGCGCCGATCAGGATCCCGTCGAGCGCGAAGACCGCGCCGTTGGCGGGCATCAGCAGCGCGAAGATCCACCAGATCTCCTGCGCCTGGGCGACGACCGCGTCGTCGCCGGTGAAGGCGTGCGGGATCACGTCGCCGAGCGCCAGCAGCACGCTGCCGAAGACCGCGCCGAGCGCGGCCGACCAGCCGATGATCCGCACGGAGGCGGCCCGCGCCCCGGCCGCGTCGCCGGCGCCGAGCATCCCGCCGACCATGACCTGCGCGGCGATCGCGAGCGCGTCGAGCACGAGCGCGAGGAACACGAACAGCTGGAACGCGATCTGGTGCGCGCCGAGCGCCGCGGGGCTGACGCGGGCGAGCACGGCGGAGGCGACGAGGAAGGAGCCGAGCAGCGCCGTCGTGCGCACCGCGATGTGCGAGCCGATCCGCATCAGCGGCTTGATCCGCTCCCACATCGGGCGCTGCCAGCCCGCGCGCCGCTGGACCGCGACGAACGCCGCGCCCATCCCCGCCTGGGCGATCACCGTGCCCCACGCCGAGCCGGCCAGGCCCCAGTCGAAGCCGTAGACGAACAGCAGCTCGAGCACCACGTTCACCGCGTGCGCGACGATCAGGATCACCAGCGGCGTGCGCAGGTCCTCGATCCCGCGCAGGTAGCCCTGGCCGGCGGTCGAGAGCATGAAGAACGGCGCGCCGAGCGCGGCGATGCGCAGGTACAGGACGGCCTGCTCGGCGACCTCGCCCTCGCCGCCCATGACGCTCACGGCGACCGGCGCCAGCGGGACGACCGCGACGAGCAGCACGAGGCCGATGAACAGGCTCAGCCACAGCGCCTGCGAGCCGACCAGCGCGGCCTCCTCCTCGCGCCCGGCGCCGTGCAGCCGCGCGACGTGCGCGGTCGTGCCGTAGGTCAGGAAGTTGAAGATCGTGAAGGCGGTGGTGAGGATCGTCGCGGCGATCGCGAGCGCCGCGAGCTGCGTCGTGCCGAGGTGCCCGACGATCGCCGTGTCGACGAGCACGTAGAGCGGCTCCGCCGCCAGCGCGCCGAGCGCGGGGACGGCGAGCGCGAGGATCCGGCGGTCGTACGGCGAGCGCAGCACGCCCTACGACGTTAGTCCGCTCCGGCCGCAACTACCGGGGAACGGGGGTCACCCCGGCGGCCCTTCGAACCGATGTCACGTCGGAGACATGTCCGCGCCGCCGACATCGCCGCCCGATCCCCGCCCGACCGCCTACCCGGTGGCCGAGGAGCGCTCGCTGCGCCAGGGCGAGCGCGCGCTGATGGCCGTGCTGCACGACCTCGAGGCCGACCGCGACCGCGCCGCAGAAGCGCAACGGGCGATCGTGCGCTCGCTCGCCGCGGCCCTGGAGGCGCGCGACGGCTACACCGGCGGGCACTCGGAGACCGTCCACCAGCTCGCCCTCTCGGTCGCCCGCCGCCTCGGGCTCTCCCGCGACGCCGTCGGGCACGTCGCCAGCGTCTCGCTGCTGCACGACATCGGCAAGATCGGGATCCCCGACGCGATCCTGCACAAGCCCGGCCCGCTCGACGCGGGCGAGCGCGCGATCATGCGCGAGCACCCGGCGATCGGCGAGCGCATCCTGCTGCCGCTGCCGGGCATGGAGGAGGTCGCCCGGGCGGTCCGCCACGAGCACGAGCGCTGGGACGGCCGCGGGTATCCGGACGGGCTGGCCGGCGAGGCGATCCCGCTCGCCGCGCGGATCGTGCTCGCCTGCGACACCTACGCCGCGATGGTCTCCGACCGCCCCTACCGCCGGTCGCTCCCCGATGTCGTCGCCCGCAAGGAGCTCGCGCTCGCCGCCGGCCGCCAGCTCGACCCGGCCGTCGTCGCGGCGCTGCTGGACTGCCTCGACCACCCGGACGCCGCGCCCGCCGGCCCGGCGCCGGCCCGGGGCGAGGGGCGCACGGAGGCCGAGCTGCGGGCGCTGATGGCCGTCGCCACCGCGGTCACCGCCGCGCACCGGCTCGAGGACGTCGTCGAGACCGCCGCCGACGCGGCGCTCGAGGCGCTCGGCGTCTCGAGCCTGTCGATCTCGCGCTGGGAGCGCGACCACGGGGAGCTGCGCACGCTGATCAACGTCGGCGACCTCGGCGAGGCCGAGGAGCGCCACCCGGCGGACGAGGTGTACCGGACGGCGGGCTTCCCGGACCTCGACGAGCTCGTGCACCGTCGCCGCCCGCACCGCGCGAGCGTCGCGGACCCGGAGGCCGACCCGGACGAGGTCGCGCTGCTGCGCTCGCTCGGCAAGGCCGAGTCGCTGGCGGTCCCGATCGTCTACGGCGAGGACGTGTGGGGCGAGCTGTACGCCACGCAGGCCGAGGGCCGCCCCGGCTTCGACGACCGCGACCTGCGCTTCCTGCAGGCGATCGCCGACCAGATCGCGGCCGCGGTCGGCCGCGCCGAGGTGTTCGGCCGCCTGGCCGAGCTCGCCTACTCCGACCCGCTGACCGGGCTCGCGAACCGGCGCGCCTTCGAGGAGCGCCTCGAGCAGGCGGCCGCGGGCGCGGACGCGTCCGGGCGCGACGTCGCGCTGATCGTCGGCGACCTCGACGACCTCAAGGCGATCAACGACACGGGCGGGCACGCGGCCGGCGACACGGCGCTGGTCGCGGCGGCCGGCGCGCTGGCCCGCGCGGCGGAGCGCCACCCCGGCGCGTTCGTGGCGCGGCTGAGCGGCGACGAGTTCGCGATCGTCCTGCCGCGCTGCGAGCCATGGCGCGCGGAGGAGCTCGCCCAGCGCGCGCTCGAGGTGATCGCGCCCGAGACGATGTCCTTCGGGGTCGCGACGCTGCGCACGGGCGCCGGCACCTCGGCCGATCTGCTGCGCTCGGCCGACGCCGCGCTCTACGACGCCAAGCGCCGCGGGCGGGGGCAGGTCGTGACGGCCGGCGCGCCCGCGCCGGGCCCGCGATCGCCGGAGCGGCGCGGCCCGCGGGGGCGCCGCGACACCGACGCGCGGCTCGCCACGCTGCTGCGCGACGGCCTCGAGGCCCTCGACGGCGCGGGCGCGGGGGCCGGCGCGCTGG